>Ga0068877_10001612_pt1 | contig 18487 bp, 15 predicted proteins | sample NOAtaG_FD_66437 | JGI IMG/M metagenome (GOLD analysis project Ga0068877, IMG submission 66437) | Freshwater lake microbial communities from Lake Erie, under a cyanobacterial bloom - NOAA_Erie_Diel6S_1000h metaG | ecosystem: Environmental > Aquatic > Freshwater > Lake | place: USA: Ohio, Lake... | reverse complement strand
GACGCAGGGCTATGTGCTTCCTCGCGGAGATTGGTGGGTCGGCGCACGAGCTGACGTTCTGAATGAAACACGCACATGGTCCGGCGCCAATACCCGTTTGGTGGATGCGCTCAACGCTGCAGAAGCACCCTCCACTTACTGGTCCCTGGGCTTCCTCGGGGACGCACCTGGCGATCGGGCTTTCGCCTCGGCACGGGGATGCTTTACGAACGCTCGGAAAGGACCTTCAGCACGACCTATCGGACCACAACGATCGACCAGCAGATCACCTCCTACTTCGTGACGCTGAACGAACAGGTGTTCGTAAGCGATGTGGATACACTGACCACCACCTCATACGGGGATGTGCAGGTCGAGGGGATCTACCAACGTGCACTACTGCGGATCCCCTTGGAATTCGGTTGGAGATACGATCTGGAACGCTGGAGCATCATGCCAAAACTGGGTCTCATGCTCGAATTGAACCTGCAACGGCAAGGTCTTTCACTGGACCTGGCCAATGAAGATGGTCCACTGTCGGCCGTGGAGCTGGACCCCGAGAGCATGCGCCAACGGCATCCCGACCTGTTATTGGCCATGGTGGGTGCTGAAGCGTCCTATCTGCTTGGTGAGCGCTGGCGGATCAGCGCGGCACCAGTGTTCCTTTGGACCGCAATACCATTGGGTACACAAGGCACACAACCCAGGTCCATACCGCAACGGAGCGGATTGGAGTTCGGTCTTACCTATACATTCCCGGGCACCCGATGAAATCGTTCACGACAGCGTTCGCAGCCATTTGTATTGGGGCCCACCTGGTCCCCGCAACGGCCCAGACGCATCTTTCCGACAGGGAGGAGCGGGGCAGTGCCCTCATGCAGGGCTGCGACACTTCGTTGCACGTGGACATCAACGCCTCGCTCATTGCCCCTTACACGTACTCGTTCTCGAGCGATGTAACGCCGGGCAGCACCATGGTGCAGGACCAGGTGTGGCACTGCTACAACGGCACCTTTTACGAGCAGCCGGGCGACTACTGCGAAGTGACCTTTCCGGGCCAGGCCGAGTATCCGGTGTGCCTTACCGTGAACGCGTTCGACCTGGTGGCCTCCATGCCATGCAGCACCTCGGTCTGTAAGTTCATTGACGCACTCCCGGACATCAGTTGCGAGGACCTGGTGGCCGATTTCACCATTTCGGATATCAATGGGCAAACGATCACCCTTGTCAGTACGTCCATCATGAACGGCGCCCCGCTCCAAGTGCTCTGGAGCTACCCCGACGATGCGACCTCGGCCACGCCCGATAGCACGCATACCTACGAAGGTCCAGGGCCGCACAAGGTGTGCATGACCGTAGTGGGGCCTCCACCGGTCTACTGTACCTCTACCGTATGCAAGTGGCTCTACCTAGGACCCGGCAATGTGCCTTGCAACCTGTTGTTGGACCAGGGTTTCGTGCTTCTCCAGGAAGGTGATGTGGTCGGCGTGCTCGACACCTCGATCACTTCCGGCATGGCCGGGAACGTTTCCTGGGATTTCGGCGATGGCAGCACGTCCACCGGACCCTTGGCCATCCATCGTTACACCGGGCCTGGCACCTACCCTGTTTGCGGCACCGTGGAGCTTTGGGGGCCTCTGGTGAGCGACACCTGCATTTCCACGGAATGCACCGTGGTGGAGACCACGGCCCTGGTGACGGTGCCTGAACAAAGCGACAAAGGTGAACTGCAGGTTTGGCCTGTACCTTTCCAAGACCGGCTGACCGTGCAGCTTCCCTGGGCCGATCCCGTTGAACTGAGGTTGCTCGACCTGCAGGGGCGCACCGTGGATTCATGGTCCTTCGGCGTACGCACCACCCACGAGCTGGACCTTGGCCGGCTGCCGGCGGGGTGCTATTTACTGGAATGCGTGGCCGGAAAGCGGACCTTGCGGAGGACCGTGGTCAAGGAGTAGGCTGAAAAGAAAAAGAGGGGGGCGGTGCCGCCCCCCTCCCTTCGTCTAGAACCGCACTGCTCAGGCCGCGGTGGAGCGATCGGCCAGCACTTGGTATTCGGCGAGCACGACCTCGGTGGCATAGCGGGGTTCGCCATCCTTCTCGTACTTCCTGTGGACCAACCTGCCTTCCACCATCAGTCCCGACCCCTTCTTCACGCGGGCGCTCAAGGCCTCGGCTTGCTTGCCCCAGGCCACCACGGTGTGCCATTGGGTGTCCTCCTTCCATTCACCATCCGCGCCTTTGTAGCGCTCCGTTGTGGCCAGGTTCAGGCGGAGCAATTGCATGCCCTTGCCCACTTCCTTCAGTTCGGGATCGCGACCCAGGTTCCCGATCAGTTGCACCTTGTTCTTCATCGTGCTCATCATTGCGATTGTTTGTTGGTTTCTCTTCTGTCCATGGCCCTTTCCGGCCAATGCGATGGCAAAGCAGGGCACCACGATCAGCGACATTCGTGCGACTGTCATTTACAGGCGTTTATATCCGTTTGTTGGATGCTTTTCTGCTATGGGCGGCCGATCGTTCCGAACAGGCAGGACCCCTGCGATCGGCAGCAGAGGATCCCGTTATCTTTAGCCGCGTTTTCGAAACGCAACCCTTACAAGGAACCCGAACCTGCATGAGCACTTCGAAGAACAAGATCCTGGTACCGACGGATTTCACCAAGGTGGCGGACGTGGCCATCAACCACGCCATGAAACTGGCCGAACATGCCAGCGCCGAGGTTTACCTGTTGCACGTGGTGCCCAAGCAGGGCGAAGTGGATGAGGCCCGCACACGGCTTGAAGCCGAGGTGGAGCGCGCACGTAAATGGAACGACAAGGTCCCTGTGCATAAGCTCGTGCGCATCGGATCGATCTTTGATGACATCGGGGATGCCGCGGCGGAGATCAGCGCCACACTGATCGTAATGGGCACCCACGGTATGCGCGGCATGCAATTCCTCACGGGCAGCCGCGCGCTGCGTGTGATCACGAGTTCCGATGTACCCTTCATCGTGGTGCAGGAACGGGCGATCAAGGATGGTGGTTATGACTCCATCGTGGTGCCATTGGACCTTCACAAGGAGACCCGCCAGAAGATCACCGTGGTGGCCGACATGGCGAAGTACTTCAACAGCAAGGTGCACCTGATCACCCCGCACGAGGAGGACGAGTTCCTGAAGAAGCAGTTGATGAACAGCATCAAGTTCGCCAGCCAATACCTGGACGAACGTGGCATAAAGCACGATGCCGTGATCGCCAATGAGGATTCGGGCGATTTCGTGAAGGCCGTGATCAAGCACGCCATTGCGGTGGACGCGGACATCATCGCCATCATGAACCTGGCGCAGGGCAACATCTTCGGTGTGCTTGGTGTACCCTACGAACAGGAGATCATTACCAACGAGGCTCAGATCCCTGTGATCTGCATGAATCCAAGGGAGACCGGGGTCAACGGAGGCTGGAGCTTCCAGTAATTCAGGTCCTCAGGCACGGATCCCGATCACGAGGATATCGTCCACCTGCTCGTGGGCCCCGCGCCATGCGTTGAACCCTGCATTGATGCGGTCGCGTTGCTCATCCGTGGGCAACGCGCTCACCTCCACCAGCAGTTCCCTGAACCGGCGGTATAGGAACTTCTTGCCCTTGGGGCCGCCGAACTGGTCCGCATAGCCGTCGGAGAAGACATAGACCATGTCCCCGGCCTGTAACCGGATCCGGTGGTCGGTGAACGAGCGGCCATCGAGGTCGAAGCTGCCGATGGCGTTCTTGTCGGGCGCGAATTGCAACACCTCCCCCTGTCGGACAACGTACAGTGGGCAGTTGGCGCCAGCGTATTCCAGCAGCTGACGCGTGGGGTCGTAGCTGCACAGCGCCATGTCCATGCCATCGCGCACCAAGGCCTGTTCACGGTCCTTGTGCAAAGCGCCATAGGCGATCCGGTTCAATTCGTGCAGGATCTCCGATGGCTTCGAGCGGCCCAGCTCCTTCACCGCCTGATTGAGCCCATTGTATCCGACCAGGCTCATGAACGCACCCGGCACTCCATGGCCCGTGCAATCGACGGCGGCGAACAGCACGCGTTCCTCCATGCGCTCGAACCAATAGAAATCGCCACTGACGATATCCTTCGGCTTGTAGTACACGAATGATCGGGGCAGCAGCTCCTTGATCCGTTTGTCCGGGGGCAGAATGGACTCCTGTAATCGCTTTGCATAGCGAATGCTGTCCGTCACGTTCTTGTACAGTTCAACCACCTTGCGGCTCTGGCGTTCCACCTCCTCCTTCTGCCGCACCATTTCCTCGGTACGCTCCAGCACCTTCATTTCCAGGAAACGTTCACGTTGGCCCAGTTCATCACGCATCTTCAGGAGCGCATGCCCCAGCATGTCCTCGTCGCTCAACGGCCGGTACTCCGCCTCGAAATCGCCGGCAGCCACAGCGTGCGAGAAATCCGTGGTGCGGCGAAGGCCCTCGACAAGGGAAGTGAGGGCTACCGACATGTCCCCGATCTCATCGTTGGTGGTCTGCACCTTGGTGCGTGGAATGATGCCCCGGCCCAGACTGAGCAGCACGCTACGCAGGCGCTGCACGGGCCGTACGATACCCCGAATGATCAGCAGCGCCACCACAATGCCGATGACCACCAGCGCCAGCCCCATATAGAGCACGAAGAACTTGAGCGAGTCGAAACTGCGGATCATGCCCTCGCCCAGCTCCGTGCGCTTCGTTTCCTGCATGGCCAGCAGTTTATCGAGGTCCACCAGCACATCGGCGGTCTGCTGGTCCAACGGCCCGCCCTCCTCGGCCAGGTCGCTACGTTCCATGTGCACGAAGGGGTCTCGGTAGCTCTCCAATCCCGGCAACAGACTTTTGATACGGTCGTGGACCTCGAACAAGCCTCCCATCTTGGTGGTGACCTGGTTCATGAGCGCCACTTCCTCATGGCTCCAATCGTTCATGAGCGTATCGATACGGTCCAGCAGTACAGGCAGCTCTTCATTGGTCAACCGCACCAGTTCGGTCTTTTCAGGCGCATCGGCCCTGCTTTCCAGCAGCGCCCAGTGCTTCACCAACATGTGCGAGCTCACCATCAGGTTCCGCAGCCGCACCAAGGCGTCCACCGAAGGCGCATACACCTGATCGATCTGCTCATTGATCGCACGGCTGCGCTCCAGCGTGCGGTTGGTGAGCACCACCACCAACGCAGCGAAGAAGATGAACAGGCCGAAGCCCATCCCGATCTTACGTCCGATGGTCAAGCGGATCGCCATGGCATGTTCAGCGCTCCTCGGAAGGAGGCATTAGTTCGAACAACTGACGGAACTTGTCGGCGTTCATCTGGTCCTGCAGGCTGTAGTAGATCCCCTCGAGGCCCAATAGGGTCTCACGACGCGAAGGGTTCATTTCATGCGCCTTCAACATGTATGGCAGTGCCTTCTGGAAGTACTCTTTGCTCGCCTCCTGGATCATGGCCATGGTGGGGATGTCCACATCAGCCGATATCCGTTGGATGTTGTACACACCCCTGTTGTAGTGAAGCGTGGCCAGATTATAGTTGGCGCCATAGTTGTTCGCATCCAGCTCCAACACGCGCACGTAGGCGGCCACTGCCTGGTCGAATAGGACCGTGTCCGTTCGGAACGCGTTGAACTGTTTGGTGTAAACGGTGCCAAGGGCATTCCCGAACTCGATCTCCTTATCCCGTGTGTTCGCATTCGGGTCCGACCTCAGTTGAGCGGCCTTATAGTCGGCGAATAATTTCCGGGCCCTGTCCGTGTCCATTGCGCTAAGCGCACGTGCCGCCTCATTGAAACAACTGCGCACGAGGAAATCATAGGCCTGCAAGGCATTGTCGCGGTAAGTGCCCGGCTGGTCGAAGGCCATGCACGTGTAAAGGCTTTCCAAGGCCTCCTGGCGGACATTATCAGCCTCCGGACCAACGGGCATGCCCTTGTACACATCCTTGTAAATGAAGCCGCGCAAAAGCCACGCCTCCGGGTTCTCCGCATGCATTTCCGAGCGCACTGCCCGGTCCACCGCCTCTCGGGCCCCCGCCAGGTCCCCGCCCTGATACTTGCGCAACACCTCGGCCAGAACGTCCGATTGGGCGGGCAGTAGCGTGGCCACCAGGACCAGCACAAGTGATATCAGGGAGCGGAGCACCATGGTCATTCCTCTACTCGATGGGCCAGGTTCTTCAAGGTAAGGCCCACCACAAGGCCGTGCTTGCGCGCATTGGCCATGCTCAGTTCATACTTCAGCAGGTTGTCCACCTTCACGAAGTTCACGACCGCACCATCCTCCATGCCCCCATCATACTCGGTCACCACCAAGGTGGGCTGATCCTTCAAGCGCTTGAAGATCTCGGGCACCAACGCGAGCTCGGTGCGCCCGATGAAGAGCATGTGGCAACGTTCCAGGTCAGCTGTGCGTGGCAGCTTTCGGACCTCGATGGGCTGCTTTCCGATGGTACGGGTCGAATACTGTTTAATGAGCTCCTGGTAGAGGTTCGACCCACCGAGCACACCGATGATGAAATTGCCATTGCGCATGGCTGGATCCTTCCACTCCACCAGCTTGGCGATATTGTACAGATAGTTGGCCTGCAGAATGGCCGTGGTGTCCTTATCCGCATCGCGCTGCACAGGTGCGGCGGCGCACAAAAGCGGCATCAACACCCAGAAACGGGCGGCGCGCACCATGGCCTTCATGCGGAGCATAGCTTTGGGGCCCCACCCTTCCATTCCCATGCCGATCCGGATCACTGCGCAGCAAAGTAGGTTCATGCTCAGGGCCCTAACGGCCATACTGGCCGGCATCTGTCAACAGTTGGCTGTTGACGTGCATGCGCAGGACGCGGACCTCCGGTACTTCGATCGGGGCGCTCAGGAGGATGCCATGGGTTACCGTTGGCTGGCATGGAGCTCAGCCCATATTGGACACCGCCTCACCGGGAGCGAGCAAGGGCGTTTGGCCGAACAGGCGGCGGACAGCCTTTTTCGGTCATCGGGCCTTCCCAAGGTGTATACCTTCCCCTTCGAAGCACAGGCCTGGTCGCGCGGGCAGGTCAAGCTCACCATTGGTGATGGCGCAGGTTACACGCACCTGCAAGCCGTTGCATTGGCCAATACGCCCCTGGAGGCCAACGTGGAGGCCCCTTTGGTGGATGCGGGCAATGGACTACCCGTGGACCTGAAGGCGCTTGGCGATCGCCTTGCCGGACGTGTGGCGCTCATCAATATCGGGCTGGTGGATGCTGCCGAAGGAGCCCGCAACCTGCACCGCAGTGAAAAAGCCGCGCTTGCCTTGGATGCCGGCGTGGCGGCCATCCTGTTCGTGAACCAAGTGGAAGGTCATGTCCTGCTCACCGGCACAGCATCCATCGATGGACGGCTGATCCCCGTTCCTGCGGCCTGTGTAGCCACCGAGGATGGCACCCAGTTGAGGGAACGTCTGCGCAAAGGCGAGCCTCTCACGGCCCGCCTCACCATGTCCAACAAGAGCAACATGGTACAGGCCAATAATGTCATTGCCGAGATCACTGGCACACGACTTCCGGAGGAGGTGATCGTGGTGGGCGGCCACTTGGACAGTTGGGACCTGGCAACAGGTGCCACGGACAACGGCTTGGGCTCGTTCTCCATCTTGGACCTTGCGCGCGCCATGCAAGCCATGCCCTTCCGCCCGGAACGAACCATCCGTTTTGTGCTGTTCATGGGCGAGGAACAGGGGCTTTTGGGTTCTCGCGCCTTGGTCAAGCACTACCAGGAGACCGGTGAATTGGGCCGGATCCGCTGCATGATCAACCTGGACATGAGCGGAAATCCACAGGGGTTCGGCGTGGGCGGCCCGGCCGGCTGGGCCGAACTGATCGCCCACCTCTGTTCCGATATCCGCACCATCGATAGCACGGCATTTGCAGGCAAAAGCGGGCAAGAGGTGTGGTTGCACAGCGATCATCAACCCTTCCTACTCGCCGGCGTGCCGGTGCTCTATCCCCTCAGTGACCTGGGAAAACACGTCTACGGCTGCTACCACAGCAGTTGCGACGACATCCATCTGGTGGACCCGCAAGCCATGGTGAACAATGTCCGGTTCACGGGGCAATTGCTATATCGGTTGGCCGCTATGCCGGAGCTGCCGGGCCACTTCACTGAACAGGACCTGCGCGAGCGGCTCATTTCGGCAGGCTTGGAAGGCCCGCTGCGGATCGGTGGCGATTGGCCCTGGTGAACCGTCCTTCCGCCTTACCGAAAAGAAAACGGCTGGCGCGAGGTTCGCGCCAGCCGTTTGTATTCTGGGACAGCCTTCAGGCCTTGGGTCCACCCTTTGCGTTCCCGCCATTCGCACCGGTCATCCCCTCGAGGTCCCGGTCGAACAGATAAAGACCACCCTTGTCGTTCCCGATCAGGTTCAATTTGTCGATAAGGGTGCGCGCCAAGGCCTCCTCCTCGATCTGTTCACCCACGTACCACTGCATGAAATTGTGGGTGGTATAATCCTTCTCTTTCAGGCAGAGGTCCACCACCCCATTGATCTCGTTGGTCACCTTGGTCTCGTGGTCCAGCAGGGCACGGAACACGTCGGTGATGCTCTTGTAGTTGGTTCCGGGTTGCTTAAGCGCAGGCACAACGGCACGGCCACCACGTTCGTTGATGAACTTCACGAGCTTCAGCATGTGCAGGCGCTCCTCATCGCTGTGGCGATAAAGGAATGCGGCCGTGCCGCTGAGGCCTTGGTTCTCGGCCCAGCTGGCCATGGCGAGGTAGGCTTGGCTGCTACTGGCCTCAACGGCCACCTGGCCGTTCAGGGCCGCTTCGATCTTCTTGGAAAGCATGTGAAATGATCTTGGAGGGGTAAAGGTAGGACCCCGATACGCCCTCAGCGTTTATTGAAGTTGTTCATTGCGTTGGCCACTCCCAGCAACCCGAACTGCAGCACGGCCTTACCCGCCAGTTCGATGCGCTCGGCCAGTGTTTTGCGTTCGTTCCCATTCCATTCACCCAGCACATAATCGCTCTGGCGACCCTTGGGGAAGTCACTACCGATACCGAAACGCAAGCGGGGGAACTCCTCCGTACCAATGAGCTCAATGATGCTCGTTAGGCCATTATGGCCTCCGGCACCACCCTTGGCCCGTATGCGTATGGCACCGAACGGTATCGCCAGATCGTCCGTTATGACCAACACGCGATCGGCGGGGATGTTCTCCTGCTCCATCCAATAACGCACCGCTTTTCCACTGAGGTTCATGAACGTGCCGGGCTTGATGAGGATGAAGGTGCGGCCCTTGTGACGCAGTTCGGCGCGGTCTGCATAACGGTCCGGGCTGAAGCGCACTTCGGCCGTGGCGGCGAGATGGTCCAGCACCTGGAACCCGATGTTGTGCCGGGTATGCGTGTATTCGGGGCCGGGGTTCCCCAAGCCTACGATGAGGTATTTCATGACGGCTACAAATGAAACGGACCCGGCGTTCACCGGGTCCGTTCAACTCCAAATTCAGCAGGACCAGGGGGTCCGGTTCAGTTACTTTTTGGCGGCGGCCTTGGCAGGGGCAGCTGCCTTGGCAGGAGCGGCACCCTTGGCACCAGCGGCAGCACCTTCGGCGGCCTGGTCCTGCTTCTTGGTCATCTTCACGGCGACCACCACGTTGCTGGCACGATCGAGCATCGTAAGGCCATCGAACTTAAGGTCGCTGATCTTGATGCTCTGGTTCACGTCAAGATCGGCCACATTCAACTCCAGGTGCTGGGGCAACTTGCTTGGCAAGGCCTTCACGCGCACCTTGCGCATGGGCTGGCTCAATTTTCCACCTGCACGCACACCGGCAGGCTGACCCACCAAACGAACGCTCAGCATGGTGGTGGTCTCCTTGCTCGGGTCGAGCTGCAGGAAGTCGATGTGGATCACCTTGTCGGTGAGGGGGTGGAACTGCTTTTCCTGCACCATGGCAAGGGTCTTGGTTCCCTCGAGGTCCAGTTCGATGCCGTTCACTTCGGGGGTGAAGACCACCTTGCGAAGGGCGGCCTCGTCCACGCTGAAATGCACGGTCTTGTCACTTCCGTAGAGCACGCAAGGCACGCGTTTCTCCCGGCGCAGTTGGGCGGCATCCTTGGTGCCGACGGCTTTGCGGAGGGTACCGCTGAGCGCTACAGTGTTCATGGGTCTGGGTGTGTTAGGCGATGATGAAATGGCTGCTGATGCTTTCGTGACTGCGCACGCGCTTGATGACATCGGCGAACAGGCCGGCCACGGTCAGCTGTTTGATCTTGGTGGTACCGGCCGCCTTGCTCTTGTCCAAGGGGATGGTATCGGAAACAATGAGCTCGGTGAGGGCACTGCGTTCGATGCGCTCATACGCCTCGCCGCTCAGAACGGCATGGGTACATACGGCACGAACGCTGGTGGCGCCCTGGTCCATCATCATGTCGGCGGCCTTGGTGAGCGTGCCTGCCGTGTCGACCATGTCGTCCACGAGCACCACGTTCTTGCCCTTGATGTCACCGATCACGGTCATGCTCTCGATCTGGTTGGCCACTTTGCGCTGCTTGTAGCAGATGGCCATGTCAACACCCAGATGCTTGGCATAGGCATTGGCGCGCTTGGTACCTCCGGTATCGGGGGCCGCCATCACCAGGTCGGGCAGGGCCAGCTCCTTGATATGGGGCAGGAAGATGCTGCTGGCGAACAGGTGGTCCACCGGCACCTCGAAGAAGCCCTGGATCTGATCGGCGTGCAGGTCCATGGTCATCACTCGGTCCACACCGGCGGCGGTGAGCATGTTGGCCACCAGCTTGGCGCCAATGGAAACGCGGGGTTTGTCCTTGCGGTCCTGGCGGGCAAAGCCGAAGTAGGGCATCACGGCCACAATGCGCTTGGCGCTTGCACGCTTCGCGGCATCCACCATCATCAACAGCTCGAAAAGATTGTCGCTGGGTGGGAAGGTGCTCTGCACGATGAACACCAGTTCACCGCGCACGGTCTCCTCGAAACTGGGCTGGAACTCCCCGTCACTGAAGCGGCTCACGGTCACCTCGCCCAAACGCTCGCCGCTGGCCGCGGCGATCTGTTCGGCCAGGTACCGCGTAGCGGAACCGCTGAAGATCTTGGAACTTTCCTGCATGGCCTGGGACCGAAATCGGGCTGCAAATGTAGTGATCTTCCGGTGGTTATCAACACCTGTTGGTGGAGGGGGTCGGAGAGCCGCCGGTTAACTTGCGGGCCTTTGCCCGGTCGGCCTGCCCGCCGCGCTTGGACCATGCCCAAGAACACCACTTCCCCCTCCCCCGCCCAACTGGCCCAGGACGTACTTGCAGCGGTTCGCCGCAGCGGTTCCGCCGGCGTCACCAGCCAGCAACTGGCCCTCCAGCTGGGTTTCAAGGACAAGAGCCATCGCTACCTGCTTTTCGACGCCATTGAACTGCTGCTCGACGAAGGACGCATCGAGACCGGTAAAAAGGGGCGGTATACAGCGGTGGGCGGTCGCGACACGATGGAAGGCACCATCGACATCATTGCGAGTGGCGCAGGCTATGTGCGCATAGAGGGGCACACCGACGATATCTACGTCCACAACCGCGACATCGGCACGGCGCTACATGGCGATCGGGTACTGGTGAAACAGAGCGGTGGGCGCGGCACGCGGGTCGAAGGCAAGGTGCTGCAAGTGGTGAAGCGTCGCCGCACCGAGTTCGTCGGCACCATTCACAAGCAGGAAGGTCGCATGCTGCTTGTGGCGGACGACCAACGGGTGCAACGGCCGTTCATGATCCCCCTCCATGCTTCCATGAACGCCCAGGATGGCGACAAGGCCATCATCGCCTTGGGCGAATGGAAGGACGCACGCGACCTGCCTCGGGGCGAAGTAGTGCGCATACTGGGCCGCGCTGGCGAGCACAACGTGGAAATGCACGCGATCCTGGCCGAGTTCGGCCTTCCGCTGGAATTCCCGGAAAGCGTATTGCAGGCCAGCACACAGATCGCGAACGGGGTGACGCCCGAGGAGATCGCCCGACGTCGTGATGTGCGACACATTCCCACGCTCACCATCGACCCCGATGATGCCAAGGACCTGGATGACGCATTGAGCGTGCATCGCCTCGAGAACGGCCATTGGGAGATAGGCATCCACATCGCGGACGTGAGCCACTATGTGACGCCCCGTAGCGTGATCGACATGGAGGCCGCCAACCGCGCCACCAGCGTGTACCTGGTGGACCGCGTGGTGCCCATGCTGCCGGAAAAGCTCAGCAATGATCTCTGTTCGTTGAACCCACACACCGACAAGCTTAGCTTCAGTGCGATCTTCGAGCTTGACGAGCAGGCACGGATCAAGGGGGAATGGTTCGGGCGCACAGTGATGCGCTCGCAGCGCCGTTTCGCTTATGCCGAGGCGCAGGCCATCATCGACGGCGGCGACGGTGAGTTCAAGAGCGAGGTCCTGTTGCTGCACACCCTGGCGCAAGTGCTTCGCAAGGAACGTATTGCCAACGGGGCATTGGAAATAGGGGGCAACGAGGTCAAGTTCAAGCTCGACGAGAAAGGCCGCCCGCTGGGCGTTTACGAGAAGGTGATGGGGCCCGCGAACTGGCTGATCGAGGAGTTCATGCTGTTGGCCAACAAGCGCGTGGCGGCCTGGGTGAACAAGCAGAAAAAGGGAGGCGTACCGCCGTTCGTCTATCGCATCCACGACCTGCCCGACCCCGAAAAGGTGGAGGCACTGCGCGCCCTCGCCAAGAGCTTCGGACACGCATTGGTGGTGCACAAGGACGAGGACCTGCCACATGCGATCAACCGGTTGCTGAACGATGTGCGCGGGAAGGAGGAGGAGAACATCATCAAGCAGGTGGCGATCCGCAGCATGGCAAAGGCCATTTACAGCACGGAGAACATCGGTCACTACGGCCTCGCCTTTGAGCATTACACGCACTTCACCTCGCCCATCCGTCGCTACCCGGACCTGTTGGTACACCGCGCCATGGCCCATTACCTGGCGGGCGGCAAACACCTGGACCGCGAGGCACTGGAGATCAGCTGCAAGCACAGTTCACGCATGGAGAAGCAGGCCTCCGATGCGGAACGCGCCAGCATCCGGTACAAACAGGCGGAATACCTGCTGGCGCGCATCGGACAGACCTTCGAGGGCATCATCAGCGGCCTCACCAACTGGGGTGTTTACGTGGAGCTTCGCGAGAACAAGTGCGAAGGCATGATCGGCCTTCGGGACCTGCCCGGAGATGTGTTCCGGTTCGATCAGGAGCACTATACCGTGGTGGGCCACCGAACAGGACGACGCTTCCGGTTGGGCGATGAGGTCAGTGTGACCATCAAGGCCGTGGATATGGACCGTCGGGCCGTGGACCTGTCCCTGGCGGGTGAACCGGCCGTGACCACCAGCGGAAAGTTCGTGCGCGGCCACACCACCAGCAAGGTCACCAGCAAAGGCACCGGCAAGGGGAAAAAGGGGAGCGGGAAAAAAGGAAGGACCGGTCGCAAATGAACCGGTCCCTTCACCCTTGAACGAGGTCGCTCAGACGAGGTTCAGACGCTTGGCCAGCTCATCCTTGTAGGAGCCCCCGATGGGGATCACCTTCTTATCGTTCTCCAGAATGAGGTTGGGGCCCTCGATGGCCGTGATCTTGTCCAGCCGGACGATGAAACTGCGGTGCACGCGAACGAACTCGGGTTCGGGCAGTTTGGACTCGATGTCCTTCATGGTACTGTGCACGGTGTAACGCGTGTTCAGTGTGTTTATCACCACGTAGTCCTTCAGCGCCTCGATGAAGTAGATATCGGTCGTCTTCAGCTTGACCAGTCGGCTGTTGCTCTTCACGAACAGGATATCCCTTCCGCTCTCCTTGTTCTCCACAATGGCGTAGAGCATGTCCCGCTCCTTCAGCACCTCCGTCTCCTTCTTGTGCTTGTAAAGCGCCATCTCGATCGACGTATGGATGTCGATCTCCTTGAATGGCTTGATGATGTAGCCATAGGGCTGTGTCACCTTGGCCTTGGCCAGCGTGCTCTCATCCGCGTAAGCGGTCAAGAAGATCACCGGGATGTTCGTTTCCCGTCGGATACGGTCGGAGGCCTCGATCCCGTTCATCTCGCCCTTGAGCATGATGTCCATGAGGATGATGTCCGGAAGGTGTTCGGTGGCGAGCGCCACCGCTTGTTCGCCCGTGCTGGCCGCACCCACCACATGATAGCCCAATTTCTTCAGGCTGTGCTGAATGTCCTTGCTCACAATGCTCTCATCCTCCACTACGAGGACGTTCGTCTGCGCCATTGACGGTTTGCTTGATACGCTCAAAAGTAAGCAAATAGGTCACCCCGCTACCAGACGTGATGTCTATTCGGCCATCCAACTGGTCCACCAGGGTCCGTACCAGCTCCAGGCCCAGATTGCCTTGCACGTATGGATCGAAACCCTTGGGAAGGCCTATCCCATTGTCGGCAACAGTGAGTGACACACGATCCGCTTCACAACGCAATCGGATGTCCACAACGCCAGCGGCACCCTGGGGATAGGCGTGCTTGAGGGCGTTGCTGATGAGCTCGTTCAGGATGAGCCCGCAGGGAATGGCCTGGTCCAGCACGAGGTTGGTAGGGCTCAGGTCCATGTTCAGGTCCACCTTGCCACTGAGGCTGTAGCTCATGACCAGGTTACGGGCCAGGCCGTCCACGTAAGCGGCCAGGTCCAGCGAACTGAAATCCTTGTGTTGATAGAGGCTTTCGTGGATGAGCGACATGCTGCGTATCCGGTCCCGGCTATGGTGCAACAGGTCCTTCAGGCGTTCATCATCGCCTACGTACGCGGACTGCAGGTTCATGATGCTGGAGATGATCTGCAGGTTGTTCTTTACCCGGTGATGCACCTCCTTGAGCAGCACTTCCTTCTCGGCCAGACTGCGAAGGAGCTCGCGCTGCGCCTCCTTGCGTTCGGTAATGTGGTAGGCAAGCCCTGAGATCTCCTGCACGCGGCCATCCACGATAATGGGGGTGATGAAGTTCTCCACCCAGATGGTGCGTCCGTTCTTGTCGCGCATTTCGGCCTCGAACTGTTGTGGCTTGCCCCGCAACGCGGCCCTGTATCCTTCGAACACCTTGCTCATGCCATGGCCCGTGGTGTTTTCGTCCGGAGCGGCGGCGAACACATCACCCACTTCAAAAACAACGCCGAGATCGGTGTACATGCTGTTCCGGAAATGTGCGTTGCATGAGGTGATCCGGAAGTCCGTATCCATGGTCCAGATCATGGTGTTCACGGCATTGTCGAAAATGGCCTGCAGGCGTGCGGAATTCTCGCGCACGCGGTCCTCGGCCACCTTCTTGTCGGTGATCTCGTGGCCCACGCCGAACACCTCATTTACCAGCCCTTCCGCATCGAAAATGGGGCTCAGGAAGATCTCGTTGCATACACGGTTGCCCGATCGGTCCATCACATCGGTCTCGAACCGCACCGGGATGCCGGAGAACGCTTCGGCGTACTTCTGTTCCCAGAAGGTGTGATACTCGGTCGTGGCGAACAGCTTGCGCGGCTTTTCCGGGTTGGTATTGATCTCGGGCCTTGTTCCATGGAGCCGTTCGATCATGTCACCATAGGCCTTGTTGTACGAGGTGAGCTTGATCTCCCGGTCAACGGTCCAGAACAAGTGGTCGCTGCTCTCGAACAACGCTTTCCATTTGGCCTCATGCTCCTGCACACGCTGTCGGGCCGCATGCATGCCTGATACGTCCCGGAAGATGCTCCGAGTGGCCACGGGCCTTCCATCCACGAGGCGCAGGTTGGTGGTCCCTTCCACATGGACCGCATGCCCGTCCTTGGCCATGAACACGGTCTTGATCTCTTCGGCAGGTGTGCCGGTCATGATCTGGTGGAACAAAGCCTCGCAATGCGCTCGATGAGAGGGGTGGATGACATCCAGGAAGCGCATGGACCGCAGATCCTTATCCGAGTAGCCCAGCGCCAACCGCCAGGCATTGTTCACATACTGGAAACGTCCTTCCACATCAACGCTCTGGATAAGGTCGGTGGCGTTCTCGAACAGGTCGCGATAACGCTCCTCACTGGCGCGCAGGGCCTCCTGATCACGCTTTACCCGCGTGATGTCGCGCGAAACGCCCATGGCACCCAACAGTCGTCCTTCCTCATCGAACAGGCGTGATGCGGCCAGGAACGAAGTGAACACTTCGCCATCGCGGGTCCTGTTATCGACTTCGCCGGTATATACACCGTGCTCTTCCAATTCACGCTGAATGGCCTCGTACTGTTCCGGGTCGGCATACAACATCCGCGTATGGGTAGCCATCACCTCCTCCGGTTCCCAGCCGAAACGCAGGCTCGCCGCTGGATTGAACTCGGTGACGCGACCTTCCGGATCGGCGGCCATGATCATGTCAATGGAACTGTCCACCAGGCTGCGCAGGTATTTGCGCGAACGGCGAAGTTCCTCCTGCGTGCGACGGTGTTGTAGGATCTCGTCGCGCAGTACCTGGTTCACCTCCTCGGCCATGCGCAATCGGATGCGTTCCTCCAACAGCCCTTGCTGTACGCTCTGGTCCTGAAGGGTCAACTGAACGGCATCACGGCCATCGTGATGCACGGGGGTGGCGAACAGAAGCACTTCACGGCCCGGTCCATTGGCCAAGGCAACGGACAACGGCTTATCGACCTGGTCATGGGACGATGCATGTTGCAACAATTCCTGCACCACCGATGCACTTTCCTGTACGAACAGATGCGCCACGGACCTGCCCGTTAGTGAACATCCGGCCATTTCCACGGCCGCCGGGTTGGCGTACTTGATGAGACCACCAGCAACCACGAGAAGCCCATCGCGGATATGCTCCACCACACTGCGGTAGCTGGCCATTAACGAGGCTTGTTCCACCTGTGCTTGGCGGAAGGCGGTGATATCGATGAGCGACCCTTGGATGGTGGGTGGCCTTCCCTCGGGCTCATCCAGGAAGACGTTCTCCAACACATGCACGGCCCTGCCGTTCTTGTGCTTTAGCACGATCTCGAAATTGGTCAGGCGCTTTTCTCTGAGCAGGGTCTCCAGAAATCGGTCGCGTTCCTGCTTGGAATAATACAGGTTGAGCGCCGGTCCGCGCATGAGCGCATCACGCCCACTGTAACCCAGGATATGGGCCATGGCATCGTTGCACTCCAGGAAACGACCTTCCATGGTGGAGCGGAACATGCCAGCCAGGCTCCGGTTCACGAGATCATCGTACTGCCGTTTCAGTTCGAGATAGGCCTTGGCAAGCTCCGAAGTGGCTTCATTCTCCCCGATCAGCCCATCCTCCGCGTTCATGGTCCGAACTTACGATTTCGTCCCAATGAAGCTCAGGGCTGGTCGGCACCGGGTTGATAGGGCGGCGGCACTTTCTCCCCATCGATGCGCATTTCTGCCCCATCGCGGAACTTGATGGTGAGCACGATGTTGCCGGCCTCATCGTAGTGAATGAAATCACCTTGTTGAAGACCCATGCTGAAACGGCCTTCCAGTTTCAATTGGCCATTGGGCCAGTACCACTTGTGCTTGCCATCGGGCTCGCCATTGATGAAGCTGCCGGTGAAATACTTCTTGCCGGTCTCCAGATAGGTGTACACCCAAGGGCCATCCTTCAGGCCGTCCTTGTACGCTCCTTCTTCGCGGTGGTCACCCACTTCATAGATCCACTTGCCTTCCTTGCGTCCATCGATGTATTCACCCTGGGTGATCACATGGCCATCCTCGGCGTACTCTGCCGATGCACCATCCTCCTTGCCACGACGATACACCTCCTCGCGATGCACCGCTCCTCCCTCATAGAACCACTTCCAAGGTCCGTTGGCCAGGCCATTGGCAAACCTGCCCTTCTGCTCGATCTTCCCACCACGGTGGTAGAAGGTCCAATCACCGTCCTTCTTGCCCTCCTTGTAGCTACCCTCTGCACGTTTCTCGCCATCGGCATAGTATTCCACCCAAGGACCTTCCAAGGCGCCCACCTCGTTCACCATGCCTTCGCTCACCAGCTGATCGCCCATGTAGATCTTGGCGCCGGAGATATTACCGTCCATGGCGAATTCCTTGAACAGGCCTTCGCGTTTACCGGAACGTGAATAGCTACCGATGCTCGCCACTTTTCCGTTGGGATGGAAGGTCCGCTTGATGTCGACCGTAAGGGTTTCCTGCGCACGGATGTCCACCTGGCCACCATCGTACTTCACCATGTCCTTGAGGTTGCCCTTGTCATCGTATTCCTTGAAAATGCCCTGCCGTCGATCATCCACGAACGACCCTTCCCACTTCACCTTCCCACTGGGATGGAACTCCTTCCAGGGACCTTGACGGAGGCCCATGGCGTCGAGTTTGTTGATCTCTTCGCGCTTACGCAACATGCCGGCCCCATATTGCAGCAGGGCCACCACGCGACCATCCGCTGAATATTCGTACCCCCTTCCCTCCTCTTTTCCGGCCTTGAAGGGCACTTCCTTCTGCACCTGGCCATTGGGATGGTAATATCGGGCCAGCCCTTCTCGG
>Ga0068877_10001609_pt1 | contig 18503 bp, 9 predicted proteins | sample NOAtaG_FD_66437 | JGI IMG/M metagenome (GOLD analysis project Ga0068877, IMG submission 66437) | Freshwater lake microbial communities from Lake Erie, under a cyanobacterial bloom - NOAA_Erie_Diel6S_1000h metaG | ecosystem: Environmental > Aquatic > Freshwater > Lake | place: USA: Ohio, Lake... | reverse complement strand
CGGGCGTCGTAGCAAGCCCGCACCCGCAGGACTGCGGGCCGGAACCCCACGTGGCGCGGGGATCGCAGACGAAAAAAAGGGCCCGGAGATCATCCGGGCCCTTGTAGATGGTGGTGGGCCTGTAACCCGCGCCAAACCTAGCTAACTCAGCGCCTTACAACCGGCGCAAACTCGTGCGGAACGGTGCGGATCACCCCTCTACCTGCGGTGAATCGTAGCAGCTTGACCTCATCACCACCGCGATCACCGCCGCCAGCATCACCGCGAGTTCGATTCCGTATTGCTCAATCGAACCCGCGTCCGCAAGCCACGTCGGTGGCAACGGCTAATCGAGCCACTTGCGGCACGCTTCGAAGGTCGCCGCTGACACGACCGATGCCAGGTTCGCCTGCGAAGGCGACGCTGGCGCAAATCCCATGTTTTCGGTTGCGCCAACTGACACCGCTGCATCGCCGTCCGCGCCGCACAGGCACAAGAGGTTCGATGACCGGTCGAGCAGCGTTGCCTCCGGGAAGACCTTGAAAGCCGCGCGATCGCCGTGGCGTTCGACCAGACGAAGCAGGTCTTGCAGGTCGGCCTCCGAAGTTCGGCACGTCGGGTGGATGCTGACGACCAACCGGAGCTTGGTCGCAGCGTTGTCAGCGAGGTATCCCTCCATCCAGTTCACTGCCCGCGCGTCGATCGCAGACACCACGCCGAACACGCTGAGCGCCGCCCGCGCGGCCACCTCGAAGGGAAGCTCCGTCTCGTACCTGCCGACCCCTGAGCTGACGCGGGGCTCCGGCCACACGAAGGGCATCTGCGGGACGATTGGCTTGCTCACGAGGCCTCCTTTGGCGGTTAGGTCACGCGGCGATTGAGAGCCTTTGCCGCCTGGGCACACCCACAACGGTAATCACAATGCAGCGGATACAAACACTAAAACGATGTGTTGGACACATTCTAGTGCGGCTTATATACTTCACGCAATAGCCCCCATAAGCCTTCGTTAACCGAAACGAGCACCCCCAGGATGTCGAAAGAACAGCTTGCAGACCTGACCCAGACGCAGCGCGATCGACTCGCGTTCGTGGAGTTGCGCGTGCGCTTCATTGGGGAGATCCGCCGACAGGACTTGGTTTCGCGTTTTGGCATCCAGTCCGCCGCCGCCACCCGGGATCTGGCCCTTTACAAAGACCTAGCTGCGGGCAACATCGACTACGACTCCAAGGGCAAGTCGTACATCTTGGGTCCGGACTTCCAGCCGGTCTTCGACTTCCCCCCTGAGCGGGTGTTGTCGTGGCTGACCCAGGGCTTCGGCGACGGAGAGCCCGTGCGACTCAAGGCATGGGTCGCCAGCGAGAGCCCATCACGTCTGACGCACCCCGATTTGGATGTGCTGGCCAGCGTGACCCGGGCGATCCACCAGGAATGCGCGCTCGACATCGAGTACCACTCCATCTCCAGCGGGCAATCGGGACGCGAAATCGTCCCGTTCGCCCTGATCGACAACGGCCTGCGCTGGCATGTCCGCGCCTTCGATCGCAAGTCTCAAGAGTTCAGGGACTTCGTGATCACCCGCATCAGACGGCCGGTTTTACTCAAGGGAATGCCGGTGCTACCTCACGAGGCCAGCGACCAGGACATCCAGTGGACCCGGATTCTGGAGCTGGACCTGGTCCCGCATCCCGACCAGCCTCATCCTGAAATCTCCGAGATGGACTACAGCATGGAGCGCGGCATGTTGAAGATGAAGCTGCGTGCCGCGATGGCCGGCTACATCTTGCGTAAGTGGAGCGTGGACTGCTCACCGACACACAAATTGAACGGTCCCGAGCACAGGCTCTGGCTCAGAAATCACCTGGCGCTGTATGGCGTCCGAAGCGCCGTGCTGGCTCCCGGCTACGAGAGCCCGGAGCCCGTCGAGCCAGAACAAGATTGCGACTGATATGACTTCTCCACCAAACAACAGAGGAACGTTGGGCGCGACCGATCACCACCGTACTCGCTGCATCACCACACTCGGAGGTTGCCGGTGAGCGGGCGCTGGAAGACGATTTCGCCGTCCCAGTTTCCGTGGGAACAGGATGCGCTCGACTTCGTGCAGCGCGCTCTGCCGAACCGCGAACCGTTCCGGGCCTACAGCAACTTCGAGTTTGTTGCCGACGACGGGAGCATCAACGAAGTCGACTTGCTGATCATTTCGCGGTACAGCATCTTCCTTGTTGAGATCAAGAGCCGCCCTGGGGAGGTCAGTGGCGATTCGCACACCTGGATCTGGCGGGACGGCGCCCGGGAGTACTTTGACGACAACCCCTTGCTGCTCACGAACCGCAAGGCAAAAAAGCTCGCCTCGCTGCTGCGTAAGCAACTGACTGTTCAGAAACGTCGCACGCCCTACATCCAGTCCCTGGTCTTCCTGTCCGACCCTGCGCAACGGTGCAGGCTCGCCGGTCCTGCCCGGGAAAATGTTCATCTGCGGGCCGACATCGCCAACAAGCTGTTCGACGAAACGGCCCCGGTGGCCAGCGCACAGCCCATAGACCGCGATCTGGCGACATCACTCAATCGGGCGCTGGAAGCCATTGGCATCCGTCCGCCGCAGCAGAGTCGGCGCGTTGGCGACTACCAGCTCGAACAGGTCCTTGCCGAGACAGACTTCCACCAGGACTGGCTGGCCAAGCACGTATCGCTGACCAACCTGCGCCGACGTGTTCGCCTCTATACCGCCAAGCGCACGCTCAATGCCGGGCAGCGCTCCATGCTGGCCGACGCGGCTCGGCGAGAGTTTCAGTTACTTGAAGGCATACGCCACCCGGGCATCCTGCGCGCTTCAGACTTCATCGACAGCGAGCATGGGCCCGCCCTGATCTTTGAGTACGACGAAGGGCTGCAGCGACTCGACCACTTCATCCGGGCGCAAGGGGAACACCTCGATCTCTGGCAGCGGTTGAAACTGGTCCGCGCCATTGCTGAAGCACTGGATGCCGCTCACCGCTACCGCCTGTACCACCGGGGCCTGTCGCCGCAGACCATCATGGTCAGGACGGTTGGCACCAATTCGTTCGATGTCACCATCTTCGACTGGCAGATCGCCACGCGGCAGTTGCAAGAAGCCGAAGGCGAGACCACCGGAACGCTGCACGTCGAGATGCTCTCGGACCGTGTGGCTCAGGAGATATACCTCGCCCCCGAAGCGCGCAACGCGCCCCGGCCCGACTCCATCAAGCTGGACCTCTTTTCTCTCGGAGCCATCTCGTACTTCGTACTCGCGGGTGAGCCTCCCGCCATCAGCGGCGACGAGCTGGTCACCAAGTGCGAACAAGGGCCCGGACTCACTTTGTCGGCCATGGTCAACGGCTGCCTGGCCGAGATTGAGGAACTCATCCAGTTCGCCACCTGGCCTTCGCCCGATGACCGGTTCAGCTCGACCAACGAATTCTTGGCCGCCCTCGACAAGGCGGAAGAAGCCCTCGAAGACGCGCTGACCGCACCGGCATCACCGCTGGCTTCGCCGCTGGAGGCCAACACCGGCAATGAGCTCAACGGCTTTGAAGTCATCCGCCGGCTCGGCAAAGGCGGCACCAGTCTGGCCCTTGAGGTACGCCGCAAGGGCGCAGGGCAGCCGCGCCAGGGTGTTTTCAAGATCGCCTTGGAGCCAGAGTACAACGAGCGGCTCAAGCGCGAAGCTGAGACGCTGGTGCGGCTACAGCCGCACCAGAACATCGTCCAGTGCTTTGAACGCTTCGAAATCGCGGGGCTGGCGACCCTGTTCCTCTCCTCGGCAGGCGATGAATCACTGGGCGAACGCCTGCGCCAAGAGGGTCGCCTGGGTTTGGACCTGCTGCAGCGGTTCGGTGAGGAGCTGATATCGGTTGTGGAGTACCTGGAGCGCGAGGGCGTACCGCACCGCGACATCAAGCCAGACAACATCGGCATCCGCCCGGGGACCGGCAAACGACTCACCCTCACGCTGTTCGACTTCTCGCTGGCGGGCGTTCCTGCGACTGACCTGAACGCAGGCACGCGTGTCTACATGGACCCGTTCCTGCGCAAACGCGGTATGTGGGACGGGTATGCCGAGCGCTACTCCTGCGCGCTGACCTTGCATGAAATGGCCACCGGCACCCTGCCCGAATGGGGCGATGGAAGCGCCGACCCGGCAACCCTGAAAACCGAGATCGGTCTGGACTCCGAGCGCTTTGATGCGTCGATTCGCAAGCAGGCACTCGACTTCTTCGCCCGGGCACTGGCCCGCGACCACCGCAAGCGCTTTGACAACGCCGAACAGATGCTGCGTCAGTGGCGCAAAGTGTTCGAAAACGTCTCGCGGCCCGTCACCACCCACACGACGCAAACACCGCAAGGCGACCTGCCCTTCGGTGATGAGCCAACGTCCGTCGAAAGCGGCGTCACGCCGAGCACGCCCATCGGGTCGCTGGAACTGGATTCTCGGCACCTTGAACTGCTCGATCGGATTGGCCACGAGGAATTGGCCACTGCGGGCGATCTGGCCGACTTGCCGCGCAATCGTCTCTACCGGCACCGTGGCATCGCCTTGGCCGTCGCGCGTGAACTGCACCAAATTGCTGACCGACTGCGGCAACAGCTCAGCGGCGGCGCGGCCAAAGACGAGCAGCCCGCAGACACCACCGTGGCCAAGCTGTCGGTGGATGCGGCAGCCGCCTTGCTCGTGCCCAAGAAAGGCGACGACGCACAACTCCAGGCTCTGGAGGCTTGGCTGGGCTTGAGCGCACAGGCAGACGCATCACCACTGGCCGAGGACCTGTTGCAGTCGATGGCTGAGCGGATGTCGCGCCAGCCGGAAGTCACGCACCTGCGAGACGACGTGGCCCTTGTTTTGGCAGGGCTGGGCGGCATCGCCACGGTTGGCGAAATTGCCACCGCGTTGCTGGCCCGGCGCGGCAGCGTGCAAACGGGCCCGGCCCGACACAGCGAGGCCGAAGCGCTGACGCGAGCGGTCATCACCGTCGAGCGCACCAAGCAAGCAGCTCGTTGGCAACTGGTGAAGCGCGACGCCAACGTTCGGCCGCTGACTGAAGCGCCGCAAGTCGACGATCTGGTGGTCGCCACCCTCGCCAGCAGCGGCGCGACCGGGCTGTTCCCCTCCGCACCTGAGGTGCGTGCCAGTTACGCCGTGGTTCTGGGCGAAGCGGCCGACCGCCTGGCACAGCAAGACCCGCTGCCATCGTCACAACAGGTGGCCGACACCTTGGCGCGCGTCCCGCCACCTGCGGGGGATGCGGGCCTGAGCGCCGATCGCCTGATTCGCCTGGCGGCTGCGTGCGCCCGGCAGGCAGCCCTGTCCTCGCGCCTTGAGTTCTATCCGGTCCAGTTGTCCGCAGCACGCGCCGTCAAGCTGGCCACCAACTCGCTGCTCGGCTTGCGTCAGTTCGACATGGAGACCATCCGGCGTCGGATTTTTGCCCGCTACCCAGAGGCGGCGCCTTTGCCCGGCCCCTCGGAGCTGGAGCAGCTGCTCAAGGACGCGGGCCTGGAAGTCAAGTGGGACGGAGCCAAGCGCGCGTTCGTCACGCTTTATTCGGCGGGCATCATTTCTGGCACCACCCAGATCACCCGGTTCGGCACGACCAGCAACCGCCCGCGCTCGTCCACAGCGCCGGATGTACAGGCTGCACTGCAGATCGACGAGCGCATCAAGCACACCTTGACCAGCGGCAAGTTGCTCACGCTGTCTGTCGACCCTAAGGGCCTCGCGCTCGCGCAACGCGAACTGTCGCAGCGGTTTGGCTTGAAGGTCATCGACTTCGACGAGGTCGTGCTCACGCTGCTTGAGGCGCAAGCCAAGGAATGGGAAGTGGACTGGAACATCCTGCTGGCAGCCGATGGCGCACCTGCGGGTTCGGTGGATGCACAGAACTTCGCGACCGTGCTCGGTGAAGTCTGGCCCAAGGTCGAGGCGCGACTTTTGCAGGACGACAAGCCGGGCTTATTGGTGAATCTTGGGCTGGCTGCACGCTGGCAGAGGATGCCGCTGTTTGCCAAGCTGGCCGATGCCTGCATGTTTGGCAAGCGCCCGCCGCTGGTCGCCTTGATTGCCAGCCCTCTGACGCCTGACAACCGCCCCGTGCTGGATGGCGAAGCCGTTCCGGTCACCATCAACACCACCGACTACGGTCGTATCCCCCGCGCTTGGCTCGAAAACGCCCACCGCACACACGGCAGCGCGGCCGCCACGCCCAGCACGAAGTCAAAACAACCATGATCAATCGCACCAAGCTGCTGGCGGACCTGAAGGTCCAAGTCCGAGACCTGGAGAGCGATCTGCGCGGTCGCTTTACCACCCATGCGGAGTACAAGAGCCGCCTCACGGCCGAATGGCAGGCGGCACGCGACGCCGGGCGCACATCAGAGGCCGTGGAGACTTGGTCTGAAGCGCAGTTCACCCAGTCCGCCGTAGCCTGGGTCTTGGCCTGCGTGTTCGTCCGCTTCTGTGAAGACAACGCTCTGCTCGACGCGCCGCTGATCGCCGGCACGGACGCCCGGGGTCAATCTGCCGTAGCGAGACAGGAAGGCTTCTACCTCCAAAACCCGACTGCTTCAGACAACGACTACCTGCACGACGTGTTCGCGGTCGCGAGCCGCCTACCTGGCCTGTCAGACGTCATGAAAGTCCAGCGCGTCTTGCTGACGGCCCCCGTCTCTGCCGACATGGGCAAGCAACTGGTGCGCTTCTTCCGGGCCACCAATGCCGACACTGGCGCGCTGGTTCACGACTTCGCTGATCCTGACTGGAATACCCGATTTTTGGGCGATCTGTACCAGGACCTGTCGGAGGCCGCGCGGGATCGGTACGCCCTGCTGCAGACACCAGAGTTCGTTGAATCCTTCATCCTGGACCGCACGCTGACGCCTGCGCTCGACATCTACACACTGGAAGAAGTCGATCTGATCGACCCGACCTGCGGATCGGGGCACTTCTTGCTCGGCGCCTTTGAAAGGTTGGCGCCACGCTGGCTACGCAAGCGGCCAGACAACGTCAATCTGGCATTGCAGGAGGCCTTGGACCGCATCGCGGGCATCGACCTGAACCCCTACGCCGTGGTGATCGCCCGGTTCCGACTGCTGGTGGCTGCGCTCAAGATGGCCCAAGTGCACAAGCTGAGACTTGCGCCGGACTTCCATCTGCACATTGAAACTGGCGACAGCCTGTTGCACGGATTCGATCAGCGCGACTACGCACGAGCACAGGTATCGCTGGCATTGAACACACCGCAAGAGAATCTGGCGACGGCTGCTGACCATCTGTATCGCCACGCGTTCGCAGCAGAGGACTTGACCGCGACCAATCAGATCCTGGCGAGAAAGTACGCGGCGGTGGTGGGCAACCCGCCGTATATCGCGGTCAAGGACCGTGCGGTTTCTGCCTTGTATCGAGAGCGCTTCTCCAGTTGCCACGGAAAGTACGCTCTCGTCGCGCCATTCTGCGAGAGATTCTGGGCATTGGCAAAGCCCATCGACAACGCGCAGCGAGCGGGCTACGTCGGCCTGATTGTCGGCAATGCATTTATGAAGCGCGAATTTGGGAAGAAGTTGGTTGAAGCCTTCTTCCCAGCGCTGGATCTCACCCATGTGATTGATACCGCCGGCGCGTATATCCCTGGGCACGGCACACCAACTGTCATCATGTTTGGCCGAAACCGCCCACCATCAAGCAACGTGATTCGTGCGGTCATGGGGATAAAGGGTGAGCCCTCCACACCTGTAGACCCTGCTCAAGGCATTGTATGGCGTGCGATTGTCAATCAGATCGATCAACGGGGATCTGAATCCGAATGGATTAGCGTCACAGATACTGATCGACCAGTGTTCTCTCGACATCCATGGAGCATTGGAGGCGGAGGAGCGTCAGAACTCAAAACTGAAATTGAAGAAAATGCGGCCGGCAAGCTCAGCGCGATCACCGATGAAATGGGGATTGTCAGCGTCAGTGGCGAGGATGATGTCTATTTAATCGAACAAAGAGGAGTCGCCGAGCGGCACGGAATTGAATCGGTTCGCGACCTTGTTACCGGAGATCAGGTCCGAGATTGGACTGCCTCAGGACTTACGGCAGTTTGGATTTACGACAACGATTTCAATCTGCAGTCAATCGAAAACGCCCCCAAGACTCATCGCTTTCTTTGGTCGTTCAGGACTAATTTATCAAAGAGAAGACGCTTTGGTACACCTATGCTGGAGCGTGGATTATCTTGGTATGAGTGGCAGGAGCTTTACTCGTCAAAGATTAGATCCCCCTTGACTATCACCTATGCTTTTGTCGCAACTCACAATCACTTTGTCCTAGAGCGTGGTGGAAAAGTATTCAATCGGTCAGCGCCGGTCATCAAGCTTCATCAGACCGCAACGGAGGATCAGTATCTTGGAATACTTGGAGTTTTGAATTCATCATTGGCCTGCTTTTGGGCTAAGCAGGTCTTTCACAACAAAGGCAGTACGGTTGATCAACACGGGGCAAGGCAGAGAACTGATGCCTTTGAAGATTTCTACGAGTTCACATCCACAGGGCTTGGCAAATATCCACTGCCAGAGACTTTCCCCTTAGCAACGGCAAAACTGCTGGATGAATTAGCCCGAAATTACATAGACGGATTGCCAAGCAAAATAATCGATTCACCGATTCCAAGCCGTCAACATCTTGACGCAGCAAAGACAATCGCTCATTCAAGTCGCGAGAGAATGATCAGCTTGCAGGAGGAGCTTGATTGGGAAGTCTATAAGCTGTACGGCCTAACCGATGAAGACCTTGGACTCAGTGGCGATGTGCCTGCATTAGAACTTGGGCAACGTGCATTTGAAATTGCGCTTGCCCAGGACTGCGCCTCAGGCGCGGCGAGCACGACTTGGTTCGAACGGCATAGCTCGCAACAGATCACGTCTACGCCAGCCCATTGGCCAGCAGACTACCGTCTCGTTGTTGAGAGGCGCATAGCCACAATTCGACGCTCGCGAGACATCGCTTTGATTGAGCGTCCGGAATTCAAGCGACGCTGGGCCAGCGAGGACTGGAACTCACTGGAAAAGACTGCTCTTGAACAATGGCTCTTGAAGCGTCTGGAGGCCGTTGACCTTTGGCAGCGCGATGCGCATCCTGCGCCGAAGTTGCGTTCGGTACGCGAACTGGTCGACGCCTTATCCGGCGACGACGATTTCCGGCGCGCTTTGGACTTGTATGCAGGCACCGGTAGCGATGCGCATGCGACCGTTGTAGCGCTGGTGCAGCAAGCATGCGCTCCTTATCTGGATGCACTGCGGTACAGCGAAAGCGGATTGCGAAAGCGTGCGGTCTGGCGGAACACCTGGCTGATGCAGCGGCGTGAGGATGCAATCGATTCGTCAGTGGCTCAGCGATTGAGTGGTGAGCCAACTGAGGTCATCAAGGATGAACAGGCTCGCCGTAAAGCTGCAGAAGTGGGTGCCATCCCCGTCCCGCCGAAGTACAAGCAAGACGACTTCCGCGACGGTGTCTGCTGGAAGTTGCGTGGGGCGCTGGATGTCCCCAAAGAACGCTTTGTCAGCTTCCCTGGGTTGGAGCGCAGCAACGATGCTGGAAGCCCAATGCTGCTTTGGGCCGGCTACGACGCCAAGGCCCGTGCCCTGGCGCTAACGGGCCACCTGTACGAGATGCTGCAACGCGAGGGCGCCGACGCGTCTCGCTTGACGCCTGCGCTGGCCGGGCTGGATGAACTGCTTCCCTGGGTTCACCAGTGGCACAGCGAGATCGACGACGACCTGGGCATGAGTACCGGCGACTACCTTCAGGGCTTGCTCGATGCGCAACTGGCCCAGCACGGGCTAACACTCACGGCGGTGCGTGCCTGGCAGCCGCCTGCGCCTGTTCGCCGCACGCGCGGCAGACGCTCCAGCGCAGCCGCGCAGGCCTGACACGAATCACGAGGGATACAACAACATGCCAAAACTACGCGAGATATTTGACCTGCCCGAACAGGTCCACCAGGGCGACTTTGTTCTGCGCCTGACCGACGGCTTGAACACCCCAGCGGAAACCGTGCGCGACTACATCGCCACGCCCCAGTTGGTGAAGTGTTTTGATCAGGCGCTCGGCGTGGTCAAGGGTGCGATCGACAGCCGCATGAGCAAGGGCGCTTACCTGCACGGCAGTTTCGGCTCGGGTAAGAGCCACTTCATGGCCATCCTTTCGCTGCTGCTGCGCGGCGACGCCACGGCCCGTGGCAAGCCAGAGTTGGCTTCGGTGGTGTCCAAGCACAACGGCTGGACGCAGGGAAAGAAGTTCCTGGTTGTGCCGTACCACATGATCAATGCCGAGACGCTGGAATCGGCACTGTTCTCGGGCTATGCCGAGCTGACTGCACGCCTGCACCCCGACGCGCCGAGCCCCGGTTTCTACCAGAGCGAGGGCATGCTCAACGATGCGCAGAAGCTGCGCACGCAGATGGGAGACGAGGCCTTTTTCCGCACCCTGAACGGTGCGACCGGTGCCGCCACCGGAGGCGGCGGCTGGGGGCGTGTCACGCAGACCTGGGCCCCTGCGCGCTTCGAGGCCACGCTGAAAGTGCCGCCCGGCAGCCCAGAGCGCTTCCAACTCGTCGGTGCGCTGACACGCGCCTTCTATGGCAGCGTGAGCCACCTCTCTGCCTCGCAGCGCGAGATGTACACCTCGCTCGACGAAGGCCTGTCGGCAATGTCGCATCACGCCAAGGACCTGGGCTACGACGGCATCATCCTGTTCCTGGACGAGTTCATCCTCTGGCTGGCCAGCCGGGCCGCCGATGTGGCCTGGATTGCCCGCGAAGGACAAAAGGTCGCCAAGCTGGTGGAGTCGAGCAACGCCGACCGACCGACGCCCATCGTCAGCTTCATGGCCCGCCAGCGCGATCTGCGCGAACTGGTTGGCGAGCACATGCCCGGCGCCGAACAGTTGTCGTTTGCCGACACGCTGCAGTATTGGGAAGCGCGCTTCGACAAGGTGAATCTGGAAGACCGCAACCTTCCAGAAATCGCCAAGAAGCGCCTGCTGCGCACGCGCGGCCCTGCCGAGGAAGCGCTACTAAGGGGTGCCATAAACAAGCTGCTCAGCAGCCAGCCCGAAGTGCTGCAAACCCTGCTGACACGCGATGGCGATCAGCAGATGCTGCAGGATCTGTACCCCTTCACACCGGCACTGGTTCAGACCCTGATCGCCGTCTCGTCGATGCTGCAGCGCGAGCGCACAGCACTCAAGCTGATGCAGCAAATGCTGGTGGACAAGGCCGACACGCTGGAGATTGGCGACGTCATCCCGGTGGGCGATCTGTTCGATGTGATTGCCGACGGCGACGAACCGTTCACCCACGGCATCAAGCTCTTTTTTGAGCAGGCCAAGCAGCTCTGGCGTCGTCGCCTGCTGCCGATTCTGGAAACCCAGCACGGTGTGACCTGGGAAGACATCGAGGCGGGCAAGGCCGACCCGAAGAAGGCTGCCGCGCTGCAAAACGACGCCCGTCTGCTCAAGACCCTGGTGTTGGCCGCTTTGGTGCCCGAGGTAGAAGCCCTGAAGAACCTGACGCCCACCAAGCTGGCGGCGCTGAACCACGGCACGATCCGCACGCCAGTGCCTGGCAGTGAGGGCATCACTGTACTGACCAAGCTCAAGCGTTGGGCGGGCCAGGCGGGTGAGATCAAGATTGCCGACGACTCGCCGAACCCGATCGTGTCGGTGGAAGTCGCCAAGGTGGACACGGATGCCATTCTGGCCAACGCGATGTCGTTCGACACGCAGGGGAACCGGCAGGCAGAAGTCAGGCAACTGATCACCGATGGTCTGGGGCTCGCCGACGTCGGCTCCAGCCTGCTGCCCCCGGAGATGGAGATCAGTTGGCGCGGCTCGCGCCGCAATGCGGAGATTCTGTTTGGCAACGTCCGCGAGCAGTCCTTCGACACTCTTAAGGGGCGCGAAGGGACGTGGCGCATCCTGATCGACTTCCCGTTTGACCACCAACCCGAACACGGCCCACAAGACGATGTGGCCAAGATCAACGGCTTCCTCAACGACGGCCGGGTCGGGCGCTCGGTGGCCTGGCTGCCGTCCTTCCTGTCACCCAACACCCAGGACCAGTTGGGGCGGCTGGTGGTCATCAATTTCGTGCTGCGTGGCAACAATCTCGATCAGTACGCCAGCCAACTGTCGCAGGCAGACCGTGAGCAGGCGCGAGTACTGCTGACAAACCAGCGGGACCAACTGCGGCAGTTCATTCGCAACTGCTTGTACACCGCCTACGGTCTCAACAGTGTGGCCCAGGAAGCGCTGGACCCAGCGCAGACCGTCGACGAGCACTATTTCAGCCTCGACCCCTCTTTGGTCTTGCGCCCACCGGTGGCGGCCAACTTCAAAGGTGCGTTCGAGAAGTTGACCGAACAAGCGCTGGACTACGAGTTTCCAGCCCACCCGCACTTTGATGCCGAGCCCAGGCCGATTGCTGTGAAACGCCTGGCTGATCTGATGGTGCTGGCAGCCCAAAAGCCAGCCCATCGGGTCGAGCTCGAAGCCTCGCTTCGGGACGACGCCAAGCGCATCGCACCCAAGCTTGATCTGGCTGAGGTGGGCGAAGCAGCGCTGCAGTTGCGCGATGACTGGTCGCAGCACTTTGCCCGACAAATCGCGCAGCAATCTGGCCGCGAACCCACTGTGACCGACCTCCGCCGTTGGCTGGACCTTCCCGACAGGCGCGGCCTGCGCGAAGACCTGCAAGACCTGGTGATCCTGACCTGGCTGGCCAAGAGCAATCGCTCCTTGTACCGTTTCGGCCAGCCCTTCAAGGGCGAAATCGGCAACGTGCCCAACGAGTGCGAGGTGCGCGAGCAGCCCTTGCCTACCACGGCCGACTGGGACAAGGCCACCAAGTTTGCCGGCGATATGTTGGACCCGGCCATGGCAGCGCTGTACCGGTCAGCACCGGGACTGGTGGAGTTTTCTCGCGCGGCACGCAAGCGTGTGACCGACACGGCAGCCCATTTGCTGAACTACCTGCGCGTGGTCGAGCAGTTGATGACCTTGGTGCAGACCGATGTCGTCGCCACAGGTGAGCCTGCCCTTCGCAAGACAGGCGCAACCCGCCTGCGCGACTGGTTCGCGGCCATGGAGTCCAGCAGCTCGGAGTTTGACCTCGTCAACCTCGTGGCGAGGCTGGACTTCAGCACCGAAGAAGTCGCCGAAACCAAGGCGGTTCTCGGTGGGGTCCAGGCACTGGCACGTGTCGAGGCCAAGCACTACCTGGTCAACAGTCTGCGCTCGATCGCGAGCGGCAGCGGTGAGTTTGCGCCGCGTGCCAACCAGATTCTGGAGAGCCTGGCGCACGCTGTACTCCGCTACGAGTACGTCGATGGACTTCAAGCCGCTGTCGCCCAGTTCGAACGCGACGCGGGAACGCTGATGGCCGATGTCGCCAACCGGGCGACGCCACCGGCCCCGCAGCCTCAGCCCGCGCCGGAGCCAGAGCCGGAACCCGGCATGAAAGCGCCGCAACGCATTGAGCGCGCTAGGCTGGTGAAGACCGATGCCCTGCAGGCATTGGCGGATGCGCGCACGCTGCTTGAGGGACTCGGCGAGGTCAGTGTGGACATTCAGATCGTGATCCGGGAACAGGAATGAAGGTCCCGGCGCATCAAATCAGCCTCCAGGCCAAGCAGGCCCACGAGGCCGACCCACGAGCAAGGTTCATCCTGCTGCGGCTGCCGCCAGATGCCTTCGATGGTGCGGCGGTGGATGTGAACGCCGGGAGCTGGCCAGTCTCGGCCTGCAGTTCCCCGTTGTCGGTTCGAGATGCCATGAGACGTCATTCAACCAGCACGACGCCGGTTGTCTTGCTGTTCTCAGGTGACGAGAGTGACTTGGGCTCTGACGTACTGGCCCGCTGCGCCAAGCGGCGCGCCATTAGCCACGACCTTTGGCAGACCGTCTTGGCGCTGTTTCGGGCGGCGCACATTGATCCGCGATTGGCCCGCCACCGCTGGTTGGCCGAACTGCTTGTGCGGTACATGCCAGCAGAGGGATACGCCCCGGTTCGATCACTCGTCCTGGATCAAGACCGCGCCTGGAAAGAGCTGTTCCGGGTTGTCTTGGGCTTCGAGTCCTATCCGCCGACCGAACTTGACCTGCTGAAATGGGCCGGCGATGCCCAGCGGCGAGAGCAATTCAAGGCACTGGAAGACACCGCCCGTCAGGAGACAGTCCAACGGTTACGTGAAGCGCTGGGCGACCTGGTGAGCTTTGTCTTCGCGGCCATCGACACGGGCAGCGCAGATGAACTGGTCGCCATTGCCATGCTCTGTGAAGCCCTGGAAGACAAGACCGCTGGCACGGAGGCGAGTCGGGCAAAGGTGGCTGCCCGACTGGAGGTGCTGTTCGATGGACTGACGATTTCGGCACACACCACGCACCAACTGGCTGGCGCAGCTGACGCCTGGTTCGACCGCGCCCCAGAGGCAGCCAAACAGCAGCAGGTTGCACGCTACGAGTCGCTGGTGACACAGCTGAAGGCTGAGTCGCTGGCGGCGCATGCACGGTATGGGAGCGCAGCACTGCGCGAAAAGACAAAGGCCTTCGCGGGCGCACTGAACGAACTCAACCTGTCCGAGGCCATTTCGCGATTTGGGCGTCTGATGGCCCACCGTGGGCCGGTTCTGAACAGTCGCTCGGAGCTCCGGTGCAAGATGGCTGTGCGGCTGGTGAGCTGGCTCACGCAAACTGCCAACTCATTTCCGTCGGCATTGAATGCGCTCGCTGAGCAATATCGGAACGAAATCGCCTGGGTTGATTGGGCGCAGACGGTACTGCTGGAGGGCGACGACTCTGCTGACTTGGCGAACGCCTATGGAATTCTGCGCGAGAACACGCGCGTTCGAAGGGACTTGTTTGACCGTCGGTTCGCCGAGTCACTGTCGGCCGATCAGCCAAACGGGACGACGCTGATTCCGATCGAGGACGCGCTCGACAAGTGCGTCGCACCGGTTGCGGTGGCTGGTCGCAGCTTGCTGATCGTGGTAGACGGGATGAGCATTCCCGTTTTCCTTGAGCTGCATCACAGCCTGACAGATCACGGCTGGGTTCAGTTCGAGCGCGCGGAAGGCTCCTGCTCGACCCTGTTGACCATGCTGCCGTCTACAACAGAGGCATCCAGGACGTCGCTGCTTTGCGGTACTGCTTGTGCTGGCTCAGCGTCGACGGAGAGGTCAGCATTCAGTGCCTACCCGTCGCTCGTTGCCCCGTCTGTTGCTGGCAAGCCGCCAGCCATTTTTCACAAGCGAGACTTGCTCGACAGTTCTGGCGTCACCCTTTCGGATGACCTGAGAACGGCCCTGAGCGACACACGGCAGCGGGTCGTTGCGGTTGTGATCAATGCGGTGGACGATCACTTAATGAAGTCTGACCAACTTCGCCTTCGCTGGGACATTGCACAGTTCAAGGGGCTGGACGCACTGCTGGCGGAAGCACGGTCATCCGACCGGGCAGTGATCTTCACAAGCGACCACGGCCATGTGCTCGACCAGGACACCACGATGCAGGGGGCGAGCCCCAATGCTCGATGGCGAGAACCAAATCTGGAAGCCTATCCCGGCGAGATTGCCCTGAAGGGCAAGCGAATCAAGGCTGCAAGTGGCATGGACGAGGTTGTTCTGGCCTGGAACAGCAAGTTGCGCTACGCCAGCAAGCGAAATGGCTACCACGGTGGCTGCGCGCCTGCCGAAGCGCTTGTTCCGTTCGCAACCTACCGCTATGGCACCAAAGCTGCGGAAGGTTGGAGCATTCGAGACGAATCCGCACCCGCCTGGTGGCAGGCGCGATGAGACGCGATTCAGGGATCAAGGAATGAGAGCATGGCACGAATAGAAAACCACAAATACAGCATCGAGGAAGCCTTCAGGGAGTGCTTCTACATCGTCCCGGACTACCAGCGCGAGTACGTCTGGACGGACAAAGAGGTCCACCAACTCCTTGAGGACATCAACGAGCAAATAGACGCGGGTTCGACCCGGGAATACTTCATCGGTACGGTGCTGGTGTCGCCGACCGATCAGAAGAATCACTATGAGGTGATCGACGGGCAGCAGCGCCTGACAACTTTCTTCCTGCTGCTCTGCGCCTTGAAGCATGTGTTCCAAGCTGAACCACAGAGGCAGACCGTCAGCGGTTTGATCTCGACCAGCTACACCGACAGCGACGGCGAGACGAGGACCAGTCTGAAACTGGAGCCGCGCTACGAAAGCGCAGGCGAGGTCATGGCCAAACTGGTGGAGTTGGACGCCGACCCGCAAGCCGTGCGTGCCGGTATCCAGGCAGCAGGTATCGCCAGCTTCGGATCGCTGGAAAACCTGGTCAACGCCTACGGAACGCTTCACCGCTACCTGAAGGACAACTACGACGACGCAGCCAAGCTGAAGAAGTATTGGGGCTACCTGGCCAACAACGTCGTGTTCATCCAGATCTCGACGGATGTGAGTAGCGCGTTGAAGATCTTCGAAACCATCAACGAGCGCGGTGTCGGGCTGAACCCCATGGACTTGCTAAAGAACCTGCTGTTCACGCAGGTCAAGCAGATCCAGTTCACCCAGCTCAAGGATGAGTGGAAGAAGATCACCAAGCCGCTGGAGAAGGAGAAAGAAAAGCCGCTGCGGTTCCTTCGCTATTTCCTGATGGCCAACTACGTCATCAAGAACGAGCGTGGAGACGCAGTGGTGCGGGAAGATGAGATCTACGATTGGTTCGTCGACAAGGACAACGCTGCGTTGTGCGACTACGCGAACAAGCCGTTTGAGTTCGTGCGGAAGGTCATTCGCAGCGTCGAGCACTACCTCGCCTTCGGCAATGGCCTTGGCAACGATGGCAAGCCGAGTCTTGCGATGGACAGTCTCAAGCGGTTGGCTGGTGGCGCGTTCAGCTTGCACTACGTCTTGCTGCTGGCAGCGGCTGCCTTGCCCAAGCCGCTGTTCGATCACTTCGTCGCCCAGCTCGAGAGCTTCCTGTTCTATTACATCTTCACCAAGACGCCGACCAAGGATCTGGAGCGGAACTTTTCGGTGTGGGCCGACGAGCTGAGGGCGATTGCTGCGGTGACGGACCCGGTAAAGCAGCGGCTAGCTCTGAACGCGTTCGTGGCGGACCGATTTGAGAGCAACATGGCAGCGAAATCGCCGGAGCTGTCAGATGCGCTCAAGCGCTTCTCGCTGTACACGATGCAGCAATACCGGACCCGGTACCTGCTGGCACGGTTGACCCAGCACGTCGACATGGCGTTCAGCGGCGTCAAGTCACCGGGCAGCCTGGAGCCGTACACCAATCTAGAAATCGAGCACATCCTGCCGGACACGCCCACCGCAGCGCTGCGGGGCAAATGGGCCACGGAGAACCCGGGCGCTGCGTATGACGACTACAAGAACCGGCTGGGCAATCTGACTCTGTTGGAGAAGCCGATCAATATCGTGGCTGGGAACGATTTCTACGCGACGAAGCAGACCGAGTACCGTAAGAGCAGCAACTACCTCACGCGCAGCTTGGTCGAGCTGACCAGCGTCGGGCAGAACACGTCAATCTCCCGGATCAACGAGAAGTTGGAAGCCTTCCCCTCCTGGGAAGCCGCATCGATCGAAAGGCGGCACAGCATGCTCATGGCGCTGGCTCGGGATGTCTGGAAAACGACGCCCATCGAGGTCTGACAAGGGAGCGCAATCACGATGTCAAATCCAAACACCCCCCCAGCGATGTGCGCCGACTGCGATGCATTGGTCGGCGCCTCCCGTAGCACCAGGCCGCATGCGAACCTTGAGCACCAGGACAGCCGGAAGGTCTCGTCGATGATGGGCGCCGCTGACGAGGCCTACTACCGGTGCAAAGTCTGCGGCCATGAATGGCTGCATGAGACGGGCTCTTGCGGCATGGGCTGGGTTGCATAGGAGCCGCCTCACACGGTCAGCAAGGCCACCTCGGCGCTGCGCCGCGTCACAAGACCCGGCAGCACTTTCCCGCCGCCATAGACCCACCGCCGCAGCTCCTGCCCGACTGCGATCCAGTCCTGCTGATTGACCCTCCGCCGTAGGGTCGATGTCTGTAGCCGCCCGGCGCCGAGGTTGAACGTGAAGTCGACGATCGCCGCGAGCCGTCCCTCTGGCTGGGTAGCCAACACGGGGCAGAATCGCAGCGTCGCATCGAGCGCGGTCACAAGGTCCCGCGTCAGATAGGCTTCCCCCTCGGCCTGAGAGATCGGCGGGTGCGTCTGGACACAGAGATGGCCGTAGCCGATGGTCCAGAACCCGGCCGGACAGACGTAGGGATGAGCACGATCGGGATCGGACTTCGGTACGCGGTGGAAGCCCTCGAATCGCTTGGCAAGATCGACCGCTGCCTTCGGTACTCCGCTCACGGACGCACTCGGTCGAACACACGCCCGAGGAACCAGAAGTTCAACACCCCGGCCCACAGCGCCTGATCCGCTTCCGTCCAGGCGTGCAGGATGGCCGTGCCCCAGCCA
>Ga0068877_10001603_pt1 | contig 18555 bp, 14 predicted proteins | sample NOAtaG_FD_66437 | JGI IMG/M metagenome (GOLD analysis project Ga0068877, IMG submission 66437) | Freshwater lake microbial communities from Lake Erie, under a cyanobacterial bloom - NOAA_Erie_Diel6S_1000h metaG | ecosystem: Environmental > Aquatic > Freshwater > Lake | place: USA: Ohio, Lake... | reverse complement strand
CCCCGCCCCCCCCGCCCCCCCCGAACTCCCCATCAAACCCAGCTCCCCCGCAATCACACCAACACCAGTCTACAAGCACCCACCGGTACACGCAAGCGGAGAACCCTTGGTGGATAAGGGTTTACCCATAGACTTTTTTGCCAACGTTGAATGGCCGCTGACCAACCATCGCAATGGCCAGACCGGTCAAACGACGACGGAGGGGTTGAATACGGCGACGATATGGCCAAGATCGCGACAAAAGATGCAATGATCGACGCATCTTACGCCAGTTTGTCCATCGTCTGGGCCAGGTCGAAGTCCTTTTGGGTGATCCCCCCCGAATCGTGGGTGCTGAGCGTCATCGTGACCTTGTTGTAGCGGATGAGGATGTCGGGGTGGTGCTGGGCCTTTTCGGCTTCCTCGGCCACGCGGTCGACGAACGTCATCGCTTTCACGAAGTCGGGGAAGATGAAGGTGCGTTGGAGGGCTTCGCCGACGTGGCCCCATTCGGGCATGGTTGTCAGGCGGGTTTCGATCTCCGCGTCGCTGATGACCGGGGCGTGACTGGCCGAGGGGGCGGTGGATGCGCTCGGGGCGGAGGCTTTGGCGTTGCCTGAGCCGGCGGCGGGACGTGTGGGCTTCTTCGCCATGCGGAGAGTGTACCGTACGTCAGCGACGGAAGAGGGGCGGAGGGGATGTTGAAAACCGCGGCCGACGACGATGGAAAAGACGCACGAAACCCGGTTGACGACGCGGCTGGCACCATCGCCCACGGGGGCGTTGCACCTGGGCAACGCGCGGACGTTTCTGCTGAATTGGGCGATGGCCCGGCGGCTGGGTTGGCGCGTGGTGCTGCGGATCGAGGATCTCGATGGCCCGCGCGTGAAGAGTGACGCGGCGGAGGGGATCGTCCGCACGTTGCGTTGGCTGGGGATCGACTGGGACGAGGGGCCGATCGTGCAGAGCGCGGATCTTTCGCCTTATCGCGAGGCGCTCAGCGTGCTCGCGGGGAAGGGGCTGGTCTATCCGAGCGAGCTGACGAGGGCGGAGATCGAGGCGGCGGCGAGCGCGCCGCAGGTGCTGTCGGTCGGTGAAAGGGTGAGCGAAGAGGCCGGCGGGGCCTCGGGTGGTGAGGTGCGGTTCCCGCCTGAACTTCGCCCGATGGATGCGGGGACGAAGCGGGCGTTTGTGGATGTGGGGACGAACTGGCGCGTGATGGTGCCCAGTGAGCCGGAGGGGCGTGTGGAGTTTGAGGATCTGGTGGCGGGGAGACAGAGCCGGGTGCCTGCGGCGAGCATCGGGGACTTTGTGGTGTGGACGAAGCGTGCGCAGCCTTCGTACCAGTTGGCGGTGGTGGTGGACGACGCTCGGCAAGGGGTGACGCACGTGGTGCGGGGTGATGATCTGCTGGACTCGGCCGCTCGGCAGTTGATTCTGTATCGGATGCTCGGGCTGAAGAACGAGCCGGTGTATGCGCACTTGCCCTTGGTTGTTGGGGAGGATGGGCGGCGGCTGGCGAAGCGGCACGGCGATACGCGGGTGGATTCGTACCGGGCGCTGGGCGTGCCGGCGGAGGCGGTGGTGGGGTTGATCGCGCGGTGGAGCGGGGTGGGGGTAGGGGGCGAGCGGGTTGAGATGAAGGCTTCGGAACTCGTGTACGCTTTCGATCTGATGAAGCTGCCGCGGACGGCGGCGGTGTGCAGTGCGGAGGATCACCAATGGCTGTTGTCGCGTGCGAAGAACAATCGCGGATGAACGGGAAGAAGCCCGGGAAAAACGACGGCGTGCTCGGGCGGTGGTGTGGGCTTCGCGCTTGGGCGGTGGTGGTGATGATGCTGGCGGTGCTGGGCTTTGTGGGCGTGGGGCTGAGCGGGTGTGAAGAGAAGACCGGTGCGAACGTGGGCGCGGTGAAGCTGGGCGGGAAGAAGTTTTTTCTGGAGCTGGCGCTGGACCCGCAGACACGGTTTCGGGGGTTGTCAGAGCGGACGGTGATCGAGCCGGATGGGGGGATGCTGTTTGTCTTTCCGCCGGGGCAGGTGGCGGTGCAGGGGTTCGTGATGCGGGACTGCCCGATCGCGATCGACATTGTGTACCTGGACCCGGCGGGGCGCGTGCTGGCGATGTACGAGATGAAGCCCGAGCCGCCGCGGGATATCAGCAAGGGCGAAGGGACGCCGGCGGATCCGAACAACGCGACGTACAACGCCCGGCTGAAGCAGTATTCGAGCCGATTCCCGGCGCAGTTTGTCATTGAGCTTGCGGGTGGGACGCTGAAGACGCTGAACGTGAAGGAGGGGGACTTGGTGCAGTTTGAGCGCGAGGAGTATGTTCGGCGGGCGCGGTGAGGGGAAGGAAAAACAGCAAAGCAGCAAAGAGGCAAAGCTCAAAGCTCAAAGCTCAAAGCTCAAAGCTCAAAGCTCAAAGCTCAAAGCAGCGAAGCTCAAATCAACTTCGTGACGTCGTGGTTCTGTGGCAACTCGGTCGTGTTGCGGTGGGATCGACCGGCGTTGGCTTTGCGTGCGCTTTGGTTGATCGTGTCGGATTGGCGGGTTGTGGGTGTGAGGATTTGGGGCTTGGTGGTGTTGGGTGTGAACTTGGTGTTTGGGTGTGCCGATGGTGGAGGGGGTGAAGGGGGTGATGGCGGTGGTGTGTCGCGCGGCTTTGATCGGGGAAACAGGCTTGAATCGAGCGGAGCGTTCTGTCTGCGTGGCGGTGTTGAGCGCGGGTGTTTCCTGCGAAGAGGCGGAACGGCGGGTGCGCAGCGTGTTATCGGTCTGGCCTGTGCGGGCGGCGGTGGTTTCGACGCGTGCGGATTCGCTGACGAGGTTGCGGGGCGCGGGTGAGGCCGAGGGGTTTGTGCGCGGGGCGGATTGTCTGGTGGTGGTGGCGTGTGGCGAGCACGCGGGCCCGGCGCGGCGGCGGGCGGCGTCGATCTCGCGCGAGACGGGGCTTGCGTGCGTTCTGCTGTGTGATGAACCTGGGGAAGTCGAGGCGGACGCGGAGGGGGTCTTTGTCACGCTGCCGCGATCGGCCGACGATCGAACGGTCGCGGGCGTGCTGGCGGGGTTGAACGCCGCCGCGGCGTCGCTGAAGGACGCCAAGCGGCGCGGCGAGCTGCTCGAACGCGTCAACACGTCCGCGGGGAAACAGCTTGAGGCGATGCACGAGGAGATGCAGGCGGCGGCGATCCTGCAGCGTGAACTGCTGCCGCAGCGGATGCCCGAGGTGAAGGGGTTGAGCTTCGCGGCCATCAGCCGGGCGTCGTCGACGCTGAGCGGGGATTCGTTCGACGTGGTGGTGCTCGATGATGAGCACGTCGGCGTGCTGGTTGCGGATGCCAGCGGGCACGGCATCCCCGCGGCGCTGACGCTCATGCTCGTGAGCAAGCTGATGCCGATGACGGAGGTGCACGCCAGCGGCGTGCGGATCCTGCCGCCGGGCGAGGCGCTCACGAGGTTGAATAACGCGTTCATCGATCGGCGCGGGGAGGTTCACCTGCTGGTGACGGCGGCGTACGCGGTGATCAACACGCGGACGTGGACGGTGCGGTGCGCGGTGGCGGGGCACCCGGCGCCGATGATCGTCGGCGAGGCGAAGGGTGCGGCGGCGGTGGTGCTGGATGCGGGGGGCCCGCCGCTGGGCGCGGTGTCGGATGTCAACTACGAGCAGTGCGAGCGCGAGCTGAACGAGGGCGACGTGCTGGCGATGATCACCGACGGCTTCGACCGCGCGCTGAATGATCTGGGCGAGCAGGTGGAAGATGCGGCGGCCGACGGGCAAGTCGTGCGTGCCAGCGACGGGGCCATCGACGAGTTGTCCAAAGCCTCGTACGAGCGGGCGTTGCTGCGGCATGTTCGCGTCATCGCGGAATCAACGCGGCATGGCAACGACGCGTCGTCGCTGGAGGAAAGTGTCGAGCGCTTCGCGCACGAGCTGACGATGCAAACCGGCTCGCTGCACCAGGGGGACGACATCACGCTTGTGGCGCTGCGGCGTGTACGCACGCGTGCGACAGAGGATCGCGGCGAGGGCGCGAGAAGCGAGAATGTCCTGAAGCTCGGCCGAACTGATCGGCATGCGGCGTGAACGAGGAAGGGCGCACGGCTGAAGAGAGCCGTGCCACCTGAAGACAAAGCGCACGGCTCTGGAGAGCCGTGCCACCATGAACAACGCAACGCAAAGATCAGTGCACCCCGGCGCGGGCGGCGACCGCGGAGGTTTCGATCTGCTCGGGGGTTTGCAGCACGTCGGATTCGATCAGCCCGTCGCGCAGGCGCACCACGCGCTGGCAGAGCTTGGCGACGTCCGGGTCGTGCGTGACCATGATGATGGTCTTGCCGCTGGCGTGAAGGTTGTTGAACAGTTGCAGCACCGCCCGGCCTGTGGAGGAGTCGAGGTTGCCGGTGGGTTCGTCGGCCATGAGGACCACGGGGCTGGTGACCAGCGCGCGGGCGATGGCGCAGCGTTGCTGCTGACCGCCGGAGAGTTCGCTCGGGCGGTGACCGAGGCGCTCGCCCAGCCCGACCATGTTGAGCATCTCGACGGCGCGGCGGTGACGCTCGGCGGGTGGGATGTCCTGATAGAAGAGCGGGACTTCGACGTTCTCGCGAACGGTGAGCTCGGGGATGAGGTTGAAGGCCTGAAAGATGAAGCCGATCTTTCGCCCGCGGAAGGCGGAGAGCGCTTCGTCGGACATGGTGGTGACGTTCTGCCCGTCGAGGAGGTAATCGCCGGTGGTGGGGCGGTCGAGGCAGCCGAGCAGGTTCATCATGGTGCTCTTGCCCGAGCCCGAAGCGCCCATGATGGCGACGTATTGACCTTGGGGGATGCTGAGCGAGACGCCGCGGAGGGCCTCGACGAGGACGGTGCCGTCGGGTTTGTAGTAAACGCGGCGGACCTGTCGCAGTTCGACGACGGGCTTGGTGCTTTCGGGGGTGGGGGAAGTCACTGGGTCAATCCCCCAGGCCCTGCTCCGACTCGAGCTGCAGGGTTGCCAGCGCGGTCATGGGGTCTTGCGCGGTGCGGAAGACGCGGTCGAGCCCGGTGAGCATGAAGACGGACCAGACCTGATCGCTCATGGAGCAGAGGACCATGGAGCGCCCGCCGTCGACGAGTCGTTTGCGCAGTCGCAGCAGCAGGGCGAGGTGTGACGACGAGACGTAGGTCACGCCTGAGAAGTTGAGCACCAAGTGCTTGGTTGCGCGTGGTGAGAGCCTGTCGTAGACGGCGCTGAGCTCCTCGGAGAGGGCGGGCTCGTCGGACAGTTCGCTGATGAGGATGTTGTCGGACCAGTCTGAAGCCATGGAACGGACAGTGTAGCAAGGACGGGGCCGGGTGTTGAGGCTCGGAAAAAGAGGGTAAATGCTGGGTTTTTTGCTGGTGTGGGTGCTCGGAATTCAGCCGCGGGTTTGGCGAGGCGGAGAAACGGGGCATGAAAGAAAGACGCCGCGGGTTTCGCGGCGTGCGGGTGAGCTTTGAAGATGGGCAAGATCGGGGGGGGTGGAGGTCTGCGATCAGGCCTCGGGCGGTGCGTCGGTGGCTTCGGGGGTCTCGGCCGGGACGCGTGAGGCGGCGACGACGGCGTCGCCTTCGTTCAGCGAGACGACGCGGACGCCCTGGGTTCCGCGGCCGATCTGGCTGATCCCCGCGGCGTTCATGCGGACGAGCTGGCCCTGCTTGGTGACGACCACGACGTCATCGCCCTCGACCACGCCGACCGCGGCGACCGAGGGGCCGTTGCGTTCGGAGGTTTTGATGTCGGCGCGGCCCTTGCCGCCGCGGGATTGTGAGCGGGGCTTGCCGGTCTCGGGCTGGACGCGGTACTCGTCGATGGCGGTGCGCTTGCCGTAGCCGTTGGTGGTGATGGTCAGGAGGCAGAGGGCGGGGTTCTTGGTCATGAGGTCGCCGTCGGCGTCGGGGGTCATGGGGATGACCACGAGCCCGATGACGCGATCGGTTTCTTCGAGCTCGATGCCCTTGACCCCGCCGGCGGCGCGGCCCATGTCGCGGGCGTCGGTCTCGTTGAAGCGGATGGCCGACCCGCCCGCGGTGGCGAGGAGCAGGTCGTCGCTGCCGCTGGTGAGGGCGACGTCGAGGAGGCTGTCGCCCTCACGGATATCCACGGCGATGATGCCGCCCTTGTTGACGTTCATGTAGGCCTTCAGCGCGGTGCGCTTCACCACGCCCAGCTTCGAGGCGAAGGTCAGGTAGTTCGAGCCTTCTTCAAAGTTCTTGACGTTGAGGAAAGCGACGGCCTTTTCGCCGGGCTTGAAGTCGACCATCTGCACCAAGGCGCGGCCCTTGGCGGTGCGGTCCATCTCGGGCAGTTCGTAGACCTTCATCTTGAAGACGCGACCGGTGTCGGTGAAGATGAGCAGGTCGTCGTGGGTGCTGGCGACGAACATGTGCTCGATGAAGTCGTCGTCCTTGGTTTTGCCGGCGATGATGCCCTTGCCGCCGCGGCGTTGCGATTGGTAGGTCTGCAGCGGGACGCGCTTGGCGTAGCCGGCGTGGCTGATGGTCACGGCCATGTCCTGCACGGGGATCAGGGCCTCGATGTTCAGGTCGTCGTCGACGGCGTCCTGAACCGCCGTCATGCGCGGTGAGTTGAAGCGGAGCTTCATCGCCTCGCAGTCGGCCTTGATCATGTCCAGCACGAGCTGGTGCGTGGCGAGGATCTTCTCGTACTGCTCGATCTGCGCGGAAATCTCGGCGTACTCGCTGACGAGCTTTTCGATCTCCAGCCCGGTGAGCTGGATCAGGCGCATGTTGCCGATGGTCTCGGCCTGGATGCGGGAGAGCTGCACGCCGCCGATTGGGTCGGCGCTGCGGACGAGGTTCATCAGGCGTGCGGGGATCTTCGGCGCGAAGGGGTGCGAATCCGGGATGCGGAACCGGCGGGCCATGAGCTTGTCGATGGCCTCCTGGCGTGTGCGGCTGGAGCGGATGAGCCGGATCACCTCGTCGATGTCGCAGACGGCGTAGATCATGCCCTCCAACAGGTGGGCCTTGCGCCGCGCTTCGTTGAGCAGGTAGCGCGTGCGGCGGCGGATGACCTCCGCCCGGTGATCGACGTAGTAGCGGATCATCTCGCGCAGGCTCAGCGTCCGCGGCTGGCGGTTGACCAGCGCGATGTTGTTGATGCTGAAAGTCTGCTGCAGGGGCGTCTGGGCGTAGAGCTGCTTCTCGACCACGCCCGGGTCGGCGCCTTTCTTCAGCTCGATCACCACGCGGACCATCGCCTCGCGCCCGCTCTCGTTGCGGACGTCGGCGATGTCGGTGATCAGGTCGTCCTTCACCGCTTCGACGATGCGCTCGGTGAGGGTCTTGAGCCCGAGGTTGTAGGGGATGGCCTCGATGATGAGCTGCTGGCGGTCTTTGCTGCCGGGGACGGGCTCAACGCTGACGCCGCCACGGAGGGTGACTTTGCCGCGGCCGGTCTCGTAGCCCTCGATGATGCCGCGGCGGCCGTGGATCGTGCCGCCGGTGGGGAAGTCGGGCCCTTTGATGCCGTGGTGCTTGACGACGGTTTTGCCGTCGACGATGGCGAGGACGTCCTTCATCAGCTCGGGGAGGGTGATGTCGGGGTTGTCGATGGTGCGGATGATGGAGTCGAGGACTTCGAGCGGGTTGTTGGGGGCCATGCTGGTGGCCATGCCGACGGCGATGCCGACGCCGCCGTTGACCAGGAGCATGGGGAACTTGCCGGGGAGGACGGTGGGCTCGACGAGGCGGTCGTCGTAGTTGGGCTGCATGTCGACGGTGTCGAGGTTGAGGTCCTCGAGCATGTCGACGGCGGCCTGGGTCATGCGGGCTTCGGTGTAGCGCTGAGCCGCGGGCGGGTCGGGGTCGATGGAGCCGAAGTTGCCTTGGGGGTCGATGAGGGTGGTGCGCATGCGCCACTTCTGCCCCATGTTCACGAGGGTGGGGTAGATGACGGCGTCGCCGTGGGGGTGGTAGTTGCCGGAGGTATCGCCGGTGATCTTGGCGCACTTGTAGTGCTTTTTGCCCGGGAAGAGGCGGAGGTCGTTCATGGCGACGAGGATGCGTCGCTGGCTGGGCTTGAGCCCGTCGCGGACGTCGGGCAGGGCGCGGTCCATGATGGTGGACATCGCGTAGGTGAGGTAGGAATCCTGCAGTTCGCGCTCGATCTGCAGTTCAAGGACGTTGCCGATCTGGGTGGTGGAGCCGGTACCGTCGGGGCCCAGGTTGGCGGGTGTGGGCGAGGGAGTGGGGGGTGGGGGAGTTTGGTCGGACATGCGTTCGTACACCCTTCGCGGTGAGAAAAGCGTTGGAGAAAAAGGCGGCCGTCGGCGGGGGCGATCGGGGGCAAAGAGGACCAAAAAACAGCCCGCGCCGGTGGTCAGCAGATGATAGCAAAGACGCGCGAAAAAGTCCCCAATCGGTGGGGTGTGGAGCGTGGAAAAAACCCGTGGATTTCAGGCTTGAAACGGGGTTTGGGATGACGCCAAGCGTGGATCACGGCGCGGGGCTGGTCGGGGCCTTGGGCAAGGGCAAAGAAGGGGCCTGCGCGGGGGCCTGCGAAGGGGCCACGGAAAGCCGCTCGATCGCGTCGAGGGTCTCGTTGAACGTCAGCAGGGCCATGGCGGTGGGCTCGGGCCCGGGCTGAAGTTGCCAGGGGCTGGCGCGGAAGCCGCCCAGATCGTCGCTGAGGTTCGGCGCATACCAACCCGCCTCACGTGTGACCTGAAGCTGCGCCAGGAAACGCAGGCCCAGGACCAACCGACTGAGCTCGCGGGCCCGCTCATCCGCGGGTGTCAGGCGTTCGTCGGCGGCCATGGTTGCCAAGGCCGCCAAGGCCCGCGCCGAGTGCCAACTGGGCAACGGCGTGCGCGCGGTGGTGAAGACGATCCCGCCGACCAGGTCCGCGTCGGTTGCGCCGGCGTCGAGGGGCGAGAGTTGGTGGTCGGCGATGATCGAGCGCATCTCGCGGAGCTTCGCCGGCGGCGGCTCGTCGCGGAGGTTCCGGTTCGTTGCCGCCCACGCGGCCCAGGGCATGGCGGCGACCAACCCGCCGGGCTCGGTGGTGGCGAAGATGCTCTTGAGGCGTTCGCGGGCTTTGATGCTCAGTGCTGCATCCAAATCGATCTCGCGGAGCAACGCCCAGCAGGTCAATGCCGCGGGACCCTTGCCGACAGTTGCCCACTGTTCGTCGGTGATGGAGATCGCACGCGACAGTGCGTTCAAGCACCCGGCTTCGATCGCTTTGAAACTGGCTTCACGCTCGGGGGAGTTCTCGATCTGCAAGCCGCGGAACTGCTGAACGGCGCCGAGGATCAACGCGGCGTTGGTGGGCGATGGATCGAGCTTCAGCAGTTGCTCGGCCCGAAGTTGAACGAGCACGCTGACTGTTCCCTGTGAAGCGCGTTGTTCCTCCGACGCGTGCCTCGCACCACCCCGGCACACATGACTCGAAAGTGCGAAGAGCACCAAAGACTGGCTGGCGGCGTTCTGAGCCGAGGGCTTGTTCGTGTTCAGCCAGCGTGTCAGCCAGCGTGCCGCGGGTGCGGTTCGGTCGGCGATCTCGCTGGGCGAATCGATCTCGGTGCGTTCGACGGTGCGAGAGCCGCGGTTGAGAAAAATCGGTTGGCCCTTCGGTGCGGTCTGGGCCAGATGCACGGCTTGGAACTTCATGAACGACAAGCCCTTGGTCTTACGCAGGGCCGAGGGCTCGGAGAGAGCGTCGGCGGCTTGGCCTGTCAGCGCCGGGACGATGATCTCCATCGCTTCCTGAACGGTTCGGTTGGTGGTGAGCAGTCGCGCCGGTGACCAGGCCTCAACGCGCGTATCGCGGCTGATGGCCAGCCCGTCAATGCCGGGCGAGAGGTTGGACACGAGGTCCGCCGCGGTTGCGGGCGTGATGGGCGTGAGTGGCGAGAAGAGCTCAAGACTGATCTGCACCGACGGGCGGAGGGAGCGCCAGGCGGCGATGCCGCCGACTTCTGCCCCGGCGCGTTCGATGGTCGAATCCATGGTGCGGATGGCCTCGTCGCAGGCATCGCGGAGGACACGCTCGGAGCCGAAGCCGTCGGGCTGGCAGAGCGCCTGTCCGCGGCCGACGAGCTCGACGACGCCCGTGACGGGGTTGGTCAAGCGAAGCTCAACGCACGCGCCCCAGAATCGAGGCGACTCGCTGACGGCGATCTCTTTCGATTCATCGACGGCGTGACGGATGAGCTCGTACGCCTTCATCGCATCGGCCGCGGAAGGCAACCTCTCGGCGGGTTTGGTTGCGGAGGTGTGCGTCGTGATGCCGCGGTCGGGTGTTGGTGTCGGCTGGGCGAAGTTCAGCGCGGGTGAGCCCAGCACGAGGAAGGTGAGCAGCAAACATGACCGTGCGCGAAGTGCTGATGCTCGGTACGCGCGTGAGGCGGTTGTGCGTGAATCGGCGGCTTGGCCATCGCGAACCATGTGGGCGGTCCTTTGCACGTTGGGTACTCAAGGCCGAGAACCGTGTGAGCAGCCGGACGTGCTGGGTCATTGTTGCCACGATCGGCCCGCGGTGTGCGTCCGAGAAGCACCGCTGGTGCGATGGTGCGGTGTTCACGCGTGTTGCCTGCTGAGGGTGCGGGCGTGGTGAATCGGCAACACGGCCGGCGCTCGCGGTTCGTTGCATGCTGAAGGTTCTCGGACGCGGACGGTCGATTCTCGATCGCCATCGCGGAATGCGGGGCGAATGCGGTGTTTTCGGTCGTTTTGCCGAAGCGTCGTTGCACCGGTGGCACGGGGGTTGTAGAGTGATCTGTGAGCACGCCGCTTTCGGGCACGTGCGACAACCGGAGATGCGATATGGCCGCTCTTTGGACCCTCAATGTGAACCGTCAGCGACTCGCCCTGCTCTTCCTTCTTTCGTTCGCCGCGATGTGCTGAAGCACGACGACGCGAGGGAAGAACGACAGTTGAGCGACGTTTGAGCGACTCACAACCATGCGAGAAAGACGCGTGAACCGCGCCGGGCAGTTGGCCCCGCGCGGCGAAATGCCATTGAATCACCAACCATGCCCAACGACCACCTGCCCACGAAGCCCTGCGAAGTCTGCGGGCGCCAGATCACCTGGCGGAAGAAGTGGGAGCGTTCGTGGGATGAGGTTCGGTACTGCTCGGAAAAGTGCCGACGTGCGAAGCGGTCGAGCATCGACGAACAACTCGAAGCTGCGATCATGAGCCTGCTCTCACGCGGCTCGGCGTCGATCTGCCCGAGCGAGGCGGCGCGTTTGCTTGCGCCGGCGGGTGACGAAGCCGCGTGGCGCGCGTTGATGGAACCGGCGCGGGCCGCGGGGCGGCGGCTGGTGAATCAGGGGAAGGTCGAGTTCACGCAGGGTGGCAAGGCCGTCGACCCGTCGCGTGCGAAAGGGGCGGTGCGGATCCGGCGTGTGAAGTGAACGTGCGGCACGAGCGTCGTTCAACGCGGCGTCGAGATCGGCATCGGGTTGATCACCTCGATGCGATCGGTGGCGAGGTTCCAGATGATCTTCCCCGCCGCGACGGGGTTGGGCTTCGTGGGGTCAACCAGTGTGACGCGACCGCCGAGCGTGTTGCCCGCCGCGTCGCCCGCGGCTTCGAGTGTTCGGCTCCGCGCGTCGTAGGTCAGCTTCTCCGCCAGCACGCGCTTCTGATCGGCGCCCTGTGCAACGACGTTGCCCAAGGCCGAGGCGCTGAGGAACTCCGCATCGCCCGCGAGTTGGTCGGTTGCGCCGGCGACGGGAGAGAGGCGCACCTTGGCGCTCAGGCGATCGGCGTCGAGTGTCAGGATGCCCGCGGGGTTGTCGCTGGCGGACTGTTCAGGGCGGTGGATGAGCCGGGCGGAGCCGACAATCTCCGCATCGCCCGTGGCGCGCGTCAGCAGCAGTGAGCCCGACCACGAGAAGAGCGACGAGCCGGCGATGGTTGAACCCTGCGAAAGCCCCGGCAGCGCGCCGGGCGTGCTCGCACGCGTCGGTGCGCTTGTGGGTGTCGCGTTCGTCTGGCGGCTGGTTCGTTCGTCGACGAGCAAGCGCCCGGCGCCGGGGACTTCCAGCGTGCCGGCGGTTTCGCTGACGACGATGCGATCGCCTTCGAGGTAGACCAACCGACGACCAAGAGAGTCGCCCGTTTGCTCGCCCGGCTTTGGTGCCGAGAATCGGACGCTCTCAACGCGGGCGCGTTCGCTTCCGCCGACGGCGACGGCCTTGAGCAGCCGCCGGCGCATCTCGGGCTTGCCGTCGGGCCCGGTGGCGCCGGTGCTCTCGTCGCTCTGGGTGAAGTTCAGGTCCAGCCGCTGGGCCCAGAGGCGTTCGCTCTGCCCGGGTGATGAGCTCCACGAGCAGATGACATCGCCCACGCACTCGCCCGTGCCCAGCTTGTCGCTGATGGTCATGGAGGTTGACCAGCCGGCGATCAGCTCGGCGGGTTGACGCACGGTGCTGGTGAGGCTGGGCACGTTCTCACCGCGGCGGAAGATCAACCGGCCCGGGCCGACGACGGTGAGTTCCTGCTCGGGCCCGTTGAGTTTGACGTGCGAACCGAGGACCGACGCGCCGGCCCGGCTGAGGCGCACGCCCTCGGGGGCGGTACTGAAAAGCTCGGCCGTCTCGGCACGCGGGTCGGCCGAGAGGGTGTCGGCAAAGAGCGCCACGTTGCGTTGACCCCTGAAGCTCACGCCGCGTTCTGCGACCACGCGCGTCAGGATCGTCTGCTTGCGATCATCAAGGCCCAGGTCGCATTCGAGGACTTCGGCGCTGAGGCTGTTCTCGCCGCGAGAAGCCACCACGCCGCCGCGGGCGCTGAAGGAAACGGGGCGCGAGCCGCCGCCCTCGCTGGCGGGAACGGGTCGGAACTCCACGCGAGTCTCTTGCGCCTTGAGCGAAGAGACGCGGGCCGTGTCGGTCTCGTTGATGGTCTTGACCAGCACGCCCTCACTGGCGATGAGGCGTTGCAGGTCGCTGTTCTCGCTACCGCCGGCGGGTTTGTCGAAGATCGCGGTGACGCTGCCCGCCTCGACGCGCGTTCGGCGATCCTCGGCGACGACCTTCCCCTGTGCGCCGGCCTGGCGCAGCTCGCCGGTGATCCAGCCGCCCTTGCTGCTGAGCAGGAAGTCGGACTGATCTTCCCACGCGATGGAGCGGGCGATGGTGGTGCCCGAGGCACCGAAGCCCTCGCGCGGATCGCGCTGACGCAGCGAACCGCGCCCGCGGGCCTGCCCCACGCCGCTGCGGAGGTTGATCTTGACCGACTCGCCCTCGAAGCCGATGCGTTCGCCCGCGCGGATCGAAACGGGCTGGGCGCGGTCGCCGACGAGGGAAAGATCGCGGCTGCTGATCCCCAGCGTCAGCGCCGAGGCGGAGCCGAAGACGCCCGCCTTCGCGTCGCCGAACTCGACCACGCCGGTCTGCGTGGTCGGCGTGGTCGGCTTGTCGCCTGTGCCCGCCACGGGTGAGGTGTTCGGCGAGCTGAACCGCACCGCTACGTCGTCGCCCATCAGCGCGGGAGGAACGCTTTCCATCGGGCGCACAACCAGCCGCCCCTTCCAGCTCACGCGGATCGGCGGCGAATCGCCACGCGTGCCGACGCGACGGGCGGGTGCCTCGGTCGTCAGAGCATCCGTCTCGCTTGAGACCACCAGCACACCCTGATCGAGCAGTTCTGCCAGCGGGTCGTTGGTGATCGGCCCGCGCACGCGAACGAGGGCCGTCTGTTCGTTGGCGGCCTTCTGGGTTGATGTCGAAGCATCGCCGGAGAGCTCTTCGTCTTCGCCTTCAACCGCGAGCGAGCCTTCGGGCAAGGCGTTGTCGATCATCCTCAGCCAGACTTCGGCCATCTGCCCCTTGAGCGACCGCGGACCCCAGGCGATCTCCACCCCCTGATCAACCTGCCCGCGGTAAAGCGTCTGCTTCGCTTGCGTCGGACCGACGAGCGCGGGAATGTTGACCCGCGGCGAACCGCCCGCGGCGTTCGAAGCCGTTCCGTCCGGGCTGTTCGACGCGTTCGGCCCGCCGCCGCGTGGCTGGTCGTTCGTCGTTTGCGTCGAGATGAGAATCTCATCGACGCGGTCGATCTCGCCGTATTCCAGGCGTTCGCCGACGTCGTTGCCCACAAGGCGGAAGCCCTGCCCGGATGCGGTGACGCGCGGGGAGCGCAGGCTCCACTTCTCGCTGGTGGAAACCTCGTACAGCGCGCGGTCAAACCGCAGCGACTGCGTGGCGATGGTTATCAGCGGGGTGTCGCGGTCGAAGTCGATCTCGCCCGTGGAGCCGTCGGCCCGCTGCGCCGGCGCATAGACCTTGATGTCCACCAGCCCCTCAAACGTACCCGACTCGGGCTCTTCGCTCTTTGGAGGGCGGAACATCGTCCCCTTGCTCGCCACCACCGAGATCACCCGCCCGTCGCGCAGATAGATCACCCCGCGCGGCTCGGTGATCGTCGCCCGCCCGCCCGGCAGCGGCTCCAGCGACTTCCACATCATCACGCCCATCACCCGCGTGGGGTCCTGACGATCGACAAACTGCACCCGCGCCCGGTTGATCGCCCCGACCTTCGCGATGTCGCTCCCCACGCCCTCCGCCTCGCCCGCGACGGGGGGCAGACTCGTCTCGGTCCCGCCGCCGCCGGGTTGAACCGTCCCCACCGTCGGCGCCACGCTCGGTGCGCCGCTGCGGTTCTGAACGATCACAAACCCCACCAGCCCCGCCGACATCAATCCCACCGCCACCGCGATCACCAGGCCCGTGCGGCGAACATTCACGCGGACGCCCTGCGTGCGCACGCCGCCGCCCGTCCCCATCTGCGCAGGACGCGAAGCCTTCAGGTTGTTCTCATCGAGCGTGGGCATGGCTCAGGTATCGTAGAACGACAACGCCTTCTCCAGCAGGCCTTTCCGCTTGAGGATCTGCTCGACCGCTTCACGCACCGCGCCGTGCCCGCCCCTGCTGGCGGTGATCACCGCCGCTCGGGCTTTCACATCATCGCTGGCGTCCGCGACACACATCGGCAAACCAACACGCTTCAGCGCCGGCAGGTCGGGCCAATCGTCGCCCAGGTACGCGATCTCGCCGGCGCTCACGCCCGCGCTCTGGCAGAGTTCATTCAGCGACGAGGCTTTGTCCTTGCTGCCCTGGATGACGTGCCGGATCCGCAGGTCCACCGCCCGGTGCAGCACGCTCTCGCTCGTCCGCCCGGTGATGATGGCGCAGTTGAAACCCATCTTCTCCCACACGCGGATCGCAAACCCGTCGCGCACGTTGTACCGCTTGAACTCCCGGCCTTCATGATCAATGTAGATCGACCCGTCGGTCAGCACGCCGTCGACATCCAACGCCAACAGCTTCACCGCACCCGCGGCGCTGTTCAGCCGATCATCGCTCCAGTGCAGGACGGGTTTCTCGCGAAGATCGATCATGGTGCAGGGCTCGGCAAGTGGGGGGGAGAAAACTCAAAACTCAAAGCTCAGAACTCAAATCTCACGTCGCACAAAACCAGATCCGTCGCCGCTTTGACCGGCCGCGTGCGAGCGTCACGCACAGACGCTTTGCGATGATCTCACCGCTCGCCCGGTGCGCCGTCATCGCGAACCAGCTTCATCGCCACCAGGTCCTGCACGTCGAGCAGACCGACAGGCCTGCCCTTCGCGTCAACCACCGGCACCTCGTCGCGCCGGTGCTCACGCACCATCCGCACCGCGTCGCGGATCAGGTCACCCTCGTGCAATCGCCCCGGGTTGCGGGTCATGTGCTGCGAGATGGGGCTTGATAACGCCGCGGGATCTTTGAGGACCAATCGGCGCAGGTCCGCATCGGTGAACAGCCCGCTGAGCACGCCCTGTTCGTCAACCAGCAGGAGCGCGCCGGGGCGGCGCACGCTCGTTTCTGACTGTTTCAACGCCTCCGCCACGCTGACCTTGTCGCTGACGGGGTGCAACGTGCGGTTCTCAACCTTGAAGCGGAGCGCCTCGACCACCGGACGCAGCAGAGCGCCCAGCGACCCGCCGGGGTGTCTGCGCGCAAAGTCCTCGGGCGTGAAGCCCAGCCGCCGGGACGCGCACAGCGCCAGCGCATCACCCAGCGCAAGCTGTGCGGTGGTGCTGGCCATCGGCGCGGGTGAGAGTTCGTCTTCGCACTCACCGACCGCGAGCACAACCGTGCTGGCGTGCTTCAGGCCGCTTTCGCGTTCACCCGCGGTGATGCCGATGACCGGGATGCCGTCCTGCCGCAGCAGCGACGCGATAGCGATGACCTCCTCGGTCTCGCCCGAATAGCTCAGCGCAATGCACATATCCGCCGGCCGGAACGACCCCAGATCGCCGTGCGCCGCCTCGGTGGGGTGGACGAAGTGGGAGGTGATCCCCAGGCTCGTCAGCGTGGCGGAGATCTTCGCCCCGATCAGCCCGCTCTTGCCCAGCCCCGTCACCAAAACCGTCCCGCCGCGCTGCACGCACCGCTCGATCAGCGTCACCGCCTGCACGAACGGCCCATCCGCCCCGCCCAGCCGGTCGGCGATCTGCGCAACCGCCTTCGCCTCGGCACCAAGCACCGACCGCGCCAGCTCCAACTCACGATTGATCTGTTCCGTCTGGGGCATCGTTCAGGAACAGGGTACACTGGTCATCTGTGCCAGTCCCCCCGCCCCGCCGCCTCACTGTTCTCTTTTCCAAAGCCTCTGACGCGAGCATCGATGCATGACCGTCGCTGAATACAAAGTCCGTCTCGACGCCTTCGAGGGCCCGCTCGACCTTTTGCTCTACCTCATCCGCAAGAGCGAGGTGGACATTCACGACATCCCCGTCGCGCAGATCACCGACCAGTACATGGCCCTGATCAAGCAGGACGCGGGGCTGGAGCATCTGGATATCGAGCTGGCCGGCGAGTTCCTCGTCATGGCCGCCACGCTGATGGAGCTTAAGTCGCGGCTGCTCTCGCCCTTGCCCAAGCCCGCGCCGGGAACCGAAGGTTCATCCGACGTCGGCATGGCCCCAGTCGCCGACGAGCTCGACCCGCGTGCCGATCTCGTCCAAAAGCTCCTGGCCTACAAGCGGTACCGCGACGCCGCGAGCATGCTCCAGGACCGCCACGCCCAGTGGGAGGCCCGCTTCCCCAGCGCCCCGGCTCAAGTCCCGCAGGCCCCGGTCGAAGCCGTGGATGCCGACGCGCCGGTCGAAATCAGCGATATCGACCTGGTCGATCTGGTCGAGGCCTTTTCACGCATCATGTCGACGGTCGACTTCGCCCGCGTGGGCGAGCACCGCGTCTTCGACGACGAAACGCCGATCCAGATCCACGCCGCCGACCTGCTCGACCAGCTCAAAAACGCACCGGAAGTGCAGCAAGGCCGCCGCGTCTCGTTCCGTTCGATGTTCACCGGCCGGACCCGTAGCGAAGCCATCGGCCTCTTCCTGGCGCTGCTCGAACTCATCCGTCAGAAGCAGGTCCGCTTCCATCAGGATTCCATCCAAGGCACCATCGAACTCGAACCAATCACGGGCGAAACCCTCGACGGCCCCGCCGCCAGCGCGCCGACGCCCGCGTGATGCACTCAACCCACGCAGACTACGCAAATCCTGTGGCTTCAGGCCGTTCTCCGTGTTCTCCGTGACTCCGTGGTGAGAGCCCCGCCGAAGAACCTAGCCGCTTACCTCAGCCCGGCGATGAACGCCTTCAACCGATCCACACCCTTGCGGATCTGATCTTCCGAGCACGCGAAGCTCATGCGGATGTGCTTGTGCCCGGTTGATTCCGAGAAATCCTCCCCCGGCACAACCGCCATCTGGTGCTCTTCGAGCAGCGCTCCGGCAAAGTCCGCCGCCGCATTGATCTTCCGCCCGCCGGCGCTGGTCTTGCCCAGGTGGGCGCTGATATCCGGGAAGACATAGAACGCCCCGATGGGCTTGGCGACCTTCACGCCCGCAACGCCGCTGAGCAGCGAGAAAATCAGCTCCGCCCGCGCCGCGAAGGCCTTCCGCATCGTCTCCAGTTCCGCACCCGCTTCGGTCAGCGCCGCCCGCGCCGCCGCCAGCGAGAACCCCGGCACGCACGTGATCGACTGCCCCTGCAGCTTCGTCATCGCCCCGACGATCTGCTTGCCGAACTCGCCCGACCCGCTCGCCCAGCCCAGCCGCCAACCCGTCATCGCAAACGCCTTCCCCGGCCCGTTGATCGTCACCGTCCGCTCGGCGATCTCCTTCACCGCGCCGATCGAAAAATGCGGCACCGATCCGAACACGATGCTCTGATACAGCTCGTCCGAAACCACCACCATGTCCGGCGCCACGCTCTTGCCCGCGCGGTCGATCACCGCCGCCAGGGCCCGCAGCTCCGCCTCCGTATACATCGTCGAGCACGGATTGCTCGGCGAGTTCATCAGCAGCGCCCGCGTCCGCGGCGTGATCGCCTTCTCCAACTGCTCCGGGGTGATCTTGAACTGCCCCTCGGGCGTCGTGGGCATCTCCACCACCCGCGCACCCGCCAGCCGCGCCATCGGCGCAAAGCTCACCCACGAAGGCACCGGCAGCAACAGCTCCGCACGGTCCTCCTCACGCCCGCTCTTCGGCTCATCAAACAACGCCTGGAACGTCAGGTACAACGC
>Ga0068877_10001598_pt1 | contig 18565 bp, 19 predicted proteins | sample NOAtaG_FD_66437 | JGI IMG/M metagenome (GOLD analysis project Ga0068877, IMG submission 66437) | Freshwater lake microbial communities from Lake Erie, under a cyanobacterial bloom - NOAA_Erie_Diel6S_1000h metaG | ecosystem: Environmental > Aquatic > Freshwater > Lake | place: USA: Ohio, Lake... | reverse complement strand
AGGCGTCGCGCTCGGAGTCCAGCGGCAGGTCGGGGTCCTGCACCGGCTCGTCGAAGTGCGAGGGGTGCACGTTGCTCGGCGAGCCCGTCAGCAGCACCCCGTGGCAAAGCGCGAGCGCTGTCTCGACCTCGCCAGGCACGAGCCGCGGCACCACCAGCGGCAGCGCGCCAGCGAGTCGCACCGCCTCGACGTACTTGCGGCCGGCGACGTGGAACGGGTGCCCGCCGAGCGTGGTGTTGCAGGCCGGGACGAGGACGACGGGCAGGTCGGCGCGCATGGGACTCACCCGAGCATATCCCGCAATCGGTACCACGCCATCCCGAGCACGAGCGCCGGCATGCGCAGCGCGGCACCGCCCGGGAAGTCGCGATGCCGCAGCCTGGCGAAGACGTCGAAGCGGCCGGCGTCGCCGGTCATCGCCTCGGCCGCCAGCCGGCCCGCCAGCCCGGTGAGCGCCAGCCCGTGGCCGGAAAAGCCCTGCAGGTAGTAGACGGCCGGGGTCCGGCCCGGCGGGGCCGGCAGGCGCCCGAAGTCGGGCGCGCGGTTCATCGTGATGTCGACGAAGCCGCCCCAGGCGAACTCGACCTCGGCCGCGGCCAGTTGCGGGAACGTGCGCACCATCCGCGCCCGCAGCCCGGCGGCCATCGCGCGCGGCGTCGCGGTGCTGTAGCTGACGCGCCCTCCGTAGAGCATGCGGCGGTCGGGGGTGGGGCGGAAGTAGTCGAGCACGAAGTTGGTGTCGCAGACGGCGCGGCCGCCGGGCACCAGCGCAGCGTGGGTGGCGGCGTCCAGCGGCCGGGTGCAGACCAGGTAGGTGCCCACCGGCATCACTCGCGGCGCCAGCGCCGGCACCAGGGGCGCGCGCCCGGCGTGCAGGTACACGTTGCCGGCCAGCAGCGCCTGGCGGGCGTGGACCGTGGCCGTGCCGGCGTGAAGGGTCACGCCTTCACCCTGGTGCAGGGCGTCGACCGGCGTGCGCTCGTGGATGCGCACGCCGGCCGCCGCCGCGGCCTGCGCCAGGCCGAGCGCGTACTTCAGCGGGTGCAAGTGCCCGGAGCGCGGGTCGTGCACCCCGCTGTGGAAGCGGGGGCTGGCGATCCAGCGGCCGACCTCGGCCGGCGCGATGCGCTCCAGCGGATAGCCGGAGAGGCGCTCGGTGCGGTCGGCCCAGGCCGCCAGCCGGGCCCCCTTGCCGGCCCCGACGGCGAGGCCAAGGTAGCCGTCGCGCCAGTCGCAGGCGATGCCGTGCTCGGCGATGCGCTCGCGCAGCAGGTCCAGCGCCTCGATCGTCATGTCCCACACCTGCCGCGCGGCGCCGTGTCCGAGCTGCCGCTCGATCACCTCCTGGTCGCAGGCCAGGCCGTGGATCGCCTGGCCGCCGTTGCGCCCGCTCGCCCCGAAGCCGACCTCGCGGCCCTCGAGCAGCACGACGTCCAGCCCGCGCCGTCGCAGGTCCAGCGCGGCCGACAGCCCCGCGAGCCCGCCGCCGACCACGGCCACGTCGCAGCGGGCCGAGCCCTCGAGCGCGGGCCAGGAGCGGTCGCGCCGCGCCGTCGCGGCGTAGTACGAGTCGCGCGCGAGGCCGAGGTCGGTGTCCAGCGGGAACATGTCGGGACGCGCGCAGGCGACCGGGGTGGGAAAGCGCGCTGCCGGGGCGGCGGACGCCTCGCGGGCGCGGACCTCCCGCTCGAAGCCGCTGCCCGCGGGCAGCGGACCGGGGCGTCCCCGCGCGTGCCGGCCGCAGGAGGCCGGCATCGTCGGGCCGATCTGCAGGCTGCGGGCGCGCTCCTCCGTTCAGGCGGCGCGGCGGATGGCCGCGCGCACGGTGTCGACCAGCTGATCCACGTGATGGCGCTCGATGATCAGCGGCGGCGACAGCGCGATCGTGTCGCCAGTGGTGCGGATCATCGTGCCGTGCTGCCAGCAGTCCAGGAAGACGCCGAAGGCGCGCCTTGCCGGCTCACCGGGCAGCGGCGCCAGCTCGATGCCGGCCACGAGCCCGAAGTTGCGCACGTCGATCACGTTCGGCTCGCCCTTCAGCGAGTGCACCGCATCGGCGAAGTAGCCCTCCATCGAGCGCGCCCGGGTGAGCAGGCCGTCCTCGGCGTAGGTGGCCAAGGTCGCCAGGCCCGCCGCGCAGGCGAGCGGATGTGCCGAATAGGTGTAGCCGTGGAAGAACTCGATCAGGTGCTCGGGCCCGTTCATGAACGCGTCGTGGATGTGCTGACGCGCGATCACGGCGCCCATCGGCACCGCGCCGTTGGTCAGGCCCTTGGCGCAGGTGATCATGTCCGGGGTCACGCCGAAGGTCTGGGCGCCGAACGGGTTGCCGGTGCGGCCGAAGCCGGTGATGACCTCGTCGAAGATCAGCAGGATGCCGTGCTTGTCGCAGATCTCGCGCAGGCGCTGCAGGTAGCCCTGGGGCGGCACCAGCACGCCGGTCGATCCGGCCACCGGCTCGACGATCACGGCCGCGATCGTGCTGGCGTCGTGCAGCGCCACCAGCCGCTCCAGGTCGTCGGCCAGTTCGGCTCCGTGGGCCGGCTGCCCGCGGCTGAACGCGTTGCGCGCCGGGTCGTGGGTGTGACGGATGTGATCGACGCCACCGAGCAGGGTGCCGAAGTGCTTGCGGTTGGCGACCATGCCGCCCACGGAGATGCCGCCGAAGTTGACGCCGTGGTAGCCGCGCTCGCGTCCGATCAGTCTCGTGCGCGACGCATCCCCGCGCACGCGGTGGTAGGCGATCGCCATCTTGAGCGCGGTCTCCACCGCCTCGGAGCCCGAGTTGACGAAGAAGACCTTGTTCATGCCCGCCGGCGCCAGCGCGGCCACGCGCTCGGCCAGCTCGAACGCCTTCGGGTGGCCCATCTGGAAGGGCGGCGCGAAGTCCATCTCCGCAGCCTGCTCCTGGATCGCCCGGGTGATGCGCGTCCTGGCGTGGCCGGCATTGACGCACCACAGCCCGGCGACGCCGTCGAGCACCTGACGGCCACTGGTGTCCCAGTAGTGCATGCCCTCGGCACGCTGCAGCAGCCGGGGCGCCTTCTTGAATGCGCGGTTCGCGGTGAACGGCATCCAGTAGGCGTCCATCCCGAGGCTGCCGGTGGCTTCGGCGGCCTGCATCAGGGCGGGGTCGATGGCCTTGTTCATGGCGTCTCCTGGTGGGGTGCGGCGCGCAGCACGACGCTCGACGCCACAGCTTCGCAGTCTAGGCGCGACAGGGCGCAATGGGCTTGCCAAGCGAGTGCGGGTTCGCCCTTGGTCGAGCAATTGGATGCGAGAATCGACGAATCGCCCGCAACTTCATGCTGCGAGCGCGTTCAACCATGCAACTGGATGCGATAGACAAGGCCATCCTGGGGATCCTGCAGGCCGAGGGCCGCATCTCGAACCAGGACCTCGCCGCCCGCGTTCACCTGTCTCCCTCGGCATGCCTGCGGCGCACGAAGGCACTGGAGGAGGCGGGCGTGATCGCGGCCTACGTCGCGCTGCTCAGCCCGCGGGCGATTGGTCGGCCAGGCACCAGCTTCACGATCATCAACCTAGAGAGCACGCAGACGGCGCGGCTCGATGCCTTCGAGGCCGCGGTGCGGGCCGAGCCGGCGATCCTGGACTGCTTCTACGTGGCGGGTACCAACGACTACCTCGTGCGCTTCCTCTATCGCGATGCCGAGGACCTGGAGCGCTTCCACGCCGAGGTGCTGCCGCGGCTGCCCGGCGTCGTGCGCAGCAACTCGATGCTGGTGCTGCGCACCGTCAAGAAGACGACGGCGATCCCGCTCTGAGCACGAGGCCCGCTGCCAGGCGGCGGGCTTGCCGCGTGCAGGGCGCCAGATCCAGCGAGTCGTCCTCGAGCAAGCCGCGGTCCTGCTGCATCCGCTGGATGTTCCGGACGAGCCCGGCGTCGCCGCTCGCCAGCTGTCCGGGGGGCGGCGCGCCAGACCTGCGGCGGAGCCGCGCCGGTCTCCCGTCCGGGCCCCATCGCCTCCACCATCGCTTCCCCTGACGCCTCCCGCGTCCGTCGCGGCTCCTCGCCGCGCATGGCACGCTGCGAGCGCGACGGCACGCTCGACCGTCCTCTTGCGGCGTCAGGCGGCGTCCTGGGCGATGCGCCCGCACAGGTAGGTCCAGACCAGGTGGGCGGCGGCGTTGCTCGTCAGCTCGGCGTGGTCGTAGGCCGGCGCGACCTCGACGCAGTCCATGCCGACGAAGGGCAGGTCTGCCCAGACCTCCAGCAGCGTCAGCACCTGCTCGGTGGCCAGGCCGCCGGGCTCGGGCGTGCCGGTGCCCGGGGCGAACGCCGGATCGAGGCAGTCGATGTCCAGGCTCAGGTAGACCGGCGGATCGCCGTGCGCCCGCAGCCGCTCGCGCACCGCGCCGATGACCGGGGCCAGCTGTTCGGGGCTGGCGCGGCCGCGCAGGTCGCGTGCGGTGTAGATCAGTCCACCTCGGTCGCGCACGTACTCGCGCGCGGCGCGTTCGCCCGCGGAGCGGATCCCGACCTGGGTGAAGCAGGCGTCGACGACCAGGCCCTCCTGCATCGCCTCGTACACCCAGGTGCCGTGGCCGCTTGGCTCGCCGAAGTGGTCGCGCCACGTGTCGCAGTGGGCGTCGAAGTGGACGACGGCCAGTGGCCGGCCGAGCACGCGCCGGTAGGCGCGCAGCAGCGACAGCGTGATCGAGTGGTCGCCGCCCAGCCATGCCACGTGGTGGGTGTGCAGCAGCGCCTCGGCCGCCGGTTCCAGCGCGGCGCGCATCGCCGGCAGCGAGGTGTTGGGCAAGGGCAGGTCGCCGACGTCGGCGATGTGCCCGAGCGGGGTGGTGTCGAACCACGGGTGCGTTCCGTCGCACAGCATGTGACTGGCGCTGCGGATCGCCGACGGGCCGAAGCGCGCCCCGGGTCGATTGGTGGTTGCGCCGTCCCAGGCCACCCCGGCCACCGCATAGCGGGCCGACGCGGCCGGCGTGGCGGTCTTGAGGAAGGCGTGCTGGGACAGGAAGGCAAAGGAAGTCATCGATCAGGTCCGCGGCAGGAGACGTGCTGCCGGCCGCGGGCATCATAGTGAGGCGCGCCACCGCTCCAACACCTCCCCGTCACCTCCCCGACGCCCGGCCGGCCGACGTCCATTCAGCCCATGAAGCCCGTACTGATCCTGCAGCACCTCAGCGGCGATGGCCCGGCCTACCTGGCCTCCTGGCTGCGCGAGCGGGCGCTGCCCCACGACGTCCGCGACAGCAGTCGCGGCGACAGCCTGCCGGAGCGGATCGACGGCTTCGGAGCGCTGGCCATCCTCGGCGGCGAGATGAGCGCCAACGACCCGCTGCCGGCGCTGCGTCGGGCCGAGTCGCTCTTCCTGCAGGCCCTGCGGGACGGCGTTCCCACGCTGGGCCACTGCCTGGGCGGGCAGTTGATGGCGCGGGCGCTCGGCGCCGCGGTCACCGGCAGCCCTGAGCCCGAGGTCGGCTGGCAGGCGCTCGAGGTGGCCGACCGGCCCGAAGCCCGCGACTGGCTCGGCGCGCCGGGCGTGCGCCCGGTCTATCAGTGGCACTACGAGGCGTTCGGCCTGCCCCTGGGCAGCGCGTTGCTGGCCGGCAGCGCCGCCTGTCCGCATCAGGCGTTCTCGATCGGGCCGCACCTGGCGATGCAGTTCCATGTCGAGGTCGACGCGGAGAAGCTGGAGCGCTGGAGTGCAGACGAGGGAAGCCGCTATCTCGCGGCGCTGCAAGAGCATCCGCGCACCGTGCAGACCGCTGAGGCGATGCGGTCGGACACCTTGTGTCACCTTGCGTCGCAGCAGCGTCTGGCCGACCGCATCTACGAACGCTGGTGGTCGCTGGCCGCCGCGCGCTGAGCCGCGCGTGGTGCCGCCCTGCGAGGGGCGCGGCAAGAACTTCGCCGGGTTCCAGTGTGGTGGCGCTTACGGTGGCTGGCCGCGGCGCCGGACCGTTTCGCATCTCGCATACGGGCTTCCGCAATGTGAAGTCAGGCATGTGGCGACGCACAAATCGTTCGCCATATGAGAGAAGTCAATTTCGCCAAGCGGAATCGGAAGCCAAGGCTTTGATTTTCATGCGTTTTCTAAGTTGTCTTATATAAGACATATGTCTTGGCGTCGCCGCCGGGCCGGAGTAGGCTGGATGCATTGCAGTCGTCCTTGAGTCCTCCCGAAACCACCCCTGCCCAGGAGCCGCCGATGAGCACGCCGACCCGTCAACAGCAAGCCGCCGCCCTCGAGAAGGACTGGCAAGAGAACCCGCGCTGGAAGGGCATCCGCCGCGGATACACCGCCGACGACGTCGTCCGCCTGCGCGGCTCGGTGCCGATCGAGCACACGCTCGCCCGGCGCGGCGCCGAGAAGCTGTGGAAGCTTCTGCACACCGAGCCCTTCGTCAACAGCCTCGGCGCGCTGACGGGCAACCAGGCCATGCAGCAGGTCAAGGCCGGCCTGAAGGCGATCTACCTGAGTGGCTGGCAGGTTGCCGGCGACGCCAACAGCAACGGCGAGATGTACCCCGACCAGAGCCTGTACGCGGTGGACTCGGTGCCCAAGGTCGTCAAGCGCATCAACGCCACGTTCAAGCGCGCCGACGAGATCCAGTGGAGCGAGGGCAAGAGCGACATCGACTTCTTCGCCCCGATCGTGGCCGACGCCGAGGCGGGCTTCGGCGGCGTGCTCAACGCCTTCGAACTGATGAAGTCGATGATCGACGCCGGCGCTGCGGGCGTCCACTTCGAGGACCAGCTCGCCAGCGTCAAGAAGTGCGGGCACATGGGCGGCAAGGTGCTGGTGCCCACCCGCGAGGCCGTCGCCAAGCTGGTGGCTGCGCGGCTCGCCGCCGACACGATGGGCGTGCCGACGATCCTGCTGGCGCGCACCGACGCCGAGGCGGCAGACCTCGTGACCAGCGACGTCGACGACAACGACAGGCCCTTCCTCACCGGCGAGCGCACCGTCGAGGGCTTCTTCCGCACCCGCAACGGCCTGGACCAGAGCATCAGCCGCGGCCTCGCGTACGCGCCCTACGCCGACCTGATCTGGTGCGAGACCGGCAAGCCCGACCTCGCCTTCGCCAAGGCCTTCGCCGACGCGATCCACGCCAAGTTCCCGGGCAAGCTGCTGGCCTACAACTGCTCGCCGAGCTTCAACTGGAAGAAGAACCTCGACGACGCCACGATCGCCAAGTTCCAGCGCGAGCTCGGCGCGATGGGCTACAAGTTCCAGTTCATCACGCTGGCCGGCTTCCACAGCCTGAACTACTCGATGTTCGACCTCGCCTATGGCTACGCGCGCAACAACATGAGCGCCTTCGTCGAGCTGCAGGAGAAGGAGTTCGCCGCCGCCGAGCGCGGCTTCACCGCGGTGAAGCACCAGCGCGAGGTCGGCACCGGCTACTTCGACGCCGTGACGACGACCATCGAGAAGCAGGCCTCGACCGCGGCGCTGAAGGGCTCCACCGAGGACGAGCAGTTCCTCGACGGCACGCACCACTGATCGGCGCGGCGCGCGGCGGCGTCCTGGCCGCCGCCCGCCGACGCCGCGAGGGCGCCCCACCGGGCGCCCTATTCATGACCCGGGCGGGGGTGGGCTCAGTCGGACAGCCCCGCGCCGCCTGCGCGCCAGCGCAGCAGCAGCCAGAAGCCGAGTGCCGACGCCACCAGTGCGCCCGCGAACAGCGGCGAGACGAGGCCGCCGAGGGCGGCCAGGAAGTCCTGCCAGGCCAGCGCGGGCATCCGCCCGAGCGCCGCGGCCGGATCCTCGCCCATGCCGATCGACAGGCCCGATCCTCCGGCGCCGATCAGGGCAAGGCCGCCCCGCTGCACCAACTGCACCGCGGTCTCGAGAAGCCAGCGCTGGCCGGTGGTGAACAGGTCGATCAGGTTCAGCGCGAGAACGGCCAGCGCCAGCACCACCCAGCCCCAGCGCTTGAACCAGGCGTTCATCAGCACGAGCAGCAACACGAGCGGCAGCACCCACAGCACCGCGAGCGGCAGGCCGGCCAGGAAGCGCAGCAGCAGCACCAGCGTGGCCTGCAACAGTTCCGCCCAGGGCAGCGCGACCCATTGCGCCAGGCCGCCCATGCGGCCGACGAGGACGAGGCACACCGCCTGCCCGGCCAGCCAGCCCAGCACCAGCGCCGCCGCCGGCACCACCAGCAGATGAACGGCCAGCGGCACGGCCAGGCTCGGGGTGTGCCCGGTCGGCAGCGAGAGCCAGAACTCGATCGAGCGGTCGCCGTGGTCGCGCCGCGCCAGCCCGGCCATGAAGATGAGCGAGGTGATGCAGGCGATCACGAACAGCAGCACCGTCGTGCCGCCGATCGACGCGAAGGCTGCGATCGCGCGGATCTGTTCGGGATCGGGCGGCATCTCGCCGGCCTCGAAGCTGCCGAAGGCCACGACCAGCAGGCCGAGGGCCAGCGGAATGCCGGCGGCGAGGCTCCAGCCGAAGCGATGTTGCAGCCATTCGCGCTGCAGCAGGGAAAGGTAGGGTTGCATGCGGGTCTCCAGCGCCGGGTCAGAACTGCGTGCGGTCGAGTTCGGGCCGTCGCGTCAGCGCGATGAACAGGTCGACCAGGCTCGGCCGCACGCGCTGGCCGAGGGCCTGCACGCTGGCCGGCGGGCTGCCGTCGAAGAGGGCGGCAGCGCGCGCGCTGCCCGGGCCGACGCGGTAGCGCAGCAGCGGGTGCGCCGCGGCCACCTGCTCGGCCACCGCCGGGTCGTGGGCCAGCGCGTAGAAGCGGCGGTCCATGTCCTCCAGGCCGATCGACAGCACGAGCCGGCCCTCGTTGAGCATCAGCACGTCCGACAGCAGCGTCTCGATCTCCTCGACCTGGTGCGTGCTGACGAGCACGCTGCGCTCGCCGTCGCACCACTCGTCGATCAGCATCTCGTAGAACGCCTTGCGCGACAGCACGTCCAGGCCGAGCGTCGGCTCGTCGAGGATCATCAGCCTGGCGTCGATGGCGGCGACGAGCGCCAGGTGCGCCTGCACGACCATGCCCTTGGACAGCGTCTTGACCTTGTCGGCCGGGTCGACGCTGGTGCGGCGGAGCAGTGCGCGCGCCCGCTCGGCCGAGAAGCGCGGATGCAGGCCGCTCATCAGGCCGATCAGGTCGTTCACGCGCGCCCAGCGCGGCAGGATCGCGACGTCCGGGATGTAGCAGGCCTGTTCGAGCAGGGCGACACGGTCGCGCAGCGGGTCCAGGCCGAGCACCGCGAAGTCGCCCTGCGCCGGCTTGACCAGGCCGACCAGCGCCTTCATCAGTGTCGTCTTGCCGGCACCGTTGTGGCCCAGCAGGCCGACCACGCGGCCTCTCGGAATCGTGAAGCTGACGCCATCCAGGGCGCGCTTGGCGCCGTAGCTCACGCCGAGCGAGCGGGCCTCGACGAGCAGGTTCGGGTCCATCAGGTGAGTTCCTCCCAGCGCAGCTGCTCGGGGCCGATGCCGAGCCTCTTCAGTCGGTCGCGCAGGCGCGGCCACTCGGTGTCGAGAAAGCGCTCGCGCTCGCTCGCCTTGAGCTTGTCGCGCGCGCCGGGCACCACGTACAGGCCGAGGCCGCGCCGGCTCTCCAGCAGGCTGGCCTCGCCCAGCGCCTGCAGTGCGCGGTTCACCGTCAGCGGGTTCAGCACGTGGCGGCCGGCCAGCGCCCGCACGGACGGCATGGCAGCGCCTTCGGGCGGATCGCCGTCGAGCAGCTGCGCCGCCAGCAGGTCGGCCAGCTGCTGGTAGATCGGTTGTCGGTCGTCCCAGGTCTGCATCGCAGCGCCTCGGGTGTGTTGCTGATGTAGCACACCATATCGGCGGCCCTGGGAGCGATCCAGGCCGGTGCGACGAACTGCACCGTGCCGCGACGGGCTGCCGCTCGGCCGGCCGGTGGCTCCCGCCGCGGCCCCGGCCGCCCGTCAGCCGGGCCGCCGGGCGACGAAGTCGATCTCGACCCGCGCGCCGCGCGCCAGGCCGCTGACGCCGATGCAGGTGCGCGCCGGCAGCCGCCCGGGCGCGAAGTGGCTCGCGTAGGCGGCATTCATCGCCGCGTAGTCGTCGTCGAAGTGGCGCAGGTACACCCGCGCCTGCAGCACATGCTCGAGGCTGAGGCCGACGCCTTCCAGCACGCGCCTCAGGTTGGCAAACACCTGGTGCGTCTGTGCCTCGATGCCGTCGGGGTAGGGCGAGTCGTTGGCGGTGCCGGAGAAAGGCATCTGGCCGGTCACGAACACCCAGCCGTCCTGCTCGACGGCGTGGCTGAAGGGGGCGACCGGGTCGGGCGCACCGGCGACGTGGTGGAAGACGGGTTCGCTCATGGGCCGTGGCGGCGTCACATCGAGGCGTCCAGCAGCGCCCGGTAGTCGTCGCGCGTGGCCAGCCGCGGGTTGGTCTTGTGGCAGTGGTCGGCCATAGCGCCGTCGATGATGCGCTCGAACAGGCCGGGCGTGACGCCCATCGCCGCCAGGCCCGGCGGCAGGCCCAGCCGGGCATTCAGCTCGCGCAGCGCGGCGGCCAGCTCGGTGCCGTGGTCGTCGCAGCCGGCCAGGCCAATGGCCTGGGCCATGCGCTGCAGGCGCCGACCGCTGCGGACGGAGTCGGCCGCCGCGTTGAACTGCACCACCGCCGGCAGGAACATCGCGTTCAGCGTGCCGTGGTGCAGCCGCGGGTCGACGCCGCCCAGGCTGTGGCTGAGCGAGTGCACGCAGCCCAGGCCCTTCTGGAACGCCATCGCACCCTGCATGCTCGCGCTCATCATGTTCCAGCGCGCCTCGAGGTCGCTGCCGTCGCGGGTGGCGCGCTCGACGTGCGCCCAGCCGCGGGCGAGACCGTCGAGCGCGATGCCGTCGGCCGGCGGGTTGACCGCCGGCGCCATGAAGGTCTCCATGCAGTGGGCGATGGCGTCCATGCCGGTGGCCGCGGTGAGGCGCGGCGGCAGCGCGAGCGTCAGCTCGGGGTCGAGCAGGGCGGCCCTGGGCACCAGGTGCCAGCTGTGGAAGCCGAGCTTGCGACCGTCGTCCACGATCAGGATGGCGCCGCGCGCCACCTCGCTGCCGGTGCCGGCGGTGGTGGGCACGGCGATCAGCGGCCAGACGCGCTCGGTGATCCTCGGGCTGCCGCCTTCGATGGTGGCGTAGGTCGCGAGCGGGCCGTCGTGCGTGGCGGCGATCGCGACGCCCTTCGCGAGATCGATGCTCGATCCGCCGCCCACCGCGACCAGGCCGTCGCAGCCGGCCTGGCGGGCGGTGGCCACGGCGGCCCGCACCGCGGACTCGGTGGGGTTGCTCGGCGTGTCGTCGAACACCGCATGCGGCAGGCCGTCGAGCGCGTCGAGCGCCGGCTGCAGCACGCCGGCCGCGCGCACGCCGGCGTCGGTGACGACCAGCGGCTTGCCGATGCCGACGCGGCGGCACTCGCCGGCCAGCAGGCGGACTGCGCCGGGGTCGATGTCGATCTGGGTGAGGTAGAGGATGCGGGCCATCTTCGAGGTTCGGGCGTCGGGGAGCGGGCGGGGCGCAGGGAGCGGGGTCCGGGCAGGGCCTGCCGCGGCGGCGGGAGGGCGGTCGCCAGTATGCTCGCGCCGCGCTGCGCCGCCGCTCCGTTGAAACCGCACCCGCCCACCGCCTTGCTGACCCCGGCCATGGCCGGCCTGCTCGAGCGCATCGCGCGCGCCCGCCGTGCGCCGTTCCACGCGATGACACCGGCGCAGGCACGCGCCGCCTACGAAGCCGGCGCCGAGGTGCTCGACCTGCCGCGCGCGCCCCTCGGCCGCGTCGAGGCGCTGGCGCTGCCCGGTGGCGACGGCTCACCGCGGCCGGCGCGCCTGTATGCGGTCGACCATGCGCCGCGGCCGGCGCTGCTCTACCTGCACGGCGGGGGCTTCGTCGTCGGCAGCCTCGAGACCCACGACAGCCTGTGCCGCCAGCTCGCGCTGCTCAGTGGCTGGGCCGTGGTCGCTCTCGACTACAGGCTCGCGCCCGAGCACCGCTTCCCGGCCGCGGTGGACGACGCCTGGGCGGCGATGCGGGCGCTGGCGGCGTCGCCCGGTCGCCACGGCCTGGCCGGGCGGCCGATCGCCGTCGGCGGCGACAGTGCCGGCGGCACGCTGGCCGCCGCCTGCGCGCTGCATGCCCGCGACCTCGGACTGCCGCTCGCGCTGCAGCTGCTCGTGACGCCGGGCACCTCGGCGCACGCCGACACCGCCTCGCGGCGGCTGTTCGCCGACGGCTTCCTGCTCGATGCGGCCACGATCGAGTGGTTCTTCGACCATGCGATCGAGCGCGGCCATCGCAGCGACTGGCGCTTCGCGCCGCTGGAGGCCGATGTCGACGGCGTCGCGCCGGCCTGCGTCATCCTCGCCGAGTGCGACCCGCTGGTCGACGAAGGCCTGGCCTACGCGGACCGGCTGCGCGCTGCCGGCGTCCCGGTGACGCTGGAGCTGTATCGTGGCGTGACGCACGACTTCATCAAGATGGGCCGCGCGCTGAAGGAGGCGCGGGCCGCCATGCAGGCTGCGGCCGCCGCGCTGCAAGCCGCCGTGCCGCGAACAGGAGACCCGCGATGACCGCCATCCGGCAACGTGCCGATTTCCGATACCTCGACCGGCTGCGCGTGCGCTGGGCCGAGGTCGACATGCAGAAGATCGTCTTCAACGCCCACTACCTGATGTATTTCGACACGGCGGTGGCCGGCTATTGGCGGGCCATGGCGCTGCCCTACCACGAGGCGATGGAGCAGCTGCAGGGCGACCTGTACGCGCGCAAGGCCACCGTCGAGTACGAGGCGTCGGCACGCTACGACGACGTCTGCGACGTGGGGATCCGCTGTGCGCGCATCGGCAACTCGTCGATGCTGTTCGAGGCGGCCCTGTTCCGCGGGCCCGAGCGGCTGGTGCACGGTGAACTGGTCTACGTCTTCGCCGATCCCGCCACGCAGACGAGCCGGCCGGTGCCGGCAGTGTTCCGGGCGCTGCTGCAGGGCTTCGAGCAGGGCGATCCGGTGCTGGAGCTGCGCTGCGGCAGCTGGGGCGAGTGGAGCCGGCCCGCCGGGACGCTGCGCGAGGAGGTGTTCGTCCGCGAGCACGGCCTGCCGCCGCTGCTGGCCGGCGACGCCGACGACGAGCGTGCGGTGCACGTGCTCGCGGTCAACCGCCTGGGCATGGCGGTGGGGACGGGCCGGCTCCTCGCCGTGGCCGGCGGCGCGGCCCGCATCGGCCGCCTCGCGGTGCACCCGGGGCTGCGTCGCTCCGGCGTCGGGCTGCAGGTCCTGCAACGCCTGGTGGGCGAGGCGCGCGACCGCGGCGCCGGACGTGTCGAGCTGCTCGCGGCGCCCGGCACCGAGCCCTTCTATGCCCGCGCCGGGTTCACCCCGCAGGGCGCTTCGATCGAGATGGACGGCAGCAGGCTGCAGCCGATGGCGTTGGCGCTGTAGGCGTGCCGGGCGGCAAAGCGACGGCCCTCCGTCCCCGTCGCGATGCACACGGCGGCGCCGGCTACGCTGCCGCGAAGACCTCGAGGTGGCGCACGCCGTCCAGCCACGGCGCGAGCAGCGCATCGCCGCCGGCGCGTATCTCCTCGGCCAGCGCCGGGCCGATGCCGCCCGGGCGGCGATAGACCTCCATCAGCGTGGGCGCGCCGGCCTGCGTGCGTTGCAGCAGCCGGCACGAGAGCCCGGGATGCCGCGTCGCGAGGCCCTGCTGCCAGGCACGCGCCGCCGCGACGGCAGCGGCAACATCGGCCTCGCCGACGCGCCAGTACAGGTAGAGCTCGGGCCCGTCGCCCGCGCTCATGGCGCCTCGGCGGGAATCTCGTAGGGCAGGGGCAGCGGCTGCAGCACCGCGCCGTCCGGTCGGCCCAGGTGCAGCGTACCGGTGCCGAGCGCAGCCAGCTTGACCTCGACCAGGGCGACCGGCTGCCCCGCCAGCCGCCCGGCGAGCGCCACCATGCCGGCCGGCTGCCCGGGATCGGCGTCGTGGAACACTTCCTCGCCGGGCCGCGGCAGCGCGGCGCAGCCGAACAGGCCGGCGCGCCGCTTCAGCGTGCCCCGGTACTGGCTGCGGGCGACGACCTCCTGCCCCGGGTAGCAACCCTTTCGGAAGTCGACGCCCCCCACCAGTTCGAGGTTGACCATCTGAGGCACGAACTGCTCGGCCGTCGCGCCGACCACGCGGGCCACGCCGCTCGCGGCCTCGAGACCCAGCCACTCGTCGGGCGCCAGCGCGGTCAGCGCAGGCGGTTCGGCGCCGGCTAGCAGGAAGCGCGGCACGCGGGCGCCGCCGACCAGGGCGTCGGGCAGGCGAACGAGGTCGCCGCCGTGCCACGGGCGCCGCTGCCACGGGCCGTCCGGTACGGCTTCGCCCAGCGCAGCGACCGCGGCTGCGCCGGCCAGGCCCCACAGCAGCCCGTCGGCGCTGGCGTCCTCGAGCTTGCAGCGTGCGCGCAGCACGAACATCGACAGCCGCTTCAGCGCGGCGGGCAGCAGTTCGGCCGAGCAGGCAAGGTGGACGTCGCCCGGGGCAGGCTGCCAGGCGATGAAGCTCGCCAGCAGCCGGCCCTTCGGCGAGCAGTAGCCGGCCAGCCGCGCGGCCGTGTCGTCCAGGTGAGTGACGTCGCTGGTCAGCTGTCCGTGCAGGAAGGTCGCGGCGTCGTCGCCGCGGGCGCGGATCAGGCCCCAGTCGGCCAGGCGCAGGGCACCTTCGGGGGCGGGGGCAGATGTCATGCGCGTCATTATCATGAGCCGCCATGCATGCACCGCGGTCGGGGTCTCGCAAAGGAGGGCCCTACGGGCTCATGCGACGCACGCTGCGCGTGCTCGGTTCTCTGGTGGCCCTGCTGCTGGCGGTGGCGGCGCTGGCCGGTGCGGCGGCCTGGTGGTGGCTGGAGCGGGCACTGCCGCTCGCCGCCGAGCGCGTCGAGCTGTCCATCGAGCCGGGCACGTCGCCGCGGGCGGTGGCCGAGGCCTGGGTGGCGGCGGGCGTGCAGACCGACGCCAGGCTGCTGTACGAGTGGTTCCGCTGGTCGGGCCAGGCCCGGCGCATCCGTGCCGGCAGCTACGAGGTCGAGGCCGGGATCACGCCGCGTGCGCTTCTCGACAAGATGGTGCGCGGCGACGAGACGCTCGAGCAGGTGCGCTTCATCGAGGGCTGGACGCTGCGGCAGGTGCGCGCCGCGCTCGGCCAGGCGCCCCACCTGCGCCCGCTGACGCGCACGATGTCCGACGCCGAGCTGATGGCCGCGCTCGGCAGCCCCGGGATCCCTGCCGAGGGGCGGTTTTTCCCAGACACCTACTCGTACAGCCGCGGCGTCAGCGACCTGACCGTGCTGCGGCGGGCGCATGCAGCGATGCAGCGCCGGCTCGAGGCGGCCTGGGCCGAACGCGCGCCCGACCTGCCGCTGCGCAGCCCCGAGGAGGCCCTGATCCTGGCCTCCATCGTCGAGAAGGAGACCGGGCGCGAGGACGAGCGCGGACGGATCGCCGGCGTGTTCGTCAACCGGCTGCGGATCGGCATGCCGCTGCAGACCGACCCCACCGTGATCTACGGCCTTGGCGCAGCCTTCGATGGCAACCTGCGCCGCCGCGACCTCGAGACCGACGGACCCTTCAACACCTACATGCGGCGCGGCCTGCCGCCGACCCCGATCGCGCTGCCCGGCCTGGCGTCGCTGCGCGCAGCGGTGCGGCCGGAGCCGACACGGGCGCTGTACTTCGTGGCGCGTGGCGACGGCAGCAGCGCCTTCAGCGAAACACTCGCCGACCATAATCGCGCCGTGAATCGCTACCAGCGCGCCGGACCGTGAATCCCGCCGCCCCCGGCACGCCGGCCCGCGGCCGATTCCTCACGTTCGAGGGCATCGACGGTGCCGGCAAGAGCTCGCACCTCGAGGCCGCCGCCGCATGGCTGCGCGAGCGCGTGCCCGAGGTGGTGGTGACGCGCGAGCCGGGCGGCACGCCGCTGGCCGAGTTGCTGCGCGAGGCAGTCCTGCAGCGGCCGATGGATTCGCTGACGGAGGTGCTGCTGGTGTTCGCGGCGCGCCGCGACCACCTGCAGCAGGTCATCGAGCCCGCGCTCGCGCGCGGTGCGGTCGTGCTGTGCGACCGCTTCACCGACGCCACCTTCGCCTACCAGGGCGGCGGCCGCGGCTGCGACACCGCGCAGCTCGTGCAGCTGGAGTCGTGGGTGCAGCAGGGCCGGCAGCCGGACCTCACGCTCTGGTTCGACCTGCCGGCCGCCGTGGCTGCCGCCAGGCGCGCTGCGGTGCGTGCGCCGGATCGCTTCGAAGCACAGGACGAAGCCTTCTTCGAGCGCGTCCGCGCGGGCTACGCGGCGCGGGCCGGGCAGTGGCCACAGCGCTTCGTCCGCATCGATTCCGACCGCCCTGCCGTCGCCGTACGCGCCGATGTGCTCGAAGCGCTGGCCGCACACCCGGGCGCTCGGTCGCGATGATCGACGCCGAAGGCCGGCCGACGTTGCCGTGGATCGGCGAGCCGCTGCGCGGGCTGCTCGCGCAGGCGCGGGGCCATGCTCTGCTGCTGCAGTGCGCGCCTGGCAGCGGTGCGTTCGAGCTCGCGCTGGCGCTGGCGCAGTCGTGGCTTTGCAAGTCGCCGGATGGCGAGGGCGTCGCGTGCGGCCGCTGCGCCGCCTGCCGGGCCGTGCACTCCCATGTCCACGCGGACCTGCTGGTGCTGCAGCCGCAGGCCTTGCGCCGCACGAGCGGCTGGACCTTCGGCGACGATGCGCCCGAGGGCGACGAGCGGGCCGACAAGCGCAAGCCGAGTCGCCAGATCCGTATCGACGAGGTGCGCGCGGCGATCGACTGGGTCGGCCGCACCAGCGCACGTGGCAGCGGCAAGGCCTGGGTGCTCCATCCGGTGGAGGCGCTGAACGAGCACTCCGCCAGTGCGCTGCTGAAGACGGCCGAGGAGCCACCGCCCGGCACGCGGCTGGTGCTGACCTGCACCGACCCGCAGGCCATCCTCCCCACCGTGCGCAGCCGCTGCCAGCACTTGCGTGTGCCCGAGCCGGCGGCCGAGGTGGTGCTGCCCTGGCTGCAGGCACAGGGGGTTGCACGTGCGGCAGTCCTGCTGGCGGCCACCGGCGGCAGGCCGCTGCAGGCGCTCGAGCTGGCACGCACTGGCGTCGATGCGGCGACCTGGGAGGCGCTGCCTGCGGCAGTGCTCGGAGGGCGCCCGGACGCGCTCGCCGGCTGGCCGGTGCCGCGCGCGCTCGACGCGCTGTGCAAGATCGGCCTCGATGCGCTGGCGCGGCACGCCGGGGCGCCGCAGCGCTGGTTTCCGCCCGGCAGCGTGCCAGCCGCGGCCTCGCTGCCGGCGCTGCAGCGCTGGCTCGACGAACTGATTCGCATTGCCCGCCACGCCGAGCACCCCTGGCACGAAGGGCTGATGGGCGACGCCCTGGCGGCCCGGGCCCGGGCTGCCTTTTCCGGGCGCGCCGACTGACCCGCGCGCCGGGTCCGGCCGCCGCGCCGGGATCCGGCGGCCGCCCGACCCCTGTCGGCCGGTCCGCAGTGCCCAGCCCTTCACGACCGGGGCGATCACCTGCATGCGGCGGCAGGGGTGGCTTCGCTACACTGTAGCCATGGCCGATCGATCCATCACACGCCCTGCGCCCCTGGGGTCGCCGGCGTCCGTTTCGCCCAGCCTGGGTAGATCGGAGGATGCCGTTGGGACGCGGCCGGCGCCGCTCGGTGGGCCCGTCGGACCCGGCGGGCCCGGTGCGGCCCGCCCCGAGGAACGGATGAGCACGCGGCCGGCCTCCCTCGGCCCGCCGCAGCCGGCGGTCCCGGGCGCCTCGCCCTCGCGCCCCAGCGTGATCCAGCTGATGTTCCGCGAGAAGGGCGCGCTCTACGCCGCCTACATCCCCTTGCTCGCCGAAGGCGGGCTGTTCGTGCCCACCACCCGCGACTACCGGCTCGGTGACGACATCTACCTCCTGCTGTCGCTGCCCGACGATCCGCAGCGCTTTCCGGTGGCGGGCAAGGTGGCCTGGGTCACCCCTGCCAACGCGTCGGGCGGCCGCACCCAGGGCGTTGGCGTGCGCTTCCCGAACGACGACAAGGCGCGGCAGCTCAAGCTGAGGATCGAGGAGACCCTGGGCACGACGCTGCAGGGTTCGAAGCCGACCCAGACCGTTTGAGGGCGATCCGCTCGCCCGCCCGCCGCGGACCGGCCCGATGTTCGTCGACTCCCACTGCCACCTGAGCTTCCCCGAGCTGCGCGAGCGGATCCCGCAGTTGCGCGCAGCGATGGCCGAGTCCGCGGTGCACGCTGCCCTCTGCATCTGCACGACGATCGAGGAGTTCGACCGCGTGCACGAGCTGGCCCTGACGCACCCGGACTTCTGGTGCTCGGTCGGCGTGCACCCCGACAGCGAGGGCGTTCACGAGCCGGACGAAGCCGAACTGCTCGCACTGGCAGCCCGCCCGCGCGTCGTGGCCATCGGCGAGACCGGGTTGGACTACTACCGCCTGGCCGGTCGCAGCGTGGCCGACATGGCCTGGCAACGCGAGCGCTTCGCGGTGCACGTGAGGGCGGCGCGCGGTGCGCGACTACCGCTGGTCGTG
>Ga0068877_10001597_pt1 | contig 18568 bp, 12 predicted proteins | sample NOAtaG_FD_66437 | JGI IMG/M metagenome (GOLD analysis project Ga0068877, IMG submission 66437) | Freshwater lake microbial communities from Lake Erie, under a cyanobacterial bloom - NOAA_Erie_Diel6S_1000h metaG | ecosystem: Environmental > Aquatic > Freshwater > Lake | place: USA: Ohio, Lake... | reverse complement strand
GCACAAGGGGAGGCGGGAACGACGACCTATGAAGGGTATCGTTACTTGCATGTCGGAGGCTTGACGCTCGATATCTCGTTGAAGATCGACACACTCTGCCTCACATTGCTTTGCGTAGTCACGTGTATCTCGGCGATGATTGCGATCTATTCAAAAGACTACATGCATGACGATCCTGGATATGCGCGGTACTTTTCCGTATTCTGCGGATTCGTTTTCTGCATGACCATGCTCGTGCTATCCCACAATCTGCTCATGATGTATGCCTTCTGGGAAGGCGTAGGCACCTGTTCGTATTTGCTGATCGGGTTTTGGTTTCGAAAGCCGAGTGCAGCTAGAGCAGCAACCAAGGCTTTCTTGGTAAACCGAATCGCCGACTGCGGCTTTTTGTTTGGTATATTGCTGCTCGGCTATGCGATGGGTCAAGTCGCTGGTCAGGCATCGGATAGTTTTTTCGCACGACTGAACTTTGACAACATCTTTACTTCGCTGCCGGCACTGGCTTCGCAGCATCCAGATTTGTTGGTATGGATCAGTCTGTTGTTGATGATTGGGGCGATTGGCAAGTCAGCTCAATTTCCATTCCATGTGTGGTTGCCAGATGCGATGGAAGGTCCTACACCAGTTTCTGCTTTGATTCACGCGGCGACGATGGTGACGGCGGGTGTTTATTTGATGGCCCGGTTGTCACCCTTGATGGAATACACTCCATGGGTGTTGTCTGTCGTGGGATGGCTTGGGGGCATCACCGCTTTTATCGCGGCGCTGATGGCATTGTTTCAGGATGACCTCAAGCGAGTTCTCGCTTATTCGACCGTGAGTCAATTGGGATACTTGTTCATGGCACTGTCGGCTGGATCCGTCAAAGGGTTCATGGCTTTAGCAGTGACAGCAGCGATGTTCCACTTGGTAACGCATGCGTTCTTCAAGGCTTTGTTGTTTTTGGCGGCTGGCAATGTAATGCACGCCATGGGCGATGTGATCGACATGCGAAAGTTCAGCGGATTGAAGCGTGTATTGCCAAAGACGAACTTGCTGTTCCTGGTCGGAGCCGCAGCACTCGCAGGTATACCACTATTGTCTGGGTTCTTTAGCAAAGACGGAATCTTGGCCGTGCTTTACGATGCTAGTGCCGACGGTGAATATGGCTTCCAGTTCAAAGTGCTATTGGGCATTGGATTCTTGACCGCTTTTATGACAGCCGTTTACACGTCGAAAGCATACTTCCGAACGTTTCATGGCACTGAACGGATTCCGGAAGAAGCTGGACATCATGCGCATGAATCGACGAATGTCATGTTGGCTCCGATGGCATTGTTGGCAGTAGGTGCGTTGGTCGTCGGTGGTGCATTAGGTCCTACCCATATCTTGGCCGACTACTTGGGCAAATCGCCAACGTTAGTACCACACGGCGAACATCACGAGTCGCTGTTGATCATGATTGCATCCGGCATCGTCGGTATTGCTGGTTGTGCCGTGGGTTTCATGCTCTCGAAAGCACAGCCTAGTACACGAACCGATGGCGCAATGGCCGCGATCGCAGACTTTGGTAAGAATCGGCTTTACATTGACTGGGCGTATAGTCGGTTCATCGTTTTGCCGCTCGAATTCTTGGCTGGCGTGTTGGGGTGGTTGGACACGAACCTCGTGGATGCCTTCGTCATGAAAATCGCAGATCTGCCACGATTGGCAGGTTTGTTGGGGCAACGCTACCAGAACGGTCGCGTTCCAGCATATACCTTTGTAACAGCAGTCGGTGTTGCTGCTGTGGCGATCTGGATTGTCTCTCGCTAATCGATCATTGACATGGACTACTTGATTCCCATTACGATTTTGCTCCCGCTCCTTTCGGGTCTGGCCATTTTTTTGGCTGGTTACCAAGGACGGAAGTTAGTTCCCTTCGGCATCGCTGCGTCGCTAGCAACGCTTTTACTCAGCGTCGGCGTCGTCTATTCTACCTTCAATGGTGCAAAGGCTGATCCGAATTCGCTCGCGACTGTCGGGTCGGCTATCGAGTTCGCGCCGAGTTGGTTGAGAATTCAGTTGCCGGTATCGATTGCCAATCATCCTGTCCGCTGGCAATTGCAGTTCGGAGTAGATGGTATCGGCGCGTTGATGGTGTTGTTGACCGGGATCGTTACGGCTGCAGTCTGCATCTTTTCCCTCCAGCAGATTCGCGATCGGTTGCATCAATACATCGCCTTGATCTTGATCAGCGAATCGATGTTGATGGGTGTGTTCATGTCGATGGATTTGGTTTCATTCTATCTGTTCTTCGAAGCCGTTTTGCTGCCTCTGATTTTGTTGATCAACGGTTGGGGGAACTCCAAGGAAGCTTTGTCTGCTTCCCGCAAATTCTTGTTGTTTACGTTGGCGGGCAGCGTACCGATGGTGATCGGATTTATCGGGATTGCTCTTCAGTCCGCATCGATTACCAACCCTTCGACGGTTGACCTCGAAGTCCTTTCGGCGATGGCAAACCAACAACAAACGGAGGCGGTTGCAGGTGGAGCGGAATTGGTTTCGACGCTGGCGACAAACCAACAGTGGATTCTATGGTTGTTGCTTCTCGGTTTCGGTATCAAGCTGGCGGTATTGCCACTACACACCTGGTTGCCAAGCACCTATGCGGTTGCGAACCCGAATACAACAGCATTGATTGCATCGGTTGTTGCAAAACTTGGTGTGTTTGGAATTGTGCGAATCGTATTGCCTCTGACTCCGATTGGATTGGCCAGTGAAGCTCAAATACTGTTTGCAAGCCTCGGCGCGATCGCGATCGTTTATGGAGCATTCGTAGCATTGAGCCAAAGCGATTTGAGGAAAGTTTTTGCTTACAGCTCCATAAGTCACATGGGCTTTGTGACCGTGGGACTGATGAGTTTGAATACCGAAGGGATGTCAGGTGCTGCCATTCAAATGTTCAATCACGGGATCATTACGTGTGCGATGTTCTTGCTGCTGGGAATGCTGGAGCAAAGGCGAGCCAATCTGACCTTTACAATGGAAGACTTGGGCATGGCGGCTCTTTATCCTCGAATCAGTGTTCTGTTGATTTTCTTCACCTTGGCGGGAGCTGGCTTGCCAGGTTTGAATGGGTTCGTTGGTGAATTGCTGGCCATGATGGGGATGACGAGAGTCAATGCCGCGATCACCGCGATAGCCGTGTTGGGAACCGTTTTAGGTGCATGGTATGGTTTGAGAATTGTGCAACGATTGATGTTCGGCAGCGACGGTCATTCGAAGCACAAGCCCCTGATCGAAGGTCAGGGAGACTGCGCTTCTCTCGAACTGACAACTCTTGCTTTCATGGCGATCGTGTGTGTGTACATCGGCGTGAGGCCTGCGGGTCCCATGAAGATGATTGAACCTGATATCGCGAGATTGGTCAAAGTGACCGAACCAGCCTCCAAAATCATGCATCCCGACGTAGATACCCTCGCCCAAACTGCCGCGAAGTAGTTTCCAACAAACTCGAGAATAACTGTGGATACATTAACAACGATCAAATCTTCGCTCGCACAGATGACACCGGCAATCGTATTGATCCTGGGTGGCTCTGTGTTGCTTGCGGCGTCGATGGTACTCAAGGGCGGTCCACAACGGGATGTTTACGGACAACGGAATGCGATGGGGCTGCTGTCGATTTTTCTGCTCATCCTGGCGGGAGCATGTGGGTTCTTCCGAGAGTTGCCGGCAGATCTTGGGAATGGTTTGTTTCGATTCGATGACTCTGCATTGGCTTCCGAGCGACTTGCTTTGCTCGGTGGATTTTTGTTGGTATTGATATCTTGGTCCACCGCCCCGAAGAATTTCTTGGGCGAGTACTACGGATGCTTGATCATCATGTTGGGGGCGATTCCCGTCGTAGGCGCTTCCAATGATCTGGTTTCACTTTTCTTGGGTTTGGAACTGATCAGCATCCCGACCTACATCATGCTGGGTATTTGCAAGAATGATAATCCGGGAGCAGAAGCGACGATCAAGTACTTTTTGTTGAGTGCCTTCGCCTCTTCGTTCTTCTTGATGGGTCTTAGTTACCTGTACGGTGTCAGCGGGTCGACGAACCTGCAATTGATTCACGAGGCGCTCGGTTTCGAAGGTGGCAAGTTGACGATGCTCGCCATCATGTTGGTGTTGTGCGGATTGGCATTTCGAATCACTGCCGTTCCTTTTCACTTTTACGCTCCTGATGTGTTCGAAGGCACGAGTCTCACAATGGCGGGTGCGATGAGCTATCTGCCCAAGGTCGCGGGCTTTGTTGCGATGATCAGGATATTAGGCCCAGACATGAGTCCATCGGCCATGTCGGCGGTTGTTCCTGTACTGCTAGTCTGTGCGGGTTTGACAATGGTGATTGGCAACTTTATGGCATCGGCACAAAACAATCTTCGTCGATTGCTCGCGTACTCCAGCGTTGCTCATACGGGCTACCTGTTGTTGGCAATCACAGCACTGCTTCGCGACAATGCTGAGCCAAACGTATTGTTCTCTTATCTAGCCGCGTATGCGGCCATGACACTTGGATTCTTTGCCTGCTTAGGAGAAATCGAAGCTGCCGGTGGACGGACGCACTTGGTCGGGGATCTGTCGGGAATGTTTTATCGACGGCCGGCGGCATCGATAGGTTTGACTGTATGCTTGATCAGTTTGATCGGGTTGCCTTTGACGGCTGGCTTCTGGGCCAAGTTCATGGTCTTTATGGGGGCATCGGCGGCAGGGATGACCGATCCAATGAGTATCTTTATGGCCGTCCTCATGGCGTTTAATGCCGTGATTGCCGCGGGTTACTATTGGCGAGTCATGAGCAAGCTTTTTGAGAAGAGCGATGCAAATGTTCCATTGCGAGTCTTCCGTCCCAGTTTATTCTTGGCGTACACTATTTGCGTTGTGCTTACGCTCGTCTGGTTCTTTGTGCCAGCGGTTATGTAGAATACTTATGGCAAACAAAACATCCTCCTCTAGCTAGAACGCAACAGCAATGAAATTATTCGAAGGCAAAAAAGGGCTCATTCTCGGGGTCGCAAATGATCGATCCATCGCTTGGGCAGTCGCCAAAGAGATCTTGGATCAAGGTGGAACGTGCGGTTTTTCTCATCTCCCTGATAAGCCAGAAGATGAAAAGCGAAAGAACCGCATGCGAGTGTCGAAATGCGTGGATAGTTATCCAAACCAAACCGCATTTTTGGAACCGCTGGATGTACAAGATGACGTGCAAGTCACCGATTTCATGAAGATGGCGGGCGAGAAACTTGGCAAGATCGACTTCTTGTTGCATTCGATTGCTTTTGCCGATCGCGATGATCTATCGCGTGATACGGTCGAGACCAGCCGAGCCGGTTTCAAACTGGCGATGGACGTCAGTGTTTACAGTTTGATTTCGGTTACGAATGCGGCCCGTCCGTTTTTCAATCCAAACGCATCGGTTTTGACAATGACCTATTTTGGTGGTGAGAAGTGCGTTCCTGGCTACAACGTCATGGGGATCTGCAAGGCTGCATTGGACGCAACGGTTCGCTATCTTGCGAACGATCTCGGCCCTCAAAGCTATCGCGTAAATGCCGTGAGTGCAGGACCTCTCAAAACGTTGGCAGGTGTCGCTGCAGGTGTCGGGGAAATGCAAGACTATTATGGTTATGTTGCTCCATTAGGTAGATGCGTGACCCACGAAGAGGTGGGACGATCAGGTGCTTATCTGTTGAGTGGCTACAGTGGTGGTATCACCGGCGAAATCTTGCACGTTGATGCTGGCTACAACATCATGGGCAGCCCAGGTCGATTACTTTACGAGTTCAAGAAACCTTCGTAGAGCAAGTGCAGAGTAATGTCGGTCCATGAAGATCGCGCTACTTGGAGAAGGATTCGTCATCGTTTCTACTTGTCGTTCAATCGCTCGCGGCGTTCCATTTCTTCGTCGTATGCAACATTGATGAGGTGCAATACGCTGTCGACATCCGCTTCCTTGGTCGAAAATGTAAACTTACCCGTCAATGGGAAGTCGGGTCGGAGTTCCCCCTTCTCGTGCAATTCCCAAATCTCTTCTGCAAAATGGGTATCGGCTATCTGCGGAGCGAACTGTGCATAGTATTGGGTAACGTTTGCTACGTCGCGTTGAAGCATGCTCTTGGCACTGTTATTTGCGGCCGCATTGACGACCTGCGGCAAGTCAATGATAACCGGACCATTTTCGTCTTGTAAAATATTGAACTCAGACAAATCACCATGGATCAGTCCCACGCACATCATGCGCAGTACATAGTTCATCATCGTGGCATGGTCTTTGATCGCTTGCTCAGCTGACATGGTGATATCGTTCAGCCGAGGAGCCACATCGCCGTCGGCCCCAGTGATCAACTCCATCAACAGCACTCCGCCAAACAAACCGTAGGCTTTCGGGACGCGTACTCCCGCTTCTGCGAGGCGATACAACGCATCGGCTTCGGCGTTTTGCCAAACAACTTCTTGTTGATCCCGACCGAACTTCGAACGCTTTTCCATGGCTCTCTGCCGGCGGCTGTTGCGAATCTTTCGACCTTCGTGGTACTGTACCGCTTTCTTGAAACTTCGATCCGCCACATCCTTGTAGACTTTGGCGCAAAGCATTTCGTCACCACAACGTACGAGGAACACCTGGGCTTCTTTGCCACTCATCAGCGAGCGTATAACTTCATCAACCAGACCGTCCTCGATCAGCGGCTGAATACTCTTGGGTGCTTTCAAACTTTTTCTACTTTTAGAACACGGATCTTTGCAATGCAACGAGAGGTGCGGTTCACCCGATTACCTAACTTAACACGCAAGCCCAATTATGGCAAAGAGGTCCCCAAACAGAAAAATCAGTTCCTCAACGATTTGTTTGATTTTAGCCTCAGCCAATTCAGCGAAAGGCCCAAAAAACTATTGCAAGAATGCAATTTTGTCCGGTTCGTCAATCTACTGTCAAGAATTCGTTCGAATTAAGTACGGCCAAGCAAGCCGCGTGGCGCAATCTTTCGTTAGCATAAAAGGACTCGAACAAGGTCACTTCTTCGTCTGACGCATTTCGAAGAAACGCTGTAGTAAACAGTTGATCGATCCATGTAGCGGCCGACGTTGTATTGGCTTCTTGACATGCATCGATGACGCGTTGGCTGAGCGATGCTGCACAGCGACTCGAAAGCTCACTATTGAGCATGTGAAGAGATTGAGTAGCGGTGGTGGATCGAATTCGTTGGGGGCAACTGGCACCTGCGTCAGGTCGGTCGAAGACATCGAACAATGGATAACGCAAATTGCGTCTCGCAAAGATGTAAATACTACGCCGATGATGGTCGGCCTCTCGTTCGCTGGTGGGCCATTGCCCCTTGAGCAAAGTTGTTTTCAGTTCCTTTGGAAGGGGTGGCAGTACACTCTCGCCACCCGCCTCGCTATTGAGCAATCCAGATACCGACAGCATCGCATCGCGAATCACCTCGCCATCTAAGCGTCGGCGTGGAAAGCGACTGTACAAATCATTGTTTGGATCTTTCTCCAAGCGCCTGAACCACTCGCGATCCTCCGTTTGTTGACGACTCGCTTGTCGATAAGTTGCGGAGAGAACGATCTCACGATGAAGGGCCTTGAGACTCCAATTCTGTTGACGCAGAAAGCTGGCCAACCAATCCAACAGTTCTGGATTTCTTGGGCCTCCCGCCGAGACGCCGACATCGCTTGCATTTTCAAACAAGCCACGTCCAAAGTGTTGCAACCATACGCGATTGACTATCACGCGCGCGACGAAAGGATTATCTTCCTCGAATAGCCACTTGGAAAACGATTCGCGTGGCCGCTCGACATCGCAAGGTGCCGCCGATTCAGAAAGGTTTCCAATTCGCGGAAATGCTGCCGCGACGGGTGGCCCGGGTGAATGGAGATCGCCTCGATAATACAAACGTGGCTCGTGTTGGTTGCTGCTGGCTGCGACAAACATGTTAAAGGGTTTGTCTCGCTGTAACTCCGGTATCGAAGACTCGAATACTCCTCGGAGTCGATAGAAGTCGGCTTGGCTAATCGGATCATGTTTATGGTCGTGACACTGGGCGCAGTGCATTTGTAATCCGAGCAATGCCGAACCTATGGTCGATGTCAATTCATTCAAACGATCGTGCCGACGTAAGTCTTGATCATTGATGTCAGGCATGTCTGCACTGGCCAAACAAAACATCGTAGCGATGCGGTCCTCGTCCGAGCTTGTCAAATCGCCGTGCAGTTGCAATTCGATAAAGCGATCGAAAGGAAGATCTCGGTTCAATGCATCAATCACCCAATCTCTATATTGCCAAGCGTCCTCGCGGACTCGATCATGCTCAAAGCCATCGGTCTCAGCGAATCTAGCCAAATCCAACCATGGTTGCGATTGTCGCTGTCCAAACTCGGGTGAGTTCAACCACTTTTCGACCCAGAACTCATAAGCATGCTCGTTGTGTTCGCAATCCGCCAAGAACTCTCGCAATTCGATGGGTGACGGTGGCAGTCCAAGCAAATCGAGCTTCAATCGGCGAAGCAAAGTACCGTGCTCCGACTCCGGCGAAAGGGTCAATCCAGCTTGTTCCAGTTTTGCTAGAACAAAGGAATCTATTGGGGAATTCGCCCAAGCTGTTGTCTTTGAATTCGGCGGTACAGGTTTCGAGATTGGCCGAAAGGACCAATGATCACGATCGGAGTCGGTAATCGGAGACTCTTGAATCGGTGCTGATGGTTTTAGTGGTTCCTCTGCGGGGAGCGATAAGCAAGCCGGCAGGTAAAGGACTACATTAGATAAAGCGAGCCAACGGATAGCAGTCCGTACAGATTTCGAAATCATCATGCCAAAATTTCCTGTACGATCTCCACATCGTCGGTTGGGCCGATCAGGCGTTCATCCAGTCCGTTGTGATAGTAAGAGAGCTTTTCATGATCGACGCCCAGCAAGTGCAGGAGCGTCGCGTGAAAGTTCCTGATATGCACGGGCTTCTCTTCTGCCCGAAGACCGATTGCATCTGTTGCACCGTAAGCCATCCCGCCTCGGACTCCACCGCCAGCGAGCCACACCGTGTAACCCCAGGGGTTATGGTCCCGCCCTTTGCCTTGTTCGCTCATAGGCATCCTACCGAATTCGCCACCCCAAATCACTAGCGTATCTTCCCACAGTCCTCGCTGCTTCAAATCTTGCAACAAGCCCGCGACCGGCAAGTCAGTGGCCATACACAGTTTGCGATGATTGTCTGCGACATCCGAATGCGCATCCCAACCGTTGGTGTCTCCCGAATAGACTTGCACGAAACGTACCCCGCGTTCGATCATTCGCCTCGCCAATAAGCAGCGTGTACCAAAATCGTTCGTGGTCTTTTGATCTACGCCGTACATCTGCAAAGTACTCTCGGATTCTTGGCTTATGTCGACCAACTCAGGGGCGGTCGCTTGCATGCGATAAGCTAACTCGTAAGCTTCGATGCGAGCTGCCAACGCATCGTCTTTATCTCGTTGTTGTAGATGTCGTTGGTTGAGTTGCTGCAATGCGTCCAGCATGCGCCGTTGTTCGGTCGCCGTTAGACCTGCTGCGGAGTCGAGATGAAGGATCGGCTTCGCGCCGGGACGCATGGTTACGCCTTGGTAGGATGCAGGCAAAAATCCATTGCCCCATGCTGGCGGACCACCTTTTAAACCTCCAGCTGGATCGGGCAATACGACGAAGGCTGGTAAATCTTCGTTCTCCGATCCGAGTCCATAAGACACCCAGCTTCCGACGCTCGGCCGTCCCATCAGCACACTGCCTGTGTTCATTTGGTAAACGGACTGTGGATGGTTTACGCTATCGCCATGGAGGCTACGCAGGACGCATAAGTCATCTGCGCAAGTGGCAATTTTCGGGAGAAAATCGCTGATCTCCAATCCGGATTGCCCATGCTGTCGAAACGGTTTGATGGCAGGCAACAAAGGATTCTGTGCTACTTTGCGTCGCGTCATCACCGCCCCGAAACTAGCGGGGACCGATTGTCCTGCCAGTCGTGTAAGTTCTGGCTTGGGGTCGAACAAATCGACGTGGCTTGGCCCTCCATGCATGAACAACCAAATCACTCGCTTTACGCGTGGAGTGAAGTCAGTCCTGTCGTTCGTCGCTCGCGATTCACGTTGCAGAAGAGTGGAGAGAGCTAAGCCACTCAGCCCGCTTCCGCCATACTGAAACAATTGACGACGGTTGAGAGGAATCATAGCGAGGGCCACCGAGTGGGATGAAGACCATTAACGTTTGTAAGCTGACCGAATTTGTATGGTAGCCCATGCAATGCATTTCCGCAAAGAAATCGGAGACATCATGAGTCGCAATCGTCGTGACTATTATCCGTCAATCAATATCAATCGAGCTACGATTAGGATGCCGATCGGTAAACTCGAAACTCTTTACCCGTGGCGTTAAGGCCCGACTTTAGCATAATCATTCCGATCTTGAGCTTATCGGGTTCTCGAAGCCGCACTTCTTCTATCTCTGGGCTGATGGATTCAACTGCGCCACGGAGATAGATGGTTCCGCCTCGCAGCCCTTTCCCCATTTCTTTGCCTGCATTGCCGCAGATGATCAGAGTTCCACTTTGCAACCCCAGGCCCGCGAGGTCTCGTACATTTCCGCGCACGACGATGTCTGCGCCTTGAAGGGCGACCGCCGCACGATCGAGTGCATTCCCTTTGATAGAAATCAATCCACCTGCTCCTAATGCTCCAAGGGAAGATCCCGCATCTCCTCGCACAAAGATGGCTCCGCTTTGAATTGAGTGCGCAAAGAAATCGCCGACATTGCCATCAATGACCGCCTCGGCATCTCCGAAGGACATTAAAGAAAAATTCCCTACGGGGCCGGCAAAAGTGATTCGCCCTTGTAGTCGCATACCGTTAGCAGTGAAGTTCTGCCCGCTACAACCAACAATCGATACATCTGCTTCAGGAGAAGTCCCGAACGACAGAATCTGCGCGTTCACTGCATTCGCAGGAGTTGTAGCAAGATTGATTTGAAGCGGGGAGGACACGAGCGTAAAACTACTTACCTGGAAGAGAGATCAATCCGACGTTCCAGTTTAGCGTACGATATTGAAAATGCCATACAGGGATGAATTCGATGATTTCTTTGCAGATTAACGCCAGATTGCTCCAGAATTTTGCCTATCAAGTTATGATTGTCGGTTCTGTCGGTCGGGTGACAACTGGAACGATCCCAACCCAAAAGCAAACGAGGTGCGAGACATTTGGCCCTTGGGCACGCATCGGAGTTGGGTGTTGTTTTCGTGCTTGTCGCACGCCTAAGCTTGCATGCTCTATTTCACGACGTTATTCATGAGCCAAATCGATACCAACGCAGACAATCTTCAGCAGCCCGATTCTCGAACACCCGAGACCAATTTTCTTACGCAGCAGGTCTTCCAGAATGCGATGCGTGAGATTAGCAAAATCTTTGTTGGCCAAGAAGAGCTCGTAACGGTCTCCCTCGTGGCTCTTTTTTCTGGTGGGCATGTGCTCATCGAGGGAGTGCCTGGATTGGGCAAGACGCTGTTTGTACGAACGCTGGGACATGTGCTCGGTTGTCAGTTCGGGCGAATCCAATTTACTGCCGACCTGATGCCGTCGGACATCACAGGCGCTCCGATTCTAGATCTAAAGACACAGGACTTTAGGTTTCGACCAGGCCCGGTCTTCACTCAATTTCTGCTCGCGGATGAAATCAATCGCTCCCCGGCAAAGACGCACGCTGCATTGCTTGAAATCATGCAGGAATTTCGTGTCACCATCGACGGAGTCAGCCACCCGGTTCCACGCCCGTTCTTGGTCATGGCAACACAGAACCCGATCGAAAGCGAAGGAACTTACTCACTCCCCGAAGCGCAATTGGATCGGTTCATGTTCAAAGCGGTCGTCTCATACCCCGACGAGCCTGAAGAAGCCCGCATCTTGGAATTGCACTCTCAACAAGTCGATCTCGGTTCCATTCTGAAAAGCCAAGTGCAGCAAGTGACGACTGCCGAGACCATTCAAAAGATGGTCCAACTCAACGCCCAGGTGCGTGTCGAACCAAAGCTATTGACCTACATCAATCGCATTGTTCGCGCGACTCGCAATTGGCCAACGTTTCATATGGGCGCGTCACCTCGAGCTGGACTGGCTATTGTACAAGGCGTTAGAACACTCGCTGCGTTTCGAGGACGCGATTATGCGATCCCGGACGATGTTGTCGAGATTGCGTTGCCCGCGTTGCGACATCGCGTCATGATGTCAGCCGAAGCTGAGGTGGAAGGTCTCCTGGTCGATACGGAACTCACTTCCTTGTTGCGTGGTATCGAGGTTCCGAGGCTATAACTGTTGTGGAAACGAGCACAAACGCAACAATATCCAGCGCATCAGCCTACGATTTCGTCGGTTCCTATCTATCCTGGGCACCGTGGCTCGTGCTCATTCTCTTTTTGCTACCGATCTTAATTCTGGCGGCAGGTTGGAAAATTTATCCGACCCTACGTTGGCTGTGGATATTGCTTCCGTTGACATTTTTGACGACGCTCATTGTCCCGTTGCCATCGGTCAAATATCTGATTGCCGTTATCGACCTTGGCGTACTGGTCTTCGTCGTGATCGATCTGCTCACGATCACGCGCCCCAGCGGATTGCGCATCGAACGTCAGATGCTGCGAAGTGCATCCTTGGGTGGTGCGCATGAAGTGAAGCTGTTTGTTGAAAATCGAGGCAGCCGTACCCTTCGCATCATTCTCAAAGATGATTTGCCCGAACACTTAAACGCGAAGCCACCTGAACATCGATTCACATTGGAACCAAGAAAACGGATCGATATCGACTATAAACTCACCCCTCGACGTCGTGGCCTGTTCCGATTCGAACGAGCCCATTTGCGATTGGCGAGTATCCTTGGATTTTGGTGTCGTGTCGTTACGAGAGAATTGCCAGGGGAACTGAATGTCTATCCCGACATGCAACAACTCGCGGAATACTCCTTGTTGGCGCGAACCAATCGCCTGAGCCTCATCGGGGTACGCAAAACGCGAAAGGCAGGCCAAGACAACAATTTCGAACGATTGAGGGACTATACCCAAGACGACAATTACAAACACATTGATTGGAGATCAACAGCTCGAAGAAACAAACTTACCGTTAAGCAGTTTCAAACTGATCAAAGCCAGCGAATTGTCTTTCTACTCGATTGCGGGAGGATGATGACGAGCGAGTACAAAGGATTGAGTCTTTTGGACTATGCCCTCAACTCGATATTGATGCTCAGCTATGTGGCTCTACATCAAGGTGACTCGGTTGGACTGCTTTGTTTTTCTGACAAGATTGAATCGTATGTTCCTGTTCGAGGTGGAGCATCGCAGATGAATCGATTGTTGCATGCCGGATTCGATCGATTTCCCTCGTTGCGTCAGACCAATTACAACGAGGCTTTCCTTCATTTTTCGAAGACCTGTCGCAAACGCTCATTGGTCGTGTTGCTTACCAGCGTCATCGATGACGTCTCGGCATCTCAGATTACGGGTTATTTGAAGACGCTTTGCGGTCGGCATTTGCCAATGCTATGTCTATTGAGAGACCGTTCGGTATTCGAGTTCGCCGACAATCCGGATATGAATGAAACTGTGATGTTCCGAAGTGCTGCTGCGGCTCAGCTCTTGATTTGGCGAAACGAAGTGATTCAGCGAATCCAAAACAGTGGCGTTTTGTCCGTCGATACTTTCCCAGACACTCTAACGACTCCGCTCGTCAATCAGTATCTAGAAGTCAAAGCAAAGCATCTGCTGTAACGTCGTTGACCGCTCGGCCGGTCATTTCGAGAAGCGAGTCTACGACACGATCCACTATACTAGGACGCCAAAGCGGTGTCCGGACAAAGCAGCACGGCGGTCGGGTCGAGCCCGATCCGGACAAAGAAGCACGGCCGTGGTGCAGGAGGGATGGGGCTTGTCCCCACGCTCCGCAGCTTTGGAGCTCTAGGACAATTCCTAGTTTTTCACATCTCGCCGAGGGCGAGCGTGAGGAATTGCAGTTGTAGGATCATCGGGCCACGCATGTTTCGGGTATCTGCGTTTCAACTCCTTCTTGACTTCGTTATATCCGTTAGCCCAAAAGGATGCGAGATCGTCTGTAATCTGCTGCGGTCGCATCGCCGGCGACAAAAGATGCAACAGTACAGGTACTCGTCCTCGCGCGATCCGTGGAGTCGCCTTGCAGGAGAACATTTCTTGGATCTTGACCGCCAGCACGGGTGGTTTCCCCAGTTCGTAAGTGAGTCTGATGCTGTTCCCGCTAGGGATGGTAAGACGTGCAGGGGCTTCCCGTTCGATCGCTTGCAATTGCTCGTTAGTGAACTTGGATTGCAACCAATCGAGCCACGCTCCATCGCGCACTTCGGCCAAGGCACGCTTGCCATCGCAAAGTTGTTCCGCGACCGAATGCAGCACAATCTGATTCAACTCAGGCAGCTCCAATTCAGGAACCCACTCTCGCAAACAACGTGTTCGTTCAATAAACAAGCTCAGTGCTTCGTTGTCTTTGGGAAAAGTCGTATCCCAATGCTGAAGGACCGCTTGATACAAGAGTTGGCTGGCCTTCTTAGTGTCGGTGATGTTAGTCGGCGACTCTTGCAACACCAAGTCGAGCCATCGTGTTTGGCGTCGTGCAACGATCTGCTTCTGCGTAGGATGAAAGAATAGTTCTTCGCTCGAGACCAACCCGGCAAGCAACCAATCGGGATCTACTTTACTCGCTTGACGCACCATCGCATCACCACGTCCAGCATCGGCTTCAATGCATAGAAAGTATTCGCATTCCGTCACTCCGCTTTGTGGGCTCAAGGATACGCCTTTGCCTCCCACCATCAGTCCAGTACTCTTGCCAATGCCTCTCCTTCGCGCTAGTCGATCCGGGAAGCCTGCCAATAGGCAACGCATCAATGCCTCCTCCTTCGGGATCGAATTGTACTCGCTAGATTCGCTTTTCAATGATGCTCTCGCTTGTTCGGCGATTTGTTCGGCGACATTCTTGATGCTGCGAACGGCTGCCGATTGCAATTGCCCAAACGGCGTCGAGCCATCGCTTCTTCTCGCAAGGAATGATTCGATGCAGTTCATTTTTTCGACACAATCGCTGTCCCATCGCTGATGCGAACTCGTCTGAAGCGAGGAGCCTCGGCTTCGTTGTTCGCGTCGATCGAAGGGATCACGTTCAGACAACATGGCTGCTAACATTGAAGCTTGCGGAAGGCAATCCAACGAGACAGCCTCGATCACCATACGTGCCAATCGAGGGTGGATTGGCAATCGCACCATTTGTTTACCGATAGCTGTAATTCGACCTTCGCGAATCGCTCCCAATTGTTCAAGCACCACTTTGGAAGCCGCATACGATTCCAGCCTCGGTGGTTCGAGCCATGGAAAGTCAACTGACTCTCCTTCGCCCCAAGCGTACAGTTGCAAGACGGTGCTTGCTAAATCGATCCTTCGAATCTCAGGTTCAAGAAAAGCAGGTCGAGAACGGTCGGCAGCCTCGGACCACAATCGATAGCAAACGCCTGGTGCGACCCGGCCCGCACGACCAGCACGTTGTGTCGCCGACGCTTGGCTAATGTTTTCAAGAGACAATCGATCCAGTCCGACATCGGAAGCGAATCGCATCACTCGTGCTTGACCGCTATCGATGACGACACGCACCCCTTCAATCGTCAGCGAAGTCTCCGCCACGTTCGTCGCAAGAACAATCTTTCGCTTTTCACCTGTCTCGATGGCTCTCGTCTGTTCCTCGAGTGGCATCGAACCGTAGAGGGAAACGATATTACAATCTCGCACCAACGAACTTCTCGACAGTTGATCTGCAACTCGATGGATCTCGCCCGCACCAGGAAGAAAAGTTAATACATCCCCTTCGTGCTTTGGAACTACATCCACGATCGTATCAACAACATGGTCGACCAGTTTTGTTTGGGCAACCACGGGCCGAAACCGCGTTTGTACTGGAAAGCATCGACTGTCTACTTTCACGATCGGCACGTCACCTAACAAAGATCGCATCATCTCGGTATCGATCGTGGCCGACATGATCACAATGCGGAGATCGTCGCGGAGCGATTGTTGAACTCGACGCAACATGCCGAAGAGAAGATCTCCATCAAGCGATCGCTCATGAAACTCATCGAGCAAGACCGCGTAGGTATCTTCAATGGCAGGATCCTCTTGCAGTCTCCTTAATAGGATCCCTTCGGTAGCTACGATCAATCGTGTGTTGCACGAAACTTGATGATCGAAACGAACTTGATACCCGATCCGCGATCCAATATCGCTGCCATGTTCGAACGCAATTCGCTCAGCAACCGACTTCGCCGCTAGGCGCCGAGGTTGCAACAAATACATGCGTTGAAGAGGAGAGTTCGACTCAACGTAGGGTAAAAGGAACGGTGCCACCCTCGTCGTCTTTCCTGAACCAGGAGGCGCTTCCACGATCGTGATGGGGTTCGATACAATCGCTTGACGAATATCCTCTAGATGCGAATCGATTGGAAGTCGTTGCATCTACGAACCGCCATGCGATCGACGAAAGGGCGAGATGTCGGACTTCAATGCTACATGAGCGGCTGTCAGTCCGCTTCGAAATGCACCTTCGATGCTAGCTGTATCGCAATAATCGCCGCATCGAATCAAGCCGTCTGCAATACGAGTTGGCGGTACGCTTGCCAATGCATCGGGTGATTGATTCGGCAATGCATAGGGGATTCGATAAGTTCGCAAGTGCTGCCATCTCGATACGCAATCGCCGAACCAATCGGTGAGTTGGTCTTTCACTTGTTGGAGCAACACATCGCTGGCTTCATCCACCCTCCCGATAGTACTGACACTGAGCAATGTCTTTCCTTTCGGTGCGTACGCCGGCTGAGCAAAACTAACAAAGCTGAGGTTGTTGATGGGCCCTGTACCATCTGCGTTCAAGACCAAAGTCGCCTCTCGGATCGGAGGGTTTTCGACAGCGAAGTAGAAACAACATGTCGAACGCACCGGGAACTTTTTGGAAAAGGGTAATCCGAGAAGCCGGTTCGCCGTAGGCTCTTCGGTAGCGACGATGATCTCGTCAGCACTCATCGTTGTACCATCCGAGAGAGTTACCATGCCGGCTTTGACAGAAGCGACGGTCGTATTGCAACGAACCGTGCCAGGTTTCAAGTCGTTTGCAATTTGATTTGGGAGCGATTGCATTCCACCCTCGGGCAACGCTGCATAGCCCAAGCTGAAGGATCGAAAAACAAAGTCCATCCGATCCGATGCGACTTCGACTGGAGATTCAAGAAAGATGCCTCCAAAGAAGGGACGAAAGAACCGATCGATGATTTGTTGGGAAAACCCTAATTGCCGAAGTCGCTCGACTCCATCCACTCGCGAGTCATGAAAAATATCTTCGATGGACATACCATACACACGATGACGATAGCTGAGCATAGCAATCTTGTCACGCAATGAACCAATCGGAGCAATTGCTGTTTGAATCAGTTGGGTTAACGATTGAGACAAGTTGCAACGCAAAGGATCACCCACCCGAAAGCGTTTGCCTCGCCATTGAATCAATGCTCCCGTGGGAAGGCAGCGAAGGTTGAGTTTTGGCAAATCGAGTTCGTAACCCGCAGTTGGATACGCAGTCAGATAAACCTGGAAGCCATGATCGAGAAGAAACCCGTCCACGTTATCTGTTTGGATGCGTCCACCAACGCGGTCGCGGGCTTCGAGCAGAGTGACGTCCCAATCGTATCGTTGCAACGTGCGGGCTGCGATCAAACCTGATAGTCCGCCACCCACAACGATGACACTTTTTCTCAAATTTTCAGACATCAATCTGCAGTCCTGCCGGAGTTGGATTGCACGGCAACCTCAGCAACATTTGGTTGTTTTGCACGGAGTTTGGGATTCTCAATATAGGCCAACACCAAACTGATGTCGGCCGGCGTGATGCCACTGATCCTGCTCGCTTGGTCCAAGTTGATAGGTCGGATCTTGCCGAGCTTTTGGCGCGCTTCAGCGCGAAGGCTAATGATCGAATCGTAACTGAAGTCAGTCGGAATCGATTTGTCCGCCATTCGATTTTGACGTTCGACCTGAATCTGTTGACGAGCGATGTATCCTGAGTATTTCACATCACATTCGACTTGGAGTGCCACTTCAGCAGAGTAGCATTGGAGTTGTTCGGGGTATTGTTCTGTCAAGTGCTGCCAAGTGACTTCGGGACGCTTGAGATATTTATCACCTGGGACATCGCCAATTCGCAATGCTCGCAACGCCTTGGTCGCTTCGCCGATTTGAATCAGTTTGGATTGAAACCGAGCATAGCGTGCGTCCGATACCAACCCCAGTTCATAACCGAGTTCGGTGAGTCGTCGGTCTGCGTTATCTTGTCGAAGCATCATGCGATACTCCGCGCGGCTGGTGAACATACGATATGGTTCATCGACTCCACACGTTACAAGATCGTCGACGAGAACCCCCATGTAAGCGGCATCGCGTGACAACACCAATCCATCTTTACCTTGCAGTCGAAGAGCGGCACT
>Ga0068877_10001596_pt1 | contig 18568 bp, 20 predicted proteins | sample NOAtaG_FD_66437 | JGI IMG/M metagenome (GOLD analysis project Ga0068877, IMG submission 66437) | Freshwater lake microbial communities from Lake Erie, under a cyanobacterial bloom - NOAA_Erie_Diel6S_1000h metaG | ecosystem: Environmental > Aquatic > Freshwater > Lake | place: USA: Ohio, Lake... | reverse complement strand
AGGTCCGCGCCGGGCGCGGCGGAATATACAAGCCGACCGCCGGAATGCAACGCCGGCAGGGGCTTAGGGTTGACCCCGGGCCGTGCCCGCAACTACCGTCCGCCGCCTTCGACAGCACCGTCCGGGACCATCGCCATGACAGACCAGCGCCTCGTCGACGCCCTCGAGAGGATCGCCGCCGCGCTCGAGCGGCGCGCGCCCCCGCCCGCCTCGGCGGCGGACCTCGACGCCGCCGACGCCTTCGTCTGGCATGCCGACGCGGGCCGCCTCGCCCCCGTCCCCAGGGTCAACCGCGTCGACATCGGCCTGCTGCGCGGCGTCGACCGCCAGCGCGACATCCTCCTCGACAACACCACGCGCTTCGCCGAGGGCTTCCCCGCCAACAACGCGCTGCTCTGGGGCGCGCGCGGCATGGGCAAGAGCTCGCTGGTGAAGTCCGTGCACGCGGCCGTGAACGCGCGTCGCCCGGGCGCGCTGGCGCTCGTCGAGATCCATCGCGAGGACATCCCCACCCTGCCCCAGCTGCTGTCCATCCTGCGCGGGTCGGCGCGGCGCTTCGTGCTGTTCTGCGACGACCTTTCCTTCGAGCAGGAGGACGCCGCCTACAAGTCGCTCAAGGCCGTTCTCGAGGGCGGCGTCGAGGGCAGGCCCGAAAACGTGGTCTTCTACGCGACCTCGAACCGGCGCCACCTCATGCAGCGCGACATGATCGAGAACGAGCGCGCGACCGCGATCCATCCCGGCGAGGCGATCGAGGAGAAGGTCTCGCTCTCCGACCGCTTCGGCCTCTGGCTCGGCTTCCATGTCTGCGACCAGGACACGTTCTTCGCGATGATCGAGGGCTATGCCGCCGCGCTCGGCCTCGACGTGACGGCAGAGCGGCTGCACGCCGAGGCGGTCGAGTGGTCGGTGACGCGTGGCGCGCGCTCCGGGCGCGTCGCGTGGCAGTTCATCCAGGACCTCGCCGGCCGCCTCGGCAAGCGGATCGGCTGAACGCGCTCAGCCGCCCGCGAGATGCGGGCGCGGGTCGACGGGCCTGCCGTCGCGCCTCAGCTCGAAATGCAGCTGCGGCGAGGACACGCTGCCGCTCTGACCCACCTTGCCGATGCCCTGGCCGCGCTGGACCTGCGCGCCGCGCTCGACGCCGATCTCGTCGAGATGCGCGTAGGCGCTCATCCAGCCGTCGGCATGGCGCAGGAGCACGAGGTTCCCGAAGCCACGCAGCTCGTTGCCCGCGTAGACCACGACGCCGTTCTCGGCGGCGCGGACGGGCGTGCCGAGCCCCGCCGCGATGTTGATGCCGTCGTTCTGCAGCCCGCCGGGCTTGGCGCCGAAGGCGGAGACCACGTCGCCGCGCACGGGCCAGAGGAAGCGCCCGGCGCGTGGCTGGGGGCGCGCGTCGATGGGGGGCGCGGCCGGCGCGGAGGCCTGCGGCGCCGGCGCGGGCGGCTGGGCCGCGGCCGGAGGCTGGGGCGCTGGCTGGGCCGGCGCCTCGGCGCCGCCGCCCGCGGGCGTCCTGCCGCCGCGCGGTTCGGCCGGCGCGGGTGCCGCCGGAGCCGGGAGCGGCGCGCCCTCGACGGCGCCCCGGGGCGCGGACGGCTGCGCCTGCTGCTCCGCGCGGGCGGCCTGCTGCTGGGCCTGCGCGGGAGGAGCCGCCAACGCCGCGCCACCGCGCGGCAGGCGGAGCTGCTGCCCGGGCTGTATCGCGTAGGGCGGCCGGAGGCCATTCGCGTCGATCAGGGCGCGGACGGGGACGTTGGCGCGGCGCGCGATCGCGTAGAGCGTGTCGCCGCGCTGCGCGACGACCATGCCGCTGGAGGCCTCCGCGCGGGACAGGGCGGGTCGCGTCCCGCCGCCCTGCGTCACTGGCGCGGGCGGACCACCACGCGTCTCGCAGGCCGCGAGCAGCACGAGCGCGGCCAGCGCGAGCCAGCGCGCGCGCGCCTCAGGCACTGTTCCTCTGCGGGTCGGCCGCGCCGCTCTCGGGCAGCCCCGACACCATCGGGACGAAGCGCACGGCCGCCAGTTCCTCGGTCTGCACGCCATCGGCCGTCTTGCGCAGGCGCAGCAGCCGCTGCTCGCGCTTCTCGCGGCCGACCGGCAGGACGAGCAGACCGCCGACCGCAAGCTGGTCGACGAGCGCCGCCGGCACCTCGTCCGGCGCGGCCGTGACGATGATGCGATCGAAGGGCGCCTGGGCCGGCCAGCCTGCCCAGCCATCGCCGTGCAGCGACACGATGTTGTTGATGCGCAGGTCGCGGAAGCGCGCTTCGGCGTCGGCGAGCAGCGGCCTGTGCCGCTCGATCGTGTAGAGGCGCCGGCAGAGATGGGAGAGCACGCTCGCCTGGTAGCCCGAGCCCGTGCCGACCTCGAGGACCTTGTGGCGCGCGCCCACCTCGATCGCCTGCGTCATCAGCCCGACGACGGTCGGGGCGCTCAGCGTCTGGCCGTGCGCGATGGGCAGCGCGGTGTCCTCGTAGGCGCGGTCCAGGAACTGCGGCGGGCAGAAAGCCTCGCGCGGCGTGCGCTCGATCGCGGAGAGCACGCGCGTATCGGTCACGCCGGACCGGCGCAGCTCCATGACAAGGCGGATCTTGTGGTTCGGCGTCGTCATTCCAGCAGGCCGGCGATGCGCGCCAGCGTCTCGCCATGGGTGAGGTCGAGATGCAGCGGCGTGACGGAGATCCAGCCGGCGTTGGTCGCGTGCAGGTCGGTTCCCGCGCGCCCCGGCTCCGACTGCCGCATCGCGCCGATCCAGTAGTAGTGCTGGCCCCGCGGATCCTGGTTCTCGACCAGCTCGTCGCCGATCTTGTGGCGGCCCTGCGCGGCGGCGCGCATGCCGCGCACGCGCTCCGGCGGGCGGTCGGGCAGGTTCACGTTCATCAGCACGTCCGCGGGCCAGCCGATCCGCGCAAGGCTACGCACGACCTTCGGGACGAAGGCCTGCGACGTGTTCCAGTGGACGACGTCGCGCTTCGTGAAGACCTGGCTGAAGGCGATCGACGGCACGCCGAGCAGCGTCGCCTCCATCGCCGCGGCGACGGTGCCCGAGTAGGTCACGTCGTCGCCCAGGTTCGCGCCGCGGTTGACGCCCGACAGGCAGAGCGTCGGGCGCTTGTCCTTGAGCAGGTGCCCGATCGCCAGGAGCACGCTGTCGGTCGGCGTGCCGTCGACGGCATAGCGCCGCTCGGCCACGCGCCGGATGCGCAGCGGGCGCCGGATCGTCAGCCCATGCGCGACCGCGCTCTGCTCCGTCTCCGGCGCCACGACCCAGACGTCGCGCGACAGCTTGCGCGCCGCCTTCTCGAGGATCGCGATGCCCGGGGCGTCGATGCCGTCGTCATTGGTGACGAGGATGCGCGCGCGCGACAGGTCTATGGCGGGTGCGGCCATGGCTCAGCCGATCGTCTCGATGCCGCCCATGTAGGGGCGCAGGGCCGGCGGCACGGATATCCGGCCCCTCTCGTCCTGGAAGTTCTCCATCACCGCGATGAGTGCGCGGCCGATGGCGATTCCCGAGCCGTTCAGCGTGTGCACGTGGCGCGCGCCCTTCTCGCCCGCCTTGCGGCAGCGGGCGTTCATGCGCCGCGCCTGGAAGTCGCCGCAGTTCGAGCAGGACGAGATCTCGCGATACGCGCCCTGGCCCGGGAGCCAGACCTCGATGTCGTAGGTCTTGCGCGAGGCGAAGCCCATGTCGCCGGTGCAGAGCAGCATGACCCTGTAGGGCAGGCCCAGGCGCCGCAGCACCTCCTCCGCCGCCGAGGTCATGCGCTCGTGCTCGGCGACCGACTGCTCCGGCGTCGTGATGGAGACCAGCTCGACCTTGTTGAACTGGTGCTGGCGGAGCATGCCGCGCGTGTCCCTGCCCGCGGCCCCCGCCTCGGAGCGGAAGCACGCGGTATGCGCCGTGAAGCGCATGGGCAGCAGGCCTTCGTCGACGATCTCGCCCGCGACGAGGTTCGTCAGCGGCACCTCCGCCGTCGGGATGAGCCAGTAGCCGTTGGTGGTCCGGAACAGGTCGTCGGCGAACTTCGGCAGGTTGCCGGTGCCGAACGCGGCCTGGTCGCGCACGAGCATCGGCGGGCTTGCCTCGGTGTAGCCGAACTCGCCGGTGTGGAGGTCGAGCATGAACTGGGCCAGCGCGCGCTCGAGCCGCGCGAGGGGGCCGCGCAGCACGGTGAAGCGCGCGCCGGAGATCCGCGACGCCCGCTCGAAGTCCATCATGCCGAGCGCCTCGCCGAGCTCGTAGTGCTCGCGCGGCTTGAAGGAGAAGCGCGGCGGCTCGCCCCAGCGCCGCTGCTCGGCGTTGCCCGCCTCGTCCCTGCCGTCGGGCACGTCGGCCTGCGGGATGTTCGCGATCGTCGCGAGCTCGGCATCGAGACGCGAGGAGGCGTCCGCCTCGCCCGCCTCGACGGCAGCCAGCTCGTCCTTCAGGCGCGCGACCTCGGCCATCAGCGCCTGCGCGTCGTCCTCGCGCTTCTGCGCCTTTGCCTGGCCGATCTCCTTGGACGCCGCGTTGCGGCGCGCGAGCAGCGCGTCGCGCCTGGCCTGCGCCTCGCGGCGCGACTGGTCGATCGCCAGGAGCTGCGCCGAGATCGGCGCGAGGCCGCGGCGCGCGAGGCCGGCGTCGAATGCGGCGGGGTCGTCGCGGATCGTCTTGATGTCGTGCATGGGAATCGCCCGGAAAGGCCCTGTCGCGCGCTTATAGGCGCCGCGGGACTCCCGTGTCCAGAAACCGGGCCGGGCGACGCCTGGTCAGCGCGCGAGGTTGAAGTCGTTTTCCTCGAAGACCTGGCTCGACGCGGCGGCGGGCTTCGGGGCCTGCGCGCCAGCGGCGGCGGCTGGCGCGGTCGAGCCGGAGGCGGGTTCGGCGGCGGCGTCCTCGTCCTCTTCCTCCTCCGGCTTCTCCAAGAAGCGCGCGATGACGATGGCGGCCTCGTAGAGGACGTACATCGGGATCGCGAGCGCAAGCTGGCTGAAGACGTCCGGAGGCGTCACGATCGCCGCGAAGGTCACCAGCGCCACGATGGCATAGCGCCGCTTCTCGGCGAGCTGCCGCGGCGTGAGGATGCCCACGCGGCAGAGCAGGACGAGCAGCACGGGCAGCTCGAAGCTGATCCCGAAGGCCAGGATCAGCGCCATGACGAACGAGAGGTACTCGTTCATCTTGGCCTCGAACTGGATGGGCACCGCCCCCCCGGCCTCCCTCGGGATCTCGAAGCTGGCGAAGAACTGCAGTCCGTAGGGAAGGATCAGGAAGTAGAGGAAGGCCGCGCCCAGCGCGAACATGAAGGGCGTGGCCACGAGGAACGGCAGGAAGGCGCTCTTCTCGTTCTGGTAGAGGCCCGGCGCCACGAACTTCCAGAGCTGGCCCGCGATGATCGGGAAGGACACGCAGACGGCGCCCCATGCGGCCAGCTTCACGTAGGTGAAGAAGGCCTCGGTCGGCGCGGTGAAGATCATGCGCCGTCCCTCGGGATGGGGCAGCGAGTTCATCGGCGCGACGAGGATCGAGAAGATCTGCTTGTGGAAGACGTAGCAGACGACGAACGCCACGAAGAAGGCCAGCGCCGACCAGATCAGCCGCTGGCGCAGCTCGATCAGGTGGTCGATCAGCGGCATCTTCCTGTCGCCGGGCGGGCCGTCGTTGTCGTCGTCTGCGGTTGCGGTGCTCATCGTGTCAGGCTCAGGCGCCCGTGGAGGGCAGCTTCGGGGCGGATGCCGTCGCGGCAACCGCCTGCGCAGCCGCGGGAGTGGGCACGGCGGGTGCGGCAGCCGAGACGGGAGCGGCGGGCGCCGCGGGGGGCGCCGTGATGTCGGGCGCCCGCAGCGCGTCCTGGATCCTGCCCTTCGGGTCGACGCTGTCCTGGATCATCTGCTCGAGCCCGCCATACTCGAGCTTCTGGACCTGCTTCTTCACCTCGTCGAGCTCGGCCTCGCGGACCATGTCGTCCACGTTGGTCTGGAAGTCGCGCGCCATGCCACGGGCCTTCGCCACGAACTTGCCGAGGGTCCGCAGCGTTCCCGGCAATTCCTTGGGGCCGATGAAGATCAGGGCCGCGGCCCCGATCACGAGCAATTCGTTCCAGTCGAACATGTGGAAGCCGCGCTACCGGGGATGCGCCGCGCCGCGACGGGCGCCGCGCGTCAGACCTTCGCTTCCTTCTTCGCGGCCTCGGCCGCGACCGGGGCCTGGTCGGTCACCTGGCCAGCGGACTGGGCGGCGGCGTCGGCGGGCTTCGGGGCCTCGTCCTCGCCTTCCTTGAGGCCCTTCTTGAAGGCCGTCACGCCCTTGGCCATGTCGCCCATCAGCTTGGGGATCTTGCCCGCGCCGAACAGCAGCAACACGATCACCAGCACGACGAGCCAGTGCCAGATGCTGAAGCTACCCATCGTCTCGTCTCCCTATGTCCTTGGCGCATCGCCAAAACGGACGCGCAATGTCTCAGATGGAGGCCGGGCGTTCAACCCGGCCGTTGCCGGCGTCATATGGTGCCGGAGACCGGGAAGACGAAGGCCTGCGCCTGGTCGAGCTCGACCGCGAGGATGGTTCCCTCCGCCGGCAGGAAGCGCCCCGGCACGCGGGCATGGAAATGGCGATGATGCGCGTCGCCCTCTCCCGCCGCTCCGTCCCGGCCGAGGCAGAGATGGATCCACGAGCTGCGCCCGAGGAGCCGCGCGGCGATGACCTTCGCCGGGCACGCGGGATCGTCGCCGGCCTCGCGCAGCCTCAGCCCCTCCGGACGGATGAGCACCCGCGCGCGCGCGCCATCGCGCAGTCCCGGCGCGGCGACGCGCCCGAAGGGCGTGTCCACGCCGCCCGACGCGACGGCGCCGCCGAGCTCGTTGGCCTGCCCGAAGAACCCCGCGACGAAGGCGCTGGCGGGACGCGAATAGACCTCGTCCGGCGTGCCCGCCTGCTCGACGCGCCCGCGGTCGAGGACGACGAGGCGATCGGCCATGAACATCGCCTCCTCGGGATCGTGCGTGACCATCACCGTCGCGGCGCCGCTCTCCTTGAGGACGTGGAGCGTGTCGTCGCGGATCCGCTCGCGCAGCCTCACGTCGAGGCCCGAGAAGGGCTCGTCGAGGAGGAGCACGCGCGGCTCCGGCGCGAGGGCGCGGGCGAGCGCGACGCGCTGCTGCTGGCCACCGGACAATTCGTGCGGGAAGGACCGCGCCTGGTCCTGCATGCCCACCTGCGCGAGCGTCTCCCGGACCCGTCGCGCGCGTCGCGCGGCATCCGCGGAGGCGAGCCCGAAGCCGACATTGGCGGCCACGTCGAGATGCGGGAACAGCGCGTAGTCCTGGAAGACGAAGCCGATGCCACGCCGCTCGGCCGGCAGGTCGGCGCCGGGCCGCGCCACCACCCGGCCCGCCGCGCGGACCTCGCCCTGCTGGATGTCCTCGAGCCCGGCCGCGATGCGCAGCAGGGTCGTCTTGCCGCAGCCCGACGGGCCGACGAGGCAGACGAGCTCGCCCGGCGCCGCGACGAGCGAGACGCCGTCGAGGACCAGCTTGTCGACGAAGCGATGGCTCACCCGCTCGGCGGCGAGGCCGCCCTCGTCGAGCGCACTGCCTATGGTGCCCGCGCCAATCATGGGGCGCGCACGCTAGGACCTTTGCGATGGACGCGCAACGCGCGGCGCTGGGATGATGCGGCGGGCTGGCGACGGGGGCGGAGATGGGCAAGACGATCGGCATCCTGACGAGCGGCGGCGACTGCGCCGGCCTCAACGCGACGCTGCGCGCGGCGACGCTGCGCGCGGCGCAGTCCGGCTGCACGCTGGTCGGGATCCGCAATGGCACGCTCGGGCTCATGTCGCGGCCGCCGGAGGTGGAGCGCATGGAGCCCGCGCGATGCGACGCGCAGATGCTGCGCCTGGGCGGCACGATCCTCGGGACGACGAACAAGGGGAACCCCTTCCGCTATCCCCAGCCCGATGGCTCCTTCGCCGACAGGACGGGCGAGATCGCCGAGGCGTACAGGGCGCTCGGCCTCGACGCGCTGATCGGCATCGGCGGCGATGGCAGCCTCGAGATCCTGCGCCGCATCGCGCAGATCCACGGGCTCAACCTCGTCGGCATCCCCAAGACCATCGACAACGACGTCGCGCTGACCGAGGCCGCGATCGGCCACTCGACCGCGGTCGCCACCGCGACCGAGGCGCTGGACCGGCTGCAGCCGACCGCCGCGAGCCACAGCCGCGTCATGGTGCTCGAGGTCATGGGACGCGACGCCGGGCACATCGCCATCGCCTCGGGCATCGCGGGCGGCGCCGACGTGGTGCTGATCCCCGAGATCCCGTGGCGGCTGGCGCCGGTGGTCCGCCACATCGAGCGCGTGCGGGCGAGCGGGCGGAACTTCGCGCTGATCGTGGTCGCGGAGGCCATCGCCGACGAGGATGGCCACCAGATCCTCCAGGACGACGCGCAGGGCCGCCGGCGCTATGGCGGCGTCGGCCACCATGTCGCCGCCGCGATCTCCGACGCGACCGGCGCGGAGACGCGCGTGACCGTGCTCGGCCACGTTCAGCGCGGCGGCTCGCCGGATGCGCGCGACCGGCTGCTCGGCGCCGCCTTCGGCGTGCATGCGGTCGAGCTCGTGCTCGCCGGGCGCTTCGACCGCATGGTCGCGTGGTGGAATCGCCGCGTCATCGACGTGCCGCTCGCGAAGGTCGCGCATCGCTCGCGCACCGTCGACCCGCATGGCCCGCTCGTCGCGACCGCGCGCGGGCTCGGCATCTGCCTCGGCGACTGAGGCGGCTCAGCCGCCGCGCGCGCGCCGCACGACGCCGCCGGCCGCGTCCAGCCTGCGTCGCGCCTCCGCGGGATCGACGCCGTCGAGGAGCACGAGGATCGCGCGCTTGAGGTCGCCGGACGCGGCCTCCAGCGCGACGCGCGCCTCGTCCTCGCCGCGGCCGGAGAGGCGCGACAGGATCCGCAGCGATCGCGCGCGCAGCTTCTCGTTGCTCGCCTGCATGTCGACCATGAGCCCGCGATAGACGCGGCCGAGCCCGACCATCGCGGCGGTCGAGAAGAGGTTGAGCGCCGCCTTCTGCGCGGTGCCGGCCTTGAGGCGCGTCGAGCCGGAGATGGCCTCCGGCCCCGTGTCGAGGAGCACGCCGACGTCGCCGGCGTCGAGAAGAGGCGCACCGGCATTGCACGCGATGCCCACGACGAGCGCGCCAGCCTCGCGCGCCGCCGCGGCGGCAGCGAGCACGAAGGGCGTCGTGCCGCTCGCCGCGAGGGCAAGAACGACGTCGTCGCGCGTGGGCGAGGCCGCGTGCATCCGCGCCCTGCCCGCCTCGCGGTCGTCCTCCGCGCCCTCGACCGAGCGCGTGACGGCGGCGTCGCCCCCGGCGATCAGGAAGACGCAGCGCTCGCGCGGCCACGAGAAGGTCGGCGTCAGCTCGGCGCCGTCCTGCACGCCGAGCCTGCCGGAGGTTCCGGCGCCGACGTAGAAGATGCGGCCGCCGGCGGCGAGGCGCGGAACGGCAAGGTCCACCGCCCGGGCGAGTTCGGGAAGCGCGCGGCGGACCGCGGCGATGGCCTGTTCCTGGTGGCGGGCAAGCCCGTCGAGGACCCGGGATGCGGGCCAGCCGTCCATGTCGGCGAAGGCCTCGTCGAAGCCTTCCGTCGAACGGGTCGGCGGACGCGTCACGCCGAGCTGCGCATCTCGTCGGAAGGCGGCTTCTCCGCGTCGTCGTCGACGACGGGGCCTTCCTCGGCCTCGGCCTGCTCGCCGATCTCGGGGGGCAGCTCGAGCGAGCCCTGCTCGCCGTACTGGTTGACGCCGGGGCGACGGTCGAGGAGCCCGGCCGCGCGCAGCTCCTCGACGCCGGGCAGCTGCGCCAGCGTGTCGAGGCCGAAGTGGACGAGGAACTGCTCGGTCGTGATCCACTCGGCGGGGCGACCCGGCACGTGCTCGCGATGGCCATGAGGCTTGATCCAGCCCGCCTCCATCAGCTGGTCGAGCGTGCCGCGGGAGATGGAGACGCCGCGGATCTCCTCGATCTCGGCGCGCGTGACGGCCTTCTTCTCGGCATGCTGGTAGGCGATGATCGCGAGCGTCTCGATCGCGGCGCGGCTGAGCTTGCGCGGGACGGCGACCTCGATGTCGAGCGCGCCCGCGAGGTCGGGCGCGGTCCTGAGCCCGACCTTGCCGGCGACGTGCACGAGGTTCACGCCATGCCCGGCGTATTGCGCCTCGAGCGTGGCGAGGAGTTCCGCCACCGGCGCGCCCTCCGGCAGGCGCCGGGCGATCTCCTTCGGCTCGAGGAGCCCGGGCGCGGCGAAGAGCAGCGCCTCCACGAGCCGCAGCTGCTGCGCACGGCTGCGGGCATCGGCGATCTCCGCCTCGGCGCGCGCGGCATCATCCTGCGGGGACGCGTCGTCCGGGGTCGCGGACCCTGCCGGCGCGGCCTCGACCTGCGCCGGGGCCTCGACCGGCGCGGCGGCTTCGGTCTCGTCCTGTTTCGCCTTGGCGGTCTCGTCGCTCATGTCGCCTGCCTGTCAGCGGAGGGAAGCTCGGTCACCGGGTTCTCCGGCGCCCGCCGCACGTAGATCGGTCCGAAATTGCGCTCCTGGCGGAGCTGCAGCTTGCCGGAGCGCACGAGCTCGAGGCTCGCGGCGAAGGTCGCGGCCATTCCGGAGCGCTCGACCACGCCACCGCCCAGCCCGCCTGGCAGGAAGGACTGCAGCGTCGTCCACTCGGGCATGCGCCCGAGCATCGACGACAGGCGCTCGAGCGCCGCCTCCATCGAGAACAGCTCCGAGGCAGGGATCGTGAGCGTGCGCTCCTCCTCCTTGCCGCGCATGTCGCCATAGGCCTTGAGCAGCTCGTAGAAGGTCAGCTCGTAGACGGGCTTGCGGACGATCCTGAGCCCCTCGGGCTCGCCGCGCGGAAAGACCTGCCGGCCGAATTGCGGGAGGGCGAGGAGCTTCTCCCCCGCCGCGCGCATCGCCTCGAGGCGGCGAAGCTGGAAGGCAAGCGCCTCCGCCATCTCGACCGCGCTGGGCTCCGCCTCCTGCGTCGCCTGGGGCACGGGCAGCAGCAGCTTCGACTTCAGGTAGGCGAGCCACGCGGCCATCACGAGGTAGTCGGCGGCGAGCTCGAGGCGCTGCTTCTTCGCGCGCTCGACGAAGGCGAGGTACTGGTCGGCCAGTGCGAGGATCGAGATGCGGGCGAGGTCGACTTTCTGCTCGCGGGCGAGCGCCAGCAGCACGTCGAGCGGACCCTCGTAGGTCCCGAGGTCGAGGATGAGGTTCTCCTCGTCGACGCTCGCGGCCGGACGGGGCCCGTCCTCCTGGAACGGGATGATCTCCGCGCTCATGCGAGCCCCGAGAGGAAGAGGACGAGGCGGGTAAGGGCCCGGGCGGGCGCCTCGAGGAGGAGGCCAGCGGGGTCGAAGCCCTCCGCCAGCCGCGGCAGGACGAGGAACAGGCCCAGCACGATCAGGACGCCGAAGGGCTCTACCCTCGCGAGGGGAATGGCGAGCACGCGTGGCAGCAGGCCGACGGCGACTCGGCCGCCATCGAGCGGCGGGATCGGGAGCATGTTAAAGACGGCCAGCAAGATATTGAACTTTATGCAGTTCATCAGGTTGTAGGCGATCCATTCCCCGGCCGGTTCGGGAACCAGCACGAGGCCGTGATACAGGATGGCCGCCGCGAGGGCCAGACCGAGGTTCATGGCCGGCCCGGCGGCCGAGACGATCACCATGTCGCGCCGCGGGTTCCGGAAATAGCGGAGGTCGACCGGCACCGGCTTGGCGTAGCCGAAGAGGAAACCGGCGCCCATGACGATCAGGAAGCCCGGCAGCAGGATCGTCCCGAACGGGTCGATGTGCCGGAGCGGATTGAGCGAGATCCGGCCCAGCGCCTCCGCGGTCGGGTCGCCGAGCGCACGGGCCGCGAAGCCGTGCGCGGCCTCGTGCAGGGTGATGGCCAGCAGCGCCGGCACGATCCAAGTCGAAAGCGTCCAGGCGTCGCCCATCATGGCGCCGGGATCCCGGCGAGAAGCGCGTCGAGCCTGCCTCGCCAGACCTGGGCGTCGACGGGCACGCGCGGCCCCACGCGGCGGCGCGAGGCGTCGAGGCGCCGCCGGGCCTCGCCTCCCAGCGCGGGAAGGCCGGAGAGCAGTACCCTTGATGTCTCGATGGCGCCGTCGCAATGGAGCGCCACGTCGCAACCCGCGGCGAGCGCCGCGCGCGCCCGCTCGATCGGCGTGCCGCCCAGCGCGTTCATGCCGAGGTCGTCGCTCAGCAGCAGGCCGTCGAAGCCGATCTCGTCGCGGATGAAGGAGATGCAGGCCGGGGAGATAGTGCCCGGCCGCTGCGCATCGAGCGCGCGGTAGAGCACATGCGCGGTCATTCCCCAGGGGATCCTGCCGGCGAGGGCCCGGAAAGGTGCCGCGTCGATCGCGCGCAGATCCTCCGCCGAGGCGTCGACCACGGGGAGCTCGCGATGGCTGTCGGCCCCTGCCCGGCCATGGCCAGGCATGTGCTTCATGACCGGCACGACGCCGAGGTCCATCAGGCCCTCCGCCGCGGCGCCGGCGAGTTCCGCGACCGTCGCGGCGTCGCGGCCATGGGCGCGGTCGCCGATCACGTCATGGGCGCCCGGCGACGGCACGTCCGCGCAGGGCGCGCACACCACGTCGATGCCGAGCGCCATGCACTCCGCGGCGATGAGCCTGGCGTTGAGGCGCGCCGCCTCGCGCGCGGCGGCCGGGTGCGCGGCATGGAGGTCCGCGAAGCGCGCGGCCGGCGGCGCGGCGCGCCATGCCGGCGGGCGCAGGCGCTGCACCCGGCCGCCCTCCTGGTCGACGAGCACCGGGGCATCCGCCCGGCCGACGGCGCGACGCAGGTCGCGCACCAGCCGTGACAGCTGGGCCGGGTCGGAGACGTTGCGCGCGAAGAGGATGAAGCCCAGCGGGTTGCCGGATGCGAAGAGCGCCGCCTCCTCGTCCGTCAGCACCGTCCCGGAACAGCCGAGGATCAGCGCGCGCTCAGTTTGGCGCGACGACAATGCACACCGTGCCGGCCTTCTGCAGGCGCGCGCACATGTCGCGCGCCGCGTCGCGGCTGGGCAGCGTCCCGGCGTGGACGCGATAGAACGTCCCGCGGTCGGGGAAGTCGACGCGCGAGAAATGCGCGGTGAGGGTCCCGATCTCGGCCGGATGCTTGCGCCGGACACCGTCCCAGAGCTTGCGCGCGTCCGCCTCGCTGCGCACCGAGCCCAGCTGGACCTTGAAGCCCGTCGCGGCCCCGGCGCGCGCCGGCGGCGGCAGGGCAGCCGCGGCGCCGGGCACGACCGCGACCGGGCGGACCGGCGGCGGGGCCGGCGGCGGCGGCATCGGGAACGGACCGGGGGGCGGCTTCGCCTCGGCCTGCGCGGCCGGAACAGGTGCCTGCGCCGGTGCAGGCACGGCCGCGCCCTGCTCCTGTGCAGGCGGCGCGGCCGCGACCGGCGGCGGCGCGGGGGCGGGCCTTGGAAGCGGCTTCTCCGGCGGGGGAACGAAGCTTTCGGGCTTCTGGGGCGCGGAAGCTGCGCCCTTGCCGACATTCCAGATCTCGAGGCTGCCGTGCTGGACCTCGAGGCCGCCTGGATTGGCGGGCTTCTCGAGATAGGGCTGGCCCGCGGTCACGAGCGGGACCGCGATCCGGCCCTGCCCGTCCGAGAACGCCCAGTAGCCATAGCCCACGATGCCGCCGAAGCCGATCGCCGCCAGGCCGACCACCGCGAAGGGAACCCAGCGCGGCATGCCGCCACTGCGCTCGCGCACGAGGCGGCGCGGTTCGTCGTCCGGATCGCTCCTGAGCGTCATGTCGGGGCCGCCCCCCGAAGCCGGGTCCGTGATGCGCGTGCCCATCGCAGGCCTTTCCGCTTCGTCGCGCCGCGCAGCGCGCGGGACGGAGCGTTACACCAAGGCCCGGCGAGTCGCGTCAACGTGGCAAGGCGTCCGGCCCGCAGAGCCGGGCGTGTTCCTCCAGCGCGAACTTGTCCGTCATGCCGGCGATGTAGTCCGCCACGAGGCGCGCGGATTCCGCGTCGCCAGACGCGCCCGCCCTCGTCCCCCATTCCCCGGGAAGCCGCGCGGGCCGCGCGAAGAAGTGGTCGAAGAGCTCCCTGACCACGCGCGCCGCGTGGACGCGCGCGCGATTGATCCGCTCGTGCCTGTACATGCGCGCGTGGAGGAACTCGCGCAGGCCCCGCATCGCCGCATCCATGTCCGCCGAGAAGCATGCCGTCGCCCTGCCCGCCTTGCGCACGTCATCTGCGCTGGCGATTGAGGCGCTTTCGAGGCGCGCGCGGGTGCTGTCGAGGACGTCGCTGACCATGCGGTCGATCATCCGCCGCATCGTCTCGCCGATGCAGCGCGACAGCGGCAGCGGCCCGTGCAGGCGCTCGACCTCCGCGACCACGTCGCCGACCAGCGGGACGCCGCGCAGGTCGTCGACCGCGAAGAGCCCGGCGCGCAGCCCGTCATCGATGTCGTGGCTGTTGTAGGCGATGTCGTCCGAGAGGGCCGCGACCTGGGCCTCGAGCCCCGGCCAGGTGTCGAGCCAGAGGTCCTGGACGGCCGCGTATTCGAGCACCGCCGCCGGCAGCGGCCTGTCGCGCGTGCGCGCGGGCCCGAGCAGCGGGCCATTGTGCTTGACCACGCCCTCCAGCGTCTCCCAGGTCAGGTTCAGCCCGTCGAACGCGGCATAGCGCTGCTCCAGCCGGGTCAGGATGCGGAGCGTCTGCGCGTTGTGGTCGAAGCCGCCATGGGCGGCCATCGCCTCCTGCAGCGCGTCCTCGCCCGTATGCCCGAAGGGCGTGTGGCCAAGGTCGTGCGCGAGCGCCACGACCTCGGCCAGGTCCTCGTCCAGGCCAAGCCCCCGCGCGAGGGTGCGGGCGATCTGCGCGACCTCGATCGAGTGGGTGAGCCTGGTCCGGTAGTGGTCGCCCTCGTGGTAGACGAAGACCTGCGTCTTGTGCTTCAGCCGCCGGAACGCCGTGGAATGGATGACCCGGTCGCGGTCGCGCTGGAAGGCGGACCGGTAGGAGGATTCGGGCTCGGCATGCAGCCTCCCCCGGCTCTCGGAGGGGCGGCAGGCCTGGGGCGCCCATCTCGGCGTCGGCGTTCTGTCGGGGGTCGACACGCGCCGAAGCTAGTCCCCGCATGCCCCCGCCGGCAACCCGATCGCGCTTGTGCTGGGATTGCCCGCGCGCCATATCTTCGGTCTTCAAGCGAGGAGTGTTCCGATGGGCCAGCTCGATGTCACCGCCCCTGCCCCGTCCCTGGCCGATGTCGGCGTCACCGACAGCGCCGCGCGCCGCATCGCCTGGGTCCTGTCCCAGGACGAGTATCGCGGCCGCATGCTCCGGATCTCGGTGTCCGGGGGCGGCTGCTCCGGTTTCCAGTACGGCTTCACCTTCGACGAGGACCGCGTCGACGGCGACGTCCTTATCGAGCGCGACGGGGCACGGATCCTGATCGACGACGTCTCCCTCGACCTGCTGAAGGGATCGGTCATCGACTACGTGGAGGACATGATCGGCTCCTCCTTCGCCATCCGGAACCCGCAGGCGAAGAGCTCCTGCGGCTGCGGCAACTCGTTCTCGACGTGACGCGCGCCCGCGCACGCCGTCGCCGGGCCGACGCCCCATGAGGGTCGCCACCTGGAACGTAAACTCGGTGAAGGCCAGGCTGGGGCATCTCTGCGGCTTCCTGTCGAGCGCGGCGCCCGACGTCCTCCTTCTCCAGGAGATCAAGTGCCAGGACGCCGACTTCCCCCGGCTCGAGGTCGAGGCGGCCGGCTATCGCGTCGAGGTCCGCGGGCAGAAGTCCTACAACGGCGTCGCGATCCTCTCGCGCCATCCGATCGAGGTGACCGCCGACCGCCTGCCGGGCGACCCTTCGGACGAACAGGCGCGCTACCTGGAGGCGCGCGTCGCCGGCGTGCGCGTCGCGTCGATCTACCTGCCGAACGGCAACCCCGTCGGCACCCCGAAATTCGACTACAAGCTCGCCTGGTTCGCGCGGCTCGAGGCGAGGGCCCGCGAACTCCTCGCCACCGAGGAGCCGGTCGTGCTGGGCGGCGACTACAACGTCATCCCCGAAGCCGCGGACGTCTACGACCCGGCCGACTGGACCGAAGACGCGCTGTGGCGGATCGAGAGCCGCCGCGCGCTGCGGAGGCTCTTCTGGCTCGGCTTCACGGACGCCTTCCGCGCCCTCGACGGTCGCCCGCACCAGTACAGCTTCTGGGACTACCAGGCGGGACGCTGGCAGCGGAACGAGGGCATCCGCATCGACCACCTGCTGCTCTCGCCGGCCGCAGCCGATCGGCTGGAGGAATCCGGCATCGATCGCGGCCCGCGCGGGCTCGAGCGCGCCTCCGACCACACGCCGGTCTGGTGCAGGCTGTCCTGAGATGGCAGGTCCCCCGGCATCGCAGGCGCCCGCCCACGCCCACGAGAGGATGACGCAGGGCGACCTCGACCAGGTCATCAAGCAGCACGAGATGTTCTTCGACAAGCGCCCGGGCGGGAAGCGGGCGCTGCTGGGCAAGCGCGACCTCAGCGGGCTGCGGATGGCGCGGCGCGACCTGCGCGAGATCGACCTTTCCGGCGCGCTCCTCGTCGGCTGCGACCTCAGCGAGAGCAACCTGCAGAACGCCGTGCTCTTCGGCGCGAACCTCGGCAAGGCCAAGCTGATCGGCAGCCAGCTCGAGCGGGCCGACCTGCGCGGCGCCGGCCTGGAATCCGCCGACCTGACCAGCGCCAACCTCACGGATGCCGACATCGGCGTCGGCAGGATCGCCGAGCGCGTCGCCGGCGGCGAGATCAAGGACGCGTCGATGCCCGACGGGAGCGCGCCGGCCCGCGATACGGACCGCGCGAACTTCACCGCGGCGAACCTGACGAACGCGCGCTTCAACGGAGCCAACATCCGCGCCGCCATCTTCGACAAGGCGCGGATCGTCGGGACGGAGTTCAAGAACACAAAGCTCAACGGCGCGAGCTTCACCGCCGCGACGATCGAGGAGGCGGACTTCACCGACGCCGAGCTCGATGGCGGCGAGCTCTCCGGCGCCACGGTCAAGTCGATCATCGGGCGGTCCTGCCACGAGTTGCACCCGTCGCTGGACGAGCGCCTCGCCGCGCACCAGAAATGGCTCGACAGCGGTGGCCGCGAGGGCGCGCGCCTCGACCTGGTGGGCGTCGACCTGCGCACCGGCCCGTCGCTCGCGGGCCGCAACTTCTGCGCGGCGCGCCTGTCGCGCGTGATCGCGACGGGCGTCGACTTCGAGAGGTCGATGTTCCTCTACTGCGACTTCACGCAGGCCGACCTGCGCTCGGCGCGGTTCTCGGGCGCCGACCTGCGCGGCTGCATCCTCAATGGCGCGCGCCTCGACAACGCCGACCTGCGCGAGACGAAGATCGGCGGGCTGCCGCTCGTGTCTGGCGGCCTGCTGACGGCGAAGATCCGCAAGGCCTCGCTGCGCAACGCCGACCTGCGCAGCGCCGACCTGCGCGGGCAGATCTTCACCGACTGCGACCTCACCGCCGTTTCCTGCATCGACGCGGAGATGGAGGGCAGCAACATCGCGAACATCATGTCCGCCGCGGACAAGGGCCGCGGCGGCTAGAACGCCCGGCCGCCCGGCCCGAGCCTCATGCCCGGCCTCAGGCGGCGCCAGGGCAGCGAAGCGGGATCCGCCGCCATCGGCCCGGGCGCCGCGACCACCAGCACCGCCTCCGCGATCGGCTGGAAATGCGCCCGGAAATGCACCGAGCTCTTGAGCGCCACGATCCCGGCCGTCGCCGGCTCTAGGCCGAGATGGCGGAACATCTCCTGGTCCGCCGCCTGGACCTTCCGGCTCGCGACCACGACGACCACGCCGCCCTGGCGCAGCGCGGCCATGGGCCCGAGCGCCATGCGCGCGCCGAGGTAGAACGGCCCCGTGCAGGTGAAGGCGCCATCGCCCAGTGCCTCGACGCGGAAGCGACCCGTGACCGGCGCGTGGCCGGGCAGTCCTGACAGCGCGCCGAGCGAGAACTCGAGCTCCGCGCCGATCCCTGCCTCGTGCGCGCGCCGCGCCGATGGTGCGTCGACCAGCAGCCCCAGCATGGCGGACGGCACGCGCTGCGCGAGGAGCTCGGCGAGCAGCCCGGTCGTGTCGCCATTGCCCCCGGCGCCCGGGTTGTCCTGCGTGTCGGCAAGCAGCACGGGCCGCCGCGCATGCGCGGCGATAGCGCGCGCACGGCGCACCGCCTCGCCCGGTTCGAGGAACTCCGTGCGGAACTCCGCCTCCCGCGACTCGAGCATCGCCTGCAGTCCGTCGAGCTCGCGCTCCAGCGCCGCGCGGTCGAAGCCCATGCCGAAGACGCTCGGTCCGCAGCACGCGACATCGGCCGCGGGGAACCCGGTGGCGAAGGAGAGCGACGCGCCCGCGCGCGCCTCGGCGCGGCCCAGCTCGGCGTAGGCCGAGGCGCAGGGCTCCACGAGCGTGCACTGGGACGTCAGCGGCATGAGGAAGCCGAGGCCGCGCATGGCCTTCGCCGGCCTTTC
>Ga0068877_10001593_pt1 | contig 18579 bp, 16 predicted proteins | sample NOAtaG_FD_66437 | JGI IMG/M metagenome (GOLD analysis project Ga0068877, IMG submission 66437) | Freshwater lake microbial communities from Lake Erie, under a cyanobacterial bloom - NOAA_Erie_Diel6S_1000h metaG | ecosystem: Environmental > Aquatic > Freshwater > Lake | place: USA: Ohio, Lake... | reverse complement strand
ATCCGCCCTGCTCCAGCAGCTTGCGCGACCGCAGACGCCGGTCGGGGCGGAAAATGCTTGTCCAGAGATCGGATTCAGGCGATCTTCACGTCAGTCGGCATGCCACTTGGGGAATGTCGGCTCAAGAGCCTGACAGGCACACGGCGCCGACGTCCTGTCGGCATCCCGAAATCCAAGAAATAGAAACGCGCTTGTCTGCGCCTTAACTCCTTAGCGCGGTGCTAAGCTGGGTGCCACGTATTGGCGGTCAGTTGACTGCGAGGTCCTCAGGCGATTTGCCTGCGTCAAGGGCTGCGACAAACCACAGCGGCTTGCGCCCCCGGCCTGACCAGGTGAGAGCCGCGTTTTCTGGATGGCGGTATTTCGCGGCGGCGGGCGCACGGGTGGGTTTCACCTCAGTGCCAATCAGGTCGGCAAGGGAATAGCCCATCTCTTTGGCAATGATCTCGAGCTTGCTGCGAGCATCGCTTTTCTGCCGGTCTTCAAATGTGGAAATAGCCTTGGCCAGATCCTTCTGCAGGCTCTTGAGCTCTTTGAGCGACATTTCCTCAATGTTGAATTCAGCCATGGGTGCCTCGTGTCCAAAATGATGCCCTTGGGATAGCCGTCACGGCGCGGGCTCGCAACTCCCATCGGGCTGGGGCGCGAATGGCAAGCAAAGGGGCCCTGAGGTGATCAGCCGCTATGGGGGTAAAGACTTCGGGTTTACCGTCTTATCAGGGCGAGGAAAGACATGGTCTGCAAGAGCCCCCAATCAATCCTGTCCCCGGTGCCATCCCTTCGACTGACAATCCCCTAAGCCTGTTCGGCCTCATGCGCGCAACCCCGCGTCAGTCCGGGCCGTGTTGGCCGCCGTTTGCGTCCTGCCCGCTCCACCCCGGGCCTTTGGGGGTTTCCGTCTGGTCTGATGGCCCAGCCGTGCACGTCTCACCCGACAGGCTTCTTCCGGGTCTTGTCGAAGGGACGGTCCCAGGGACAGGAAGAACAGGAGCTACCAAATGCAGAACATCGTCATCCTCGCAGGCAATATCGGTCAGAAGCCCGAAGTGCGCTCGACCCAAAGCGGCACGAAGATCACCAACTTCACCCTCGCCACCTCGCGGTCGCGCCTCTCGGAAGGTCGTGTGATGCGCGACGAAAACGGCTACCGGGTCATGGACACCGAATGGCACCGCATCACCTGCTTCAACGGTCTCGGCAAGACCGTCGCAGAGCACTGCGAAAAGGGCATGAAGGTCATGGTCCACGGCCGTATCCACTACACAAAGTGGACCGACGCAACCGGCACCGACCGCTACGGCTGCGAGATCATCGCCGAGAAGGTCGACTTCCTGAGCCGCCCGCGGGCGACCGAGAATGAAAACCCCGAGTTGGTCGACCGCGACGACGAGATCCCGTTCTGAGGGTCGGGGTCTCCGCCTCGGGTCCGGCGGGGCAACCCGCCGGGTTTCAGGCCCCGGTAGTACGCGGGTTGCCGGGGCAAAGGACAAGATCGACAGTTTCGGCCCAAAGCGGACGATTGGCCGTGCCTGAACAGGAGAGGGTGCGTAAGCGGCCTTTCGCTGTCGCCGTTGGGAAGGACGACTAGGCCCGGACCCGGCACGTTGCACGTACGAAGGAGACACCAATGACCCTGCGCCGCACACCGTTCTATGCCCTCGCCTCGTCCTTGGGAGCCCAGATGGGCCCCGTCGGCGGCGGCTTCCTGAATGCTCACAGCTATGGCGACGTTGCGGCTGAACACCTGAACACCCGCGCCCATGTTGGCATCCAGGACCTCTCGACCATGGGCAAGATCGACGTCAAGGGACCTGAGGCCGAGGCGCTGGTCAATCATGTGATCGTCAACGATGCAGCAAGGATGGCCCCGGGACAGGCGCGCTATGGCAGCGTCTGCGCGCCGGACGGGGGGATAATGGACGACCTGACGGTCTTCCGGCTGGGCGTCGAGCATTTCTTGATCGTCACAGGCTCGCGCAACCGGCTGAAGATCTGCGACTGGGTGGCGCATCATGCCACGGGCCGCCGCGCCTATGTCACCGACATCACCGCCGCCGTGGCCTTCCCGACCATCCAGGGGCCGAGATCCCGTGATCTTCTGCAGGGACTGATTGCGGATGCCGATCTCGGGGCCTTGAAGCGCTGGTGCTTCACCTACGGGCATCTCGAAGGCACACGGGTCATGATCTCGCGCACCGGTGTCACCGGTGAGTTGGGCTTCGAGCTTTTCGTACCGGCCGACGAAGCGGCCGGGGTCTGGAATGCTCTCTTCCTGGCGGGTGGGGCCCATAGCCTACGGCCTTATGGCGTGAATGCGATGTTCACTCTTGGGCTTGAAAAGCTCTACCCTGCGCACGGCATTGATATGGACGAGAGCATCACCCCTTTCCATGTCGGTACCGATTCCTTCGTCAAGTTCAACAAGGGCGATTTCATCGGCCGGGAAGCGCTCATGCGGGTTCAGGACGCAGGCGTGAAAACGGCCTGGGTTGGGCTGAGGCTGACCGGCGAGACCCCCGTTCCCTCCCAGACCCCTGTCATGTTCGAAGGCCGTGAGGTCGGGCGCATCACCTATTCCGAATATGGCCATTCGGTAGGTACTGTGCTGGCCACAGCGCATGTCGAGAAGGAATTCGCCACCGAAGGCGTGGAGGTCGCCGTCGTCGGCCAACCTGCTACAGTAGTGCGCAGGGCCTTTTTCGACCCCGAGGGCCTGCGGTTGAAATCTTAAAGGCGGGGGTGGCGAATGGAATTCTCGGCTGCGGTTGGCCCAAAGCTGTCGTTTGGAAAAGGCCTCGCCGGGCCAAGAACCAGCGAGTCGGCATCCTCAGTTCAACGAATCGGATCGCCCGTTCAGGTTGATCGCGGCGATGGTCTTCTCTGCGATTCATCCGATCGCGCACTGACAGCTCGGCTTATGCCCGTTCATGTATAGTCGTTAAGATCGGAGGGCGACTTCCTTTGCAAAGGTCTACCTGTCAACTCAGGCAGTCAAATTGGCGACCATAAAATCAACAAACCGCTTTGCTCTGTTCGATCTCGGCCCGGCTTCATCGCGGTGGCTTATCCAATAAGAGCAACCTGTCGGAACTTCGCTTGACGGAACGGCCTTCAGGCGGTTCGTGGCCAGAAATTCCGATGCGTTGATTACGCTAACGAGGGCGAAGATGTTGGACGTTTGCAGCATCTCGACCGCCAGGTGCTCGGCCGAAACTGAAGGGCCTTTCGTCCAGACCTCGGGCAACATCAGACCGTGATGGGCAGCCCAATCCCCCCAGCTGTACTCGCCCCAGTTGCGTCCCTTCCCATGTGCGATGTGCAGAAGCCGAGAATTCAGAACCTGCTGCAATCGCTGCGGCTCCTCGTCGAAGTAAGGGTGCTCCGCGCGTGCGACTGCGGCGCAGCGGTCTTCAAACAGCCTGACCCAGGCATATCCCTCCGGACACTGCGTGGCATGAAGGATGGTGACGTCGGACGAGGCATGGCCAAGCGGGTCATGCGTCGGATTGATGACAAGGTCCGTCTCGGGAAACTCCTTTTCCAGAAGCGGGATGCGCGGCGTCAGCCACAGGACAGCGAAAGAATATGATGCGGTGATCCGCAACTCCCTTGCGCTACCTCTGCTGAGGTAGTCGTCGGCCAGCCGTATCCGCTGAAACGCATCCCCAAGTGCAACTGCGACCGCCCGCCCCATTTCGGTCGCTTCAAACCGTCCGCCGGAACGATAGACCAGCGGGGCAGCGCAGCGCGCTTCGAGTTCCCTCAGACGGTGGCTTATGGCGGCAGGGGTCACGCAAAGCTCGCGAGAGGCGGCAGAAAGCGAACCGGTGCGGATGACAGCCTCCAAAGCGCGCAAACCTGTCATCGCGGGAGCACTGCGCATCACCAATCTCCTTTTACCCTAGGTAAAAGGCGGCCAATCAACTTGTCAATTGGCGCTTGGTCGAAGGGGATCCAATCTGAAGGCGTGCTGTCACTTGGATTTGCCGCCCCGCCCCCCCGCTCCATCCCCCCGCAAGGAGACCCTGCCATGACAAAGAACGTGACCGACAACCGCCAGAAGCTGTTCGAAACGCTTACCCGATCGGCCGCGGACGGCCGCCTAGACCGGCGCGAGTTTCTTGCGCTCTCGAGTGTCCTCGGCCTGAGCGCCGCCGCGGGCCTGGGCGCTCTTCCCGGCGTGGCCCAGGCCCAGACGCCCAAGCGTGGCGGCGTCCTGCGCGTCGGCCAGCAGGTGCTGGCGATCAACGATCCGCGCGTCTATGACTGGCCGCAGAAATCCAATGTTGCCCGGCAATTCTGCGAACCTCTCGTGCGTTGGCAACCCGACGGCAGCTTCACGCCCTCGCTTCTGGAAAGCTGGGAAGTGTCGGACGATGCGAAGACCTACACGCTGAAGGTACGCCACAATGCCACCTGGACGAATGGCGATGCGTTCACCGCCGATGACGTGGTCTTCAACATCCGTCGGATGGCCGATGCCAATGTCGAGGGCAATTCGATGGCCGCACGTCTGGTGGCGCTGCGCGATGGTGAGGCCAAGACTGCGGCCGAGGATGCGGTGGTGAAGTTGGATGATTTCACGGTGCAGCTTAACCTGCGCACGCCCGACATCACCCTGATCCCCAGCTTTGGCGATTACCCCGCGCTTTGCGTTCATCCGTCTTTCCCGGACGGCGGCGATCTGGCACAGGCCCCGATCGGTACGGGCGCATTTGAGCTTGTGTCGTTTGAGGTCGGGGTGAAGGCCGTGCTTAAACGGCGCGAAAATGGTGCCTGGTGGGGTGGTGAGGCGCTTCTTGACGGGATCGAGTTCTTGGATCTGGGGACGGACGAATCCGCGTTCCTTGCGGCCTTCTCGGGCGGCGAGATCGACATGAATGATGACACCAGCGCAGATTTTGCCCAGATCAATGACGATGCAGGGCTGGTTCGGGAAACTGCCGTGACCGCGACGACGGTGGTGGCACGTATGAATACGCAGGCTGCCCCCTTCTCTGATCAGAAGGTCCGGCAGGCGATCCAGCTTGCCGTCGACAATGCTGTTGTGCTGGAACTGGGAGCGGCCGGTTTGGGATCGGTTGCTGAAAACCACCATGTAGCACCTGTGCATCCCGAATATGCCCAGATCGCAAAAGTGCCTCATGATCCGACCAAAGCCATGGCCATGTTGACCGAAGCAGGCCAGGCTGAAACAGAGATCGAGCTTATCTCGCTTGATGAAGGGTTGATGGCCACGACATCGGATGCCATCGCAGGCCAGTTGCGCGACGCAGGCATCAAAGTTAAACGGACAGTCCTTCCTGGATCGACCTTTTGGGATGGTTGGACAAAGTACCCATTCTCAACCACTTCATGGGGTGCACGGCCTTTGGGTGTGCAGATCTATGCTTTGGCCTACCGCACGGGCGAAGCATGGAACGAAAGCGCACATTCGAACCCGGATTTTGATGCCAAGCTGGACGAAGCGTTGGGAATTTTCGATCCTGACAAGCGGCGCCCTTTGATGGCCGAGATGGAGAAGATGCTGCAGGACAGTGGCGTGATCATCCAGCCTTACTGGAGCCAGTTGATTATGCATCGGGTTGAGGCCGTGCGGGGATATCAGCGCCATCCTTTGCGCGAGATGCATCTCGAAGCCGTCTGGCTTGATCGTTGACCAAAAAACGCTCCCCGCGCTGACGACGCGCGGGGGGCGCCCTCCTGGTTCCAAGCGGATATGCCATGAAGATCAAGACCATCCGCGCAACGCCGGTGAACATTCCGCTGCGCGCGCCCTACCGGTTCAGCTATGGTTCGACCGGATCGCTGACTAAGACCGTCATCGAACTCGTCACCGAGGATGGGGTCTGCGGCTTGGGCGAATGCGCCGATGGCGACCGGGCAGCGGATGTGACGCGCATGGCCGAGCGTCTGATCGGCTGCGACCTGCACGATATACTTCTCGCGCAGCGGGCCTGCGTGCCGGGCATGAGCTATACGCCCTGGGGCAATGTGACCGCCCAACGCCGCGTCTTTGCCGGGATCGAAATGGCTATGTGGGATGCTCGCGCCCGCACCGCCGGCGTGCCGCTCTACCGCCTCTTGGGCGGGGCGGTGCGGCACGACATCGCCCTGACCGAATATTTCAGCTATCGCCTGCCCGGCGCCAATGACCCCGGCGAAGCGAGCCCTGCCGACATTGCCCGCTATTGCGCCCGGATGATCGAAGAGCATGACGCGCAGATTTTCGAAGGCAAGGTCGGAACGGTTAGCCTGGCCGAAGAGGTGCAGATGGTGGCCGAGGTGCGGGCTGCCATCGGCCAACGCCCCTTGCAGCTGGATGCCAATGGCATCTGGACCCTGCCCACCGCCCGCCTTGCCCTGCGCCAGTTGCAGCACTTTGACATCGCCTGGTTCGAAGAGCCTTGCGAAAGCTACGAGGAGATGGCAGCCCTGCGCCCGCATTTCGACGGCGGCTTTTCGACCCATATCGTCGATCTTCCCAAGGCAGCGCGACTTGGTTGCCCCGACGCGATCGTGACCAATGTCAATGAACTGGGGGGCATTCGCGGCGCGCTGGATTTCGTGGCGGCTTGCGCCGCTATTGGGGTCGGCTTTCGCTTTCACTCGGGCGAGACGGGAGTGGGCACCGCCGCCTATCTGCATCTGTCCGCGGCGCTGGAACATGTCCGGGGGGCAAGCCAGACCCTGTTGCGCTGGTATGCGGACGATGTGATTGGGGGCGGCCCCTTCGTGCCTAAGGGCGGCTCGGTCGAGGTGCCGCAGGGCCCGGGGCTCGGTGTCACCTTGGACCCCGTCGCCCTGCGCCGCTGCCATGAACGGTACCTCGCCGAAGGCGCCTTTCCGGCAGGGGCCTCGGCCCCGGTCGGGTCGGCCTATGGCAGCAGTTTCCGCAAGAGATGACCCCGGAGGGCAGGATGTCGCACACCCTTACACTGGACGCGGTCCAGACCGTCGCCGCCGATTGCCTGATCGCCAACGGTGCCTCTGCCCTGCAGGCCGCGGCGGTGGCGCACTCCATCCGCGAGGCCGAGGCCGAAGGCACGCGGGGCATCGGGCTGGGCTATCTGCCCTGGTATTGCGGCCATCTGCGGGTCGGCAAGATCGCCGGTCAGGCGGTGCCGGTGGTGCGCCAGCCCGCGCCCGGCGTGGTGCAGGTCGATGCCTGCGACGGCTTTTCGCATCCGGCCTTCGCGGCGGGCGAGGCCGCCCTTGTCGCCGCTGCCCGCCGCCAGGGCATCGCCATGATGGGGATCACCAATGCCTATGCCTGTGGGGTTCTGGGCTACTTCACCCATCGTCTGGCCCGCGAGGGGCTGGTGGCGCTGATGTTTGCCAATGCCTCCTCGACCATGGCGCCCTGGGGCGGGCGGTGCCCCTTCTTCGGCACCAACCCCTGGTCGATGGCGGCCCCCAGGCGCGGTGATCCGCTGGTGATCGACGCCTCCTCCTCGGCCACGGCCTATGTGAACCTGGCGCAAGCGGCCCGCGCCGGCACCCCCATTCCCCCGCATTGGGCGCTGGACGCCGAAGGCCGACCTACCACCGACGCCCAGGCGGCGCTGGCCGGCAGCATTGCGCCTGCCGGCGGTCACAAGGGCAGCGGGCTGGCGTTGATGGTCGAGGTCTTGGCCGCTGGCCTGACCGGGGCGCATTTCTCGCATCAGGCTTCCTCGCTGGGCGATGATCTCGGCGGCCCGCCGCGCCTTGGCCAGACCCTGATCGCGATTGAGCCGAGTGGTTCTGGTTTCGCCGGGCGGATCGAGGGCCTGCTGGCCGACATGACCGCCGAACCGGGTGTCCGCATTCCCGGCGACCGCCGCAGCGCCAACCGGCGCCTGACAGAGGCTGCGGGCGTCACCATAGACGGCGACCTGATGGCCCAACTGCGCGTGCTGGGGGGGCGGTTGTGACCTCCCTTGTCGCCGCCTTCCCGATGTATCAGCGCGCCGAGTTGCGACCGGCCTTTGATGCACTGTGGTCGGGCACGCGCGACCTCCTGCGAGCCGAAGGCATCGCGGCGCCCGATGCGCTGACCACGGTCGAGGACGATCTGCTGTCCTTCTGGCAGCGTCCTGACCTTCTGCTTAGCCAGACCTGCGGATTTCCGTTCCGGCATTTCTTGAAGGATCGCGTTGCCCTCGTGGGAACGCCCGATTTCGGGCTGGAAGACTGCCCGGCCGGCCATTACCGCAGTGCGCTGGTCGTGCGCCGAGACGACTGGCGCAAAAGCCTGGACGATCTCAATGGCGCGACCTTTGCATGCAATGATGTCCATTCCCAGTCAGGTTACTCTGCCCCATTGGTGACGGCCCAAAGGGCGGGCCTGCGGTTTGGCGCAATGCGGATCAGTGGCGCCCATATCAACTCGGCACGAATGGTCGCCACAGGGCAGGCAGACACTGCCGGGATTGATGCCGTCTCGTGGCGCCACATGACCACCTTCGACGCCTGGGTTAGCGGCCTACAAGTGCTGGGCTGGACCGATCCCTCCCCAGGCCTGCCCTTCATCACTGCCGACACATCACTGGCCCCGACGCTGGGCCTCTGCCTTGCCCAGGCAATCCGGTCGATGCCCACCGAGTTGCGCACCCGCCTGACCTTGAAAGGTCTCGTGCAGATCGACGCCCGCGACTATCTGTCAGTGCTCGATCCCGCAGCCTAGGGCGCTATCGACAGCTTTCGCTGATTTTGGCGGAGGCCTTTCTGCGGCGGTGCCCGTCCGCTTTCCGCCCTTTGCGTCGCTTAGAGTGAAAGGAGTGCCTGTTTTCTAATGACGGGTTGAGGGTTGGGAGAGTGGCTCCCGGCGCCCGTCGCGGGAGAAAGCCGATGGGCGTTGTGGAAGTTCTGGATCCGGTCGCTCCGGCGCGGGCTGGTGGCTGGAAAGTGGATGTGAGCCGGGGTGAGCGGAACGGGCGGGTGTCGTCCGAATGGTTCAACCGGCCCGATGACGAGCGGTATCTGTCGCTCGACGATCTCTGGGCCAATGTGAAAGGTCGGTCGGAACGCAGCCGCAGCCGGGTGGTGCAGACGGCGGATATCCGGGTCGAGGCCGCGCGCGACAACCCCGAGCGGTTGCACCTGATGTTGCCGAAGGCGCAAGAACCGGTCGCGCCCACGCACTGGGCTTTCGGCCAGCTTGCCAGCATCGTCGGCGCACCGGCCTCCTACCTGCGGCAGCTGCCCGCGCCGCTGGCAGGGATCAACCTGCAATACGGCCTGACCAACCACCGCGCCGAGCAGGTGAAGACCTTCGAGACCGAAGATGGCCGCACCGAACTGCGCGCGGTGACCGGCCCGGACTATGGCCGTTATCTGAACAGTCAAGCTGTCTCACCGCTCGCCCACTGATCCAATCATCTGATGCCGTGCCCATTTGCCGACGCCTTCAAAGGCGAGCGGGGGCATCGTCATGTCCCACAGGAAGTTCCAAGATGTCCTTCATGACCAATTCCGGCGCGCGTGCCGATGTCTACACGCGTATCACCGCCGAGATTATTACGGCAATCGAAGAGGGGGCCGGTGACTGGCGGGCTCCGTGGTTTCACGATGGGACCAGCGCGGCTTGCCCTTGCAATGTCGCCTCGGGCAAGCGCTATCGCGGGATCAACACGCTGGCGCTCTGGGTCGGGGCGATGTCCTCCGGCTATGAGGCCGGGCTTTGGGGCACCTACCGGCAATGGCAGGAGGTCGGTGCCCAGGTGCGCAAGGGCGAACGGTCGACCACGGTGGTGTTCTGGAAGCCGATCGAAGCCTCGGATCGCGACGATGGGGATGACGACGATGCGGGCCACCGCCGCATGATGGCGCGGGCGTTCTCCGTGTTCAATCTGGCGCAGGTCGACGGTTATGATTGCCCGGCGCAGGTCCATCTGCCCGAGGATCAGCGTCGGCAGCACGCCGAGGCATTCATCGGCAACCTCGGGATCCCGACCGAGTTCGGTGGCGGCGAGGCCTATTATCAGCCCTCGCAAGACAGGGTGGTCATGCCGGACTTCGCATCGTTCCGGGATCCCGCGTCGTTCTACGGGGTGTGGCTTCACGAGATGGGCCATGCCACCGGCGCGCGCCACCGGTTGGACCGCGATCTCTCGGGACGTTTCGGGTCTGAGGCCTATGCGGCCGAGGAATGCTGCGTCGAGATCCTCAGCGGCCTGGTCCTGGCCGATCTCGGCATCGCTCACCATCCCCGACCGGATCACGCGACCTATATCACGTCCTGGCTCGGGGTTCTGAAGAATGACCCGCGCGCCATGTTCACGGCGGTGGCCAAGGCGCAGCAGGCGGCGGACTGGATGCATGCCCGCCAACCGACAGCAGCGCCGGACGGATTGGTTTCAGTCGTCGCGGCGCAAGGGGTGGATGTTGGTCATGGTGGCAATCTCTCTGCGGCATTCAGCCCAGCTTAGAAGGGCGCGAACCTGAAGATGCTGCACATGCAGATGGTCTGCGTCACGACGCTTCCGGGCTTCTTCCAAAGGGATGCGATCGGCCACTCGAGGCGGATCCTTCCGGGCCTCTGCCAGATCCCGCATCTCTGCGAGGACGACCGGGGCGCGATTGGCGGTCGCGCGGCTGACCCCCGCCTCCCGGGCCAGATTGGCCGCGGTCAGGCGGCCATCGGTCAACGCTGCCCGCCCTTCGGCAAGACGGGCAAGCGCTGCCCGCAGTGCCATTTCGGTCGGAGTGCTGACGGGTTTCATTTAGGGGCGTCCTGCAGGAGGGGGGCGATCAGTTTGCGCATCCGGTCCCGATCCTGCCGGATCACGTCGCATTGCAGCTTCGACAGGCGCTTGTCACCCAGGATCACCTCCGCGCGGTCGATGGCACTCTCCCAAGCGGGCAAGTGCGTCCGGCTGATGCAGGCGTTCGGGCAGCGGTCAGGGGCGCAGGCCGACAGCCTTGGCAGATTGGCCGGGTCCTTCGATGCGGTGAGGCAAAGCGCGGTGCTTCGTTCGAAGAAGCAGTCGTTCAGAATGCCGACATGCAGCCTGCGGGCCAGGTGGCCCAGCATGGCCTTCACCCGCTTGCTGTCGGCCAACAGGCCGGGCAGGGGCCCCATCTGCTGCGCGACCCGCTCGAATTCCGCCGTGACGCGTGCCGCAGCCGGGCCGGCCAGTGGCTCGCTCCGCAATCGGGCCTCGTAGTGGACGACGATATCATCGAGCTGACCCAGGTGCCGTTCCGCCTCGACCTCCTGCCGGAAGCCGCTGGCGGAGGCACCGGCGTAGCCGTCGAACATCGCAACCGAGGCATGTTTGTATTGGATTTTCCCTGCGATCACGCCGAAGGGCCGGTTGGCGATGTGCCAGGCCACTGTCCGGCGGAATTGGCGGGTGTTGAAGACCCAGGCCCTGCCGTCCACCTGCGGGATCGCCGGGGTGTCTGCCGCGCCGAACTGACGGTCGAGGTGATCGCGATATTCGTTGATCCGGCGCACCACATGCGGCAGGCCCCGATCCTTGGCCGTCGCCCGATGGAGAACGGTCCAGATGCCGCCCCCGTCATCTTCGCCGGACCTATGCCTCGCAGCCAGGCGCTCGGCCATGAGGATGGCCCGGGCGGCGGGTGCGATCGTCACCCAGTCGGCCTGCTCCCCCTCGGGCCTGCGCCCTTTGTAAACCAGACTCCGGATCGCCAGACGTTCGGTCAGCCCGTCCGCGCTGCGGCTGCGCTGAAGGCTGCCGGGGCGCATCGCCTGCACTTCCCCATCGCGCATGCCCGTCAGATAGGCGCAGAGGATGTAGGCTGCGGTCTGCAACTGCCGCTCTTCATGCGCCAGCGTGTGGGCGTCGAAGCGGCCCCGCCACGGCAGGCCGGTTTCAGGAAGGATGCTGATGGCTGTGTCCATGCCACCGGGCTCGGACCCAAGATCGTTCAGCGCGTCGTGTAGCATGCGATAGACCACCTTGTTCTGGACGAGGCTGATCGGATGAGCGGAGATCCGGGAGGCGATGAGCTGCATGTTCAAGACAGGCCCATCGGGATTCCGCACCCGCGCCTTCATTCCGCAAATCCCACCCATCTGTTCCGGGACGCTCCAGACGGGAATGCCGCGTCCGGCCCTTCGCCTGTCCTCGGTCCAGAGCGCGACACGGTCGGCCAGGCTTGGGACCCGGGGCGCACGCATGCCGGCCGCAGCAGCAGCTTCGAGCCCGTCGAGTTCGACCCGGCCGGCCAGGATATCCGGCGCGAAGTCGTCGACATAACGCAGCGACCAGCGCAGGAGGGCGCCGATCACAGGTTCAGGAATGCGGGGCGTGCGGTTCTCCGAAGGGCGCCCGCGGCAGCCTGCAACGGCGAAGGCGGCCCTGCCGTTCCAGGGCAGGAACGACAGGCCGCCATGGGTCAGGAACCGGGACAGGCGGTGCAGTTGGAAGGCGGGCCGCAGACTGGCCGCCACTTGAGTTGGCAAGATCGGCCGGTTGGTCTGGAAGGCCAGCCAGTTGTCCAGCAAAGGCTGATCGATGAGGGCGGGGGCGAAGCGCCCCTGGCGGCCGCGCATGAAGGCCATGAACTGGCGGAGCATGGTGATGGCAGTGCGCGCCTGCAAGGGTTGCAGCCGCCCGGCTGGGTCATCGATGCGCTCGTTGAGCCAGGCGAAGATGTATTCCTTGGCCGTCAACCGCTCGACCGGGCAGTCGATCCCCGTGAAGTCGACCTTGCCCTGCACGGGACGCAGCGGCACGTGGAAAATGGCAGGGCTGAGATCCCAGATATCGTCGCCAAACCGCGACAGGGTCTCGAACGGCACGCCTTCGGCGATTTTCAGCCTCGCAAGCACGATGTCTTCGGCGGCCCGGATGGAGGAGGCCGTGTGCAGTCCGGAGGAGGGTTCCGGTCTCATAGCGCGGTCGCCTCGGCGGGCAGATAGAGCAGGATCCCATCTTCCGCCGTGCCAAGGGCGCGCGCGGCGTCCACGACCTGCGGCGGGAAGGATGGCAGGATCTGATGGGTGATCCGCGCATAGGCTCTTGCGAACTTCGCCGTCCAATCCTCGGCGTGCAGCGCGGAACGCTGGTCGGCCATGAAGCTTTGGAAGGCGAGAAGTGCCGGAAGTTTCGCCTCGGAGATCACGGCATTGCGGCACTCGAGGCAGCCCCAGAACGGCGTCGGGCAGGGCTTGCCTTCCGCGCCAAAGGGGCTGGCAAAGAAGTTGCCGCAGCGCGCGAGCCAGAGGTCTTGGGGATGCGGATCAGGCCGCGCGGCGGCCCCATCCGATCCGGGCATTTCCTCCGGCCTTGCGTCGACGGTCGCTGCTGTCTCGGGGCCGGGCACGATCCGTGCCGCGTCCAGAGCGTCGTTGAAAGCATCGGCAAGGGCGGCGTCATGGATATGGGCAAGGGCCGGGATTTCGGCATAGTGCCGCGCCGCCACCGCCACGCTATGGCCGACAGCGAACTGCTCCATCTGGCCGCCAGTGCGGCGATACCACTCCGCCTTATGCGTCTTGCGCAACCGGGAGAGGTTGAGGCGAAGTGGCTTGCCGTCATCATCCCGCAGCCCGTGGCGCGCGGCAAAAGCATCAACGCCGTGGGGTCCGTCCTCGGCAGCATGGCGCAGCCCGGTCACCGTCCACAAGACCCAAAGCCGATCCGTTTCCAGATGCCGCCGCGCCCGTTCCGTCAGGGCAATGGCCAGCCGGATCAACCCGCCCGGCGTCGCGCTCGAGCCATCCCTGACCCGGAGCCGTTTCCATTCCGACCCCCGTGCCCGCCGCTTGTGATAGGCGATTTCGACATAGCCCTTCGTCGGATTGCAAAGGCAGTCCGCCTTGAGACGGATCAGGCTCTCCGCCTCCATGCCGGTTTCCAGCGACAAGAGGATCAGGAACGCGGCCAGGTCGGTCGGGAGGAGATGAAAGCCCCGATGCGGGACCTCGATCCCGATATCGAGCTTGCGCCGTCCCGCCAGATTGGCAAACCGTTGGAAGGCCGGATGTCGGGTCTCGATCCGGCCATGGACCGCGATTTCGGAGAGGACAGCATCACGATGGGCGCTCAGCATTGGACAGGCCGCGATCTGCACGGGGTGTGGGGGAAGGTCTTCGGCAAGCGCAATGCGGCTTCGTGCGTCGAGGATCTGGCCTCGCGCCGCAACCTTCAGCGCCGCGACAATCCCGCTGCCATAGGCGTCCCGCGGGATGCTGCCCCCGACAAAACCATGACCAAGAAAGCGCAAGCGCGGCAAAAGTGCCTGCGGCAGCAGGTCTGGATGATCTTCTGACCCGACCCGGAGCACACCGATCAATGCCGCCAGCAGATGGCGTTGATAGATCCTGCCCCCGGTCTTCCGCTCCAGCCAGTTCTCGTAATCGTCAATCACCTCGACGTTCAGATCCATCAGCTTCCCCGGCATCTCGCCGCGTTCGGACAGGAAGCCCCAGAACCGGCGCAGATTGAGGAGAAGCCGCTGGACCGAGCGCCGGATCAGGCCTGGGCCCATCCGCAGGATGCGCGCCCGCACAAGAGGTGCTATTTCGGTGGTGAAGGCCGTGCCCGGCCATGCGGTCAGATCGACGACCAAGGAGCTGCCGTCCTCGATCACCAGTGCAAAGCGACGGGGTTCGATCGGCAGGACGGGAGTGGGTTCATCCTTCACCACCGGGCTCGGGAATTCGGCACGCCGCCCGCGGCTCATCGGGCCTGCTCCTTCGACGCAAGCCCAAGGTCGAAAGCGTCAACGCCAGCGTCGACGATCTCCTGGGCCTCGGCCAGATGGTCAAGGTAGATATAGGTGCTTTCGATCCTTGCGTGCCCCATCAGCCGCTGGAGCTTCAGAAGCGGATCCCCGATCACCCGGCGCCATGCCGCGCCGAAGGGATGGGCGGCCTCGCCCGTCACCCAGCCGATCTGTTCGCGCAACAGGAGGCTCAGCATGTGGACGGCAAAGCTGTGGCGCAGCATATGCGGCGTGACGTGCATGTCCCTGAGGCCCATGTCGCGGCAGCGCGCGCTGGCCCGCAGGAAGATGGCCTCCCACGCCGCCATCGACATCGACCGCCCGTCCTCCGTCAACCACAAGACCAGTGGCGCACCCGTTGCCGCATCGACGAGCCGGTGCCGGTCCGCGGCGGAAAGCTGATCGACCGTCACGCGCGAGGCACGTTCCGGCGGGCCGATCCGCAGTGCCCTGTGTTCGTATCCCGCGACCGCAATCGCGCGCTCGCCCAGCTGAACCATCCCTTTCCTTGTGTTGCGACCAAGCGATACATCGCGTTCGATCGCGACAAGGGCCCGCAATTCTGCGATCAGGCGGACAGGCAAGCGGATGTCGCGCCCCCGGCCGCCTTTCGCGGTCGCTGCCGCCAGACGGAAGGCGACAGACTTGGCGGCTTTGCCTTGCATGGACGCCAAATCCGGCAGTTCGAACAGCATCAGGCTCGATGCTTCCTGCAAGCGCAGCCCTGTCGTGATCAGAAGTTCCGCGAAGAGCGCATTGCGCTCGCCATTGCGGCCGCGCCATGCGGGGTCCTCTGTCCCATCGGGTAGTCTGCCGCGCAGGCCGACGTCGCGGAAAGCCTTGAACCCTTCCAGATCGAGAAAGCGGACATCGCCTTTGCGGGCACCTTTCTCTCTCGCGCAGTTCGTCGTGCCGGGCTGGCTCAGTGCAGGCTTTGACGGATACGCCCAACTCTGCCGATAGGCGAAGGGCACTGATGTGATGATCTTTTCGTCCAACGCCCAGCGGTAAAGCTTGTCCAGTGAAGCCACCGCCCGGTTCCAGGACGCGGCCGAGATGCGGAATGGCGGATCGGAAAGCCGTCTGGCTTCATGGAAGGCTGCGATATCTTCCCGGCACGCCGCCCAGAGGGATTTGCCGTCGCAGCGCTCCTGCAAAAAGCGCATCCAGACGAGGATGTCGCGGGCATAGGCGCGCAGGCTGTTCATCGACCGCACGCCGAGCGTCGGGCAGGTGCGAAAGAAGCGGTTCAGGTGATGATCATAGCTGCCGTCGTCCCCGAGGATGAACGGCATCCCGTCAACCAGACCAAGAAACGCCGCGCCAGCCTGTTCCTCAGCGGTGAGAGCCAGAGGGAGGCCGTCGCGTTTTGCGGTTCTGGAAAAAGAGGAGAGATCGGTGAAACAAAGCTGTGGCAAGGGACCTCCAGTCGGCAGCGAAATTTTTGCGGGGACGGGCTCGAGCCCGTCCCCGCAAAAATCCCGCCCCGGCGCAATAGGAACTTCGGGGGAAATGATCAGGCCAAGTGTGTCGTCCATGAGTGACTGCTGTGAGACAGGTACGCAGTGTCAGGATAATGGCCGCATTCATGACCACGAGTTGGTCGAGGCGGTGCAGCGCATCGCGGGCAATGGCACGGGCGACACGCGCTGGAAGGTGCCGGGCGTGCTCGACTGGTCGACCGGGGTCTACAATCCCGATGTCGAGATCAGCCGCGACACGACCACGCTCTATGCCTCTGACCGCGATGTATTCCTGTTCCTGGTCGATGATCACAACCCGATCGAGGCGGGCCGCCTGCCGGACGGCTCCCCTGATCTCTATTTCCGGGGGTTCTACTGCTGGAATTCCGAGGTTGGCGCAAAAACCCTTGGAATCGCTAGCTTTTATCTCCGTGCGGTGTGCCAAAACCGCAATCTCTGGGGCGTTGAGGACTTCCAGGAGATCACCATCCGCCATTCGAAATACGCCGCGACCCGCTTTGCTCATGAGGCAGCACCGGCTCTGACACGCTTCGCCAATTCGTCGGCGCAGGGCTTCGTGAACGGTATCAAGGCTGCGCGGCAGCAGATCGTGGCGCGCACCGATGAGGATCGGGATGACTTTCTGCGGAAGCGCGGCTTCTCGAAAGTGGAATCCGGCAAGATCATCGAAAAGGTTCTGATGGAGGAGGGTCGCCCACCGGAGTCGATTTTTGATTTTGTTCAAGGGATTACACGCCTCGCGCGCGACAAGACCCAGCAAGATGCACGCCTCGACATGGAAGGGCGGGCCAAGAAACTCCTCGACCGCGTCAGTTGAGGTTTGCGGCAGGGCAGGGGGCCCGGCGGCCCTCTGCCCGCACCATTTTCTTCCCCTTTCCCCATCCCGGCCAACTCCGCCCGGGCAGCGCGTTGCTGCCAGTCCGGGGTGTTAATCGGCTCAACTCACGAGACTCAAATGTCCCGATTTTCTGAACCAACCACCCCATTCGCCTCTCCGCGCTCTGGCACCTGCGAACTGACCGCGCAGGAGCAGGCCACCATCTTCGCGGCCCGCGAAATCTTGTCCCGCTACATCAACCGCAACCCCGTCCTGACGTCCTGGCAAGCGGTGATTGACTATTGCGCCCTGTCGGTGCGTGGCGAGGTCGAGCGATTTCACGTGCTGTACTTGGACCGCAAGAACAGGCTGATCTCTGATGAGCGGCTTGGCGTCGGCACGGTTGATCACGTCCCCGTCTATCCACGTGAAGTCGTTCGCCGCGCCCTGGACCTAAATGCCTCGGCATTGATCCTGGTTCATAACCATCCGTCGGGCGATCCCGAGCCCTCAGAGGCGGATATTGCCATGACGAAGGAGGTGGAGAAGGCCTGTGGCGTACTTGGGTTGACCCTGCACGACCACATCATCGTGGGCGCGGGCCGGGAGGTCAGCCTTCGCGGGTCAGGCCATCTCTGATGCCCTGCCGTGGCGAGAGAGAAAGAGAAGGGCAGGGGGATTTCGACGGGTTGGAGACCGAGAGAGAGGCTCTCGGCGCCCGTCGCGGAGATTGGTCCGATGACCAACATGCAGAAAATCACCCTCGCCTCGTCGCGGGACATCCCCTTCCACAATCTGGTCCTGAGCCAGTCCAACGTCCGGCGCGTGAAAGCTGGGATTTCGGTCGATGAACTGGCCGAGTCCATCGCCCGCCGGGGCCTGATACAGAGCCTGCACGTGCGCCCCGTGATCGGCGAGGACGGGGCTGAGACCGGCAAGTTCGAAGTGCCCGCTGGCGGCCGCCGCTACCGCGCGTTGGAACTGCTGGTCAAGCAGAAGCGCCTGGCCAAGTCGGCACCCGTGCCCTGCATTGTCAGCGCGGCAAATGATTCCGTCCTGATCGACGAGGTCTCGCTGGCCGAGAACATCGAGCGCGCACCGCTGCACCCACTGGACCAGTTTCGCGCATTCCAAGCTATGCGCGAGAAAGGCATGACCGAAGAAGCCATCGCGGCGGCCTTCTTCGTCGATGTGAAGGTGGTCAAGCAGCGCCTGCGCCTCGTGACCGTCGCGCCCGCGCTCTTGGACGTCTACGCCGAAGACGGCATGACCCTGGAACAACTGATGGCCTTCACTATCTCGGGTGATCATATACGGCAGGCGCAGGTCTGGGAGGCAGTCAAGAACTCCTGGTCGAAGGAACCCTATCAGATCCGGCGCATGCTCACCGAGACTGCCGTGCGCGCGTCGGACAAGCGCGCTCGGTTCCTCGGGCTTGAGGCCTACGAGGCCGCCGGTGGCTTTGTCCTGCGTGACCTCTTCCAGCAGGATGACGGGGGCTGGCTGCAAGATCCCGTGCTGCTGGAGCGGTTGGTGGGCGAGAAGCTGAAGGTGGAGGCTGAGACCATCGCCGCCGAGGGCTGGAAATGGATC
>Ga0068877_10001587_pt1 | contig 18616 bp, 14 predicted proteins | sample NOAtaG_FD_66437 | JGI IMG/M metagenome (GOLD analysis project Ga0068877, IMG submission 66437) | Freshwater lake microbial communities from Lake Erie, under a cyanobacterial bloom - NOAA_Erie_Diel6S_1000h metaG | ecosystem: Environmental > Aquatic > Freshwater > Lake | place: USA: Ohio, Lake... | reverse complement strand
TCTTGCCCCGGTCCGCACTCGACACCGAAGATTCCCGCGTTCCTATCACTCGAATCACATGCTGTCAGAATCCGTGCCGCTGATCCATCGCAGGCGTATCGACATTGACTTGCTGAAAATACAACCCGCCTGCCGACAGGTTTGTAGTCTACCAGAACAACCAGAACGGCTTCAAGTACCACCATTTTCAGCATGAGGGTAATCCCCATTGCAAAGGTACTACCCCTTAGTGTAATGCTTCAGAAGTGATATCGGAACACATGGCAGGCCATGGTTCATTGAATCCGCGACAACCCGAGCTTCTTTTCCGTGTGAGTGAGCAGTTTGCCATGATCGTTGGGCGTGTTCCCGGTCGGTCCATTTCGTGAAGACCGAACGAGGCCAACACCTTTGTGGCGACGGGGCGTGCGCGGCGGGAGCTCGGTACTGCGCGATGTGAGCATGCCGGGTGTGCGTTGATCGGGATGATGGTTTTGGGCTGGCGCATTGGGTTCTACCATTGCAGATCATGGCGACACCAACAACGCCGTATCCGCCCGCGACGGCCGAGCAGGCATTGATGTTGCCGTCGTTGATCGATCGGCACTTGACGCCGGGGAAGGGCCCGTTTGATGCTGAGCATTTCCCGCTGATCAAGGTGGACGCGCCGGAGTTTGTTGCATTAAAGACGAAGCCGCACCCGCTTCTGCTGGGGCTTGAACCGTCGACGATGGCGTTGGCGGCGGTGATCAGTCTTGCGACGCCTTCGCAGATTGCCGCGAAGTTTGGCTCGCTGGAAGCGGCGCTTGACGCGGGGAACCGGCTTCAGCACGGAGCGGCGTTGCTGTACGGGCTGCAGACCAGCGCGATCCGATATCGCGACGGCGTAGCGGGCGAGGCGCTTGTGCGCTTTTCGCGCAGCATGAGCATCAACTTTCAGTTCATGCATTGGCTGCTGGAGATCATCGAGCCATCGCGGCTTGATGAGATTCTGCTCGAACTGACCGGCTCATGGACGAACCCGAAAGACGCGATGACGTGGGTGCTGCTGGAGCATCACACATCGTGGTCGGAGCGGCTCTCTGCGGTCGTGATCGCCGCGGTGAAGGCGCACGGCGCAGAGCCGCGAACGGCGGTGTGGACCTTCAGAGGCAACGGCTTCGCGGAGAACATCCATCCATCGCTGATCGCCGAGGCGGTCGAGGCGCTCAAGCCTTTCGCCGAGACGCAGGCCAACGCCAAGCGGTGGACGACGAAGCTGAAAAAACGGCTCAAGCCTGCTGTTTGAATCGAATGCGCGGACACAGTGAACCGTGAGGTTTCACGGTGAAAGGGCGTCGCTGAAGCCGATGCTGCGGTGCGAGATGTCCGCGCTCGCCTGGTATCGATCGTGTTGAGACATCCGAACATCCGCTGCGTGATCTGCACTTGCAGTTCATCGGCGGCGTTTGGGCGGGTGGCACTCAGGTTTGCTCCAGCCTTTGCACGAGGCTCGGGAATCGCGGCTGCGTGCTTATTGCTCGTGACGGATGACCTTGCCGGTCACGGCGGCGGCGTCGGGGCGGCCGTCGTCCTGCACCTCGCCTCGCAGTGTTTCGACGGCGTGAGGGAGGATGTCGAGCAGGGCTTCGAGATTCTCGCTGGAGCCGCGGACGGAGCCGGGGAGCGTGAGGATGAGCGTGCGGGCGATGGTGCCGGCGACGCCGCGGGAGAGGAAGGTGCGTGGGGTCTTGCTCATGCAGCGCAGGCGGGCGAGTTCCATGAGGCCGCTGTGCTCGCGCTCGAAGACTCGCTTGGCCGCCTCGGGCGTCACGTCGCGCGGGGCGAGGCCTGTGCCGCCGGTGCTGAGGATGAGGTCGATCCCGGCGTGGGGCTTGCTCCACTCGACGAAGCACGCGGCGAGGGCGTCCACTTCGTCGGGCAGGCAGCGGGTCGCGACGATCACCGCGCCGAGGCGTGCACGCAGCATCTCGCACAGGCCGGGGCCGGAGGTATCCACCGCCTCGCCGCGTGAGCAGCGGTCGCTGACGGTGAGGACGGCGGCGCGGATGGGTTGCATTGCGTTGCTCATGAGCGGCCACCTTGCGGAGTCGGAACGGCCGTGTACGCACCGCTGCGCCCGCCGTGCTTTTCGAGCACGCGCACGCCCTCGATCACCATCGCCTTGTCGATGGCCTTGCCCATGTCGATGACGGTGAGGCACGCGACGGCGACGGCGGTGAGGGCCTCCATCTCGACGCCGGTGCGTGACTGCGTGCGGGCGGTCGCGGTAATGCGCACGCGGCCGGGTTCGAGCGTCGCGGCGATCTCCACCGTGTCCAGCGGGAGTGTGTGGCAGAGGGGGATGAGTTCGTCGGTGCGCTTGGCGGCGAGGATGCCCGCGAGGCGTGCGATCTCCAGCACCGAGCCCTTCTTGACGGTGTTGTCGCGGATGGCCTGCTCAAGAGTGATGGAGATCCGCACGAAACCCTCGGCCGTGGCTTTCCGCGTGGTGATCGGCTTGTCGCTTACGTCCACCATGTGCGCGGCACCGGTCTGGTCGATGTGCGAGAGCTCGGGCGCGGTATCGCCGATCGGCGGCGTGGATGAAGGCTGCTGTGTCATGTGTGCTGTGCTCCGGGCGTGGCGACGACTGGTGCGTACGTGGCGGCGGTCAGCCCTCACGCATTACCCAAGGATAAAAAGGGACGATCTCCGGCGTCGCTTCCGTTCCGACCAACACCCCCCCATCGCTCCGGCGCGACATGGGCGACGTGGGCGACATGAGCGACGTGGGCGGGACCTCGATGAAACCGTCGCTGTGCCCGCCGGCGATGATGTCCCCCGATCCCTTGACATCGATGAGTTCGGCCTGGCCGTCACCTGTGAGTCGGACGAGTCGGTGCCACCAGAGATCGATCGACTTGGCGTCGGGGTTGGAAAGGCGGACGAGCGTGGCGTTGGCACGATTCGCGTGAGCGCACGCCGCGAGCACGGGCATGACGATCCGGGTGCAGGTGACGAGGGCCGAGATCGGATTACCGGGCAGGCCGAAGAGGGGCAGATGCGGGCGGTCTGTGTGCGTGAACATTGCGCCGAGCATGGGCTTGCCGGGGCGTTGGGGCATTCCGTGGAAGACGACACGTGCGCCGGCGGCATCGATGCAGGCGCGGACGGGGTCGCGGTGGCCCATCGAGACGCCGCCGGTGATGATGACGGCGTCGGCGTCGTTGAGAGCGGTCTGGAGTGCGTGGTGCAGTTCATCGCGTGTATCGCGGGCGTGAGCGGCGTGCGTGGCGTCGATCCAGGCGTGTGCCGCGAGCAGACCCACGAGCGCGGGCCCGTTGCTGTTGCGGATTTCGAAGAGTTGGGGTGTGGCGTCGGGGGGCACAACCTCGTCGCCTGTGGTGATGACGCGGACGCGCAGCCGGGGGATCACCCGTGGCGAGTTGACGCCAACGGCCGCGAGCGTACCGAGCGCCGCCGGGCTGAGCACCGACCCGGCGTGGAGAACGAGCGATCCTCGCGGGGCGTTCTCGCCGCGGTGGCGGATGTAATCGCCGGGCTTGATGCGCGGCGCGGCCACCGAGTCAAGCGTGATTGCGGAGACACCGTGCTGACTGTCGGCGTGCTCGGTCACGTCCTCGCGTTTGATGATCGCGTCCGCGCCGGGCGGGAGAGCCGCGCCGGTGGCGATGCGAAGGGCAACGGGAGTCGTATCGACGGAAACGGGCAGCGCGGGGGGAGCGCACCCGATGCGCGACTCGCCGACGACGCGGAGCGTGAGCCCTCCCGCGTGGTCTTGTGCTGCGGCGTGCAGGTCTGCGGCGCGCACCGCGTACCCGTCCATCGACGAATAGTCGAACGCCGGACTGTCGCGGTCGGCGCGCACATCTTCGGCGAGCACGCGTCCGCGTGCGTCGGCGAGCGCGACGACCTCGGCTGGTGGGCGCGCGTGCGCACGGCGCACGTCGAGGCGTGCGAGCATCCCGGCGACCGCCGCCGCAGGTGACTCGAAGGCGAAGTTTTCGCCGCGAAAGCCCATTCCGCTCGCTCCATGAACTGGGGAATGCTGAACGATACACTCACTGGATGCGTGTCGAAGTGCTGATATTCGGCAAAGCGGCGGTCTCGGCGAAGTCCGACCGCGTTGCTGTCGAGGTTACGGGGAAGGGCTCGTGTGTGACGGTGCGCGACGTGCTGCGCGCGTTGCACGAACAGCACCCGGCGCTGCGGTTCGCGCTGCCTGACCCGGATTCGGGGCGTCTCGCGGTGAATCAGGCGTTCGCGAAGGCGGACGAAGCGATCGAGCCGGGCGACGAGGTGGCGCTCGTCACGCTTGTGGGGGGCGGCTGATGATTCTCGCGTGCATCGTGCAAGGCCCGCTCACGACGGAGGCTCAGGCCCGTGTTCGCGCCGCGCACGCGGCGGCGTGGGAATCGCTGACGTTCGGCGGCGGCGTCGGTGCAAAGCTGCGTTTTGAGGGAATCGTTCGACGGGCGGAAGCCGACGCGGAGGCCGAGGGTCGCCAGCGTGACCTTGTCGCGCTTGACTACCAGACGTATGACCCGATGGCGGAGCGGGGGTTGCTCTCGCTCGCTGGTGAGGTGGCGGAGCGGCATGGGCTGAAGGCGATTTGTGTGCTGCACAGCCGCGGGCGAGTGGGTGTGGGTGAGGTCTCGTTTGTGCTGGAGGTTTCGGCGGCGCACCGGGGTGAAACGCTCGCCGCCGTCGCGGACTTTGTTGACCGGCTGAAGCGGGATGTTCCGATCTGGAAGCGGGCGGTGTGGGCGTAGGGTCGAGCACGCACGTCAACCGAGAATCAGCTTCGCCCCCGCGATGAGCAGGACGCCGGCGAGGAGGGTGTTGAGGGTGCGGGGCGTGGCGCGGCGGCTGCCGAAGGACGCGCCGATGAGGCCGCCCACGCACGCGGCGGCGGCGAGCACGGCGAGCCAGGGCTTGGGCGTCCAACCTGCTTTGGCGAGGCCGCCGAGCCCCGCGAGCGAGTTGGCGAGGATGAAGCAGGCGCTGGTGGCGGCGGTGCGTTTGGTGTCGGCCCATCGGGCAAGAAGGAGGATGGGGCTGAGGAAGATTCCGCCGCCGGTACCGGTGAGGCCCGAGACGAGGCCGAGCACGCCGCCCGTGGCGACGGCCGCGGGGAGCGCGGGCGGGCGTGTGGCGGTTGGTGTGCCGGCGGGGACGGGCTTGCGGTACGCCATCGCGGCCATGCGCAGGGCCGTGAGAAGGAGGACGATGCCGATGGCGATCTTGAGCGGGCGATCGGGCAGGCTGATGGTGCCACCAAGGAACGCCATGGGGATCGACGCGACGAGGAATGGCCAAACCAGCCTCCACGAGAAGTGCCCAGCGCGGGCGAACTGGGTGAGCGCGATGGCGGCGACCAGCACGTTGATCGCCAGGGCTGTTGGACGCATGACGCCGGGGGCGAGGGAAAGCAGGGCCATGACCGCGAGATAGCCCGACGCGCCCGCGTGCCCGACCGAGGCGTAGAGCGCCCCGACGATGAGGAAGGTCGGCGCGAGGATGAGGAGTGTTTCGGTGGGCATGGCTCAAGCTGCACGAGGAGGGTGGGATCTTTCAAGAATGGGCGGCCACTCTCGGCGGTATCGGGAGAGGATGCTGATGGAACGCGCGCGGGTTTGGTAAGGTTTTCGATGAAAGCGTAGTTCCGAGCGGGTCGTGTGGGAAAGTTCGAGGCGAATCTTGCGATTGAGGCCGGTCAGCAGCGGGGCTAATCGCCCGTTGCCTCGCGGATGAGAACCGCGATGACGCGGGCGCGGGTTCTTGTGTTCAATGGTGCGCTCGTTTCGACGGCTCTCTCGACCGGTTCGAGGCTGGAGCGGAAACCGGAGAGTCGGCATGAGCGAGCGAATCTGGCGGATGCCGGGGCGGGCGGTGGGCTGCTTGAAGAAGCACTGGTTTTGCTATGATGGGAGAATGTCCAACGCGCAACATGTGTTTGTTTCGCTGCGAGCACTGCACGGAGTTTTCGAGCGGTTTCGTCGGGATCAAACAGGGGTGCTTGCGAACGTGTCTGCGGTGCGTTCTCGTTCTGTGACGCCGATCTTGGGGTTGGCGTGCGCTGTGGTGCTTGGTGGTTGCGGCGTGCCCGATGCTGAGTCGGTATCAACGTCGGGCAAGGTGCCGCTGCGGGGGACATTTGCCGCCGGTCAGTCTTCTGTGCAGGCTCAAGCTGGGCTTGTGGATGTCGATTGGCTGACGTCATTCGGGGATGCACAACTCAGCGCGGTGGTGGCGGAGACCTTGAGGCAAAGCTGGACTTTGGTCGGTGCGCAGGAGCGTGTGGAGCAGGCTCGGCTGCTTGCCGTGCGCGCGGGTGCGACGCTCGGTCCGATCGTCGACGGCGTCGCGGGCGCGGGGTGGACGGACCCCGGGCGTGGAAGTCGAAATCGAACGACCCTTCGCCTTGGTGTGGCGGCGACGTGGGAGCTGGATGTCTGGGGGCGTGTTCGTGCGGCACAACGGGGTGCTCAAGCCGATGCGCGAACGATCGAAGCGGACTTTGCGTCACTGCGAGAGGTCATCGCGGCGCAAGCGGCGCAGTCGTATGTGCTGATGGCCGTGGCGCAGCGGCAGTTGTCGGTTGACGAGGATCTCCTGAAGTTGCGAGAGCGGACGCTGGGTGTTGCCGAGGCGCGGCTTCGCGCGGGCGTGGCGCAGCCGATCGACGTGAATGTGGCGCGTGCCGATGTGACCGATTCCGAAGCGCTCGTTCGCGGGAGTCGGCAAGCCCTCGACGATGCGAAGCGGTCGCTGGAGATTCTTCTCGGGCGGTATCCGAGCGCGGAGATTGTTGGCGGCAACGAACTTCCCGCTGTGCCCGATCGCGTTCCGGTGGGGCTTCCTTCGGAGTTGCTGGAACGCCGGCCGGACATCCTTGCCGCGGATCAGCGCGTTGCGGCGGCGTTCTACCGCACCAGCGAAGCTCGGGCGGCCCGCCTGCCACGCATCGCTCTGACCGGTGAGCTCGGCACCGCGAGCGGGCAGTTGAGGGACGTGTTAAACCCCGAGAACGTCGCTTGGAACATCGGGGGCAACCTGATCGCACCGCTGATCGACGGCGGCGCACGCACGATCGATGTGAAGATTGCGGAATCGCAGCAGCGCGAAGCGCTCTCGGGGTATGTCGACGCCGCGATCCGAGCATTTGGCGAGGTTGAAACTGCGCTGGCTTCAGAGGCAACGCTGAAGCAGCAGGCAGAGTTTCTCGAACGGAGTGTCGAGGATCTGACCAAGGCCCGAGATGCGGCGGAGCTGCGGTACCGGCGCGGCCTGCTGTCGATTTACGAACTCACACAGGTCGAAGCCAGACTGTTCACCGCCCGACGTGAGCTTGTTTCTGTTCGAGGTGCGAGCGTTGTGCAGCGGATTGAACTGCACCGAGCGCTCGGCGGGTCATTCGGCACTGCCCGCACCGTCGAAGGAGGACTCTGATGATTCTGCGTGCATGTACCGGTGCGGAACTGTCCGGCCTGCGAAGGCTGGGAATCTCCGCTGCGTTTGTTTTGGTTCTGGCGGTGGGTGGTTGCTCTCAACGTGAGCAACGCGCGGCCCCTGAGCCGAAGCCGCCGACGGTCAGCGTGACCACCGCGGTCGCACGCGACATTCCGGTTGCGTACGAGTTCATCGGGCAGACCGAGGCGACACGTCGCGTTGAGATCCGTTCGCGTGTGCCCGGGTTTGTTCTCTCACGCGAATACGCCCAGGGCGGCGCGGTGAAGCAGGGTGACGTTCTGTTCAGACTGGATCGCCGCCCGTTCGAGGCGGACTTGGAAGTCTCCAAGGCGGAGCTCGACGAGGCGAAGGCCGCGTTGACCGCCGCAGAGTCCGATGTCGAGCGGTTTGCCGAGCTTTTGGCCGCTGACGCGGGGAGCAAGAAGGAGTACGACGACGCCGTGGCGGCCCGTTCTGCGGCACTTGCCAAGATCAGAGCGGCGGAAGCACGGATTGCCCGCAGCGAGCTGGAACTGAGCTATACCGTCATCGATTCTCCGCTGACCGGCGTTGCCGGCGCATCGAAGAAGGACATCGGGTCCTATGTCGATGGGAGCGCCGACAGCCTGCTGGTCGAAGTGATCGAGACCGATCCGATGGACGTGCTTTTTACCGTCAGCGAGCGTGAGATCGAGCGCACGCGGCGAGCGGAGCGTGAAGGGCGACTCCGCCCGCCGGAGAGCGGCAAAGTTCAGCTCGAGCTGACGCTGCTCGACGGTTCGGTGTACCGCCACACCGGTTCGATCAGCTTTGCGGACATTCAGGTGGACCCGGTGACGGGCTCTACGCGAGTGCGGGGGGAGTTTCCGAATCCCGAGCGGTTGCTGCGTCCGGGGCAGTTTGTTCGCGGGCGGGTGAAGGGGTACGTGCGACCTCGGGCTGTGACCGTTCCGCGCCGCGCGATTGTGCAGTCGCCTTCCGGCGCGGTCGTGTTGCTCGTGGATCCGAGCAACGTTGCGCAGCCGCGCCCGGTGACGTTGGGTGAGTGGATCGAGAGCGACGTGGTCGTGCTCTCGGGCCTGGCGGAGGGAGACCGGATCATCACCGACGGGCTGCAACGGGTAGCGCCCGGGATGAAGATCACGGTCGCTGCAAGCGGTCCTACGGAAGGCTCTGCGTCGGGATCGACAAAGCCGGATCGTCGCTGAGGAGGCGTTGCCCACGTGTTTTCAAAGTTCTTTATTGATCGCCCCGTCTTTGCCACCGTTCTGTCGATCCTGATCGTGATCGGCGGTGCGATCTCGATGACGGCGTTGCCCATCGCGCAGTTTCCGGAGATCTCCCCGCCCACGGTGGAGATCAAAGCCCGTTACCCGGGGGCGAGCGCTCAGACCGTCGCGGAGGCCGTGGCCGCACCTATCGAGCAGCAACTCTCCGGTGCTGAGGGTTTGCTGTACTTTCAATCTCAGTCCGCGAACGACGGTTCGTGCACGATCACGGTGACATTCGATATCGGGACCAACCTGGGCCTGGCGGCGGTCGACGTACAGAACCGCGTCAAGCTGGCCGAGTCGCGTCTGCCTCAGGTTGTGCTTCAGCAGGGACTTGAGATCCGCAAGAAGTCCACGAGCATCCTGCTGGTGGCCGGGCTCGCCTCGTCGGATCCGCGGATCGACGCGTTGTACCTGAACAACTACGCCTCGATCAACGTTGTCGACGCGCTGAAGCGTGTCCCGGGGGTGGGCGATGCGGCGGTCTACGGCGCGGGCGATTATGCGATGCGTCTGTGGGTCGATCCCAAGCGCATGGCCCAGAAGGGCCTTGCCATCTCGGACATTACCCGCGCGGTTCAGGAGCAGAACGGCCTGTACGCCGCGGGGCGAATCGGACAGCAGCCCAGCGCCGCCTTCTCTCCGACCACGGTGCCGGTGATCACGCGGGGAAGGCTTGAAGATCCGAGCGAGTTCGAGAACATCATTCTGCGTGCCGAGCCGGGCGGGGCTTTGCTGCGCTTCATCGACGTCGGCCGGGCCGAGCTCGGGAGCCTCAGCTACGACCTCTTCGGACGTCTCAACGGTCAACCCAGCACCCTGATCATCGTCAACTTGCAGCCGGGCGCGAACGCGCTCGCGACGGCGGACGGCGTCAAGGCCACGCTCGCGGAGCTCGGACGGACCTTTCCGCAGGGCGTGACCGCTTCGATCCCCTACGACACGACACAGTTCATCCGTGTCTCCATCGAGCAGGTCGTGCGGACGTTCATCGAGGCCGCGGTGCTCGTGCTGATCGTGGTGTTCGTCTTTCTCCAGTCCATCCGCGCGACGCTGGTGCCGCTCATCGCGGTCCCCGTGTCGATCGTCGGCACGTTCATGTTCATGTCCGTGCTGGGGTTCACGATCAACACGCTGACGCTCTTCGGGCTGGTTCTGGCGATCGGCATCGTCGTCGATGACGCCATCATCGTGATCGAGAACGTCGAACGATTGATGCACGAGGAAAAGCTCTCGGCACGCGACGCGACCGTCAAGGCGATGCGGCAGGTGACGGGCCCGGTCATCGCGACAACCCTCGTGCTGGTGGCGGTCTTCGTGCCCGTGGCGTTCCTCGGCGGCCTGACCGGCCAGTTGTACCGCCAGTTTGCGATCACCATCGCCGCTTCTGTGTGCATCTCGAGCGTGGTGGCGCTGACGCTCTCGCCGGCGATGTGCGCTTTGCTCATCAAGCCGCGACCGGCGAAGAAACTCGCTCCGTTCCGCGCGTTCGATTGGTGCCTGGACCGTCTGACTTCGGGGTATGCGGCCGGGGTTCGCGTCACGCTCCGCAGGTGGATTGTCGGCGTTGCTGCCTTCGGTGGTTGTTGCTTCCTCGGCTGGTGGCTGTTCAACCGCGTGCCGTCGGGCTTCATTCCGAACGAGGATCAGGGTGTCTTTCTGGTGGCGGTTCAACTGCCGGACGGGGCCTCGCTGGAGCGCAACGACGAACTGACGCGTGAGGTCGAGGCGTTTCTTCTCAAGCAGGAAGAAGTTTCGAATGTCGTTGTGCTGGGCGGGCAGAACATCCTTGCGGGCAACGCGGCGCAGACGAACGCGACCGCTCTGTTCGTCACGCTGAAGCCGTGGAGCGAGCGGCGTGATCGAAGTCAGAGCGTCGATGCGCTGGTCGGGCGCATGTGGGGGCGATTTGCCGACGAGCCGCGCGGGCTGGTCATCGCGTTCAATCCGCCCGCCGTGCCCGGGCTTGGCCAGCGGGCCGGCTTCGAGATGCAACTGCAATCGCGGGCCGGCTCAGACGTGACCGAGCTCAGCCGCGTGAGCGCGGAGTTCGTTCAGTCCCTTCGAACCCGCCCCGAGGCCACCGGCGTCTCGCAGACACTCAGCGTGGGCCAGCCTTTGATCTACGTCGACCTTGACGAAGAACAGGCCAAACTCCAGGGCGTAGCCATCGACGAGGTCTTCGGCACGCTCCAGGCCCTCTTCGGTTCGCTGTATGTGAACGACTTCACCAAGTACGGCCGCGTTTTCCGTGTCCAGTTGCAGGCCGAGCCCGAGTTCCGTTCAAAGCCCGGCGATCTTTCGCGCGTGTACGTGCGGAACAGCGCGAGAGAGATGGTCCCGCTTTCGTCTGTGTTGACGACCGCCGACCGCGCAGGGCCGACGGTCGTGAGCCGATTCAACGGGTTCCCGTCGGTGCAGATCGCGGGCACGCCGGGACCCGGCTTCAGCACGGGAGATTCGATCCGAGCGGTGCGCGAGCTCGCGACCAAGCTGCCTCCGGGCTACGGTTTCGAGTGGTCGGGCCAGTCGTTTCAGGAAGTGAAGGCCGGCGGTCAGGCGGTGATGCTGATGGGCGTCGGCCTTCTGGTGGTTTTCCTGGTTCTTTCGGCACAGTACGAGTCTTTTTCGCTCCCGATCAGTGTTCTGCTTTCGGTGCCGTTGGGCGTGCTCGGCGCGCTGGCCGCGATCTGGTACCGCTCTTTCAACATGGATGTGTACTTCCAGATCGGGCTGCTGACGCTGATCGGACTCGCCGCGAAGAACGCGATTTTGATCGTTGAGTTCGCGGCCGAGGAGCAGCGCGCGGGCAAGTCGCCCTTTGATGCCGCGGTCTCCGCATCGAAGCTGCGCCTGCGCCCGCTGCTGATGACCGCACTTTCTTTCGTCCTGGGCGTCGTCCCGCTGATGATCGCATCCGGGGCGGGGGCAGCGGGTCAGAACTCCATCGGCACAGGCGTCTTCGGCGGGATGGTCGGCGCCACGGTGCTGGCGATCTTCTTTGTCCCGATGTGGTTCTATCTGATCGCACGAGTGGCTCCACGCCGGGTAACTCCTCCACCGAAAGGTGAGCCGTGAGCGATTCAACACACACTCGGATCATCGCGCTCACGCTCGAGAACCCCGAGGAAATGTTCGTTGGACCGACACCGGGCCTTCGACGCGCTGAAGACCGTGGCAAACTCGGCTGGGATGGGATCGGTGCTGTGCTGGGCGAGGCTGGGGTTGACCGTCTCCTTCGATTACTTCACCAACACCCTGAAGCCGGAGAGATTGTCATTCGTCTCTGGACGAGCAAAGCTCCGACGCCCGAAGTTGCAAGCACGGTGGAAGTCAGTCAGGCTCTTCTGAAACGCCTGCGTGCCTGGATCGAAGCTCGAATGGCCGTCAATCGGCTGCTCGCGAGCACGGCCAGACGATACGGGGCGAAGATGCTCGCCTATTGCACGATCGTTCTCGGCGCTGTTCTGGCCATCGCGTGGCTGCTCCAGAACGATGGAGGCCTTGGACCCCCCGGACCGATGCGCACGCTGATTGCCGAGGCGCTGATCATCGCGGGCTGGGTGGTGATGTGGCGGCCACTGGAACTGCTGTTCTTTGATCCGATGAGGCCGCTGATGGAATGCCGTGTTCTTTTACGCGCGATGCAGTTGCCGATGAGGGTGGAGGTGGTCAAACACGCCGAAGAGACCCGGCGCGGTGATGGCCATGCGGCGGACTGAACGCCGTAGAAAAGGACACAAGGCGCCCAAGCGAGTGGATCCGCAAGTCCGGATGCTGTATTGAGGTGGCGGGGATCATGTGCGCTTGGCCGCGGAAGCCCATGCGTTTGCGCCTCAGGCGCGTGAAGAAACTGCCCGTAGCGAACACTGCCGCAACACCTCGCAATAACGAAAGGACTCAATCGTTTGTCCATACGGGCACGATCGCGGCAGGGCTTAGAGCCGCGGTAACTCAGCGTCGAAACCGTATCGTTGCGTGGTTCACGCGAGCGACGATCGAACAGAGGTACGCACAGGTGATACGACGACTTGTCAAAGTGGGCTTGATGACGGTGCTCTTCGCCTTCGGCGTCCCCGCGACCGCGCACTCACCTGTCAGCGCCGGCCCCTCCACCGATCATTGGGTCACGCGCGAGGTTCAGGCGCCGCGCGTCTCGTTCCACACCTTCGACAGCGCGGCGGCCAAGGCCAAGGTCAGTTACCACCTCTACACGCCCGCGGCCTATGACCGCGAACCACAGCGGCGATTCCCTGTTGTCTATTGGCTGCACGGCTCTGGAGGCGGTCTCGATGGAATCGCGCAGATCGCCCGCCACTTTGACGCGGCCATCGAGTCGCGAAAGACCCCGCCGTTTCTGGTCGTGTTTGTCAACGGGCTCGTCGAAGGCATGTACGTGGACTGGAAAGACGGCACCGCGCCGCTGGAGACGGTGATCGTCAAAGAACTCGTGCCGCACATCGACGGGGCGTACAGAACCGTCGCCGCGCGCGAAGGTCGGCTGCTCGACGGCTTCAGCATGGGCGGATACGGCGCGGCCCGACTTGGCTTCAAGTTTACCGAGATGTTCCGGGCCGTGTCGATCGTTGGTGCGGGGCCGATGCAGGAAGAACTCGTGCAGACCCCGCGGGCCGGAAGGCAGCGCGCCGCGGAAGTGTTGAGCAAGGTCTACGGCGGCGATCAGGCGTACTTCCGCGCCGTCAGCCCGCGAACGCTCGCCGCTCAGAACGCCGAGGCAATACGCAAGAGTTCTCTTGTGCGCATCGTCATCGGCGATCAGGACGAAACGTTCGAGAACAATCGAAAGTTCCATGAGCATCTGCAGAGCATGAAAATCGCGCATTCATGGACGGTGCTGCCCGGCGTGGCGCACGACCCAATGGGTGTTCTTCGCGCAATGGGCGACGACAACTGGGCGTTCTATCGCGACGCCTTCGGGGGATCAGCGGGCAGTTCGTCAGCAGAAAAGAAATCCGAGGCGATCGTCTCATTCAGGATCAAAGATCAGGACCGCCGGGCGTTGGTGGTCAACGCACCGACGGACGGAACCACGCGTCCGACAGTGATCGTGCTGCACGGCGGCATGGGCAGTGCCTCGGTCATGCGGGCCAACTCGGGCTTCGATCCTGTCGCCAAGGCCAACGGATTCACCGTGGTCTACGCCGAGGGAACCGACTTCGGCAGCGATCGGCACGCATGGAACACCGGTTACCTGCTGAGGCGCCAGGTACAAGAGGCCGACGACATCGCGTACTTCGACACGTTGATCGATACGCTGGTGCGTGACTTCGGCGCTGATCCCGCGAGGATCTTCATGACCGGTGGCTCCAACGGCGGGATGATGACCTTTGTCTACGCGGTGGCCCGTCCCCAGCGGCTGGCCGCGATCGCGCCGGTGGTGGCGAGCATGTTTACATTCGACAACGTGCCGGCGGTTCCGCTGCCCATCCTCATCATCAACGGCGCAAAGGACGAAGAGGTGCCGATCGATGGCGGCATGAGCCGCAACCCGATTGTGAAGCGTGCTCAGGAAGCCCCGTACAAGCCGCTGAAAGACGTGGTGCAGTTCTGGGTGCGTGTGAACAAGTCGAAGGCACAGCCGAAGCTGACCACGCTCGGAACGGTGACAACGACGACGTTCGAGGCCGAGCCGGACGGTGCCGAAACCGAGTTTGTGGTTGACTCAGCCGGCGGTCACGGCTGGCCCGGCTCAAAGTCGCGGCGTGAAGGCATTTCGCCGATCGCGTCATTCTCCGGAGCCGAACGAGTATGGGCGTTCTTCAAGAACAAGAGTCGGACTTTCGACAAGAACGCGCCACTGAAAAAACCGTGAGCAAGGCCAAGGGACGTACGTCGGTCTCGCTCATGTTCGGCGAGGTCGGGTTCTCTGCAAACCGCTCCGCCGGTGCCTGGCGGTACGTGGCGGTCACACGCCACTGCGAGTCGTAGACGAAGAACTCCACCAGCTCATCGCGGAAGTCGCCGTTGGAGCCCTTCAGGTCGTAAACCGCCGAAGTCCGCCGGCCCAAGAGGTCGTCGGTGAACTGGGCGAAGGGCTTGAAGCTTTTCTGTTGTACATGATGCGAGCATCTGGGGCGTCAGTTCGTTGGACGCGCACCCTCCCTCGCTGGACAAGACCGTTTCGGAGGATTGGCGGACCACTCTCGGGGTGGGTCGATGGGTGTGCGATCGGCACGGGTCGTTCACGGGATCGGCGGAAACCGCGTTTTCAGGGCCGCCAGCGGGGCACAAATACTCCGGCCCCGTCCATTGGCGTCGCGGTGCTGGTCCCTGCGGCGTTCTCGCCGGACCGTCGGCCTTTCGGGCGACCAGCCTTGAGATTGGCACGGTGAAGGCGAGCTGGGCTTAGCGGACGCTGCCGAGGATGACAAACTGGACTGTTTCTACCAGTTCGGCCAAGAAAGCGTTTGGCCATTCCTCGCACGCCAGTGTATACGTTATGACGACGTTTCCGTCGTCGGTTTCGCCTCATTCATTCTGGAGCAGACGATGCGTCAGTTCGGCGCTTTCCACGTGTTCGCCGCGTCCGTCGTCGCCGCGCTGCTGATGGCCCTCCTCCCGCTCTCTGCGGCACGGGCCCAGGTCTTCAGCAACAACGCCGCGATCACGATTCCCAGTTTCGACACCGCCACGCCCTACCCCAGCACGATCAATGTGTCGGGCGTCACAAATGGCCCGCTCACCGTTCGCGTCCGGCTCAAGAACTTCACCCACACCTTCCCGGCTGATGTCGGCGTGCTGCTGGTCAACCCCAGCGGCCAGAGCCATCAGTTGATCGCGCCGATCCCCACCAGCGGCGGCAACCCCGTCAACGGCATCACGCTGACGCTCGAGGGTGACGCCCAGACGCCTCTGCCGAATCCGCTCTTCACGGGCACGTTCCGCAGCTCTGGCGGCAACCAGGTGTACAACGCGCCAGCCAACACGTTCCCACGATTTGATGTTCTGGATTCACTCTTGGCAAGCAACCGCAACGGAGCCTGGCGGCTCTTCGTCCAGGACTTCGCCGCGGGCGACTTCGGCAGCTTCGCCGGCGGCTGGGAGATCGAGTTCTTCGAAGTGCCCCAGCCGCGGCCCTCCAACGCGTTCACGTATCAGGGCCGCCTCGACGGCGGCATCACCGATGGCTTCATCAACGCCCGCTTCAGCCTGTGGAACGGCCGGGCCAGCGGGAACCCGATCAACCTGCTCGCCGGCCCGGTCCAGGTCAACAACATCCCCATCCGCGGTGGGCTCTTCACCGCATCGGTCAACCTCGGTATCCCACTGCCCACCGACATCCAGACCTTCCTGCAGGTCGAGGTCGCCAGCCCCAGCGGCTCGGCCTTCGTCACGCTCTCGCCCCGCCAGCCGATGACCGCGACGCCGCTGGCGAGCGTGGCCGCCGGGCTTGGCAGCGCCACCGCGCTCCCCGGAGGTAACGTCCTCAGCAGCGGCGCGCAGGGGATCAGTTTCACCGGCACCAACAGCAACGTCGGCATCGGCACCAGCACCCCCACGCAGCGCCTCGACGTCCGCGGCATCGTCAGCCACGACTCGGCCCTTACCGGGAGCGGCATAGCGTTTCCCAACGTCGTCGCCGGCGTCTACCGCGACAACACCGTCATCAACTTCTCGACGCCGTACCTACTCGGTACCAACGGCGGCGGGAACGTGTAGGGGGGGGGAAGGCACTGGGGACTGGGGATTGGGCATTGGCAGATGAGGGGACCGTGGCACTGCGTCGAGCGAGATGAACCGAAACCGGCGTCCGCCGTCCCGTGCCACTGGTTTGGCCGTGCCCCCACGAGCGCTGACGGGCAGACCAGTGCCCGAACGTTCGTAAACGCCCAAAGCCTCGGCACTGATTCGACCGCCCACCCCCCACGCCCCACGCCCCACGCAGCGGCCGAATCAGTGGCACCCCCACGGCCTCAAATCAGTGCCACGCTCCCGATCGGCGGCTCGGTTTCATCGTAATCTTGTGGTGATGTCGGGGTGATGGTGTATAGTGCACCCGTCCAACTGCACACAGGTTGGCGGCTGGGTTTGTAGACAGCGTGTAAAACGGAGGTTTGACCGATGCGACTGTTCTGCACATGCCGCTCTCTCGCCCTGTCACTTGTTGCGACGTATCTGGTGCTGATCGCCGCCCCAGCGGCCCACGCCCAGGTCTTCAGCAACAACGCCGCGATCACGATCCCCTCTGTGGGCACCGCCACGCCCTATCCCGGCACGATCAATGTGTCGGGGGTGTCGGCCGCCACTGGACTGCGCGTCCGCCTCAAGAACTTCACCCACTCCTTCCCCGCTGATGTCGGCGTGCTCCTGGTCGCTCCCGATGGCCAGAGCCATCAGTTGATCGCGCCGATCCCCACCAGCGGCGGCAACCCCGTCAACGGCATCACGCTGACCTTCGAGAACGACGCCCAGACGCCGCTGCCAAATCCTCTCATCACCGGCACGTTCCGCAGCGCCGGCGGCAACCAAGCGTACGACGCTCCGGCCAACACCTTCCCCCGGCGCAACAACCTTGGCTCATTGACGGTCACGCTCAACGGTACTTGGCGGCTCTTCGTCCAGGACTTCGCTGCGGGCGACTTCGGCAGCTTCGCCGGCGGCTGGGAGATCGAGTTCTTCGATATTCCTCAGCCGCGGCCCTCCAACGCCTTCACCTACCAGGGCCGACTGGACGGCGGCATCACCGACGGCTTCATCAACGCCCGCTTCAGCCTGTGGAACGGCCAGACCAGCGGGAACCCGATCAACCTGATCACCGGCCCGGTCCAGGTCAACAACATCCCCGTCCGCGGCGGGGTCTTCACCACCTCGGTCGACCTTGGCATCCCGCTGCCCACCGACATCCAGACCTGGCTGCAGGTCGACGTCGCCAGCCCCAGCGGCTCGGCCTTCGTCGGCCTTTCGCCCCGCCAGCCGATGACCGCGACGCCGCTCGCGAGCGTGGCAAGCAGGGCGACCGGGCTGGGCAGCGTCACGTCGCTGCCCGGCGGCGACAGCGTCATCAGCGGGCCGCAGGGTGCGCTCCAGACCGGCTCACTGACGCTGCGAGCGCCCGGCGCCAGCAGTCCAGATGAGTCGGGCTTCCCAGGTGGGCTGCTGAGGTTGGTGGCGGGCAACGCCAACACCGCGGCCAATACGCCGCAGGTGGGCACCTCGGCGAACAACGACGTCCACATCATCGCCGGTGACAATGTGTGGGCGAACTCGAATGCCGGTTTGTCCTGGAACGGCAACATCCAGTTCTTCGCCGGCAACGGCCAGCCCGAACGCCTCCGCATCGTCGGCGACAACGGCTTCGTCGGCATCGGCACCACCAACCCCGGCCAAGCCCTCGACGTCCGCGGCAGCATCGCCCTTGGCAACAACGGCGAGCTCCGCGCCGCCAGCGGCGAAGAAAACCTTCGCATGCTCCGCGGGCAGATCTTATTCACCGGAGCCGTCACCGTCGGCTCCGGCTTCTTCGCCTCTCGCACCGGCACCGGCACGTACGTCGTGGACTTCAACACCGCCTTCAGCGCCGTGCCGACGGTCACATTCACGCCCACGAACGTGTCGGTGTACGTGTTCGTGACGAACGTTACCACCACCAGCGTGACGCTCAACGTCCGCAACACGTCTAACGCCGCCACCGATGCGACACTGAACTTCATTGCGATCGGCCCCAGGTAACCGCGAGCACGCTGGCCAAGGCGCGAGTTTGCATCTTCCTCACTCGCCGCACCAGCATCGAAGCAGCGGTTGGAGGCGCCGCCCGTGCCTTGCGTGGACCGCGCTCGCCTTTCCGTCGCGTTCAGCCCGTATCGAGGCCCTGAGCGCGGAACGCGCGGGGAGTCGCGGGGAGGCGAGTGTTGTGGCGGGTGTTCGAGGGTGGTGGTGGGTGGTGGTGGGTG
>Ga0068877_10001576_pt1 | contig 18677 bp, 18 predicted proteins | sample NOAtaG_FD_66437 | JGI IMG/M metagenome (GOLD analysis project Ga0068877, IMG submission 66437) | Freshwater lake microbial communities from Lake Erie, under a cyanobacterial bloom - NOAA_Erie_Diel6S_1000h metaG | ecosystem: Environmental > Aquatic > Freshwater > Lake | place: USA: Ohio, Lake... | reverse complement strand
CGCACGGCAGCAACACGAATACCGGTTCGTCGGGTCAGCAAGGCCATCGCCTGATCGAGCGTCAACCAGCCAAGCCGATAACGCAGCACTGCGGTCCAGCCCAGTAGCTGCAGCACCCGCCAGGGTGTCTTTCTTGCGCTCTCGACCTGCCGCCAAAGCCCTGCCAACGCCCTGCCCTGAGGGGTCATGAACGCAAAAAGATTGCAGCCACAATAGTCATCGTCCCGGAAGCGGAGCAGGGTCTTTCGCATGGTCGGGAAGACCTCGCGCACCCGCGCATACGGGGCAAGACCCACGACCACGTCAGCGCCGCTGGCTTTTGCTGCCCAACAGAAATGTCCGATGATCTCTGGCCGGAGCAAGGGGTGATCCGCTGTAGTCAGGAGCACGGGATGTGCGGGATCGATGCCCCCCATCACATCCGAGGCGCTGGTGCTGGGCGTGGGGCCGGACGCCCGCCAGCCGACACGACCATCGGAGATGCGCGCATCCAACTCCGGCTCTTCATGGAGCGCAGGGGCGGGAGGGCCGCTCAGGTGGACCGACGCAACCTCAGTCGATGCCTCCAGTGCCCGGAGCACGTGCATGATCATGGGGCTTCCAGCGATCGAAAGCAGAGCCTTGCAACCCTTTCCTGACGCTACCACCAGAGGGTCGTCGACCCGGCGGTCGCCCGCCAGGACGATAGCCGCGAAACCGGGATCGTTCACTGCTCAAACTCCATGTCATAGAGCCGGTACCGTTTGTACAACTGTCCTCCGATAGCCTCGATGATACTGCGCATGCCCGAGTTGTCCTCGAGGATCCAGGACATCTCGACCTCGCGGACACCCCGCGCGCAAAGGCTCCTGCGCACCGCGTCGATCACGAGAAAAGCAAGCCCTGGCCCCATGCGCGAGTGTTGGAAGGACTGTCGGACCCCCATCAGCGGGACCCGTGCGCTGCCGGGGTGCCGGACCTTCAGGCCCCAGATGAGCTTCAGCCAGCCGAAAGGCAGCAAGGCTCCGCCCAGATCCCGGGTGATCTCGTTGATGTTGGGCATGGCCACAATGAAGGCCGCCGGCACGCCATCAACTTCGGCAATCTGGACGTAGTCGTTCGGAGAAAGCAGCGTCACCATTCGCCCGACGTCGGCAAACTCGGCCTCCGTGAACGGCACGAAGCTGAAGTTGCGGGCCCAAGCGTCGTTGAAGATGTCCCTGATAAGGGCCAATTCCCGGGCCCGATGGCGGGTATCGAGCGCCCTGACCCTCACACTGGCACCACTGGCCTCGGCCAGGCGACGCATGACGCGAGGCGCTTCGAAATCGGGCGCAACCCTGTAAGCAAGCAGATCCTTCGCGGGCACAAGCCCAAGTGACTGAAGCGCCGCGTCGTATCGCGGCAGAGCGTGCCCCATCATCACGCAAGGCGGGGTGTCGAAACCCTCGACCAGCAGACCACATTCCTCGTTTATGCCGAGATTGAGAGGGCCACGGATACGCAGTGCTCCGTGGGAGCGTAGCCAATCTTTGGCGACCCCAAAAAGAGCCCCCCCGATCGCGGGATCTTCAGCGGTTTCGAAAAGCCCGAAGGCACCGCGCTGGTCACCGTGGATCTCCTGGTGCAGAAGATCCCATTGCGCGGTAATACGGCCAACGGGGCGGCCCGCGGCATCATATGCGACCCACGCTTGGACACGGGCATGTTTCAAATAGGGATTGCTGCCCCACACCCTCTCGCGGAGTTCGAACTCCAGTGGGGCGATCCAGTTGGGATCGTTCGCATAGAGTATCGATGGCAGTCGAAGGAAGTCGTTTCGGGTCGCGCGGGTATCGGCGGGTAACACTTTGACGGGGCCGTCGGACGGAATCACAGGCTGGCATCTCCGGACCGTGCCCGACGGGCGGTGAGGCGAGTATACAAGCCGCTTTCCGCGGCGCGCCACACGCACGAAGTGGAACGAAGGCTCTCGAAAAAAGTCTTTTCAAATCCGGGAATTAGCCTCTCGAAAAAGCGCTTGGCCGCGGCTTTTTCCGGCCAAATAGTACCATTCGACCAAGGTTGATTTGGTGCGAGAGCGAACGAAAAATAGGTTCGACAAATACGGCAGCGCTCATACACGGCCGTGGGACAAGAAGCAGCGACGCAGGCCTTCTAAGGGGAAGGCACGTGGGTAGGCGTCAGCGAGCTCGACCATGGCATGGGCATACAACAAGGGAAGCACACGGTCTTGCGCACCGAATCGACACCCACGAGACACGAACTTCCGTTCCGCCCCGCGGATTTTCGTACCCTAACTGAAGCTCTGGACTACGCCGCGCTCGGCGAGACCGGCGCCAATTTCTATAGCGGCCGCGGCGAGTTTTACGCCTCTCTCCCCTTCTCCGACCTCCGACGTGAGGCTGTCTCTCTCGCGAGAAAACTCGCGGGGCTCGGGTTAAAGAAAGGCGATCGCGTGGCCATGGTCGCGGAGACCCACCCGGATTTCCTCCGGGTCTTCTTCGGTTGCCAATACGCTGGACTCGTCCCCGTCGCACTGCCCGCCACCATAAATCTTGGAGGCCATCAGAGCTTCGTGGCGCAGCTGCGCGGGCTGATCGAGAACAGCGGCTCTGCGGTTGCCATCGCCTCTGAAAGTTTTCTGCCCTTTGTTCTCGAGGCAGTCGAGGAGCTCTCACTGCTGATGGTGGGCGAACCGTCTGAATTCGATCAACTCGTCGAGAGCACGGGAGATTTGCCAGACATCGAGCCGGCGGACGTGTCCTATCTGCAGTACACCTCAGGCAGCACCCGATTCCCGAGGGGCGTGATCATCGAGCACCGCTCCGTGATGAGTAATCTGAACGGCATCATCCAGGATGGCGTGAAGATCCGCGAAGGGGACCGCTGCTTCTCCTGGCTTCCGTTCTATCACGACATGGGGCTCGTGGGTCTGGTTCTGGTGCCGGTGGCGTCGCAGATGTCGGTGGACTACATGGACACCCGCGATTTTGCGATGCGTCCCCGGCAATGGCTGAGCCTGATGTCCCAGACCAAGGCGACGATCTCCTTCAGTCCCTCTTTTGGCTATGAGCTATGCGCACGACGGCTGCGCGAGGGTGAAGCTGCGCGCTACGATCTCAGTCATTGGCGTGTTGCAGGCATCGGTGCCGAGATGATCCGCTGGGAAACACTCGAGCGGTTCGCAGAGGCGCTCACACCCGCAGGGTTTGACGCACGCGCATTCCTGGCGTGTTACGGCATGGCGGAATGTTCTCTGGCAGTGAGTTTTGCACCGCTCTTCGGCGGCTTCCGCACCGACCTCGTTGACCTCGATCACCTTGCTGACCACGGCCGTGCACTGCCGGTCACTGAAGAGTCTGCAGGGCGCTCGCGTGCGTTTGTGGATTGTGGCAAGCCCTTGCCTGAGTACGAGATGGAAATCCGGGATGAGCACGGCGCTCTCCTCCCAGACCGCAGCACGGGCACAATCCATGTCCGGGGACCGAGTGTGATGTCGGGCTACTTCAACGCGCCAGAGGAAACGGCAGCATCACTCAGCCCCGACGGCTGGCTCAACACCGGCGATATCGGTTACATGGTCGACGGCAGCCTGGTCATCACCGGCCGTCAGAAGGACCTCATCATCATCAACGGCCGGAACATCTGGCCACAGGACCTCGAGCATCTCGCGGAGCACCAGCCCGAAGCGCGTGTCGGAGATGCGCTGGCGTTCTCGGTGCCAGGCCCTGAATCCCGCGAGATCTGTGTACTGGTCGTGCAGTGCCGTGAAACCAACCCGCAGCGCCGCAGCGCCCTCATCGACCGCCTCACCCGGCTGGTTCGCCTAGAGATGGGCATAGACTCCTACGTGGAACTGGTGCCTCCGCATACACTTCCCCGCACCTCCTCCGGCAAACTCTCGCGCTCCAAGGCCAGGCAAACTTTCATCCAGACCCATGACCTCGCAGAGGTCGCCGCCACTGCGGAAGGCGCGCCGCTGCGACAGCAAGTCTCTGCCTGAAAGCCGGCCGGCAAACACGTGCAGGTCGCGCTCACGGGAGCGACAGGGTTCATAGGCGAGCGCCTTGCACGAAGGCTGGTCGCGGAAGGTCATAAGGTCGTAGCCCTCACTCGGAAGCAGTCACCAAGACTGCACGCCACTGTCCAGCAGATCACGGGAAGTCTCCACGATGATCAGGCCCTGAGCCGGCTGCTTCTGAACGCTGATGCCGTCATGCATCTTGCAGGGGCAGTGCGCGGCAGCACCTCCCGCGATTTCGATGTCCCCAACGTAGAGGGAACGGCACGACTGCTCTCGCGCTGCAAGGCACAGGCAGCTGGCATTCCGGTACTGTTCTTCTCATCCTTGGCCGCACGGGAACCGATGCTCTCGCATTATTCGGCCAGCAAACGCCAAGCAGAGGAGCTTTTCGAAAAGCGGACTGATGGCCCGTGGCTGGCTCTGCGGCCACCGGCCGTCTACGGCCCGGGCGACAAGGAGATGCTCCCCGTTTTCCGCTTCATGGCGCGGACTGGCCTCGCACCCTGTGCCGGCCGCCGCAGCGACAGGCTGTCACTCATATTTGTCGAAGACCTGGTGGATGCCGCCCTTGCGTGGTTGAACCGTTGCGGCGACATACGGGCCATCTGCAGCTTGCACGATGGGCAAGAAGCCGGCTACGACTGGCCACGGCTGGCAGACATCGTAGGCGCGCTCTGCGGAAGGCGGATCCGGGTCTGGGAACTGCCCGGGACGATCTTGGACATGGCGGCTACCGCCAATCGCGCCACGAGCAGGCTCAGAGGTCACGCGCCCATGCTGACACCCGAGAAGCTCCGGGAACTCAGGCATCCGGATTGGGTCTGTGACAACCGCCAAATCAGTGAGTTGCTCGGGTGGCAGCCTGCGACGGCGCTCAAGGAGGGTCTCGTGGCGACACCGGGTTGGCGAAAGTGAACACGCGGGGCCTTCAGGGTGCCCGGACCACAGGCGAACTCTCCAGATCGCGCACTTCCCGCTGCCACTGGGCAATGTTCATCTCGATGAACACGAACGCGACCAGCCACAGGAACGCATCCCAGAAGTCGACGAAGATTCCCACGACACCCCAGTAGATTGCTGCGGCCAGCAATGTGACATAGACGGCCCCCTTCAGAGATGTGCTTACGCGAAGCACCCAGCCTGTCAGCAAGCCGCGAAGCTGCAGACGCACGTCGACTTCCAGCAGCACGACGACCAGCACCCAGGCAACCGCATTGACCACATCGACCAGCGCCAGACGCTGTGCCTCGGCAAGCACATCGGCCGGCGCCACGACCTGAAGCTCGGGCAGCCTGAGCGCGGTCGCAGCGAGGCCACGGCAATTGTCGGCAATCAACGGCAGGAATTCGTCCAGCCCGACAAGAACGGACCAGCCCTGCCCGACCAGATCGCAGGCCTGCTGCTCCAGCGCGGACGCATCAAGGTAGGTTTCGTGCTTCTCGATGTAACCCACCACCGAGTTCAGCACAACCAGCGCGCCAAGTCCGCGAAGCCCATGCAGGCTCCACTTGATGCGGCGACGACGCAGGTATGCGTCAGGGATATAGGAGGTCTCGAGTTCGAAAAGGATCAGGAGCAGCAGCCACGACGCCGAGTCGATGGTCTGCGCGTAGACCTCGATCAGCGTATCAAGCCCCGTCACGCCATCGGGGAAGCGGACTACCGCTGCGCTGGCGTCCTCATGCGCGAAGACCCACATGTTGACGAACAACGCCGCGAAGACGATGCACTTGAAGAGGGCAAAAAGCCGTTGTGGGTGAAGTAGCTTGTGCTGCATCACGGCCGTACTACGTGTGAAGCGGCATTCTCTGCCGTGAGCTGCCGGCACACAACCCGTGATGCAGAGGCTATTTCGTCTGGACTCACCTCCGGGCCTGTGGCTAAGCTCGCTGCTTCTTTGGCTATCCCACGGATGTACCAGCATGGGCGGCTGCCCTCTCGCGAACCTCATCGACCCGGACACCTACGCCGCCGGCATGCCCTACGACGAGCTGCACCGCTACCGGGAACAGGGAGCGGTTGTGCGGCAGGACGACCCCCTGACAGGCGTTCCCTATTGGGCCATCGTCGGGCAACAGGAGCTCGACTTCGTGTCGAAGCATCCAGAGCTGTTTTCGTCGGCGGAACGCTCACCATTCCCCGCGGAGTACCCCCAGGACCAGGTAGAGGCCATCCACCGCAAGACGATCATCGGGATGGATCCGCCGCTCCACCAGAAGGTACGTCGGGTAATGCGGGCGGCTTTCACCCCGGCAGCGGTAGACGCGCACGAAGCGGAGTTCCGCAGACATGCGAAGCGAATCGTAGATGCGGTGCTGGCACGGGGTGAGTGTGAGTTCGTGGAAGAGGTCGCGGCGGAGTTGCCGCTGCTCGCAATCCTGGAGCTGCTCGGGGTGGACCCTGCGGATCGCAAGGACTTCTTCAACTGGACCAACACGATGATCTTCGCCGACGACCCCGACATGGCGGTCTCGGAGTTCGATGGCCAGATGGCTGCAGCTAACGTGATCGGTTACGCCATGCGCCTCGCGGAGGAGCATCGCCAGTCGCCGCGCAAGAACGTACTTGGCGCCCTGCTGGACGGCAGGATTGACGGGGCACCGCTCAGCACCGAGGAATTCGGCTGGATGTTTGTGCTGACACTCGTCGGAGGCAACGAGAGCACCCGCACGGTCATTGCGCACGGTATGCGCTTGTTGATGGAAAACCCGGAGCAACTGCAGTTCCTGGTCGACAACCCGGATCGTATTGCCGCCGCCACGGAGGAGATGCTCCGTTACAACACGGCCTTCATCGCCATGCGCCGGACTGCGATGCAGGACGTGGAGCTTGCAGGCCAATCCATCCGCAAGGGAGACAAAGTGCTGCTCCACTATCACGCCATCAACCACGATGAGCGCGTATTCGGGCCCGATGCGATGCGCTTTGATGTAAGGCGCGCCGAGCGCATGCCGGATCTCTACAACCAGCTGCGTTCATTCGGCATCGGACAACACTTCTGCATCGGCTCACATCTGGCGAGGCTCGAGCTCCGGGTGATGTTCGAGGAGATCATCCCGCGGATGCGCAACCCCCGTCTCCTCGCCCCGCCGCGGTTTGTCCGCTCTTTCTTCGTGAACGGCATGAAGGAACTGCGGATAGCCTTCGATGCAGGTTGATGTCGATTTTTTTTACACCTTGAACAGGGCGAGCACCACCGGATCGACACAACCTCTTGCTGTGTCAGGGTATTTTGATTCGGGTACGGAATTTGCTCCTGTATTTGTCACATTTGCCCCGGAAGTACGCAGGCGTCATGCATCTCAGAACGGGCGAGACATCGATGCCACCGTTCCGTACCGACCGGCTCTATCAGGTCGACGGGCGCTGGTACTTCGTCACCCGGGAGAAAACCCGGGAAGGCCCTTATCAGAACCGTATCGACGCGACGTTCGGCGTCCAGAACTACGTTTCGCGCGTGAACACGACGCAGCGCTGAGGCGCAGGGCACTCGCATCCCGGACGCCCCCGGAGCCGTCCGTGGTGGCCCAGCCTCGATGAAACCACCCTCCCCCGATTACACGCGGCGAAAGACTCTTTTTGATCGTTGCCTGACGGTCTACGGCCGCAAGCCGGTGCTGGAGGCCCTCCAGGCGTCAGGGGTCCAATGCGAACGCCTTCACCTTGCCCGGAGTAACCGCCCGTCGGAGATTCTTGACGAGATCGTTGCTCTGGCGAGCCGCCACGGCGCCGAGATCCGTGAACACGATCGCGGCGCACTCGCACACATTTCCCGGAATGCCCGTGAGGATCAGGGCGTAGCTGCCGACCTCAGGTGGGATGGCTACCTGCAACTCGACGACGTCCTCGGTCAGGAGCACACCCATCCGACCAGCTTGCTCGCAGTCGACGGCATCACAAACCCGCAGAATCTGGGAATGCTGCTCCGCTCTGCAGCGGCAGCGGGCATCGGAGTAGTGCTGCCTCGCGAGGGGAACTGCGACATCAGCCCGCTCGTGATAAAGGCAAGCGCAGGCGCGATCTTCCGCGCGAGCATCCTCCGCTGTGCCACGCTGGGAGCGGCCTTGGTCCGTCTGCGGGAGCGCGGATGGAAGGTGGCGGTCCTGCAGGCAGATGCATCACAGAGCCTGTTTTCGCCCCTGCCCTCTTCTCCGCGCGTTTTCGTGCTGGGCGGGGAGACAGCGGGCGCCAGCCGGGAAGTGCTGTCCTTGGCAGACGAGCGTCTGTTCATTCCCATGGAAAACGGCGTGGAGTCATTGAACGTGGCAGTGACGGGCGCCCTTGTGGCCTACAGGGCGAGGCTCGGCGGGACCGAGGCCTGAGAGGACGACTCAGCGCGCGAGGTAGCCCATGGCGTCCTCGAGTCCGCGGAGCGTCATCGGGAACATCCGGTCTTCTACAAGTTGCCGCGTCAAATCTATGGACTGGGTGAAGTCCCAGTGTTCCTCCGGGGTGGGGTTGAGCCACACCACCTTGTTCCAGGTCTGGACAACGCGCTGCATCCACACCGCGCCAGGCTCTTCGTTGAAATACTCGACACTGCCGCCGGGCTGGAGAATCTCGTAAGGAGACATGGACGCATCACCCACGAAGACGACCCGGTAGTCATGGGGATACTTGTGCAGCACATCGAGCGTGCTGATCTTCTCGCCATGTCGCCGGACATTGTTTCGCCAGACCGCGTCGTAGAGAAAATTGTGGAAGTAGAAGTACTCCATGTGCTTGAACTCGGTGCGGGCCGCCGAGAACAGCTGTTCGCAGGTACGCACATGCGGATCCATGGAACCGCCCACGTCGAAGAAGATCAGCACCTTCACCGAGTTGTGCCGCTCCGGCACCATCTTGAGATCCAGCAGCCCCGCTTTCTGTGCAGTGGAGCGAATCGTATCCGGCACGTCGAGTTCTTCGGCAGCTCCGGTACGGGCGAACTTGCGCAGACGCCGTAGCGCGATCTTGATGTTGCGGGTACCGATCTCGACGGAGTCGTCGAGGTTCCTGAACTCGCGCTTCTCCCAGACTTTGGCGGCGCGTTTGTTTCCGCCGTTGGGGCCCACCCGGATACCCTCGGGGTTATAGCCCTGCGCGCCGAAGGGCGAGGTCCCGCCTGTCCCGATCCACTTGTTGCCGCCCTCGTGACGGCCTTTCTGCTCCTCGAGCCGTTTGCGGAATTCCTCGATGAGCTTCTCAAGACCACCGAGTGACTGGATCTTCGCCTTCTCCTCGTCGGTGAGGGTCTTCTCGAATTCCTTTCGCAGCCAATCCTCCGGAATCAGGGCCGCGAGAAGATCATCGAGCCCCTGCATATCTTTGAAGTAGGCGCCAAAGGCACGGTCGAAGCGGTCGAAGTACTTCTCGTCCTTCACCAGGATGGCGCGGCTCAGGTAGTAGAACGCGTCCATGTCAGCGAAGACGAGTTTCTCGCGCAGCGCGCCAAGCAGGTCCAGATACTCGCGGATCGAGACCGGGACGCCGCCGCTGCGCAGTCCGGCGAAAAAATTCAGGAGCATCAGCGGCGGCTCTCACGCCGGTGCATGAAGGCAAGACGCTCGAGGAGATGCACATCCTGCTCGTTCTTCACCAGCGCACCGTAGAGCGGAGGAATAGCCTTGCTAGGGTCGTGGTTCTTCAGGATCTCGTCAGGGATCTCGTCCGCAAGCAGGAGCTTCAGCCAGTCGATAAGCTCTGACGTGGAGGGCTTTTTCTTCAGGCCCGGCACGCCACGCACGTCGAAGAAAATCTCCATCGCTTCGCTCACGAGCGATTTCTTGATGCCGGGGAAATGCACCTCGACGATCCGCTGCATCGTCTCCTTGTCCGGGAAGCGGATGAAGTGGAAGAAGCAGCGGCGCAGGAAAGCGTCGGGAAGCTCTTTTTCGTTGTTGCTGGTGATGATCACAATGGGGCGGGTGCGCGCACGCACGTTCTCGCCCGTTTCGTAAACATGGAACTCCATCCGGTCAATCTCGAGCAGCAGATCGTTGGGGAACTCGATGTCGGCCTTGTCGATCTCGTCGATCAGGAGGACGGCCTGCTCGGGGGCCTCGAAGGCCTCCCAGAGACGCCCCTTGCGGATGTAGTTGCGGATGTCATGGACGCGTGCATCGCCAAGTTGCGAATCACGCAGTCGCGAGACGGCGTCGTACTCGTAGAGACCCTGCTGTGCTTTGGTAGTGGACTTGATATGCCACTGCAGCAGTGGTTTGCCGAGAGCCCGGGCGATCTCCTCGGCGAGCATCGTTTTACCTGTGCCAGGCTCGCCCTTGATCAGCAAAGGACGCTGCAGTGCCACCGCCGCATTGACGGCCATCTGCAGGTCTTCGGTGGCGATATACCTGTCTGTACCGGTAAAACTCATGCGTGCTCCCGAATATGCAAAAAACCCGGGAGGACTCGCGCCTTCACCCGGGTGAGGTGGAAACTTCCGCGACAAGTCTAAACCAGCAACACCTTCACCCGGACTGTCGAAACTGATCAGATTCCACTGCTGCACACGTGCAACGGATACCAGCGCAAAGAGCAGGAACCAGGTGCCGCATCGCATGGACGCGAGAGACCTCCCACGCTAGCCTTGACGCCGATTCCGTCCATTCTGAAGGGGCCTGTCCATGAACGTGTTCGCCGATAACAGCCTCTCCATTGGCAACACACCGCTCGTGCGACTGAACCGTGTCACCACGGGCACGGTGTACGCCAAGCTCGAGAGCCGTAACCCTGCTTTCTCCGTGAAATGCCGCATCGGCTCAAGCATGGTCTGGGCGGCGGAACAGGACGGCTCGCTGCGGCCCGGCATGGAGATCGTGGAACCCACCAGCGGGAACACAGGCATCGCTTTGGCATTCGTGGCTGCGGCACGCGGCTATCGCATCACGCTCACCATGCCCCACACCATGAGCCTCGAGCGCAGACAGGTGATGGCGGCACTGGGCGCGAACCTGATTCTCACCGACGGCGCGCTTGGCATGAAAGGCTGCATCGCGACGGCAGAAGAACGGGTGGCGGAGGATCCGCACAACCGGCTGATGATGCAGCAGTTCCAGAACCCCGCGAATCCCGCAATACACGAGCGCACCACGGGGCCGGAGATCTGGCGAGACACCGATGGCAGCATCGACATCCTGGTGGCCGGCGTCGGCACCGGAGGCACGCTCACGGGCATCTCGCGCTACATCAAGCATACCCGCGGCAAGGCGATCACCACCGTTGCGGTCGAACCCGCTACGTCGACGATGATCACCAATTCGCTTGCAGGGTTGCCGCCCACTCACGCACCGCACAAGATCCAGGGCATCGGTGCAGGCTTCGTCCCGGGCAACCTTGATCTCTCGCTGGTCGATCAGGTAGAGCAGGTGAGCGACGATGAAGCGATGGAATTCGCGCATCGCCTGATGCGCGAGGAGGGGATCATGGCGGGGATATCCTGTGGCGCCGCAGCGGCGGCGGCAGCCCGAGTTGCCGCGCAACCCCGGCACGCGGGCAAGACCATCGTCGTGGTGCTGCCGGATTCCGGGGAGCGCTATCTGAGGAGTCCGCTCTTCGAGGGGCGATTCGGGGACCGCGAGCTGGTGCAGGCAATCAGCTGAGGTACCGCTACGCGGAGCGGCGGGTTGATGACGTTTATGCCGGGGTTCGCTGCCGTGACGCCACGAGCCGGTTCCACAGGAATCGCAACATCCACGCCGCCAGCACCGAAAACCCTGCCACCAGGAGCAGGCGTACTCCGACTAGCGGACCAAGCCCTCCGTCTGCAGCAGTGAGCAGCTCGTAGACGACCACGAAGATGGCGGGCGCCAGATGCGCCTGTGTCCCGTCCACCGATGCGGGTGTAAGCACAACCACCGCAAGCACCACCCTCAGCGCATCCCGCATCCAGACCCACAACGCATCGGTGAATCGCCAGAAAACAACCATGACCGCAACGGCGGACATCAGGTAGATCGACCACGCCATGATGTAGTCGGACACGGTCTGCATCTCAGAGACTCCCGGGGCGATCGGCTGTCACGGGCGGCAACTGCAGATAGAAGCCCTGCTGCTCGATCGCCCGCAGAACCTCGACCGCCTCGGCCCTCGCCAGTCGGCGTTCAGGCGTGAGCGCCAGGGTCATCGCTCTTTCTGCACCACCGAACTCACGCAGCAAGGCCTCCGGAACACGACTGAACCCCTCCTGATGATCGACGAACAGGTAGGTATCGGAGTTACGGCGTGAACGGAACACCGCGCACAACATCCGGCTCATGACGAAACGTTCGCCAAATGCCACAGGGACTCGCCAATGGCCTCGCGACGCCAGCCATTCAACAAGGGCGAATGCGCGGGGGTGGAACCGCTGACGGCACAACGCACCACCTCCTCAAGGTCGCGTCGCTTTGCGAGCATTTCGGGAGCGACGCCCAGCGCCTCTGAACGCTCGACGACATGTGCCCTGAGCGACTTCACACGACGCGTTTCCGCGGGCCCGGGTGGTGGGGGTACGGGCTCGGGCATGTGCGAAGGATCCAGCGCAAGCGCAGCAGCCACTTCGGCGAGGATCACTTTGCCATGGCGTCGTCGTGCCGCCTCTGGCAACTCCGCGACCGTCCCGAGCGCGCGTTCATCCGTAGCGGATATCTCCGCGATGCGCAGCAGGGCGGCATCCGGAACGACCCAGCTCCGAGGCAGGTCACGATCTCGGGCCATACGTTCGCGCCAGGCATGCAATGCACGCAGGGCTGCCAAGCGCGGACGATCAAGGCGCCAGGCGCCCCCGACCCCTGCCAGATCCACCCCGCTCTCGCGCGCACGAGCACGCGGGACAATTCCCGCACACTCTGCAGCAGCCCATCCGAACTTGCGTGGATCCTTCTCCAGATGCGCTTGCATGGCAGCGTGGAGGCGCGGCAGATAGATCACGTCTTCGGCAGCGTACTTCAACTGCGCATCCGAGAGGGGACGCTGCAGCCAGTCTGTACGGGTCTCGGATTTTTCCAGCTCCACGCCCAGTTCAAGGCCTACGAGCCGCTGATACCCCACAGACAGGCCGTGGCCGCAGAACGCCGCCAGCACCTGGGTATCGATCAATGGCTCTGGCAAGGCTCCCAGGCGCCGCCCGCACACCTCCAAGTCTTCACTGCAGGAGTGCATGATCTTGGTCACTGAGGGATCAGACAGCAACTCAGCGAGCGGAGAGAGATCCTCGATGACCAGCGGGTCAACGAGATGGCATTGCTGGCCATCGAACAACTGGAACAGCGCAGCCTGGGCGTAGAAGGTACGCACGCGCATGAACTCAGTATCAAGCGCAAGCAGACCCGACGCACGGCACCGCTCGGCGGCACGACGCAGGGCGTCGCCATCGGGCAGCAGCGTGAAAGATATCGACGCGGGGGCAGTGGTATTCAAACAGGTTTGCGTCCCATGAAGGCGTGCTGCAGTGTGCCGCCATCGACGTACTCCAGCTCACCACCCAGCGGCACGCCGTGTGCGATTCTGGATACGGCGACGCCAGCTGCGCGCAATTGCTCGGTGATGTAATAGGCCGTCGCTTCACCCTCGACAGTGGGGTTGGTGGCGAGGATCACCTCCTTGAAGCCCTCTTCACGCGCCCGTGCTGCAAGAAGGTCAAGGCCAAGCTCGGCAGGGCCGATGCCATCGATGGGTGACAAACGGCCGAGCAACACGAAGTAGAGCCCCCGGTAACCACCGGCCTGCTCTACTGCGATCACGTCGGCGGGCGTCTCGACGACGCACAGTGTGCTGCGATCGCGGCGTTCGCTCGCGCAAATCGCGCACACACTTTCCTCACTCAGGTTTCGGCAACGCCGACAACGGCCGACCCGCTCGACGGCCCGCGACAGCGCCGCTGCGAGCGCAGAAGCGCCCTGACGATCGCGTTCCAGCAAGTGCATGGTCATACGCTGCGCGGATTTGGGGCCCACGCCAGGGAGGCACTGGAGTGAATCCATGAGCGCGTCTATTGCAGGGCCAAAACGCATGCAGAGTGTTCCGGTGGTGTCAGAGACCAGAAGGAAAACCGGCGGGCAGACCTAGACCACCCGCGACGTCAGCCAGCCGTTCCCTCTGGAGGTCTCCCAGACGGCGGACGGCATCGTTGCAGGCAGCTGCGACGAGATCCTCGATCACGGCAGGATCCTCGGTGAACAGCGAGCGCTCGATGTGGACCCCACGGACCTCGTGACTGCCTGTCATGCGAACGCGCACCAGCCCTCCCCCGGACTCACCCTGGACCTCCAACCGAGCGACTTCTTCCTGCACGACCTTCAGTTTCTGCTGCACGGCCTGCGCCTGTTGCATCAGTTCCTGCCACCCCTTCATGTCATTGGCCTCCCGCAGCCGGCGTCGGTGCTTCCTCGACGGGGCGGATGCTGTCACGAAGCAGGCGGCCGGCGAAAGTGTCGATCAACAACCGGACGTTGGCATCCTGCTCGATACGCAACACGGCCTCGGCTCGGCGCTCCTCCAAGAGGCGCGATTCGCGCGCGGCAGGAGTCTCTCCTGCGGGGTCGGCCGATCTCAAGCTGACATCGATCGACACACCAAAATGTGCAGAGACTGCGGCAGCGAGTCTCTCGATTGCGGCCGCGGACGCCAGGCTCGCATGCGCGGGTCCGAGGTCAAGCAGGAGGCGGCCATTCTCGACGTCGTGCGGCAGAGCATGCATCGCCAGACTGCGCGCCATTCCAGAGAGTGGCAGCTGGGTCAAAAGTGCAGCCCAATTGGAGGTCGAGAGTGCGGCCAGCGCGGTCGGAGCCGCAGTGTCGTCCAGGGGGGGGCAAACCAGTGCAACAGCGGGCACCTCGCACGCGAGGATCGGCGCTTCGACCGTCGGAGCCCGGGACTGCACTCGCGTCCGGACCTCCGCTGGCTCAGGCTTTTTTACGGGGCCCGCCACCTCCCGCGCGGGAGCCGATGCGGGCACCTTGGACGTTGATGGCGGCGGAGCGCCTGCCGGGCGGAATGCGAGCATCCTGAGCAGGGCCATCTCGAGCCCACTGCGGGCATCCGGGGCATACGGCAGATCTCGGCGACACTGCAGGCCGATCTGGTAGTAGAGCTGGAGATCGGCCTGGCTTGCGGCTGTCGCCCAAGACAGGATCTGGTCGCGATCACCGTGAATGGATTCGATAGCCCCGGGGACTGCCTGCACCAGCGCTATACGGTGCAGCTCGACCAACACCTCGGACAATATCCTCTCGCAGTCGGCGCCTTGCGCTGCCAGCGACTCCACCGCCTCCAGGACGCGGACCGCATCGGCCGCAAGCAATGCATCGAGGAGCGCGCGCAGCTGTTCACGTTCGACATGACCCAGCATCTCGCTCACCGTGACGGCGGAGACCTTGCCAGCGCCATGTGCGATCGCCTGATCCGTCAGGCTGAGCGCATCACGCATGCTGCCCTGGGCTGCCACGGCAATCTGCCAGAGCCCGGCTGCCTCGCCCTCCAGACCCTCGGCGGCGAGGATGCGCTCGAGGTGTGCCGTGATCTGCTCCGGGGACAGGTTGCGCAGATGCAGCTGCAGGCATCGCGACAACACCGTGGCAGGGAGCTTCTGCGGATCCGTGGTGGCCAGCAGGAACTTCACGTGCGGCGGAGGTTCCTCCAATGTCTTCAGGAGGGCATTGAACGAGTGGCCAGAGAGCATGTGGACCTCGTCGATGAGGTACACCTTGTAACGCCCGCGTGCCGGCGCGTAGAGGACGTTCTCGAGGAGCTCACGCGTATCCTCGACCTTGGTGCGCGATGCGGCGTCCACCTCGAGGAGATCCACGAACCGGCCGTCAGCGATCTCCCGACAGGCACTGCACACACCACAAGGCGATGCAGAAACGCCCTCCTCGCAGTTCAGGCACTTGGCGATCAGGCGGGCAAGCGTGGTCTTGCCCACGCCCCGCGTACCGGTCAACAGATAGGCATGATGCAGCCGATTGCTGCCGAGGGCGTTCACCAGGGCACGCAGCACATGCTCTTGCCCGACCATCTGTTCGAAGGTCTGCGGACGCCAACGGCGCGCAAGTACCTGGTAACTCATCGTATGGGGGCGGGTTCCGGATGGAGACGACACCACGCCTGCGAGGGGATGGAGGCGGCCCCGGCCAGCCGCACCCCGGCACACGCGTCAGCAACTACCGTTGCTCCCTTCCGGGCCTGGCGGGATTCGCTGCCTAGCGTTGCGAGGGGACCGACCGGGACCACCATGAGGACCCCTGCAGGAGGGGCCGGATTATGGGCGATCAAAGGCGTGTGCAGCAAGCACGGAGATGCTTGGCGGATATCGAGGCAGAAGGTCGACACGGCAGGCTTGACAATGAAAGTTTCGGATGAAAAGAATGCGCCGCCTTCGTGTCCCGCTGTACCGGCAGGAGGCCAGTCGAGGCCCGTCCGAGGCCCGGAGTGCAGCCCGCAGCAGAGGTCATGGATGCAGCCCAAACCCCTGATCGAGATCGACACTCGCGTCCTGAAGGAAGACTACTGCAATTACGATCTCGTCGCGCGCTGCTGGAACGACGAGTACCGCGGCAGGGTCTGGAAGAACAAAGACCGTATCGCCGATTTCGAGGGCACTGACCTCGACGACATCATGTCCGAGCTGCGTGCGATCGTAGACGGCATGCAGCAGGAAAAGCGTCGCGAACGCGGCAAACGCAAACCCTCGACGGCGGAGCTTGCAGCAGCCCTTGACGGCATCGAGCCCAAACTGAGCCGTCAACAGCGGGCCATGCTCTCTGTGCATGCAAAGGCACCCCTGCAACGCGTGATGATGCGGTCGATGATCCGCCTCGGGGACTACGCCACTGCAGAACTCGCCTTCGCTGACTATGTGCAGGTCGCGCGACGTCTCTCCGATGAGCTCGCCTATTCTCCGAGCGGCAGGCGAAAGGATGTGTATCCAGGGAGTGCCCTGCTTTTCTCCGAGGAAATCGTGATCGATTCCGTTGGCGCAGAGACCGTGTTGACGCTGCGTCAGGAGGTGGCAAAAGCGATCGAAACGCTCAAGTGGTGATGACCCCACCCGGGGCCGACACGGCGAGGTCCCAGCCCGCCGACCAGAGCAGCCTCAGCCCCGGCTCTCCCGGACCGGCCTCGAAGCCCTCGCAGATGCCAATGCCACCGACTGCCGCAAGCTCACCGTCAACCAGCAGCAAAGGCACGCTGTCGCGCAACCAGGGCGGTATGCCTGCCTCCGCTAACACCTGTTTCAGCGGCTTCGCGGGGCGGCCCTGCAGTCGACACAGCATACCCGCAGCCCGGAATGCGACGGTGTAGCGCCCACCCGCACGTATGCCCCCGCCCGCCGGCTCTGGCAGCAAGGAAATACGACCGGCCCCCGCAACCTGTCCGACATGCCCGGGCTCGATCTCAAAACCGGCAGGCGCAACCGCACGATCGGCGCGCCGGGGCAACAGATAGAGCGCATCATCAAAACGGCGCACGACCATGGAGCCGATGACCAGCCTGGGATGACGATCCGGCGCCGCCTCTATGACCTCCGACACCAACGTTTCGAGGGAGCGAGCCTCGGCGGCCTGCTCTGACTCGGCTTTCAGCCACTCGCGCAGCACCATCCGTCGACGCGGGAGTGGTAGCGCCCGCCAGGGTGCGAGACGCAGGCGCAACTGGGAGAAACGGTCGGTCTCCAGGCACAGCGCCAGATCCTCGTCGGCACGCACCGAGCAGATTGCCGCGGCATCCGCGCAATGCGCCGCCGCCCGCCCGATACGGGCGGCAGCACCCGGCCAGCGCGCATCGAGCAGCGGCATCACCGCCTGACGGAGGTAGTTCCGGGCATACACGGGCTGTGCATTCGAAGGGTCCTCGATCCAGTCGAGCCCTGAGGTGATCGCGTGCTGATGCAGCCGCTGGCGCGGCCACTCGAGCAGGGGCCGGCAGAGTATCGCCGGACCGCAAGGCCGGCTGGCAGGCATGCCGGCAAGACCGGCAGGCCCTGCACCGCGCAGCAGGCGCAAGAGCACCGTTTCTGCCTGGTCGTCCTGGTGATGCGCAAGCAGCAGCAGATCGTCATCACGACAGAAGTGCTCGAAGACCTGGTAGCGCGCCCGCCGAAGCCGGTCCTCTGCCGCAGAGCCTGCTTCGGCACGCCGCAGGCTGAAGGACACTCCCAGCGCCTCGCAGGTGTCCGCACACCGACGCGCCCAGTCCGCGGCATCCGGGTGAACGCCGTGATCGACGTGAAGGGCTTCCAGGGTGGGTCCACCCTCTCGATCCGACAGGAAACGCAGACACAGGTCGAGCAGCACGCGGGAATCCATGCCACCGCTGTAGGCGACAACCCAGCGCCGTGCGTCGGGGTGCTCTTCCAGCAGCCGTTCGAAGGGATCGCCCGAGCGCACGGCCCTCAGCGGCTCCCGAAGGACATCAGTCTCCGGAACCGGGCCTCCAGCAACTCCTCGGGGGGGATTGCGGACAGCCGATCAAGCTGTGCTCCAACGTGTTCGCGGACACGGTTGGCCACGGCATCCGGGTCGCGGTGCGCACCGCCAAGGGGCTCGGGGATGGTTGCGTCCACGATCCCGAGTTCCTGCAGCACGGTCGAGGTGACCCCCATGGCTTCTGCCGCCTCGGGTGCCTTGTCAGTGGTCTTCCAGATGATGTTGGCACAACCTTCCGGGCTGATGACGAAGTACGTGGCGTACTGGAGCATCGCGAGGTGGTCTCC
>Ga0068877_10001574_pt1 | contig 18681 bp, 19 predicted proteins | sample NOAtaG_FD_66437 | JGI IMG/M metagenome (GOLD analysis project Ga0068877, IMG submission 66437) | Freshwater lake microbial communities from Lake Erie, under a cyanobacterial bloom - NOAA_Erie_Diel6S_1000h metaG | ecosystem: Environmental > Aquatic > Freshwater > Lake | place: USA: Ohio, Lake... | reverse complement strand
TGTCAAGAATGCCGTGCACACGATTATCGGTTAGCTGATCGGCCACATAGGTGCAGCGATAGCACAGAATGCATCGCGTCATGTGCAATTGAATGTAGGGGCCAATATCTTCTTTTTCGAAAGTGCGACGCTCAAATTCATAGCGTGTTCCTTCCTTACCATGTTCGTATCCCAGGTCTTGCAAATGACACTCACCAGCCTGGTCACAAACCGGACAATCCAACGGGTGATTCAGTAACAAAAACTCTACCACACCGGCACGGGCTTCTTTTACTTTATCGCTGGTAATATTCTTGACCACCATACCCTCCATAACCCCGGTGCGACAACTGGCCACCAACTTAGGCATCGGACGCGGATCAGCCGCAGAACCGGCAGCCACTTCTACCAGACAGGTACGACATTTTCCGCCGCTGCCTTCGAGCTTGCTGTAATAGCACATGGCAGGCGGAGTTACATCGCCACCAATCATGCGCGCTGCATTCAGAATAGTCGTTCCGGCAGGCACATCGATCGTAATGTTATCGATGGTAACCTTGACGGTAGAGACAGTATTTTTTGTTTCAGATGACATATACGTTAAGTTGATGCCGCTAGGCCATTACAGGTTGAGGTACATGGATGGGATCTGCATAATGCATCAATCCGTAATTACGTTGTTGGGCTTCTTCGGGATGCAATACATGCCACTCGAACTCATCTCTAAAATGACGAATGGCCGCTGCCACAGGCCAAGCAGCTGCATCGCCCAGGGGACAAATAGTATTGCCCTCGATCTTGCGTTGAATATCCCAAAGCAGATCGATATCGCTCAGCTTTCCCTTACCAGTCTCTATATTCCACAAGATCTTTTCCATCCAACCGGTTCCTTCGCGACAAGGTGAACATTGCCCGCAACTCTCGTGGCGATAAAAGCGAGCCAGCGAGTAGGTGTGACGCACCACACATTGGCTATCGTCCAGCACGATAAAACCACCGGAGCCCATCATGGACCCTGAGGCAAAACCTCCGTCGGCCAAGCTTTCGTAGGTCATCATGCGAGTCTCCCCCTTAGCGGTCTTCAATAAAAGATTCGCTGGCAAAATGGGAACCGAAGACCCACCCGGAATACAAGCCTTTAATTTTTTTCCGGCCGGAATACCTCCGCAATATTCATCGCTGTAAATAAACTCTTCGACCGAGATAGTCATATCGATCTCATAAACGCCAGGCTTGTTGATATTGCCACAGGCCGAGATCAACTTAGTGCCCGTTGATTTACCAATACCGATCTTGGCATATTCTTCGCCGCCGTCATTGATAATAGGTACAACGGCTGCGACCGTTTCAACATTATTGACCACCGTGGGGCAACCCCATAATCCTTTTACCGCCGGAAAAGGCGGCTTGATGCGAGGATTACCTCTTTTACCTTCGAGCGATTCGAGCAACGCTGTTTCTTCGCCACAGATGTAGGCACCGGCACCGCGGTGTACATAGATATCGCAATCAAAACCACTGCCTAAAATATTTTTTCCGAGCCATCCATTGGCACGCGCCTCGTCAATGGCCTTTTCTAAAATTTCGGCAACCCACACATACTCTCCCCGAATGTAGATATAGGAGCGGTTCGATCCGAGTGCATACGAAGATGTGATCATTCCCTCTATAAGCAGGTGCGGAATAAATTCCATCAGGTAGCGATCCTTAAAAGTGCCGGGCTCCGATTCGTCGGCATTGACCACCAAATAACGAGGTACTCCTTCGGGCTTAGCCAAAAAACCCCACTTCATTCCGGTGGGAAATCCAGCTCCTCCCCGTCCGCGCAAACCACTTTTTTTGACTTCTTCGGTCACTTGGTCAGGGCTCATTGACTTGAGTGCCTTCTCGACACTGCGATAACCCCCTTCGCGACGGTACACCTCATAAGTGGTGATACCCGCCACATGCGCTTTTTCTAATAATAATTTTCTTCCCATATTTAGTAAGCGGCCTTGTAGGACGCCCTTTCGTTTTAGTGTGATGCGCTCACCGGCTGTGCAGAACAAGAAGCGATGAGTTCATCGATCTTTTCGCGCGTTAGGTGTTCGCGGTAATACTTTCCATGTTGCAGCATCGGGGCATACCCACAAGCTCCCAAACACTCTACCGTTTTGAGCGTAAACAATCCATCGGTCGTGGTCTCTCCAGGACGAATTCCCAAACGCTCGTAGATGTAGGCCACTATTCCCTCACTGCCATTGAGCATGCAGGGACCCGTCTGGCATACTTCGAGCAAGTGCTTGCCCACGGGCTTTAAGTTGTACATGCTGTAAAAAGTGGCTACCTCGTACACCTCGATCGGCTGCAATTGCAATAATCCTGCTACATAGTCCATCACTTCAGTGCTAAGCCATCCTCCAAATTCCTGCTGTGCTAAGTGTAATACCGGTAAGAGCGCACTCTTTTGGCGTCCTTCGGGATAGCGAGCAATGATCTGCTGTACCTCCTTTAACTTATCGGCCGAAAAACACAAGCTCATGTTCTGATTAATTTTTTAGTTATGCTCTTAACTGGTTTAGGCATCCATCTCTCCGGCGATCAGGTTTAAACTACTCATGGTGATGATCGCATCACTGAGCATGGCCCCTTTGACCAACTCCTCGAACGCCTGGTAATAAATAAAACAAGGTCTTCTGAAATGTAATCGATAGGGTGCCCGTCCGCCATCGCTAATCAAGTAGAAGCCCAATTCTCCATTGCCGCCCTCTACCGCATGATACACTTCGCCGGCCGGAATATCCGTTTCACCCATAATGATCTTGAAGTGATAGATAAGTGCCTCCATCTTAGTGTACACATCTTGCTTGGCAGGAAGGTAGTACTCCGGTACATCGGCATGATAGACCTCTGCCTCGGCACCGGTAAAGGCCTGCACTTTCTGATACGCCTGGCGGATGATAGAAAGGCTCTGCCACATCTCTTGCTCGCGCACCAGCCAACGATCGTAGCTGTCACCGGTGCTTCCTACTGGAATAATAAACTCAAAATCTTGATAACTACTATACGGAGCATGCACCCGCACATCGTAGTCTACGCCCGCCGCACGCAGGTTAGGACCGGTAAACCCATAATTGAGGGCACGCTCGGCGCTGATGCCACCCACGCCCATGGTGCGATCCATAAAGATGCGGTTGCGCTGAAACATATTCTCAAATTCCTTGAGAGCCTTCGGATACTCATCAAGAAATTTCTCGAGCTTTTGAAAAGCGATATCGTTAAAGTTGCGCTCAAAGCCGCCAATACGACCCATGTTGGTCGTTAGACGTGCCCCGCAGATCTCTTCGTAGATCTCATAGATAAGCTCGCGGTATTGCATTACATACAAGAAGCCCGTATACGCACCAGCATCGACACCCATGATCGAATTGCAGATCAGGTGATCGGCAATGCGTGCTAATTCCATGACGATAACCCGCAAATAATCCACTCGCTTAGGTGTGGTTATACCCAATAACTTCTCGCAGGTCATGTGCCATCCCATATTATTGAGCGGCGAAGAACAATAATTGAGACGATCGGTAAGTGTAGTGATCTGAGCCAGTGGGCGACGCTCGGCCAGTTTTTCGAACGCGCGATGAATGTACCCGATGGTTTGATCGGCCGATACAATGCGCTCACCATCGAGCTCGAGAATATTTTGCATCACACCATGAGTAGCCGGGTGCGTGGGCCCCAGGTTTAACGTGGTGGTCGTTTTCTCGATCGATCCTTCGGGCAGTTTAATGTGTTCGCTCATACGATAGCCCCTACGGGGCGTTTTAGCTTTGTTTAGCCGCGGCCAAACATTTCGTCATCTTTATCGATTCGGGTTTGATCTTCTAGTGGAAACTCCTTTCGCAGAGGAAAATAATCCATCTCGTCTACGTTGAGGATCCGCTTTAAATTCGGATGACCTACGAAGTTGATCCCATAAAAATCATAGGTCTCGCGCTCCATCCAGTTGGCCGAGGAGAATAAACCGGTAGCCGTATAAACATCGGGTTGATCGACCCCAGTGAATACTTTAAACCGCAAACGGATGTTCTCTTTCAGGTTATGCAAGTGATAGACGACCGCCAACTCACGTCCCTTTTGATCGGGATAATGCACGCCGGTCAGATCGGTCAAGAAGATAAAACCCAATTGTGCATCGTCGTAGAGAAAATTAAGCACTTTAAGGTTGATCTCTTTGGGCGCTTCGAACTGCAGCATGCCATACGAGGTGCTAAACTGGCTAACCTGTTCGCCGAATTTTTCGGTAAGTCGTTGTTGTATGATCTCGTTGGTAAGTGACATGCTCAATTTATTTACGGCCCGCTCGCTGCTGCCTGCGGAACCTTATTGAATACCGTAGCTCTCCAATAGTAATTTGTAATTCTCGGAATTGCGACGACGCAAACTCTCTTTACCGACCAGGTCTTGAATACGAAGTACCCCATCGATGATGGCCTCCGGACGCGGAGGACAACCGGGTACATACACATCAACAGGCACTACCTGATCGATACCCTGCAATACGCTGTAGGTATCGAATATACCGCCACTGCTCGCGCAAGCGCCCACCGCAATTACCCAGCGAGGCTCGGCCATTTGCAGGTACACTTGTTTTACAACGGGGCCCATCTTTTTGGCGATGGTTCCCATGACCATCAACAGATCGCATTGACGAGGAGAGAATCCCACCCGCTCCGATCCAAATCGTGCCAGGTCGTAATGCGAACCCATCGTAGCCATAAATTCGATTCCGCAGCAAGAAGTCGCGAAAGGCAAGGGCCAAATAGAATTTTTTCGAGCCAATCCTATAACGGAATCAAGTGAAGTGGCAAAGAACCCTTCTCCCTGGTGCCCGTCGGGCATGGGGGCCATGCTGATATCGGCCTCCAAGGGTTTTTGAATAAGATTGTAAGATACCGGACGACTCATATTCCAATCATTTTATAGCATAACAAGCGCTCCATTCGAATGTTGTTGTAACAGGGCATCAATCCTCCCATTGCAACGCTCCCTTTTTGATGATGTAAATAAACCCGCAAAGAAAAAAGCCAACAAAAAGAGCCACTGCCCAAAATCCATCCCATCCCAGTCCTTTGAAGTTGACAGCGTACGGATAAAAGAAGATCACCTCCACATCGAACAATACAAAGAGTATTGCCGTAAGAAAATACTTGATGGCCATCGGCTGCCGGGCATCCCCGTGCGACTCGATCCCACTGGTAAAATTTTGTAATTTATCGCTAGTCTTGCGACGAGGTCCCAGCAAATGCGTGGCGACCATCAAAAAGGCAACCAGTCCTACGGCGATAATCACCTGAAGGGCCAGCGGCAAATAAGTAGAGGCAGTTGAGGCCGTGGAGCTCACTTGCAACCAGTAAACCATGCGCTGTTTTTTCTGGGCGCAAAATTAAGGTGCGGCGACCACAAAAACGCTAAGAGAATCAATGGAAACGACGCGATTTGACGCACTGCTTTTAGGAGCTGCCTCCGGCTTTGGGGCCTGGTCCGTTTTTGGGGCCGTTTCTGGCTTGGGGGCAGCCGCTTTCTCTAACACGGTAATATTTTGCTGAATGGCGGCATTAGTAGGATCAAGAGACAACATGCGGCGCAAATAAACAAGTGCTTTTTCTTTGTCTTTCAATACGTTAGCGCTATAAGCCGCGAGATATCCGGCCACTCCTATTATCGTTTTCTTATTTTTTACAGTATCTTTTTCCAAGATCACCAGATACTTCTCGGCCCAAGGAACGGCCGACCCCAACTCCATACTGGTGTCGATAGCCCGTTGTATATTATATTTCATCATATATCCAAAGGACTCTTCGGGGTACTTGGTAACATAGACCCCGAACAAGCTATCTGCCGTTCCGTACGACTTACCCTGGTAATAGGCAAAACCGGCGTCAAAGAGATCGCGTTGACTGGGATTAGGTTTAGTGGTCAAGATAAGTGTGCGCAGATTGCCTTCGATGATACGGCTCAGGCTATCGCCTTTTGCCTTGAACCGATCGGCTCCTTTTTTAAGCAGGTCTACTTTTAGGTTGGCCAACGTATCTACACGGGTAGATTGCAAATAGGTATCAAATACCTCGGCGGGCGTACCTCCGGTCTTGTCAATGATGTCGGCACGCAATTGATAGTCGTATAGCGCAACACCGTCCATTTCATCACCCGTGCGTCCAAAGAAAAGATCGCTGTATTTTTTTGCGTTGACAAAAGAGGCATTCGCCGCATCGGTTTGCTGCTGCTTGGCAAGCGTATCGCCCTGCTGGTAATAGGCGTCTGCCAACAACCGATATACGCGGGGCTTAGTAGCCGCCCCCAATGATGCGATAACCTGCTCAGACTTGGCAATAGCACAGGCAAAATCACCCCGAGCCCAGCAAAGCTGAGAGTAGAGAAACTCATCTTGAATATTCTTTTCGGGCTGCTTGGTCTCGATAAACTGTTGCAATTGCTTTTCGGCAGTGGCATAATCGCGACGATAGAAATAATAATAGAACAACTCGTAGTAAGCCGGTGTAAAACGAGGATCTTTTTGCACGCACTCGTTCAAATATTGTAGCACCAACTCCCAGTTTTTCTGGGAATCGAACAAACGTGCCAATCTGTAACTAGCCAAGGCATAGCCAGGATTCAGCCGAAGAGCCTCCAGGTAATTTTGGTAGGCCTCGCCACCTCCCTCACCAGGACGAGCCTTACGAACGGCATTGCCGAGCAGCAAGTACATCTCTGCATTCTTATCCCCCTTTTCGATCTGCGCGGTCATTTTGGCGATGGCATAATTTAGATCGCCTGCTTTAGCCTCGATATTGGAACGAGAAACGGCATTGAGAATGTCGATATTATCTCCCTTGCGGGTGCGGCTCATGGTCAGCGCCGATTCGAATTTTTGACGGGCCTCATCCTTTTTATTCTCAAGCAAGTCGGCATGACCTGCACCCACCATCACCAATGGTGAATTGGCAGCGGCTTGCAGCGCCTTGTCGTACCAAGCGCGCGCGACAGCAATTTTTTTAACAGAATCCAGCTCGCGTTCAATAGCGGCTTGTCCGCCCCAATACAAGGCATCCGGATCGGCAGGATTATTTTTTAAGACCTGCTGAAAAGCCTGTTCGGCCAGCTCAAAACGCTGGGCAAAAAGATGGTTCTTTCCATCCTGTACGGTTTGTCCATTGGCAATAGCAACTACACCGACACTGATCGCAAGCAAAAAGAAAATTCGTTTCATCTTCAATTAAGGTTTCGCTTTAAGGGCTGTAAATATATTATAATTAGTTATTCGACGACCCGGACCGGACGAATCCCCAGTCTTTTCTGGGCAGGGGCCAAATAGCCCCTTCTAAAAATGATCTGTCCGATCTCGCCACTCACAAAATGAGCAAAGCCGGTAGCCAGTCCGCGGTGTCTCTCCTTTAAGATGTACACAAGATCTCGCACCATAGGATACCGCTTGACATAAATATTGGCTTGGTAGGCTTTTACATAAGAGCCCTTGAGATCGGTACTCTCGATGTGCGCCACGTTGACCTTTTTCAAAAAACTTAATTGGGCCGAGTCTTCGGGATTACCTACCCAACCCACCCCCACAAATCCGATCGCACCTGGATGCGAGGCTACATAATCGATAACACCCTCGCTGCTGCGAGCTGCCAGCGCTTGATCGGTCAGGGGCTCATCCTTCAATACGGAATCTACGATAAATCTGACCGTACTTGTCGCTTTTACGCCATCGAATACGGGGATTAACTTTTTTTTATACTTGCCCGTAAGGACCTGCTTGATCTCTTTCATAGTGAACACCGTATCCGGCGAACCTGGGTGCGCCACTACGGCGATGGCATCGCGCGCCACCACCAAGCTTCTGGCATTTACCCTTAGTGAATCGGCCATTAGTGCCCGCTCCTCGGCAGAGGGACGACGCGTAACCAACACCATGCGAACACTATCGTTGAGCAGATCGCGCAAGCAATCGGCCTCTGTCTTATAATCTACCGTAATCTTAGTGCCGGGATGATTGGACTCATACACTTGTACCAACTCGTCCACAATGGGCTTGAAGGTCTCGTCGGCACTCACGCGAACCGATCCACGGTCAGGAGTATCGGGCAATTCGTTTCGCTGCTCCTCGTACGATTTACACCCTGCTGCCACCAGACACAAGCCAACTAACCACATGGACACACGTTGCAACATGCCTTCTTTTTTTATTGATTTGCCTTAGTTCCTCTGTACAGGCGCCATGCTCCGTAGAGCAGGCACACGACTCCAAAAATACGGTCGGTCTGATCGGGTGGAAACTGCAAGTTGAGATCCCAGCTAAACTGGCTGCGCAGTAAAAAGAACAGCCCCGCGAGCAAGAACAATCCGCCCATGGTATATTCCCTTACTTTTCTAAGTTGCGTGCGATGGGCCTGCTTTTGCTTTTCGTATTCTTGAAACATGGTTGGCAAATTAGCCAAATTTTTAGCGCGGCCATCAAGTTAACGTAACCTTTACGTATAGCGTGGGGAGAACCACGGGGCGGGTTATATTTGCAAAACAGGCAACGCCTGTTTAATACGCTGCCCTATGGCCAAACCCAGCCTTCCGCCCGGCACTCGCGATTTTTCGGCCGAAGTGGTTCGAAAAAGAAACTATTTGTTCAACACCATTCGCACGGTGTTTGAATGCTATGGTTTTGGCCCCCTTGAAACCCCTGCCATGGAGCAACTTGACACCCTGATGGGCAAGTATGGCGAAGAGGGAGACAAGCTTATCTTTAAGATACTCAATAACGGCCTCGATAATCCAGAGAAAGAAAAGCAGACCAGAGCCGCACTCGAGCAAGTGTTGCAAGGAAAAAACAGCAAGGACCTTACCGAGCGGGCGCTTCGCTACGATTTGACCATTCCCTTTGCCCGTTATGTGGCCACCTGGCATCATCAGCTATCGCTTCCGTTCAAGCGCTATCAAATGCAACCCGTCTGGCGCGCAGATCGCCCGCAAAAGGGGCGCTACCGCGAATTTTATCAATGCGATGTGGATGTGGTGGGTAGTCGTTCGTTATTGAACGAACTAGAACTAGGCTGCATCTGTCACGCCATCTTTACCCGACTGCGTTTACCCGATTATAGCCTGCGCATCAATCACCGTCAATTATTATCGGCCTTAGCTGCCCAATGCGGTAACATCTCGCTAATGGGCGCCATTACAACCGCCATCGACAAGCTCGATAAGATAGGGATCGAAAAAGTAAAGGACGAACTAGCCCAAAAAAATTTATCAGCCGCGCAGATCGACTTGATCACCTCCTACCTGAGTGTCAGTGGCACCCTGTCGCAACAGCTGGAGCAGTTTCGATCACTGCTGGAGCAACAACCAGAGGCGGTAACAGCACTCGAAGAACTGCAACAACTGATCGAAGACCTGCAGCGCCAACAAGTCAATGCCGTGCTCGATCCGACACTGGCTCGAGGGCTTAACTATTATACTGGAACCATTTTTGAGATAAAGGCCCCACCCAGGGTGAGTATGGGAAGCATTGGAGGCGGTGGTCGCTACGATGACCTGACCGGTCTTTTTGGAGTATCGGGCATACCCGGCGTGGGTCTCTCGTTCGGCGTTGACCGTATTTACGATGTGCTAGAAGAATTAGCACTATTTCCAGAAGATAGCACGTTGGGAACGCAGGTATTGTTCTTTAACCTGGGGAAAGATGAGATGCAGGCTGCCTTTACGCAAATGCAAGGATTACGCGAGCGGGGCATTGCGGCAGAATTATATCATGAGCCTGTAAAATTCGATAAGCAATTCAAGTACGCTGAAAAAAAGAACATCCCTTATATCGCCATCATTGGGCAAGAGGAAATAATGAATCAAGAGGTGAACGTAAAAAATATTCGCAGCGGCGAACAAAGAAAACTTTCATTTACGGCACTGCAAACGCTATCGTTCGATTGGTAAATGGGCGTTACAATGCCTCGTATATAACGGCCGCCCCTTGCCCCACCCCTACACACATGGTAGCCAACCCAAACCGCGCTTTTCTACGCCTAAGTTCATAGAGCAAGGTTGTCGAAATGCGGGCTCCACTGCAACCCAATGGATGTCCTATAGCGATAGAGCCGCCGTTCACATTGACGCGAGCGGGATCTAGTTGAAGTTCTTGCATACAAGCCAGCGACTGCGATGCAAAAGCCTCATTGAGTTCGACCAGATCGATATCCTTTATTGTAAGTCCGGCTCGCTGCAATACTTTTTGCGTAGCGGGCACCGGCCCTATACCCATCATGGCAGGATCAACACCGGCCACCGCCATTGCCACCACTTTGGCGATCGGAGTTAGCTTGTGCGTGCGAAGGGCGCTCTCGCTGGCCAGCAACAATCCGGCAGCACCATCATTGATGCCCGACGAATTTCCTGCCGTAACCGTACCACCCTTCTTGAATGCAGGTGAGAGGGCCGCCAGTTTCTCGAGCGAGGTTTCGCGAGGATGCTCATCGTTGACCACCCAACTGATGAGTCCCTTGTTTTGTATCTCAACGGCCGTTATCTCTTGTTCCCAACAACCGCTGGCTTTTGCTGTGGCGTATTTCTGTTGCGAAGAAAGAGCAAATTGATCTTGTTGCTCTCGGGAAATCGCATAGTGGGCGGCCACATTCTCGGCAGTTTCTCCCATGGTAAAAGGATAATACTGCGCAGCCAGCGATGGATTGATAAAACGCCATCCCATGGTGGTATCAAAAAGCTGTGCACTGCGATCGAAGGGCTGTGCCGATTTAGCCATTACATAAGGTGCCCTGCTCATACTCTCGACCCCTGTAGCCATTATGAGCTCGGCATCACCAACCGCTACCTGGCGGGCACCATCCATAATGGCCTGCAATCCCGAAGCGCATAGACGATTGACTGTGGTGCCAGCCACCGAAATGGGCAAGCCCGCCAGCAAGGTGGCCATCCTTGCCACATTGCGATTATCCTCACCGGCTTGGTTGGCCGCTCCGGCGATCACCTCTTCGATGGCTGCCGGATCGAGCGTCTCGTTACGCTTATGCAGCGCGCGCAACACAGTGGCCAACAGATCATCGGGGCGCACTGTGCTGAGAGAGCCGCCGTAGCGACCCACCGGGGTTCTAATGGCATCCACCACATAAACAGGTTTCATAACAGAGGTTTGATGGCAAATATCCGTTAAATACTTAAATCCCTTACCGGGCAGTTATCTTTGCAATACATGAAAAAGACGGCCGCAGAAAATATCAGAACCTGGAGCTTACAACAGATCGAACAGCATTTTGAGACCCGGGGCGAAAAAAAATTCAGGGCACGACAACTCTATGACTGGATCTGGCAAAAGAACGCCATGAGTTTTGCCGACATGACCAATCTGAGCAAGGAAATGCGCCAGCACCTGGGCGAACAATTCGTATTACCGGCACTGACCGTCAATGCCACCCAATACTCCGAGGACGGAACCGTCAAAAGCCGCTTTATGACCTGGGATGGGCATGCCATAGAGGGAGTTTTGATACCCACCGAAAAAAGATTGACGGCCTGCGTGTCTTCGCAGATCGGCTGTTCACTTTCTTGTAAGTTTTGCGCCACCGGATACATGGACCGTAAGCGAAACTTGCAATTCGACGAGATCTTCGACGAAGTAGTGTTACTTAATAAAGAGGCCCAGCAGCAGCACCAAAAAAAGATCAGCAACATCGTGTTTATGGGAATGGGCGAGCCGCTACTCAACTACAAGCAAGTCTTGATGGCCATCGACAAGATAACGTCTCCGGATGCGCTCGGCATGAGTCCTCGCCGCATTACCGTCTCTACCGCCGGCGTGGCTAAAGGTATTCGCCAGTTGGGAGATGATAACGTGAGATTTAAACTGGCCCTATCGTTGCATGCGGCCAACGATCAAAAACGCAACGAGATCATGCCGATCAATGAATCGAACCAGATTCGCACGCTGGTCGAAGCCCTCAACTATTTTTACAAGAAGACCGGCAATGAGATCACCTTCGAATACATATTATTCGATCAATTCAACGACTCGCTGCAAGATGCCGAAGAACTGGTCAAGATCTACCGCCAGGTACCCGCCGACCTGGTCAACATTATTGAGTACAATCCCATCGATAAGGCCCGCTTCAAAAAACCTTCCGAGGCAAAAACGACAGCCTTTATGGAGTACCTGGCTCAAAAAAGGGTTAATGCCCGACTGCGTAAAAGTCGTGGAAAAGACATCGATGCCGCCTGCGGACAGCTGGCGAATAAAGGGTAATCGGCCCTCTGGAAAGGCCCCCATTTTAAACCTTTCGATCGCTTGCTGGTCATAGAATGGTAGGCTTGCCCCAAACGGCCTACCTCAAAACACTAACATATGAAATCGATCGTCTTCGTAGTGCTGGCCGCCGGTCTGCTCGTTACCGCCAATGCCCAAGAAAAGCAGACCCCGCACGTCCCTCGGCCACCTTATCGCAATGACCAAAGAAAGCAAGGAAATGAGCTGTTATTGCAACGACTGCAACTAACGTCCGCGCAACGCGAACAACTTAAAAAAGAGCAAGAGCAAGCGCTCGAAAAAGTCTTGACGGCCGACCAAAAAAAGAAGCTCAAAGAAATTCGACAGCAACAACAGCAACGCAAAGAAGAAATGGAAGCTCGCCAGCGTCAGCAACTCAAAGATCGCTTATCACTAACCGACGATCAGGCTACCAAATTGCAAGACCTGCAGAAGAATTTTATGGAGTCGATGAAAAAGAATCGCCAACAACTTGACCAGACGATCGCACAGCAACGCGAACGCACCCGCGAGCTGATGGAAACACACCAGCAATCACTTAAGAAATTGCTGAGTGCCGAACAACTTGATAGATTCAGAATGATGATGCGCGATAAAATGCGTGATGGCATGCAACGATTCAGAGATCGTACCGGCGGGTACGAGCAACGCCCCCCAGCGGACAGAAGAGCTCCCATGAATCGTAGAGCGCCCGCCGAACGCAGAATGCCTCCTCCAAACGGCACTAACTCCGACGTGCGCGCCGATACGCTGTAATTGACCTACCTTTGTAGCGTACTGTTGAAAAACAGCACCTACCTACATGAAAAAATCAGCTTCGAATCCCTTTACCAAGTTTGGGACCAAAAAAAGTAATGCTGCCATAAAAGAGCAGTTCAAGCAAGAAAAAAGAAAGGCCAAAAAAGAACGAGAGGCTTTCTTCGAGCAAAAAAAAGCGGCCGCACGAGTGGCCCGCGGTGGCAAGGCTGCTGCCGATGTAAAAGGAAATTTTCCCAAGAGTCATCCGGTAGTGACACCTCCCGAAAGGATGCCACTTAACAAATACCTGGCCCATGCCGGGGTAGCTGCCCGCAGAGAAGCTGCCGAGCTTATCAAAAAAGGATTGGTCAAGGTGAATGGTGCGGTAATGCTAGAACCCGGTTGCCGGATTGCTCCCCAAGACGTAGTTACTTACAACGGAAAAAAACTTTCTCCGGCCCGTGAATACGTTTACATCCTGCTGAATAAACCCAAAGATTACATTACGACCACCGACGATCCGCAGGGAAGAAAAACGGTGCTTGATATCGTCGGGCAAGCCACTACCGAACGCATTTACCCGGTGGGGCGTCTCGACCGCAACACCGCCGGCGTGCTGCTGTTGACCAACGATGGCGAACTGGCCCAACAATTGACCCATCCCAAAAATCAGGTCAAAAAAATTTACCAGGCCACGCTCGACAAACCCCTGGAGAAAAAAGACTTTGACAGACTGTTACAAGGGATCGTGCTCGAGGACGGACCCGCCGCAGCGGATGTGTTGGCCTATGCCGACAGCAAAGACAAATCACAGGTAGGTATTGAGATACATAGCGGTCGAAACCGAATTGTGCGTCGCATGTTCGAGCACCTGGGCTACGATGTAAAAAATCTGGACCGTGTGGTCTTTGCCGGTCTTACCAAAAAAAATGTGCCGCGTGGCAAATGGCGTTTTCTGAGCGAAAAAGAAGTACGCGATCTCAAACATTTTGGAAAAGGCAAGTAACTACGGATGCAACTCTCCTCTCTCATATTGGCCGAAACCGACCATTGGATAGCGCTCAACAAACCTGCGGGTCTCTTGTCGGTGCCTGACCGGTTGGGCAAGGAGATCTCTCTAAAAATGATGCTGCGCGAAAAATACGGCAACAGCTGGGTAGTACACCGGCTCGACCGTGAGACCAGTGGCGTCATCTTGTTTGCCAAAGATGAGACGACCCACCAGTTGCTCAACAAACAATTCGAAGAGAGACGTACCGAAAAGATCTACACCGGACTGGTAGTGGGCACGCCGGCCGAAGAGCAAGGCAGCATTACCACCCCCATTGCCGAACATCCCGCCGGCGACGGTAGAATGATGACCCATGCCAAAGGGAAACCCTCTCACACCGATTACAGAGTACTCGAGCTACTCCGACCTTATAGTCTGGTAGAATTTATTATCCATACCGGTCGTACGCATCAAATTCGCGTACACCTACAATCGCTTGGACATCCCATTGTCTGCGACACCCTGTACGGAGATGGAAAACCCGTACTAGTATCATCACTTCGAAAAAAATTTAAACTCTCTAAACTGGCAGAAGAAGAAAGACCGATCCTTGCCCGACTGGCCCTGCATGCCCGGCGACTTAGTTTTGTCGACAACGAAGATCAACCACAGCACATAGAGGCTCCGCTGCCAAAAGACCTTACGGCCACATTATCACAACTCAGAAAAGCACAGGTAAAAAAATAATAAAGGCCGAACGACCATGCGTTACGCTGGTTGTACGCATTCGAAAGTATATTTAATGGCGCTATTCTTACGCAACATGGCCGCCACGCCACAGTATTTTTCGAGCGAAAGATCGATGGCCTTTCTCACTTTGTCTTCGTTTGCCGGATCGGTAGTTACTGCATAATGCAGATCGATGTCAGTAAAGACCCTTGGATGATCGGCGGTCTGGTCGGCCGCACTAACTATGGTCAATCCCGTAAAAGTCACCCGCATCTTCTCTAAGATCTCCACTACATCCACCGCAGAACAACCTGCCAACCCTGCCAGCAGTAAGGCCTTTGGACTCATACCAGCCTGTAGATGCCCATCCATCGTCACCGCTCCGCCATTTTCTTGTACGGCCTCGAATAGTAGCTTTTCTTTCCAATGTGTGGTAATGGTCATGATCTGTTTTTTTTACGAATGAGCAATGCCGCTACGCCCGATAAAGAGGCCGTCAATTTGCTGTAGGTTTCTTTGGTCAACAACTTTGAATCGTTGAGGGCCTTGTATGTTAAAAAGAGGCCCAGTGGAAGTAACACGAATGTGGCCAGCCACATACCCACAAAAGGCGTAAGCGTGTCTTCTTTGGCGAACTTCTCCCCTACCGTACTCGAAAAATAAAAGAGCATAAAAAAGACGATGGCAAAGATCAACGGAGTGCCCAATCCACCCTTTCGAATGATCGCCCCCAACGGAGCACCGATCAGAAATAAGATGATGCAGGCCACCGACAAGGCCAGCTTACGATGCCATTCAATAAAGTGACGTCGTACACTTCGATTCTTATCGGAAAGCACGCTATACAACGATTCTGCGCTCATTCGGATCGAAGCGGCCGAACTCTGCGTAGTACTGAGCAAAATGGCAAGAGACGAATCAGGCAATAGTTGGCGAAGTTGTGTCTTACCCTTACGGAGTTTTTTCTCAGCGCTGCTAGGTGCCGTAGTTGACCAAGTGGTATCCATCAATCCATAAAAAGCAAACTGCGTTAGCAGGTCGCGCGTCATTCGGTTGACCACCGTATCGCGCTCGCGGCGCAGCGAGTCAATAGCTTGATTCAGCTGACGCATACTGAACATCCGCTCATTGTTCTTATTGACACTGTCCGCTGTTCGGCTGCTGAATCCAAGGGCGGCCAGATCGAATTGCTTAGTGTACGTCTTAAAGTTAGTGCGGATGTACTCGTTGTTACCCGCATCGAAAGGATTGCCTCTTTCTTGGTATCGCGATCCATCGCGCAAATGCAATTCCAAAAACCGTTTGTTACCGGTGACCCGCATGACACCGCTTTTGGCCATTACAAAATTATCCTGCAACAGGTTGCCTTGCTCGTAGATGATCACATCTCGTATGACACTATCGTTGGATTCCTTTTTACCGATCTTGATGGCATACCCGCCGATCCGATCGTAAAATATACCCTCTTTGAGATTAAAGGCCGGCTTGGCGTATACTATATCGGCCAGCAAGGTCCTGGATTTTAGATTGGCTACGGGTATAACGTAATTCGAAAATAAAAAGGCAATAAAGCCGATCAGGATACTGAGCAAAAACAGAGGGCGCATAAAACGCAACAGGGAAATACCGGCCGATTTGATGGCAACCAGCTCAAAATTTTCGCCCATGTTCCCGAAGGTCATCAGCGATGACAATAGCACGGCCAGTGGCAGCGCAAGCGGAACCAGCACCGCGCTTTGGTAGCCGATAAATTCCAAAATAACTCCGGGGCCCAACCCCTTGCCGACAAAGTCATCGATGTACAGCCAAAAGAATTGCATGACCAACACCAACAACGTAATAAAGAAGGTGGCGATGAATGGCCCTGCGAAGGACCGAAGGATCAGCTTATCAAGTTTTTTAAACAAGTCGGTAAACTAAGGCCGTCATTAGTTGCCAAGTCGATGGAAAAGATCTTTGACCTGGTGGTCCCACAGCAGGGTTTGGTCTTTTATCTCTTTCTTCTCGGCAAAATCCTTTATGACCAAAATGGTCTGGTTGGTGATCTCCGATTTATCGATGGCAAACTCAAAATATTCTCCCTTGGGAGCGGTTATCCAGCGATAGCGAACGAATTTATCTTGTTCCTTTTCGATAACCTCGGCTTGCTCTACATTTCCATCCCAGCCAAAATAGAACATCCCATCGCGCTCATCTACTTTGTCGGCAAACCACTCACTCAATCCGGCCGGCGTAGACAAAAAATCGTACAAGATAGTAGGCGAACAACGAACCGGAAATTCCAATGTATATAATTGCTTGCTCATGTCTTTATCAGTTGCAACGATGCAATAATAGAGAAAATAACATCAAACACAAAAAGGGAGTTTTTTAGCAAAAAACAAGGCGGATTATCTCTTGTCAAGACAATACCCCGTCCTATAACTTGATCTCTCAATTCGAGGCTATGCGTATGAGACAAATAAAGATCGGAAAGTCAATCACCAACCGAGATCAACCCAGCGTGGAGAGATACTTGCAGGAGATCGCTGCCATTGAGCGTATCAGCCCCGAGGAAGAAGCAGAACTTTCACAAAATATTAAGAGAGGATGCCAGTTTTCACTTCAACGGCTGGCCAGTGCCAATCTGCGTTTTGTAGTTTCGGTGGCCAAACAATACCAGCACCAGGGCCTGCCACTTTGCGATCTGATCAACGAAGGTAATTTGGGGCTGGTCAAGGCGGCTGCTCGCTACGATGGTACCAAAGGATTCAAGTTTATCTCATATGCCGTGTGGTGGATTCGGCAATCGATCTTGCTGGCCCTGGCCGAACATGGCCGTGTCGTAAGAGTGCCCGTCAACAAGGTGAGCAGCGCACACCGAATGCAAAAGTCCCATGCCTTGCTGGAACAAGAACTGGAACGTGATCCCACTACCCAGGAGTTGGCCGCTTTTATGGGCGTTACCGAAGAGGAAATATACGCTTGCCGATGTGTGCATGTCAAACATCATAGCATTGACAGCCCGGTGGCCGAAGAAGAAAAGATCGGAATCAGCGAAACGCTCGAGGACAAAGGAAGCACCCGGGCCGACCATAGATTAGAGGGTGCAGCCTCTCTTCAGATCGAAATTGAGCGATGCCTACAGACCTTAACCGAGCGGCAGCAACGGATTCTCTGCGCCTATTTCGGTATCGGAAGGCCCTTGTCAAAAAGCCTGGAGGAGATCGGAGCTGACCTGGGTATCAGTCGGGAAAGGGTTAGACAGATCAAAGAGAAGGCACTGGCCCGCCTGCAGCATGCCCACCGGTCGCGCATGCTTCGCAGCTTTCTGGCCCAATGATCGGCTGGCGCTTCGTATCTTTGACGCCCTTTATTACTATGTTCAACTCTTTACAACAAAAACTAGAGACCGCTTTCAAGAACCTCAAGGGGCAAGGCCGAATTACGGAACTGAATGTGGCTACCACCATCAAAGAGATCCGAAGGGCACTGGTGGATGCGGACGTAAACTACAAGATCGCGAAGGAATTTACCGATAAGGTCAAAGAGAAGGCCATGGGGGCCAAAGTGATCAATGCGGTGTCTCCGGGCCAGTTGATGACCAAGATCGTAAAGGATGAGTTGACCGCGTTGATGGGAGGTACCGAGGCCACATTGCAAGACAAGGGCAACCCGGCCATTATCCTGATCGCAGGTTTGCAAGGCTCTGGTAAAACTACATTCAGCGGAAAACTGGCTAATTACCTGAAACAAAAAAGAGGGCTCAGCCCCTTACTGGTAGCCGGTGACGTGTATCGACCGGCCGCTATGGAACAGCTACGCGTGCTGGGGGAACAGATCGGTGTTGAGGTCTACATAGATGCCGCTAATCAAGATCCTGTCGCCATTGCCCGCGATGCGGTGAGTAAAGCGCGCAGTTTGAACAAGAACGTAGTTATCGTCGATACCGCCGGTCGATTGGCCG
>Ga0068877_10001573_pt1 | contig 18702 bp, 15 predicted proteins | sample NOAtaG_FD_66437 | JGI IMG/M metagenome (GOLD analysis project Ga0068877, IMG submission 66437) | Freshwater lake microbial communities from Lake Erie, under a cyanobacterial bloom - NOAA_Erie_Diel6S_1000h metaG | ecosystem: Environmental > Aquatic > Freshwater > Lake | place: USA: Ohio, Lake... | reverse complement strand
TTCGGCGAACTCCCGCCGGATAGCAGCGCACCAACAGATGACCGGACCGAGGTGACCCTGCTGGTCGAAGACACCCCCGGCGATCGGCACCCTCAATTTTGTATCCTTGTAGGAGCATAGGCCAGAAGCCCGAAGGATAGATGTTTGCACTCATCTCGATTATTTCGTTGGACCCGGGTCCTGACAGCGCGGCGGGACCGTTTCGATCCAGGTGATGAATGCAGGGTTTCCCAACAGAGCTGCCCGTTGATGGCATAGGGGACGCGGCCGCCTTCGCTCTATTCAGTACAGCGATCCAAAGCCGCTCCGCCACGCTGGGGGATTTGCACGCGCTCGCTCATATGGACCCGCCGCCGCTTGACATTGCGGCGCGCCTCGTCGGCTTGAATGCCGAGTTCAACCAGAACATGCTGCACCGGGAAGTCAGCCCATTTGCGACCGAAGTTGAGGTCAGGCTGATCGATTGGCTGGCGCCATTGTTTGGCATGCGCTGCGGGCACTTTTGTTCGGGGTCCACGCTGGCAAACCTCACTGCCCTTTGGAGGGCCCGCGAGGCCGGGGCGCAATGCGTCGTTGCTTCAGCCGATGCGCATATATCCATAGCAAAAGCCGCTCACATCCTCGGCATGCCGTTTCGCGCCGTTACTGTGGATTCGCACGGTCGTTTGGACCGGGCGGACTTAGGTGACGTCCAGGAAGCGGCTGTCGTGTTGACCGCGGGCACGACAGGTCGCGGCGTCATTGATTCATTGGAACCCGTTGCCTGCCGATGGGTTCATGTGGACGCGGCCTGGGCCGGGCCTTTGCGGCTCACTCAGTTCAGCGGGCGTCTCGACGGCATTGAGCACGCAGACAGTGTCGCGGTCTCCGCCCACAAATGGCTCTACCAGCCCAAGGAATCGGCAATCATCCTTTTCAAATCTCAGGATGCGCAAGACGCGATCAGCTTCGGCGGGGCCTATCTGGCCGCGCCCAATGTTGGCGTGCAGGGTTCACGCGGCGCTGCTGCGATTCCGCTGATGGCGACTTTCGTAGCACTGGGAAGGAAAGGAATTGCAGCGCTGATCGAACGCAACATGGCGCACGCTGAGGCATTGGCAGCGCTGATCGCTGAAGATGCAAGATTTGAACTGAAGCAACCGCCGGAGACCGCTGTGCTGAACTGGCGTTTGGTGAACGGTTCTACAGAGTCAATGTTGGCCAAACTCTCAGGCACCTCTTCTCGCACGCAGATAGACGGCGCGCTATGGGCCCGCCAGGTTGCAGCGAATCCAAACGCCGATATCGCCCGCATATGGGCGCAGATCGTATCGGCGATTTAGAAATAGTATTGGTGTTTGCTTCAGCGTTTTCGGTTGCCGTCACGACGTCAACAAAACGAGGCGGAAGGCGACAGCACAGACCTTTCCAATCGTTGCGGTTCTGGCAACTTTCGGCGAAAAGGTCGCTTCCGCTGGCATCGGGTTCAGTGTCGCCCTCACAGGCCATGGTTCAGTCAACTTGAAACTTGCGGCGTTCTCTTGTTTGGCGACTGATTTATTGCAAGTGTCGTCAATAGGGGGTGGCGCGTCTTGGTTAATGCCGATCATCAGGCGGGCGACCGTGTCGAAGTCGCATCCACGCCGTCTGGCGACGCTGCCGACATCCGGCCGACAGTTTTCCAGAAAATCTTCTACAGCTTGGGGCAGGCTGCCCAGTCGGGAGGTTTCGATACGGCCCTCGGGTTCGTATTCTTCTATTATTCGGTTGTACTCGGCCTGCCAGGCACGCTGGTCGGAGCTGCACTCGCGGTGGGCCTGGCTTTCGACGCGCTCGTGGATCCCATGATCGGATCCTGGTCAGACAATATCAAATCCCGCCTCGGGCGCCGATTACCCTTGATGATCGTTGCAATTCCGCTGACCACCATCGCGGTCGGCCTACTGTTCTCGCCCCCTCCGAATCTCAGCCAACCGCTTCTCTTCGGATGGCTCGCCGTCCTGTCTGTTGCCGGACGCAGCGCGATCTCGCTTTTCCACGTGCCCTATGTCGCGCTCGGCGCGGAAATGGCCACTGACTATGCCGAACGCACAAGTGTCGTCGTCTATCGCTCGACTGCCGGGATCCTCGCGGGACTGGCGATCACCGCTCTCGGCTTCTCGGTGTTCTTCGCAGACGGCGGATTGCAGAGACCGGAGGCCTATCCAGGATTTGGCTGGTCGGCCGCGGCCATCCTTTTTGCCTGCATGACAGCATGCTGTCTCGGGCTTCTGCGCTATGCTGGGAAACTGCCACAGCCTGAACCGATCGCCCAGCCAATGGGGCGGCGGCTGCCGATCGAGGTGAAGGAGATATTCGCGAACCGCTCCTTTCGTCTGCTTTTCATCTCTGCGGTGATCACCTACCTGGCTCAGGGGCTCAACGCGACGCTGAACAGTCACGCCTTTGTGTTCGTCTGGATGCTGAAGAGCGAAAGCATCCAGTTTATCACTTATGCCTTCATTGCGGGGCTTCTGATCGGTGTTTGGGCGGCTCCGAGAATCCAGGTTCGTCTGGAAAAGAAAGACGTGGTTCTCATCGGCCTTTCGCTGCTTATCGCCAACTGGTTGGTGATCCAGGGGGCCTGGCTTCTCGGCCTCTACAGTCCCGTCGGTGAGGCGGCCTTGGTGCCCATGCAGATCAATTCCTTCGTCGCCGGAATCGGGATCGGATTTGTGAGTGTCTCGTATCCCTCGATGATGGCCGACGCGGCCGACGAACATGAGCACCTGTTCGGCCGCCGCCGGGAGGGGCTTTACTTTGCCGGGCTCGGCTTCGCGAACAAGGCCGCCGTCGGTATCGGTGTCCTCCTGGCCGGGGTTGCTCTGGACCTGATCCGGTTTCCCAGTGACATCGGCCAGACTACTGGGGCTGTGCTGTCGCAGGACGTTATGGTGGGTCTCGTGCTTGTCTGGGGGCCTTTTCCCGCCGTCATCGCGGTGGTCTCGATGCTGATCTTCGCTTCATACAATATCACCCGTGAGCGCCATTCCAAGATTGCTCTCGCGCTGCGTCCCAAGCGCCAGGCTCAAAGCGGCGATTAGACCCGTGGACGCATTCTTGTTAACGAGCTGGGGCCTGGCTCGTTTGGGCAGACCTGGCAGAAAGTTGACTATTGACGATTTAAATAATAGCAGGTGGGGGTACACACGGGAGAAGGCCATGAGCGGTTTGAGCGATTTGAAGTCGGCAGGTGAACGCTGGACGGACGATCCGGAGGTGCACGCCCTTCGCGCCTACCTGGACGCCAATAACGGCATCCGAGGCCTCGAGGTGCTGGAGCCGGCGGACATCCGGCACGCTGTCGAACTCTTTCGTCGGGACGGCTTTGTCGTCATCGCCAATGTGCTGGATAGCGCGCAGGTCGAGATCCTCTCGAGAGGGTGCGCGGAGGTGGCCGGCGAAATTCTTGCGCTTGATGACGGACGAAAGGGCAATCGCGGTTCGCACCGCTACTCTTTTGGTGGCTCAAGCCTGACCCGCAGCCAGCTGCATCGGCCTGAATGGCAGATGCTGCTCGACATCCCGGTCGTCACGAACGTGGTGAGCGCGATATTCGGCTCGTCCGACTATGTGCTGAGATCTGCCAGCGGCGATTTCTGTCTTCCGGGCGCCGTGGAGTACCAGCCTTTGCATTCAGATGTACGCGACTGGCATGACAGGTACTCGACGCCGTTCAGCGCCTTCTACGATCCTCGTGGTCAGCTGACGATCCGGGACCTGCCTTGCCCTTATGTTTGCGTAAACTTTTTGCCGCAGGATGTGACCCGCCTGAATGGCCCTACCCGTCAGATACCGGGAACCCAGCACGCCCGTACTCCGATCCCGACCCTCGACGGAGAGCCTGAGTGGATGAGGCTCAGCACGGTCTGCCCGGCGCCTGCCGGAGCGGTCATGATCCGTGACGTCCGGGCCTGGCATGGTGGTACGCCGAACATCTCGGATGCAATCCGGTCGATCCCCAATCTCGAATTCTACGCGCCCTGGTTTCGCGAGCCCATTGTGCCGGGCATCACCTACAGTGATTACAGAAAGCTGTCCGACCATGCCCAGCGCATTGTTCGCCACTGCGTTGCCGATTCCAGCGAGACTCTGGTAACCGGACCGACCCTGCGGGCGCCATGAGCCCGGCGGCCTGGAGTTTGTCATGAAGTACCGACCGCTTGGCCGAACGGCGCTCAAGGTGAGCGAACTCTGCCTTGGCACCATGAATTTTGGTTCAAAGGCTACCGAAGAAGACAGCTTCGCGATTCTGAACGGCGCGGTCGCCTCAGGGATCAACTTCATCGACACCGCCAATCAGTATGGCGGTGACAAGGGGGTTGGAGCAACAGAGACCATTCTGGGCAACTGGCTGGCAGAGGACCCAAGCCGGCGGGACCGGCTTGTACTGGCCACCAAGGTCCACGAGCCGATGTCGGAAGATATCAATGACCGCGGCCTGTCGGCGCGCCACATCCAGATGGCCTGCGAAGCCAGCCTCAAGCGCCTCAGGGTCGACCATATCGACCTTTACCAGATGCACCACATCGACCGGGCCGCGCCGATGGAGGAGATCTGGCAGGCGATGGATCGGCTGATCGCTCAGGGTAAGATCACCTATGTGGGTTCCAGTAATTTCCCGGGTTGGAAGATCGCTCAGGCCAACGAGAAAGCCGCCGCCCGGAGCAGGCTTGGGCTGGTATCTGAACAGAGCCTCTACAATCTGATCGAGCGGCGGGCTGAGCTCGAGGTGATCCCGGCCTGCCTGGAATATGGTGCCGGGTTGATTGCCTGGAGCCCGCTGGCGGGCGGCTTACTGGCGGGCCGATCAGAGGACCCAGGCGGCAGGCGCCAGTCAGATGGGATCAAGGCCGCTGCCGCAGCGCGGTCGCAGCAGCTAGCGCGGTTCGAAGCCCTTTGCGCAGAGCTCCGGCAATCTCCCGGCGGAGTCGCCCTGGCTTGGCTCCTGCGCCAGGCGGGCGTTGCGGCCACGATCATCGGGCCACGCAGCCTCGACCAGCTTACCTCTGTACTGCACGTCCCCGACATGCATCTGAGCGACGAGACGATCGCGGGGATTGACGCCATCTTTCCGGCCTGCGGCCCCGCGCCCGAAGCCTATGCCTGGTAGGGGAGCCGGGTATTGATGAGAGGCTGGAAGACCGGGCGCGTTGATGTCTCAGACGGGCATCTCGTCTATCACCGCACCGGCGGGACGGGCTCGGCGCTCTTGCTGTCGCATGGTCTGACCGACAATGGCCTGTGCTGGCTGCGGCTTGCGGCGGCTCTGGAGCCAGAATTCGACATAGTGATGCTGGACGCCCGCGGTCACGGGGAGAGTTCGCGGATACCTGCCGGCGCTGGGCATGACCCGGCGGATGACATCGCCGAGGCGATTGACGCCTTAGGGCTGAACGCGCCGATCGTGATGGGCCATTCGGTGGGTGCGCGCGCGATCGCCGCCTACGCCAACGCGTATCCGGGCAAGGTCTCGAAGGTTATTCTGGAGGATCCCCCATTCCTGCCGCCGATCGATCCTGCGAGCGCTGCGCGGCGGAAGGACAGGTTTCGCGAACAGGTCGAGACATTCCGTACCCTGTCGGAGGGCGAGCTGATCGCAAGGGGGAAGGCCGCTTCGCCTGCCTGGCACGCGGATGACTTTCCGGCCTGGGCCGCCGCGAAGAAGCAGGTCGATCCGGAAGCCATGCCGGTCTATCATCAGCCATGGCAAAAGAGCATTGTGGCGATCACCGCGCCCACGCTTCTGATCCACGGCGATCCCGTTCTGGGCAGTCTGGTGACGCCAGAAATCGCTGAGGAGGCACTTTCCCTGAACTGCAATTTCAGAGCGGTCCGGGTTTGCGGCGCCGGCCACAACACCCGGCGCGAAAACTTCGCCGACTACCTGTCGGCGGTCAGGGCGTTCCTGCTCGGGCCATGACGACCGCCCCCCACGCCACGCGGTTTGGAGCATCCGAACTACGGTGACGTTTGCGATTCAATCGAGTTGCATGATGCGACTCATCATCAACAGCCGCGCGACAGGTCTGCTTTCGCGCAGCAGCTCCGACGAATACCAAAGTGTTTCTGTGCGGGGCGTTTGTCCAACGCAGAGCACTTCACCATTGCATGTATAGTCTACGCCCGCCTCGATGGGGCCATCGAAAACCTGAAGCTCGATGCTTCCGTAGAGCCCGACGCAGCCGGATTGCAACTCGACGAGGTGAGGCTCGACCGCACGCAGCGCGTCGATCGCAAGGTTCGCCGGCAACGTGCCTGAAGCGTATGCCTCTATCGGGGCTGTGTTGCCAGGCAGATCCTTCGCCAGTCGCGATTCCGGGATCATGGACGGGATTCCTTTAACGTTCCGGCCGACTTCGACAGCGCTCAGCAGGGCCCCCGACGCTGCTCCATGGTTTGTGGCCAAACGATGTCGAATTGGGCTGACGGCGCTGGGTTCGCCTGTGAAGGCGACGCCCTCGCAGACGATCCGGCCTGCCTCGTCCTCCATCCTGAGACCTGCAAACCGGGTAGCGGGATCCACCGGTCCCAGGAACGCCCTGACAGGCTGTCCGGACAGGGTTGCGTTGCGGAAGTGAACAGACATCGTCCCCGCCTTCAGCCAGTAGGCGCCGAAGCGTTCGAGGAGCAGGGGGGCGAACTGTTCCATATGGATTGAGCCCGCAATCCAGCCCCCTTCGAGGCCGAGCTTTTTTGCCGTCTCGTCATTGTGAATTGAGCCTGCGGCGTCGGCGGCGATGTTGACGGGTGTCTTCCAGGCTCCGATGAGCGTGCCGTCAGGCCCCGTTTCGAAATCTGCTTGGGTCATTTGAGCCGGAGAACATGTTTTGTGATGATCTCCCGCTGGATCTCATCGGTACCGCCCGCAATGCTGGCGGCGCGCCCGGAAAAATAGCGGCTTACCTCGCGTGCCGCCCAATCCGGACCGGGCAAGGCAGGCGCATTCCAGGCCTGTGCTTCGCGCGTGAACGGCATTGCCCAGAATCCGGCGGCTTCCAGAAACAGCGTTGTAGCGCGTTGAACGAGCTGGCTGCCTTTCAGCTTGAGGATCGAGGTGTAGGGGCCGGGTACCTCGCCAGCTTCAAGTTCCGACAAGGCGCGCAGCTCTGTGGCTTCCAGCGCGGACAATTCCATCTCAAGCTCCGAAAGCCTGATCGAAAGGCCTTCTTCAGCGGGCGCGCCGAGCTCCGCCTGCTTTGCAAGCTCACTGCGCAGACGCCGCGTCAGGAAGATCGACAATGAAATGTTGGCAAGCCCCGTGCGTTCATGAGTGAGCAGGCCCTTGGCGTAAGTCCATCCCAGGCCTTCTTCGCCGATCCGGTTTTCAATCGGTACACGGACATCTTCAAATAGGACCTGATTGAGGTGGTGCATCCCGTCAATTGTCGGGATTGGACGGATGGTAATGCCGGGCGATGACAGGTCGATCAACAGGAACGAAATGCCGTCTTGCCGGCGATCGGTTTCCTGTGTGCGAACGAGGCAGAACATCCAGTGGGCAATATGAGCCCAGCTTGTCCAGACCTTCTCGCCGTTCACGATGTAGGCGTCGCCGTCGCGTTCCGCCCGCGTGCGCAGTGCCGCAAGGTCCGAGCCGGCACCTGGTTCTGAATACCCCTGGCACCACTCGACTTCATTGTTGAGGATGCCGGGCAGGTGGCGGGCACACTGCTCGGCATTGCCATATCCCTGAAGGATCGGCGACAGCATCATCATGCCCATCCCGCCCAGCTGCGCGGGGACGCCGTTCGAAGCGGTCTCGCGTTCCCAGATGTAGCGCTGGGCCGCGCTCCATCCGGGCCCGCCGAATTCAGGTGCCCATTTATAGGCGGCCCATCCACGTGTGCGCAGTGCGTCGATCCACTCCCGGCGATGATCGGGCGAATCATTGTAGGGGCGTGAGCGCGGAAAGTGACGCGCAACGAGCGACCGGACGTCCTCGCGAAAAGCCTCTTCGGCCTGTGTGAACCGGTATTCCATATCGACCTCAGATCTTTTTCTCGCGGCCCGCCCAATAGCGCGCGCGGACGCGTTCACGCTGGATCTTTCCGCTTGGAAGCCGGGGCAGTTCATTCACGAAATCGATGCCTCGCGGCTGTTTGAACCTCGCGAGCGTTTCGGCGGCAGTTTTGAGAATTTCCGCCGCCAGCGTATCGCTCGCGATGAACCCGTCTTTCAGTTGGATGACGGCGCGTACTTCCTCGCCCCATTCGGCATTCGGTGCGCCAATCGAGCAAACGTCTGCCACGCCCGGATGGCGCGCGATCGCGTCATCGATCTCTTGAGGATAGATGTTTACCCCGCCCGAGATGATACATTCAGCGGACCGACCCGTCAGGAAAAGGAACCCGTCCTTGTCGACATGACCGATGTCGCCGAGCGTAAAATAGCCTTCGCGGCTCTGCGCTGCGGTTTTCTCCGGAGCCTTGAAGTACTCGAACGGATTGTTTGCATCAGCCACATGATAGATCGTGCCGTCTACGCCTTGCGCCGCCTGGGCGCCGGTCTCATCCAGAATGCGAACGGATCCGTCGCTCGGTATGCGCCCCACACTCCCTGGCTTTTCAAGCCATTCCTGAGATGTGATGTGAATTCCGGCGCCGCCTTCCGAGCCGGCATAATACTCATGAAGGACCGGTCCGAACCAGTCGATCATGGCGCGCTTCACATCCGGCGGGCAGGGCGCAGCGCCGTGAAAGATCTTTCGGAGAGACCGGACATCGAACTGGTCGCGCTCGGCTTTCGGTAAGGCAAGCAGGCGCTGGAACATGATCGGTACCATGTGGGCGTGGGTTACTTTTTCGCGCGCAATCGTCTCGAGCACGCGGCGGCTGTCCCAGCCATCAAGGAGTTCGATCCTCACACCTGATGCGAGGGGCCAGCGTATATCAAACAGGAGCGGCGCTGCATGGTAGGCGGGGCCGCAGCATAGCTGGACATCTGTTTCCGGATCAAAATCAGAGAAAGAGCCCGCCAATTGGGGGCCGACAGGCTCGGGAAGGCGCCGCATTACCCCTTTGGGGCGTCCGGTCGTGCCCGAAGTATAAAGCATGATCGTGCCGTGAGCCGGGCTCGCCAGCTCGCTGGCGCTGCTGGCGGCAAGGGCGGCGTCATAGTCGTCGCAGCCGGCAGATGCGCCGCCGACGGACAGTTTGACGTGCAGGCTGGAAAGATTGCCGATCCATTCGGCATTCAGGAAACGCGATTCGGCAACGATGGCGCGTGCTTCACAATCTTCAACAATGTAGGCGGCTTCTGCCCCGGACAAGTGCCAATTGACCGGGGTCAGACGAAGGCCGGTTCGCTGGCTTGCCAGGAAAGTCTCGATGAACTCGCAGCGATTGCCGCAGAGCAGCGCGATACCGTCGCCCGGGCGAAGGCCAGCGTCGCTGAAAACCTGCGCAAGCCGGTTTGCGTTCTCGTGCAGTGCCTTGAATGTCCTGTGGGATTGCGCGTCCCGAATAGCCACTCGGTCTGGCCACCGGTCGGCGTAAATCGCGCTCGCTACGCCGCGCGAGACGGCCTCTTCGATTGTCATTTCGATATCTCCGCCCTTGTTATTGACGTATAGTATAATAAAATGCGTATGCTGCAACTGCTCGGTCTCGGTGAGGCTCAGGAGCAGCTCCCTGAGCGCGATCAGCATTGCTGACGATCATTTTAATAACACTTGACGTCACCGCACCTTCCTCGTTTATTGACGTTACGTATAATAAAGGCATCGATGCCTGAGGGAGGACTACATGATTTCCAGAAAGCCTAATTTCTTCGGACCCTGCTTGACGGCTTCGGTTTCCGCCATTGCAATCGCAGGCCTGATTGTGCCGGTGGGGCATGCCCAGGAGGAGAGCACTACGGCTGAGGCTTCGTCCCGGCGACTGGGCACCGTCACGGTGGTTGCCCAGAAAAAGGAAGAGTCGATCCAGGATGTCCCGATTGCCATCAGCGCCTTTGGTGATGAGGCGCTCGACCGGGCCCAGATCGAGGACGCCACCGATCTGCAGCTGTCCATTCCGAACGCGGTGCTCGTAGGCAACGAAAACCTGACCATCCGCGGGATTGGTGGCGGCGGTGTGGGCGCTTTCATCAACTTTGCCGGGATCGGCCAGGTTCCGCAGAACGAGTTCTTTGACCTTGAGCGTATCGAAGTGCTGCGCGGCCCGCAGGGAACGCTCTACGGGCGCAACACAACTGGCGGCGCTGTGAACATCATTACCCGCAAGCCGGGAGCCGAGTTCGGCGGTGACCTCAACCTGCAGATCGGAAACTTCAACACTGTACGGGTCGGCGGCGCCGTCAATATTCCGATTTCAGACCAAATCGGCCAGCGGTTCGCCGGCTATTCGCAGAAACGCGACGGGTTCACCGAGAACATCTTTACCGGGAACAATATAGACGACCGGGACCAGTGGGCGGTGCGCAGCACGACCAGTTTCGATCTCGGCGACACGAAGGCTGACCTGGTTCTTGGCTATTTTGAAGAAAACAGCTCCCGCGCCCGCGAAGCCAAGCGCTTGTGCACGGCTGACCCTGTGCTCGGCTGCAGTGCGACCTCTCTAGGGTTCGATTCGCCTGCGTCCCAGACAACGATCCTGCAATCCTTGATCGGGTTTACGGGCGTCGCATCGGGTGGATTGATCTATGCGGGCGCGCCGAACCCAACCGATCTCCGGCAGGTCTCGGCGGACTATGATCCGACCTATGACGCCGAACAATTCTACGGCACACTGAACATCGATCATGATTTCGGCTCGCTTGTCCTGACCTCGGTCACGGGCTTCAACTGGAATGAAAGCGTCGGCACAACGGATTGGGACAATGCAGCATTGCCGTATCGCTTCACGGCACCGCTGACCTACAGCCTGAACGAAGACACGGTCATCACGACGAACCAGCTGCGGACGACGGACAGTTTTGCGACCGACAACCAGACCTGGACGCAGGAGCTGCGACTGGGCACTCAGTTCGACGGTCGCTTCAACTATGTCGCCGGGCTCTTCTATTCGGATTCTAAGTCTTCGACCGCCTTCCGCACATGGCACCCGGCGATCGAGTACTTGCAGCGGGCTCTGGGCCGTCCGCCTCAAACCTGGTTCGTCAATACCGAGACGCCTGAGTCCCGGCAGGAGGCATGGGCCGTGTTCGGCGAAGGGTATCTCGAACTCGGACCTGACACCAATCTGACGGTCGGCGCCCGCTACACCGAGGAAGAAAGGTCGATCCGGACTCGCGCCATCGTTCTGACGCCGGTTCTTCCGTTTACGCTCGCAGACCTTGAAGGTGACAAATGGACCGGCAAGATCGCGGTTGATCACAAGGCCGACTTGCCGATGACCGACGAGACCCTCCTGTTTGCGTCGGTTTCAACCGGCTTCAAGAGCGGTGGGCTCAATCCAGGCAGCAATGTCAAGCCCAGCTTCGACGAGGAGACGGTGACGGCGTTTGAACTGGGCGCGAAGAACACACTGCTTGATGGCTCGATGCGCGCAAACCTTTCGGGCTTTTACTATGACTATGCCGGTCTGCAGTTGGCCCAGCGGATCAATGCTTCATTCGTCACTTCGAACGCTGATGCCAAGGTCTGGGGACTCGAGGGGGAATTCACTTGGGCGCCCGCAGATGGCTGGCTCCTCGATTCGAACCTGTCATATCTCAACACGGAAATCGGCGACTTCTCGACGGTAGACGCAGCAAATCCCGCTCAGAGCGCGACGGCGACTTCGCCTGTGGTATTTATCAACCTGCAAGGCAACGAACTGCCACATTCGCCGGAGTTCAAGGTCAAGGTGGGAGGCCAGTATAGCTGGGATACCGGTCGCGGCGATTGGGAGGCCACGCTGCGCGCCGACGCGGCCTGGCAGAGCAAATACTTCGCGAGGGAATTCAACATTGCGACCGATCAGATCGACGCCTGGGGCTTCCTCGACTTCCAGGCGAAGCTCGCCAGCGCTGACAAGGGCTGGGAGGTGAGCGCATATGTGAAGAACGTCACCGATGAGGACAACATTACGAACATCATCATCGAGGATGCTCTCATTGGTCGCTACCGGAATGCCAGAATTCTTGAGCCCCGGACGTACGGCATCATCCTGACAAAGGACTTCTGAGGTCGTCGTCAATCGAGCCGTTGTTGATGTTTCCTCCAAGGCATTGCGGCTCTAACTTGAGGCACCCGGCGAAACCGCCGGGTGCCTCTTTCTTTAGAAGTTTGCCGTCTTCACAGCGCCGCCATCAATCCGAAGATTGACGCCGGTTGTGTAGGAAGATGCGGGGCTCGCAAGGAACACGGCGGACTTGGCGACTTCTTCCGGCGTGCCGTGCCGGCCTAGTTGGGGCAAGCGGGCTGCCGCTTCAAACAGTTTCGGATTGGCCTTCCGGATTGCATCCCAGGTTCCACCTTCGAAATGAATCGGTCCCGGCGAGACGACGTTGACGCGGATGGCGTCGCGCGAGAGTCGAGCTGACAATTGGCCTGCATAGTTCACAAGCCCCGCCTTCATGACTCCATAGGCAAGTTCATCCGGTGGGAGGTTGGTCAGGACCGCCGCGATTGAAGAGATGAACACAATGGACGGGGCCTTGCTCTTCTTGAGAAAAGGCAAGGCTTGTTCGGCCGCGCGCGCGTGCTGAAGGAAGTCAGTCTCGAACGAATCCCGCCACCAGGCTTCATCCGTTCCCTGAAGACGGGTCGAGACGTTGCTCACAAGGATGTCAATTCCGCTCATCTCTGCGCCGGCCCGATCGATCCAGGCTCGGAAGGCTGCCGCGTCGCGAACATCCAGCGCAGCCCCGTGCACCTTGCCTCCGGCCGCGCGCATTTCATCGAGCGCCTGTGCGAGGCCAGCTTCTCCCCGGGCGCACGTGCTGACTTCAGCGCCTTCTGCGAGAAACTGTTCGGCGATCGCGCGCCCGAGGCCGCGACTACCGCCGGTTACGACCACTTTCTTTCCGTCAAGGTTCAGATCCATTCGAAGTCTCCTGTTCAGTCTGCGAGGCAGCCGCCATCAACGGGAACCAGAGCGCCTGTCATGAAGGCTGCCTGGTCGCTCGCGAGAAAGGCAACTAGATTTATAATCTCGTGGGGCTCGCCATACCGCTTCATGGGAATGCTGGCGGCGAGGCCAGGCCGGGCTGCGGCGGGATCGTCCGGCGAGACGCGGCGTTCCAGCTCGTACATCATTTCCGTGCCCGTCGGGCAGGGGCATACTGCCACGACACGAACCCCGTGCCGGGCGAGAGAGACGGCGGCGGACTGGGTCATCCCGTTCACGGCATGCTTGCTCGCTGTATAGCCGAAGATATTGCCTCCGCCGCGCGAGCCGGAGATCGAAGACACGTTGATGATGACGCCTCTTCCTCTCGTCTTCATATGCTGGGCGGCATACTTCATGCCAAGAAATACCCCGCGCACATTGACGTCGATCACCCGGTCGAAAGCGTCCACGGGGTAACGTGTCACATCGAGCGTCGGTCCCGAGATGCCGGCATTGTTGAAGAGAATGTCGACCCGTCCCCATGCGTTGAGCGCGGTGTCCATCGCGCGTGCCCAGTCTGTTTCGCGGGAGACGTCGCCGTGAAGCGTAATCACTTCCCCAAGCGTCCGCGCGGCGATGTCCTTTACGCTTGTGAACTCGCTGCCATCGAGATCAAGGGCCAGAATACGGCAGCGTTCAGCCGCAAATCTCTCCACCGCGGCAAGACCGATTCCGCGCGCCGCGCCCGTAATAATGATTGTTCGCCCTTCCAGGCCAAGTGTTCCTGATCCCGACAAAGCAGGTTTCTCCTTGATCGATCTATTATACTAAACGTCAATAGATCGCTGTCAAAGGAATCTCTTTGCGAAGTCCCGGATCAGAAACGCGCAGGTATCCGGATCGTCTCTCTGTGGAACGTGTCCGGCGCCGGGCAGGTGATGCACATCGAGCTCAGCGGCGTGCTGCTTGAGGGCAGCAACGAGAACCGAGCCGAAGACGGGGTCCTTTTCGCCCCAGATCACCTGGGTCGGAACCTTGACCTTATAGTCGAGCCCGTCGGTCCACCGTGTTGCCGGTGGCGGAGCGGCCGGCTTGGGAATTACGAAGGGCGCCGCCCGGTACCAGTTCAGCATGGCTGTCCAGGCGCCGGGGCTGCGCCAGGCTTCAAGACCCGCCTCGAAGTCCTGACGCGTCATCCGGCCCGAGGCGAGGTCGACGCTGAACCAGTCCCTGGCGAGACGTTCACCTGCGTCAGCATTTACCTCGTTCTCGAATTCCTGCGAGCGAAGCGTGTCGACATATTGCGAGGCGGCGCGCTGGCCGGGGTCATCCCAGATGGCATCCTGCAGAAGATAGGGGTGGGCGCCATTCAGGATCGTCAGGCTTTTCAGGAGGTGCGGCCGCTCGATCGCCAACCAGAACGCAATGGCTGCGCCCCAGTCGTGCCCGACAAGGCAGACGGGTTCTTCGCCGAGGGAGGCGATGAGCGTTGCGGCGTCAGCGACCAGATGTTCGGGCCGGTAATCTGACACGAATGGAGGGCGCGAGGTCAAATTATAACCCCTCTGATCGGGCGCAAAGAGCGTGAATGTGTCACCGAGGCGTTCCATCAGGGGCCGCCAGACGCGCCAATGGTCAGGAAACCCGTGCAACAGAACCATCGCCGGGCCATCGCCGCAGGTTGCGACATTCATAGAGAGACCGTTTACCGGACGTACGAGCTCACGGATCGTCGGAGCAGTATCGAACTGGGCAGTATTCGGCATGGCGATGTGTCGCTGCAATTAGAATTTGCGTCAATAAAGCTTTGCCAACATAAGCCGGAGTGTTATTGTAATATTTATTCTCGTATTATAACAGGATCACATGGCAAAAACATCGAAACCCGTTCGTACGCGTCTGGCACCCGAAGTCAGGCGCGAGCTGATACTTGATCATGCCGCTGCGCTCATCCGTGAGCAAGGCGTCTCTGCTCTCAACATGGACAAACTTGGCCGTGAAGCCGGTATCAGCAAGCCGCTTGTCTACAATTATTTCCCGAACCGTGTCGAACTCCTGAAGACACTGCTGCTGCGCGAAGTTGAGCGTAATCGTCAGAATAATCTTCGCCTGGCGGGCGTGAACAAGTCGATGGACGCGCTGGTGCGCGCGACCTCCCGTGCCATGCTCGAATATGTCCGCGAGCGAGGGATCATCATCCAGCAACTCATGCTGGAGCCGGATGTTGCCGAGGTCCTGAGAGACATAGATGCGCAGCACCACAAGATGTATGTGGATTACCTTTCAAAGCGCCTCGTCAAGGAATTCGGTATTCCGCGCCAGATCGCAGTGCCGGCAATTGATATCGGCCTCGGCTTGAGCAGCGCGGCGGGAGCCTATTTCGATCAGCATCCGGAAGACATCGACTTTGTCGAAGATCTTCTCGTTACCATGATCATGGGCAGCCTTCAGGCGGTCTCCAAGGGCTGCTCATCCGGTAAGCTCAAAAGGCGTTCGGCGCGCAAGGTGGCACCAGCCTAATTGAGGTCACCGCGCCGGCTTGTAGTGGGCCTCGATCGCATCATCCAGGCGCGTGATGAATTCGCGTCCTGCTAGCCGATCAACCGACAAGGCGCGGAAGCGCGCCGAGACTTCCAGGCATTCAAAGATGTTGCCGTCAGGGTCGCGACCATAGAACAGTGTCCCGAATGCGTTGGAGACGGGTGGCGCGTGGAGGGGGATTCCGGCGGCGGCGAGGCAGTCATATGTTTCGTCCGCATTGCCGACTTCAAAGCAAATATGGTTCCAGCCCGGCCCTGTTGCGTCTTTGCGCGGAGCGGGCGTTGTGCGGGGCACATCATACTCCCAGAATTCTAACGTCGCATTGTCAAGCCTGATCCAGGCGCCTTTGAAGACGATCCCTTCCAGCCCCGCGACCCGGTCAAAGGAACGATGCGGACCGAAGGCGCCTCGGTTATGAACCTTGGTCCCCGTCAGGAATTCGTAAAACGCGGTGAGCCGATCTATATCCGGCGTAACAATTGCTGTGTGAGCATACCAGGGCAGGGTCTGGTCTGCCGGGCCCCAGGGGACACCTTCAAGTTCGATGATGTTTCCTTCGGGATCGCGGACGTAGGCATACAGCGCGCCTGTGCCAAGACCGCTTGGCCTTGCATGCCAGCGCGTTCCGTTTTCGGCGCAACGATCAAACAGGGGATCGACCTCGATCGCCTGGAGGCAGGCGTGACGAATACCGGCATCATGGACGGTATGGCTTTGTGCGGGGACGCCCGCATTCGCGTCGAATTGGAAGAGTTCAACGTGTCCGGTCGGGCCTGTCAGGAACGCAACCTTTGCAGCCGGGTTTTCCGCCTGCATCAAAGCCCGGGTTTCTGGGATGTCTTCAACGTCAAATCGGGCGGCGACCTCGAACCCGAAGCACCCGGTCCAGTAGGCAATCGCCTTTTCGAGGTCGAGCACGGACAGCCCGGTATGGTGTATCCCTTTCATCATTGGCTGATCTTCCTTTTGGTCAGGCCGGCGTTTCCGGAGTTGTCACCTCGGCATCTATGATTTTCCGTATCTCACGGTGACGGGCCTCGGTCAGCGAATAGCGGATCGTCAACCAGGCGGCCGCCAGGACCAGAACGCCGGGAATGACACTGTAACAAAGCGTGAGAACATGCAGGGCTTGCGGGGCCGTCTCGCCTTTCGAGTCGTAGTCGATGGCACCGAGGATGATCAGCGGCAGGGAAGCGCCCAGAGCATAGCCGATTTTCTGGATCATCGCGGCCAAGGCGTAGAAGAGACCCTGCTGGCGATCTCTGGTCCTTGCCGTATCGATGTCGACGGTATCGGCGATCATGGCGGGTGGGAGCATCAGGACCGGACCATAACAGGCCCCCTTGATGACGAAGAGCGCAATGAAGGCGAGTTCTTCCCCCTGGCCCAGGAAGAACATCGAACCGTTCGTGATCGCAATGATGATGAACGCGAGCGTCAGCGCGCGGTGTTTTTCGATCCGCTGCGCCAGCCAGAGCCAAAAAGGCACCATGACCAGTGCGGCGACGAAGTAATAGAAATAAACCGCGCCGATATTTGTCACCCCGACAACATCCCTTGCGAAAAAGAGGGTGATCGTCTGGCGAAAGACTTCGCCGATGGTCCCAACAAGCAGCACGAGGACAATACGGGCGAACGGTCCGTTGCTTGTCAGCAATCCGAGGCTTTTCCGCAGGCTGAACGGGGACTTCACCACGGGCGCATCGGGCTCCGGGACCGTGAAGAATACGATTGTCGCTGCTATAGGGAGTGCGATCAGAATGAAGGTGCTTAGTTCCCGCATGACGTCGCCGCTGGTGGCGCCAGTCCTTGCCAGCACCACGGCCGGAATCAGGGTCGAGATGATAAGGCCCGCGATATCGAAAAATCGGGCGCTTGAAGTAATCCGGGTCCGGATATGGTAGCTCGTCGAAAGTTCTGCGCCCCATGCTGCGTAAGGAATGCCGAGCAGGGTGTAACCGAAATAGACGAGCGAGACCGCGCCGAGGAAATAGTAAATGTTGACGCCATCGACCGGCCGAAAGAGCAGGAACACGCCCGACATCATGACAACGGTGCCAAGCAGGAGCCAGACCCGTCGCCGACCGATGGCGGGGCGCCAGCGATCACTCAGAATACCGATCAGCGGGTCAGTGATGAAATCCGACAGCCGTGCGAACAGAAAGGCGACGCCGATCATCTGCAAGCTGAGGTCAAGCTGGCCTGCATAGAGCGGGGCAAGATAGATCGCGATCGGCAGCCCGATTGTTCCGATCGGAAGTGACAACGAGCCATAGGCGAGGATGGTCTTCAAAGACACGTTCTGTTCGGCCATACCGCCAGCTCCTCGCGTGCCGGTCTACTGCCGACATTATTATAATAAACGTCAGTAGAGCGCGGGGGCAGATGGCGTCAAGGGGCTTCGGATTCTCCATACCAGGCATCGATCATGGCGAGATAGGCTGCTCGGAAGTCGCCGCCGAAGACTTGGGTCAAGATAACGCCTGACATTTCATTTTCCGGATCTACCCAGAAGATGGTTGAGGCTGCGCCGCCCCAGAAACTTGTCCCAGCTGGGATGTTAAGGTCAGCAATACCCGGGTCTTCCAGAACGGCAAATCCGAGGCCGAAATCCAGCCCGTTGCCGGCAAGGCTGGGGGTATCGCGCGCTCTTTCGGGGAGGCTGCCCGTCAGCATTCGAGCGACTGTGTCCTTCTTGAGGATCCTGACGCCGTTCAATTCGCCGCCATTTGCAATCATCTGGGCAAACTTGAGGTAGTCCGCAGCCGTGCTTACGAGTCCGGCGCCGCCAAAATCAATCGGGTAGGGCCGTGCAAACGGGCTCGTGGACGCTTCATCGACGCGCGCCAGCTTGCCGGCAGGCAGGGCGTCAACATCGACAAGATCAAGTATCGCGTCCTGCAACCGTGCATCGGTGATCGCGCGATAAGCAGACGTCAGCCGGTCACGTTTGCTCTCAGGCACACTGAAAAAGGTATCCGTCATCGCAAGGGGCTCGAAAATGCGCTCGGACATGACCTCGCTCAGTCGCTTGCCGCTTGCCGCTTCGATGACCCGGCCCAGCACGTCTGTTGCGTTGCCATAAGTGAAGGCATCACCGGGCTGGTTGCGCAGCGGAATCGCGGCGAGCCGGTCGACCATCTCTTCCAGTGTCGCGGGCGCCGGG
>Ga0068877_10001571_pt1 | contig 18720 bp, 21 predicted proteins | sample NOAtaG_FD_66437 | JGI IMG/M metagenome (GOLD analysis project Ga0068877, IMG submission 66437) | Freshwater lake microbial communities from Lake Erie, under a cyanobacterial bloom - NOAA_Erie_Diel6S_1000h metaG | ecosystem: Environmental > Aquatic > Freshwater > Lake | place: USA: Ohio, Lake... | reverse complement strand
TTTCCTGCTCGATGTCCTCGAAGCCGTGCATGTCGAACACCCCCCAGGGGGTCGGCAGCTGGCAGGAGGCGACGTAGCGTACGGACAAGACCGTTCTCCGGGATGGCGCGAGGGCGGGCGATTCTAGCAGCTTGAGGCGCGTGGCGGACCCTCAGCGCTCGCGCAGGTACATGACGCCGGATTCCTCGCGCAGGCCCACGCGCTGCAGCCAGGACATGCCGAGCAGCGCGGGCTCGGGGTGAGCCCCCTCGATCACCGTGGCCTGAACATTACGGACCAGGATGCCCGAGACCTCCACACGATCGAGAGTGATAGCCCACGCGGCACTGGGGCCTGCGGCCGTCACCACGCGCGTGGGCTCGCCACGTCGCTTGTAATCGATACCGAGCCGATCTGCATCAGCGCCACTCAGGGCGACAACATTCGCACCTGTATCCACCATGAAGGACACCTGGCGGCCGTTCACGCTACCCACGACGCGGTACTCCCCTCGCCCGTTGCGGGAAACCGGGATCTCACGGAGATCCAGGCTTCTGAAGGCACCGCCCGGCTCGCGTCCGGGCTCAAGCCGGATCTCACGCCCTGCCACTTCCACGACCGCCTCCCGGGCCGATGCGGCCACGAGCCGTACGCCTTCGGGTGACGTCTGACCGACCTTCAGCATGCGCGGGCTGCCATCAATGCTCAGCATGGCGCGTCCCTCGAAGAGGGCATTTGCTGTGATGGAGGGCTCCGCCGCACGGGAGGCAAACGGCGCTGCGAACGCCAGACAGAGCAGAGTCGTGATCAGTGCACCCCGACGATCAGGCATCGATGCTGGCTCCGAAATGTTGGAACCCGGTACGTGCGGGGCGGAACCCGGCGCACCGCGCGCCACTTCCTTCCACCACCCTGCCGATGCGTCGGCAGGGCAAACCAAGGTTCTCGGCAGCAGACTCTATCAGCGCCGCGGCAGTAGCCGGCGCCGTGAAACAGAGTTCGTAGTCATCACCACCCGTGAGGCAAAGCGCCAGCGCATCCTCCCGGCTCAACACGGCGAGCTCCGCCTCAAGGGGCAGGCATGCGGCGTCGATCTCGACACCACAGCCGCTCCTCTCGGCGATATGGCCCGCGTCGGCGAGCAGCCCGTCAGAGACATCGATGGCAGCCGTGGCAAGGCCGAGCAGCGCACGCCCCATCGCAACACGGGGCTCAGGCCACAAGAAAGCCGCGCAGGCCGGATCATTCTCCCGGGCACCCGACTGCAGCAGGCGCAAACCAAGCGCAGCAAGGCCCGGACGCCCCGTCACCCAGAGCTCATCGCCCAGCCTTGCACCGTCACGCCGCAGCGCAGCGTCGGGCGTGGCGACACCGTGGACCTGGATCGTGATCGAGAGCGGCCCGCGAGTGGTGTCCCCGCCTACCAGCGCGATGCCCGCACGGTGCGCAAGTTGACCAAGACCTTCGGCAAAACCCGCGAGCCAGGGCTCGTTCGCGTCAGGCAGCGTGAGCGCCAGCGTGAACCACATCGGCCGTGCCCCCATGGCGGCGAGGTCACTCAGGTTGACGGCAAGCGCTCGGTGGCCGATGGCGCGTGGCGAGAGTGACGCCGGGAAGTGAACGCCGGAGACCAAGGTATCGATGGACACCACAAGGTCTTCGCCGGGCGGCAGTCTCAGGATGGCGGCGTCGTCACCGATGCCGAGCACTACACCTTCGGTTGGACCCACGGCAGTCAGCCCGCTGAAATACCGGGCGATCAGCTGGAACTCGGAGAGCGGCATGGGTGCCGGCCGCAGGCGACGGACTCAGCGTCCGCCGCGGATCTCGAGCGCGCGCAACTCGCGGGCCACGCGATCGAGGACAGCATTCACGAAGCGATGACTGTCGGTCGCACCGAATTTGCGAGTCAGCGTGACCGCCTCGTCCAGCACCACACGCCAGGGAACGTCGAGCCGCTCGCGCAGCTCCCAGGTGCCGATGCGCAGCACCGCGCGCTCCACCGGCCCCAGCTTTTCGAGCTCGATGTCGAGAAAGGGAACGAAGAGATCGTCGAGGTCAGAGGCACAGGCAGGGATGCCGTGCACAAGGGCCTGGAAGTACTCGAGGTCGGTTCCACGGAACTCGAAGTCCTCTCGGAATTGCCGCTCGATATCACCGGGGCTGTTACCCGAGACAGCCCACTGATAGAGGGCCTGAACGGCATAGTGGCGGGCTTTATGGCGGCCGGCGACGAGTGCCCGGCGTGCCTCGAGGTTGTCCTGGGTGGGGGCTTCGCTCACAGGCGGCTCAGCAGGCTCACCATTTCGAGAGCCGACAGGGCAGCCTCTGCGCCCTTGTTGCCGGCCTTGGTGCCAGCGCGCTCGATGGCCTGTTCGATGGAGTCGACAGTCAGCACGCCGAAGGCGACCGGTATACCGGAGTCCATGGACGCGACCGCAAGCCCCTTGGTGCACTCGCCCGCCACATGCTCAAAGTGCGGAGTACCACCGCGGATCACGGCGCCAAGGGCCACGATCGCGTCGTAGTTGCCGCTGCGAGCGGCTTTCTGGGCGACCAGTGGCAACTCCCAGGCGCCGGGGGTACGGATGATGGTGATGCGGGAATCAGGAACGCCGTGTCGGCGCAGGGCGTCGAGGGCACCGGCGACCAGGCTCTCGACCACGAAGGCATTGAAGCGGCTCACGATCAGCGCGAAACGGCCCTCGCCCGGGGTGAAATCGCCTTCGATGGTGTGGATGTCTGCCATGTGCGCCTCGCGGCCGTGTATCTGTTGGGGTGGGCAATTCTGCCACCATTCCCTCAGGCGGGCCATGCCGCCGCGGGGGTCAGTCGAAGGAGAGGTGCTCGACCACCTCCAGCCCGAAGCCGGAGATGGCGTTGTAGCGGATACGCGGGCCCATCACGCGCATCTTGCCGACACCGAGGCGACGCAGGATCTGCGAACCGACACCCACGAGCGTGTGCGTGGTATTGGGCCTCATGGGCGGCAATGCCGCTGCCCGATCGCCCAGCGCAGTCGCGACACTCGCGAGTCGATGCTCGGCGGTCTCGGGCTGATCGAGCAGCACGAAGACGCCTTTTCCCTCCCGCGCGATGCGCTCGAGGCAGCGGGCAGGGTTCCATCCGGGCGGTTGCCCCGGCACCTGGGTGCCCAGCACGTCCCGCAGCGCGGCCTGCAGATGCACGCGCACAAGCACGGGCTCTGCGGGGTCGATGCGCCCCAGGCTAAGTGCAGTGTGGAGCGCGCCAGACTCCGGCTCCCTGAACACGCTGAGACGGAAGTCACCCCAGGCCGTTTGCACATCGCCCTCACGAAGCAGTTCTACCGTGGCCTCGTTCAGCAGGCGGAACTGGATGAGGCTCGCGATGCTCCCCAGAGCAAGCCCGTGCGCACGCGCGAAGTCTCGCAGGGCCGTACCGGTGGCTAGGGTCCCGTCATCATTCAGCACTTCGGCAATGACTGCCGCGGGCTCGTGGCCAGCAAGGCGAGCAAGGTCACAACCGCCTTCGGCGTGACCGGCACGCTTCAGAACGCCGCCGCTCTCTGCTCTCACGGGGAAGACGTGGCCCGGCTGAACGAGATCGCGCGCTCTGGCGTTGCGTGCCACGGCAACGCGCACGGTGTGTGCGCGATCTGCGGCGGAAATCCCGGTGCTGATGCCCTCGGCCGCCTCGATGGACACACGAAAACGGCTCGCCTGGGGGTTCAGCTCGCTGCGCGCCATCGGCGGGAGTTCCAGCTGATCGCAACGCTCGGGCGTGAGCGCGAGACTCACGAGGCCACGGGCATTGCGCGCCATGAAGTTTACCTGCTCGGCCGTCACCGACTCGGCGCTCGCCATGATCACGCCGCCGATGCGCTCGTCGTCGTCATCGACGAGCACAACCATGCGCCCATGCCGGAAGGCCTCGAGAAGCTGTTGGGGCGAATCGAACTTCATGTGGAGGGGAATCCATGACTGGCGAGGAATTCCCGGCTGATTCCGCCGGATTTGTCGGGCTGCGCTGCGGCATCGCCCTGCAGCAGGCGTTCGAGGTAGCGCGCGACCAGGTCTACTTCAAGATTTACGCGGGACCCGGCCCGGTATCCCTCGAAGACTGTCTCGCGCATCGTCGCCGGGATGATGTTCAACTCGAACTCGGCGCCGTCCACAGCGTTCACGGTGAGGCTCACACCGTCGATGCAGATGGAGCCCTTGCGGGCGATGTACCGGGCCAGCGCGTCGGGCGCGCGGAGGCGGTAGCGCCAGGAGCGGCCATCCTGCCCAAGCGAGAGCACTTCGCCGACGCCATCCACGTGACCGCTCACCATGTGTCCGCCCAGCCGGTCGGTCACGCCGAGGGACTTCTCGAGATTCACGTGCGAACCCGGACCGAGGCTGCCCAGCGTGGTGAGCGACAGTGTCTCGAGCGAGACATCTGCTGCAAACCAGTCTGCGCCCTGCCCCACCACGGTAAGACACACACCGCTGGTGGCGATGCTGTCGCCACCTTTTACGTCGGAGAGATCGAGTTTGCCGGTGCCGATTTCGAGGCGGACGTCGCCGCCCCGCCGATCAAGGCGGCGCAGTGATCCCACCGCTTGGATGATGCCTGTGAACATGGGTCCCCCCGTTGGGCTAGTGCTGCGGCACCGCGCTGATACGCCAGTCATCGCCCACCGCGTCCATGCCGGTGATGCGAAGTTGCATTCGCTCGGCCATTCGGCTGAATGGCAGCTCAAGTAGAGGCCTCGCGACGCTGCCCAAAAACACTGGCGCCATGTAAATACGGTACTCGTCGATCAAATCAGCCTTGGCGAAGGCACCCACCAATGTTGGGCCGGATTCAAGCAGCACCTCATTGCATTCACGGGTGGCCAATGTGGCCAGCAACGCCCGGAGATCGACCTTGCCGTCCGCTCCCTGAAGTCGGAGGACTTCCGCTCCAGCGTGTTGGCACAGTGCGGTTGTGTCGCCGTCTGCAGCTACCAGCAGAACCTCACCGGGTGGGTCCAGCAACCGCGCCGACGCAGGGGTCCGCAGGTGGCTGTCCACGACCACGCGCAGCGGCTGTCGGGCGCCATCACGCACATCCAGCCGGGGGTCATCGGCGAGCACGGTGCCCACTCCGGTGACGACCGCACAACTCCGTGCACGGAGGCGCTGCACGTCTGCACGCGCGGCTTCACCCGTGATCCATTTGCTCTCCCCGGAGGCCATCGCCGTGCGACCATCCAGACTCATGGCGAGCTTGCATATCACTGTCGGCCTGCCACGCTGCATCCGGGAAAAGAAGCCAGCGTTGAGTGTCACAGCCTGCGTGGCCAGAACACCTGTAGTCACCTCTATCCCTGCGGCACGCAGCCTCGCGAGGCCGGCTCCTGCTACGCGCGGGTTCGGGTCTTCCGCCGCGCATACCACGCGGACGATCCCGGCTTTGATCAACGCATCCGAGCAAGGCGGGGTGCGGCCAGTGTGGTTGCAGGGTTCCAGCGATACGTACGCGGTAGCGCCGTGTGCGGACCCACCGAGCATATCGAGCGCAACGACTTCTGCATGGGGCTCACCAGCCCGGCGATGCCAACCCTCGGCGATCACGGCGCCGTCGCGGACCAGCACGCAGCCAACGCGCGGATTTGGCGATGTGGTATCAAGGCCACGTCGCGCAAGGCGCAAGGCCTGCGCCATGTAGCGGATATCGTCCTCGGCAGTGGACATGGGGAAGCGGGAGCCTAGGCTTCAGGGGGAGCGAGCTGCTCTTCGGCGAGTCGTTCGATCTCGACGCGGAACTCGTTCAGGTCCTGGAAGCTGCGGTAGACGGACGCAAACCGCACGAAAGCAACATGATCGACGGCCTTCAGCTGGCGCATCACCTCTTCACCCAGGACCCGCGACGGCACTTCCCGTTCGCCAGATGCCTGCAGGATGCGCTTTATCTGGCTGAGCATGGCCTCGATCTGCTCGCTGCTCACGGGGCGTTTCTCAAGAGCTCGGAGTATTCCCTGGCGCAGCTTGTCTTCGTTGAAAGGCTCGCGCACGCCGCTCTGCTTGATGATCCTCGGCAGCAGGAGCTCGGCACCCTCGTAGGTCGTAAAGCGCTCGCTGCAGCTCAGACACTCGCGGCGACGGCGCACCTGATCCCCCTCGGCGACGAGACGAGAGTCGATCACCTTGGTATCGGCGGCGGAGCAGAAAGGGCAACGCATGCGGGAATGGTCCGGAACGGATCGCGGCGGATATTAGCACAGGGACCCGTGTTCCCTTGGCGTGAACGAAAACGGGCGGCATCTCTGCCGCCCGTCGATGGTCCCGAGGGGCCTCTCAGCCCTTGTCGAGACGCCGGGCCTCTTCGAGCGATCGCGTCATGAAGGGGTTGCGCCGCAGCAGTTCATTCGCAAGCACCGCTTGGCTCTGCTCATCAAGGATCCGCGTCACGATATTGGAAAGCGCGGTCATCCCTTGGTTGATGAAGAGCAGCGGTATGGCGATACCAATACCCAGCACCGTCGCCATCATGGCCTGCCCGATACCATGCGCCATCATCTTCGGGTCGCTGGAACCCGTGGCCGTAATGGCATGGAAGGTCACGATCATGCCGATAACGGTACCGATCAGACCAAGGAGCGGACCCGCCGCCACGCCGAGGCGCAAGAAGGCCTGGAAGCGTTGCAGTTTAGGCACCTCGCGAAGCACAGCCTCGGAGATCTTGAGTTCCACAACCTCTGCCGACTGACCGGCCACATCACCCTCATGCATTGCCAGAAGGACACGACCCAGCGGATTGTCGCTGGTGGGCTGTGAGAGGTTCTTCAACTGCGCGGAAACCTTGGTGCGCTGGATAAAGAGATAGACGTACTGGTATAGCGCAAGCACTACCGCGAGTATGCCCACGAAGAGGATCACGTAGTTGACGACCTCTCCGTGCTGGATACGCTCGATGATGTTCGGGCGCTCAGAAAACATACCGATCATCGCACCACGTGCCGGGTCAACCACAGCAGAGACATAACCGTCCCCCGTGGAGCCCGAGAGGTCCCTCGCCGTCCGCATGGGGCCGGGCGTGAGTTCGCGCTCGAGTTGCTCGAGTTGCAAGGTGCTCGCGTTGTAGGTGAGGTACTTGCCGTCGGACACCGCAGTGAAAGGACCCACTCTCACGACGTCTGCCTCAGCCACCGTGCCGTCCCGCATCTTGACCGGTGCCTTGAACCGGACGACTTTGGACGTCTCTGTCATTTCGCGCTGCAGCTCAAACCACATACGCTGAAGCTCGTCGATGCCCGGAAGCTCCTTCGCCGCAGCAATCCGCCGCATGAACGCCTCACGTCCCTCCTCCCCTTCGACGGGCCGGAACTGCGAACTGAGCATGGAGCTGGACAGTACATTGGCCGCGTCACCGGCAATCTGGCGTGTAACCCCAAAGAGTTCTCCCAAGTTGCCTTCGCGCTGGCGCAGCAAATCCTTGAATTCCGTGATACGCGCGTCGTTTGCGGTCCACTCGGCATCAAGTGCCTTGGTCCGGTTGTCAGCGCGCTGGCGCCGCGCGGCCGCTTCTGCCAGAGCTTTCTCCTGCTTCTGAAGCTCTACTCGCTGCGTGGCTTCGCGCTCCTTCCATATCTTCGCCTCCCGCTCACGCATGGCGGCCGATTGACGCTCCATTTCGGCCATGTTCACGGCAGCCTGTGTTGCAGCAAACGGCAGCAGGCTGAGGGCTACGAGAGCGGCTTTGATAAAGCGAGTGCAGTTCACGAGCGGGCCTCCTGCGCCGGGGGCACCGGAACGAACATCACGTCAGGCGCGACTTCTTTTTTGGCAACCCGCAGTGCCTGGGCCACTGTGTCGCGGTAATCGTTGTCAACAACCCATGTCTTCTGGGCATGGTCCCAATAGCCAGCCTCCTGGCCATCCTCTGTGCGGTACAGAAGGGCCACGCGACCGACCCTCACGAACTCGGCCTTACGACCGTCGCCAAGCTGCCCTGGATACGCCGCAACCGAACGGCCATATTCGATCTCGATCTGATAAGCCTCTAGAAGACGGCGGTACTTCTCGGCCGAATTTAGACCGGCGTCAGACATCATGTCCTTGAGACGCTGCATGCGGTCTTTACGGCTGTCTGCGCTGTCCCCGATAGGATCGAGGAAGGGGAGGTCCTGGGCGACAAACTTCTCGAGATCACCATGCATCCGCGAAAGAAGCGGGGCCAGGTTAGCCGCAGTTGCGTCAAGCGCAGCGGACTGCGATTCGACGTCAGCCAGACGCTGCTGCTGCGAAGCGATCTGCTTGGTGAGCGTGTCGTTATAGCGCGCGAAACTCTCAGTGTCTGCATAGAGTTTCGCGTAGCGCTCCCCGACGTCCTGGGCGTGGCTCGCCACGCTCCCAACGCCCAAGAGCACCGCTACCGCGATGCCTGCAACCCTGCGCACAGGGCCTTTATGTGGTCTATTCCGGCTCATGACTGGCTGTGATCCTCGAATCAACCCTTCTGCACCTTGATCAACTGCAGATAGCCATCGGCCATCTTTCTGTGCTTCTCGAAGCCACGCGCTCGATTGAACGCGTCGCCCGCGGCGCCGTAGTTCTTCTGATTGAAGTGCGCGATCCCAAGAAGCAACTGCGCGTTACCCGTGTCCTTGAGGCCGCCTTTGCGGATTCCGCTTTGCAGCGCCTTCGCGGCTTCGCCCCACTCGCTTCGTTGGATCTGGACTTCACCGAGCCGCACAAACAGATCGCCGCTCCCGGCCATTTCTGCGGCGCGGTTCAACGGAGAAATCGCCTTCCCGAAGTCGCGTGCACTGATCCAGCAGTTGGCCTGCTTCTCATACAATTTGGCGTCTGCCTTGAGCAGTTTCTTCCCCAGGGCCTCGTCAATGGTAGTGCCGCACCGATAGGGCAATTCGTTGAACAGTTGCAGGTCTGCCAGTCGCCGAATATCCGAATCATCCGTGACGATCCCGGCGTTGTAAGCGATCTGCAGGGTGCTGAGCGCTTTGATGTAGTCCTCCATCTGGCCATACACCGACGAAAGCTGCTGCCAGTACGTCTTTTTGTCCGGCGTCATGGCGATGAGCTTCTTCAATAAGGGAACAGCCTCTGCGTATCGATCCTGCTGAAGGTACAGCGCAAGCACGAGTTGAACCCAGCCCTCCTGTGGCTTGTCCGTCAAATCCACCGCCTTTTGGGCCGGTGGCAGCGCTCGCTTGAAATCTTCCTGTTGATAGTAGGCGACGGCGAGCAGGTAATACGCGGCGCCGTTGGGGCTCTGCGCAGTCCGGAACCACTCCTCGAGTGCCGCAGCTCCTTCCCGCCACTTTTCTTCGGCAAGGAACATCTGCGCCATCTGGTAGCGCGTGTCAGATATTTCCTTGTCGTTCAGACCGCCAGCAGCGATAGCCGCCTGTAAATGCCCGCGTGCTTTGCCGTAGTTATCCTGCGAACTCTCGATAGTCGCGAGGATCTGCTCGGTACGGCTGCGCTCGTACGGACTCAGAGTGTCCATTTTGAGTCGCGAGATGGCGGATTTTGCGCCGCCGTAGTTTTCGTTATTGAGCGCCTCTATGGCCTCGGTCAGGATCTTGCCGGTTGCGGCGTCGATCCCCGTGGGCGGAGGAGCGTCGTCTTTCTTTTTTTGTCCGTGCGCCTGACCCGCCAGTGACAGCGCGAACACGCTGGCGACGAAGAGGCGAAGAATGAACTGCGTGATCGCCATGCCTCAGTTCTCCAGGTCGAAACGGATGATTGTGCGAACGCCTCGACGCTCCACCGGTTGACCGTTCTCGACCTTCGGGTTGTAACGCCAACGGCTGATTGCCTTGAGAGCGGCGTCGTTGAAGATGGTTGCAGGTTTCGCGTCGACAACCTTGGCGTCCTTGACGGAACCGGTGCCGGTAATCGTGAACTCAACGAGCACCCAACCCTCAATCCCACGGTTGACGGCGCGGGCGGGGTAGTCGGGCGGCACCCGCACCAGCGGTATCGTGTCCCGATCGGAACCCGCCGAAATGTTCAGCCCGCTCATCGCGCCGCGTGCATCGACGCTTGGCGTAAGCGTGGCGACGTTGCTGTCGACGCCGCTGGTCTGGAACTGCATCTTTGGCACTTCCGGCGCAGGCGGTGGGCGCTCACGCTCGACCTTTTCCTCGCGCTTGCTCGCGACATCGGTGTCTTTGCGCATCCGGGTGAACTCGATCCGGGTCGCTTCTCTCATAGCTTCGCCGCCGCTCGGCCGGCTGACCAAGCTGGACATCAGCCAGAACATCAGCAGCGTGAGAACTGTGCCGAACAGCAGGGATAATGGCAGTCTTGTGAACAAGGCTATGACTCCTGCAGTTCCGGGATCAGCCGCCGGCAGCCGTATCGGCTGCGATGGCGACGTCTTTGATGCCACCGGCACGCACTTCGTCCATCACTTTTGCGACGACGCCCGCGCGTGAAGCTCGATCGGCAATGATCACGACGCTGTCATCCGGGCGTTCGATGTGGAGACGCTCGATGACATTTCGTACTTCGCGCAGATCGATGGACTGGCGATCGAGCCAGATATCTCCGTTCTCGCGGATGGCAATGAGAAGATTGCCCTTGGGACGCTCCTCCGCCGTCGAAGCATTCGGCTTGAACACCTCTATTCCAGGTTCCTTTATGAAGGACGTGGTGATGATGAAGAAGATCAACAGGTTGATCGTGAAGTCGAGCATCGGCGCAAGGTCGATGCCGTGGTCTTCTTGCTCTGCGGAGTGTTGCTTGGCCATCTGATCGCTCCGCTCACTCGGTGGTGGTGAACGTGATGTTGTAGATACCGCCGAGATGAACTTGCTCGACGATGGATATCAGGGTTCCCGTAGGCGACTCAGAACCCGCAAGGACCAGCACGCCGGCATCCGGGTTTACCGCGCTCATGCGCTCGACGTTGGCGCGAACAGCGCGGACATCGACCGCGCGGTTGTCCATGTATATCTCACCCGTGTCGAGAACCTGGATCTGGATGCTCTTGGAATCCGAGTCGTTCGGCTGATCGAAACCGGTGGGCCGGTTCACCACTACCGCTGTCGCCTTCACGAACACCGCGGTGATGATGAAGAAGATCAATAGGTTGATGACGAAGTCGAGCATCGGCGCGAGATCGATGCCGTGGGACGACTCCCCGTGGTCCTGTACGCGACGTTTGAAACGCATGGCTAGAGCGACAACCTGTCTGCTAAGAGTTCGGTTTCATGGGCCGCGCGTGTCCGGAGCGCATGCACCGGGTAAAGACCCGTGATGCTCACTGCGAGTCCGGTCATCGTGCAGATCATGGCTTCGGATACACCACTGGCCATCGATCGGGCGTCTGCATTACCACGAAGCGCCATGGAGTCGAATACCTCGAGCATCCCCGAAACGGTTCCGACGAGGCCGAGCAGCGGCGACATGGGCACCAACACCTGTAGAACAGGGAAGCCAACGCTCATGTTCTGATTGATGCGAGAGATCATGGCCTGCCGAATCTGCCGCGCACACCAGGAACTCTTGTCCGTACGGGCAAGCCATTCTTTTTGTGCGATCGATGCCTCCGCTGGCAAAACGCGCGAAAAGTACCAATAGCGCTCGATCGTCAGGCCCCACATGAGGACCCCGCTGGCGAAAATCCAGCCTACCCAGGGCCCCCCATCCGCCAGGAGATGGATTAACCCACCAAACAGCGGAAAATCAGCCACGACGGGTCCTCTCGATGCTTTCGGCCAGCATGCCGGCGGACTGTTCTTCGATCACTTGAGTGATCCCCTTCGAGAGGGACGTCAAGAGAGCGTTCGCGAACAACAGCGGGATAGCGATACCGATACCGAGCACGGTCGCGATCATTGCCGCACCGATACCTTCAGCCATCAGCTTGGGATCGCTGGAGCCGGATTCGGTGATGCTCTGGAAGGTCAGAATCATTCCAAGAACCGTACCAATCAGACCCAGCAATGGACCCGCAGCAACGGCAAGGCGCAACATCGCCTGGAACCGCTCGAGCTTGGGAACTTCGCGGAACACGGCCTCGGCGATTCGCAGTTCCGCGACATCGGCATCCTGTTCGATGTTGCTGGCGTCGCCTTTGAAGGCAAGGAGAACTCGGCCCAGCGGGTTGTCTGCTGCCGGCTTCCCAAGGTTCTTCAGCTGTGTGGACACTTTCGTGCGCACCACGATCAGGAACACGAGTTGAAACAGGAAGCACACCGAGGCAATACCGCCGACGAGCAGGATCACATAGTTGACGGACTCACCGTGCTCAATCCGGTACGCCCACGACGGACGCTCGACGTAGAGGGACATCAGCACTCCGCGCGAACCGTCGACAACCGCCGTCGGGTAACCGCTGGTTGCTGCCGAGAAGTTGGCGCCCGTGGTCATGAATTCCGCTGGTGGTTGCCGTGGGTACACGCTGAATGCCTTGAGCTCAGGCAGATAATTCAGGTACTTGCCTTCGGACATCGCCGTAAACGGACCCACGCGGATGACTTCAGCCTGCTTGGGCTCACCGCCGGGCTGCACGACCCTTGTGGTGTACTTCGCAACGGCACCGCTCTGCGTCATTTCCCTGTGGAGTTCGAGCCACAATTTTTCGAGGTCACCGTGCGTGGGCGCTGTCTGTGAGGCGACGAACTCGCGCAGGTAGTCGTCTCGGATCGACTCACCTTCAGCTGCCTGAAACTGCGTGGAAATCATCGACTGCTGGAGGATGCTGGCGGAATCACCAGCCACCTGACGCGCCAGACCAAACACTTCTTGCAGACCCAGTGCTGCGGCCTTGTCGCGAAGCTTTTTGTCGGCCTCGTTGATAACGAGCTCATTTGCGGAGAACTGTTCGGCGAACTTGTCGGACGCGGCCGAGAGAGCTTCGCGGCGGCTTTGAGCCTCGGCGAGCATCTTGGCTTGCTGCTCCGCAGGCGCTGCGTTGAACTCCGCTGCACGCTGCTGAAAGGTCTGCTGCTCTGCTGCACGCGCCGCCTGCACCTCTGCGAGGAGGCCTTCGAGCGAGTCCTGCGCCAGGGCTGCACCGGCCTGTAGCATCACGGCCGCGGCCGCGACAAGGATGAACTGCTTGGACTTGATCACGACCGGGCCTCCTTCGGAGCGGGAACGGGGACAGTCAGCAGGTTCGGCGGACCATCCTTTTCAGCAACACGACGGGCCTCGGCAACCGCAGCTGCATAGCTGTTGTCTACCACCCAATCTCTCTTTTCAGCGTCCCAGTAGCCGGTCTCTGCGCCGTCAAGCGTCTGGTAGAGAAGCGCGACGCGACCCAGTCGCACGAAAGACACTGTGCGGGCGTCCGGCCCGCTGCCCAGCAGGCCATCGTAGGACTCAAGGGTACGGCCGTACTCGAGTTCGATCTGGTAGGCCTCAATGATGCGGCGGTATTTCTCGGAGATGGTGACGTCGGCGCGGGGCATGATCTCCTGAAGCGTGTCGACGCGACCGGATCGCTCCTCCAACAGGAAAGGCGTGTCGAGGGACACGAACTTCTCCAGGGTGTCGACCATCCGCTGCATGAGCGGCTGAACTTCACGGCTGGTCGTCTCGATCTCGAGGAGCTGAGCCTCGATCGAAGTGACCTCGTCACGCTGCGCTTTGACCTGCTTCTCGAGCTGGCTGTTGTACTTCTCGAGACTCTCGGCGTCCGCGATGGCCGTTGCATAGCGGCTTGCCGCATCCTGCAGGCGGTCACGGATCTCGTTGATGCGCTTCTGCGAGGACGCAGCCGCTTTATCGGCTTCGCCTTGGGTGGCGATGGCCTTGTCGAGCGACTGGGCAGATGCCTGCTGTGCGGCAACTGCCACCACGCCTGCCACCACGACGGACGCCAGCGTCCTCGTGATCCTGGTGATGGAAAGACTCATGACGGATAGCGCCTCCTGATCTGGACGGACCGAAGCCTGTGAACCTGACGAACTTGAAAGACCGGGCAACATCGAAAAAACCTTGCACAATTATGTTTTGGCGCACTACAGGGTATGCCCCGTAGAGAACACCGCCGATGTTCAGTGCGGCCGTACTGTAGCCTCTCGAATTCGGAGTGGCAAGACAGATTCAAGCCTCAGAGAAAAAAACATTGGAAGGTCGTGGAACCCGTTCCATTCAGCGGCGAGGAGTCAGGTCTGCGCGGCAGGAAGCGCACTCTGATTCTGCGCGCATCCCGGATTGAAATTGGGGTGGACGATGTGCGCCTTGCTTGAACTATACTTCGCGCCGATCCGCGGACCCTCGGGTTCCGCTCCGGGTCGAGAGTTGAAAAGAATTCGCAGGGGAGAGGCAATGAGCGCAAGCGTCGAGGCCCTTTCACAGCACTGGGCCACAGCCGTATTCGTGCTCGTGATCCTGGTCGTGTGCGGCGCCATGATCCTCGTCTCCGCCTTCGTGGGCGGCCGGACGCGCGGGCGAGCCAAAAACGAGGCCTTCGAATCCGGCGTGGTCGGCGCCGGTACGGCCCAGCTCCGACTGCCTGCCAAGTTTTATCTCGTCGCCATGTTCTTCGTCATCTTCGACGTCGAAGCGCTTTACCTGTACGCATGGGCTGTCTCGGTGCGTGAGTCCGGCTGGACCGGCTTTATAGAAGCGACGATTTTCATATTTATCCTGTTCGTGGGGCTCGTGTACCTGTGGCGGGTCGGCGCGCTCAAATGGGCACCGTCCATGCGCAAGACACGCTCCCGCGCCAGCGAGCTCCCGGAGGGCTGAGGTGGATTACAAGCTAACGCCTATCGTCGTGTCGGACCGCGGCGCACCCGCGCCGAAGAAAAGCGCTCCGGCAGAACATGCCGACCCGCTTTCGCAGCAGGTCCATCGCAGCGTCTTCATGGGCAAGGTGGAAGACGTACTCCACAAGACCGTGAACTGGGGGCGCAAGAACTCGCTCTGGCCCTATAACTTTGGCCTCTCCTGCTGCTACGTCGAGATGGCCACGTCCTTCACGGCCCCGCACGACGTCGCGCGTTTCGGCGCAGAGGTTATCCGCGCCTCACCGCGACAGGCCGACTTCATGGTCATCGCGGGCACCTGCTTCATCAAGATGGCGCCCGTCATCCAGCGTCTGTACGAGCAGATGCTCGAACCACGCTGGGTGATCTCCATGGGTGCCTGCGCCAACTCCGGCGGCATGTACGACATCTACTCTGTGGTGCAGGGTGTCGACAAGTTCCTGCCGATCGACGTGTACATCCCGGGTTGCCCGCCGCGCCCGGAGGCCTTCCTGCAAGGGCTGATGCTGCTGCAGGACTCCATCGCCAACGAGCGTCGTCCGCTGTCGTGGGTAGTAGGAGACCAGGGCATCCATAAACTTGAAGTCCCTTCACAGCGCGAGCAGCGCCGTGAGGAAAGGATGAGCGCGACCACGCTGCGCGCTCCGAACCAGGTCTGAGGGGCAGCGCAGCGTGGGCAAGTCAGGCGCATCGACGAACGGGCTTCCGGGCAGCCAGCACCCCGTCATCGCGGAGCTGTACCAGCGCTTCGGCGCCGCCCGGATCCAGTACCAGGAAACGCTGGGCAACGTTCCCACGGCGTGGGTGTCGCGCCAGGACGCCACTGCTGTCCTGCGCTACCTGCGGCAGGCACCCAAGCCTTATTCCATGCTCCTCGACCTGCACGCCGTGGACGAGCGCCTTCGCCGTCACCGCGACGGCCTGCCCGGAGCGGACTTCACCGTCTTCTATCACCTGCTCTCCATCGAGCGGAACAACGACGTCCGGATCAAGGTAGCCCTCGCTGCCAACGATCTGCACCTGCCGACCGCCACCGGCATCTGGCCGAACGCCAACTGGTACGAGCGCGAGGTCTGGGATCTCTACGGGATCGAGTTCAAGGGCCACCCCCACCTCGTGCGCCTGCTGATGCCGCGCACTTGGGAAGGGCACCCGCTGCGCAAGGACTACCCGGCGCGCGCTACTGAATTCGATCCGTTCACTCTGGACAACGCCAAACAGGATCTTGAGCAGGAGTCGCTGCGTTTCATTCCCGAGGAGTGGGGAATGTCGCGGGGAACCGCCAACGCGGATTACATGTTCCTGAACCTGGGGCCCAACCACCCCTCGGCGCACGGGGCGTTCCGCATCGTGCTGCAGCTCGATGGCGAGGAAATCCTCGATTGCGTGCCCGACATCGGCTACCACCACCGTGGCGCCGAGAAAATGGCCGAGCGCCAGTCCTGGCACTCGTTCATCCCCTACACGGATCGCATCGACTACCTCGGCGGGGTGATGAACAACCTCGCCTACGTGATGGCCGTGGAGCAACTGGCCGGCATCGAGGTGCCGGACCGGGTGAAGACCATCCGCATCATGATGTCGGAGTTCTTCCGCATCACCAGCCACCTGCTCTTCCTGGGCACCTACATCCAGGACGTGGGCGGGATGTCGCCCATCTTCTTCATCTTCACCGACCGGATGAAAGCCTACGATGTGATCGAGGCCGTCACCGGCGGGCGGATGCACCCGGCGTGGTTCCGCATCGGTGGCGTAGCCCATGATCTTCCGCAGGGCTGGGACAAGCTCGTGCGCGATTTCGTCGAGTGGATGCCCAAGCGCCTGGACGAGTACGACAAGGCCGCGCTGCGCAACGGGATCCTGCGCTCGCGCACCATCGGTGTCGCCAAATACAACAGCGCGCAGGCGATCGAATGGGGTGTGACTGGCCCGGGCCTGCGCGCCACCGGCGTGAACTATGACCTCCGCAAGGCCCGCCCCTACGGCGGCTGGGAGAACTTCGAGTTCGAGGTGCCACTTGCGGCCAACGGCGATGCTTACGACCGCGCCGTGCTGCGCCTCGAGGAAATGCGCCAGAGCGTGAAGATCATCAAGCAGTGTCTCGAGAACATGCCCGCGGGCCCCTACAAGGCCGACCACCCGCTCACCACGCCGCCGCCGAAGGAGCGCACGCTCGCCCACATCGAGACGCTCATCAACCACTTCGTGGGTGTGTCGTGGGGCCCGGTGATGCCGGCCGGTGAGGCCTGCCAACTGATCGAGGCCACCAAGGGCATCAACAGCTATTACCTGACCTCGGACGCAGCCACGATGAGCTATCGCACGCGCATCCGCACGCCGAGCTTCCCGCACCTGCAGCAGATACCCTCGGTCATCCGCGGCGGCCTTGTCGCCGACCTGATCGCGTATCTCGCGAGCATTGATTTCGTGATGGCCGATGTCGACCGCTGAGGCAACACACATGACCGGTTCCGGGGCCCTGATCGCCAGCACGTCGGGCGATTTCGTGCTCTCCGAGGCAGAGATCCACGCGATCCGCCACGAGATGGAGCACTACGAAGATCCACGCGCCGCGAGTATCGAGGCGCTGAAGATCGTGCAGCACCACCGCGGCTGGGTGCCGGATGGCGCCATCGCGGCGATTGCCGGCGTACTTGGCATCGGCGGCGCCGAGGTCGAGGGCGTGGCCACGTTCTACAACATGATCTTCCGCCGCCCCGTCGGCCGGCACGTGATCAAGGTCTGCGACAGCATCTCCTGCTTCCTCACGGGGTATGAAGAGTTGCGCGCCGAGATCAGCCGCCAGACCGGCCTCGGCTACGGCGAAACCTCCGCCGACGGCCGTTTCACCCTCCTGCCGGTGTGCTGCCTCGGCAACTGCGACCGCGGCCCTACCCTGATGATCGACGAGGACACGCACGGCCCGGTGGCGCCCACCGAGGTCACCTCACTGCTGGAGCGCTACACATGAGCGGCGCCGCGCGGATGCAGCCCGAAACCCACCCCCTTCTGTGGCGGCTCGATCACGGCGCCCCCATCACGGAGATTGGCGCCTACGAATCCCTGCAGGGCTACGCGGCACTGCGCAAGGCGCTCTCGCAGATGGAGCCGGCCGCCGTCACGCAACTGGTGAAGGACGCCAACCTCCGCGGCCGCGGTGGCGCAGGCTTCCCCACCGGCGTGAAGTGGAGCCTGATCCCGATGGGGCCCGACGTCGGCCCCAAATACCTGATCTGCAACGCCGACGAAATGGAGCCCGGTACCTTCAAGGACCGCCTCCTGATGGAGCAGATCCCGCACTCGCTGGTCGAGTCGATGATCATCTCCGCCTGGGCGATCCAGGCGACGCGCGGCTACATCTTCCTGCGCGGCGAGTACGTGCTGGCAGCAGAGCGCCTGAACAAGGCCCTGGCAGACGCGCGCGCCAAGGGTTACCTCGGGAACAACATCCTCGGCACCGGCTGGAATTTCGATCTTTTCCTGCATACGGGCGCCGGCCGCTACATCTGCGGCGAAGAGACGGCACTCATCAACAGCCTCGAAGGCCGGCGCGCCAACCCGCGTTCGAAGCCGCCGTTCCCGCAGATCGCGGGCGCCTGGGGCAAGCCGACGATCGTCAACAACGTCGAGACCTTCTGCAACATTCCCGGCATCGTGCTGAACGGTGCCGACTGGTTCACGGGCCTCTCCGCGGGCCGCAGCAAGGACGGCGGCACCAAACTCTACGGCGCCTCGGGCCGCGTGCGCCGGACCGGCACCTGGGAATTGCCCATGGGCACCACGGGCCGTGAGCTGCTGGAAGAGCACGCCGGCGGCATGCAACCGGGCCTCAATCTGCGCTGCTGGCTTCCGGGTGGCGCCTCCACCGACTTCCTGCTCCCCGAGCACCTCGACCTTGCAATGGACTTCGACACCATCGCCAAGGCACGCAGCCGCATGGGCACAGGGCTGATCACCGTGGTCGACGACCAGCAGGACATCATCGCGGTGACCCGCAACCTGATCGACTTCTTCGCCCGCGAATCCTGCGGCTGGTGCAC
>Ga0068877_10001570_pt1 | contig 18722 bp, 22 predicted proteins | sample NOAtaG_FD_66437 | JGI IMG/M metagenome (GOLD analysis project Ga0068877, IMG submission 66437) | Freshwater lake microbial communities from Lake Erie, under a cyanobacterial bloom - NOAA_Erie_Diel6S_1000h metaG | ecosystem: Environmental > Aquatic > Freshwater > Lake | place: USA: Ohio, Lake... | reverse complement strand
AACACAAAATTGAGACCGGTTGAATATGACAGGGCTTGTTTTGACACTTTAATTATTGAAGGGAAATCCAATTTTGAAACCGCTACGCCATCTCAAAAAAGAATTGAGAACGGCAAAAAATTCTTTACGACAGAACTCGACAAACTGACCACCGAAGTCTTATTGAAGATATTTCAAAAGCTGGAATCAACAGAACTTACTTGTATCGAATTAAGCGGTAAAAAGGATTCCGCTTTAATGTTCGAACTGCAAAATAATCGTGGTAAAGATTTGACCAATATGGAAAAAATCAAATCTTACTTTATGTATCAAATGTATGTTTACAGTCCAGCAGATGAAACTGAAACAAACATTGAATTTGTCGCCAGAGTCTTTGAGTTGATTTATCTAATCATAAACGATTTGAAAATAAATGAAGACAGTGTACTAATTTATCATTGCAATGCTTTCATTAAGGGCTATCCATATAGGACAATAGACGATATAAAGGACGTGTTTAAAGGTTCGTCAGACAACCAGAAAGTAAAGTGGATTAAAGATTTTGTAACGGAGTTACACACATCCTTCTCCATCATCAAAAAGATGGAAAATTCAAAGTTGCCGTATTTGCAAGATTTGCGAGAGCTATCAATGCCGGCGTTTGTGTATCCTTTCGTGATTAAAGGCTACAGATACCACAATGGCAATGAAGATTATTTAAATACCCTCTACAACATTTTAGAAGTTGTTGTATTTCGTTACACATTAATTAGCAGTCGTGCAGACTTTGTAAGCAGATTAAATGAAATTTTATTGGCCTATAATGGCGACCTTGACGAATTGAAAATTCATTTCAAAACAAAATTAAATGACTCTTACTATTGGGGTGATAATAGAACAAAAGATTTTTTGAACGGATATATGTATGAAAATCCCGTTTTGCGTTATTTGCTTTGGAAATATGAAGAGTTTATACAAGGTAAGGGTTACAGCATTGGAAATGGAGCAATAGAAAGGGAGGAAATTGAACACATTTCACCGCAAAACCCAACGAATGGTGAGCCGATTGCAACAGGATATGATGTTGACGTAAACAATAAATATCTTGAAGGCTTTGCCGAGAAAGAGTTGAACTGTTTGGGAAATCTAATGCTTATTTCAGGTTCACATAACGCGTCTATTGGAAACAAGCCATTTTCAGAAAAGCTTATTTCCTACAAATCAAATCCACTTTTAAGGCAACAAGCAGAAATAGTTGACTTTACGGACAAAGACAAAAAACCTAATACATGGGGAAAAATTGAAATAGGTAAACGACACGAAAAAATTGTAATGAACTTTGCCGTACCTAAGTGGAGTTTTGATAACATCAAGACAAAATAAAAACCAACCGCCAATACGGGTTTCCTGTGAGGCCGGGCGACATGTAAACATGGAGTTTTGTCCCTCTATTGAACTTTAGCGACAAATTGCAACTTTATGGTCCGAAACCCGCCCGAAAGTACAGCGCCGACCATTTAGAGTGCAGCACATACGATAGATATCATGAAGGATAAAGTTGGAAAATGGATTGGAAATGTTTTAATTCTATTAAGTGTTATTGCCATACTTTATGTTTATTTAGATCTATATAATAGGGGACATATCCAATGCGCCAAATCTGATTTGGGAAATAGAACATTTTTAATCTCAACATTTGGATATGCATTGTTATTTGTGATTTTTGGCATTAGATTATCGTCTTCGAAAAAACTCGAGAGTAGTCTTCGAAAGATTAGAATAAACAAAAAATTATTGGTCGGAATTGGTTCAATAATAGGAATGTTCTCTATGATTATTTATTTGCTAATTGGCTTTCGAATTCAAGGTTTTATTGAGGACAAGGTAGATGATAAGATTAACTCTCAATTAAAAATTGATGGAGTACCGATTGTCGGAATCGTTGAACGCTCATATTCGAAATACTATAATCGCAGACATTCCAAAATTAAATATGATCAAATTGATATTAAATATGAAACTTCAAATGGAACATTCCATACTTGCTATTCCCTTAAGGACTATACAATAAAAAACGTAAATGTCGGCGACACTTTAAATTTTATAATTTCCAAATCCAATCCTGACTATATTTTGCTTAAAAAATGAATGTACTTTGACAGTACTCCTGCGCGCAGCCCTAAAATCGCACTTCGAAAGATTGATGCTTCGAAGCTATAATTTAATTAAAGAGTCCGGCCGTTCACCTGGCTGCGAAACTTGTGAGACATGAATTAATCCGCCATTAAACAGATGATAGAATACTGTTTAACTGGCGAAGGTGTTATTGGTTATTATAACATGTCTTCCAATGACGCCTTTCCGGAGGAGGGACACACTCACGAACAAAAAATGCTCCAAAGCGGAGCATTTTTTGTTTCGTAAGCGCGGTTAGTATTAATCCCACTTTTCGGGACGCATCTGCGGGAAGAACAAAACGTCTTGTATGGAGGCGTTGTTGGTCATGATCATGGCTAAACGATCGATACCGATGCCGATACCTGCAGTTGGTGGCATGCCGTATTCCAATGCGCGTAAAAAGTCGTGATCGATGTACATGGCTTCGTCGTCGCCGCGTTCCATGAGTTTTACTTGTTCTTCGAAACGCTCGCGCTGATCAATAGGATCGTTCAACTCGCTGTAAGCATTCGCCAACTCTTTGCCGTTGACCATTAACTCAAAACGTTCTACGAGCCCTTCTTTGCTGCGGTGCTTTTTGGTTAACGGACTCATCTCCACAGGATAGTCGGTGATGAACGTAGGCTGCACGTAAGTGCCTTCGCACTTGTCACCAAAAATGGCGTCGATAATTTTACCGCGACCCATGGTGTTGTCGATATTGCAACCGAGGTTACGCGCTGCTGTTTTCAGCTCTTCGTCGTTGAGTGCAGTAACGTCAATGCCGGTGTGCTCTTTGATGGCATCGAACAAGGTAATACGTTTGAAAGGTGCTGCGAAGTTGATGACTTTATCGCCCATAGGAACTTCGGTGGTGCCGTGAATAGCCAGCGCCACTTGTTCCAACATGGTTTCGCAGGTCTTCATCATCCATTCGTAATCGCGATACGCCACGTAAAATTCCAGCACGGTAAATTCGGGATTGTGTGTGCGGTCCATGCCTTCGTTGCGGAAGTTGCGGGAGAATTCGTACACACCGTCGAAGCCGCCTACTACAAGACGTTTCAAATACAATTCGTTCGCGATACGCAAATAGAACGGCACGTCGAGTGCATTGTGATGCGTGATAAACGGACGTGCTGCTGCACCACCGGGAATGGGTTGTAACACGGGCGTGTCCACTTCGAGTAAGCCCAAATTATTCAGGTGTTCGCGAATGGCATTCATCATTTTGGTGCGCTTCACAAACGTATCTTTTACCGTAGAGTTGATGATTAAGTCGGCGTAACGCTGACGGTAACGAAACTCGGGATCGGTAACTGCATCGAACGTATTGCCGGACTCGTCGGTTTTAACGATAGGCAATGGACGCAAGGCTTTCGACAATAATTTTAATGACGTGACATGAATGGAAATTTCACCCACTTGAGTGGTGAACACATAACCCGTAATGCCGACGATGTCGCCGATGTCCAACAGTTTTTTGAAAACCGTGTTGTACATGGATTTGTCTTCGCCGGGACAGATGTCATCGCGACGCACATAAATTTGAATGCGTCCGGTTTGATCTTGAATTTCCGCGAAAGACGCATTGCCCATGACACGCACGCTCATGATGCGTCCTGCGATGGAAATGTCTTTGTAGTTGGTTTTATCGCGTTCGTAATTTTCGTGTATGTCTGCTGCGGTAGCGTTGATGATAAATTCCTCCGCAGGGTAAGGATTAATTCCGGCAGCGCGAAGTTGATCGAGCTTTTGACGACGAACAATTTCCTGTTCTGTAAGTTGGTGAGTCATAAATGATAAATGTGGCGCAAAGATAGGTATTCCCGCCCATCTAGCTATTTCCTGCAGAGCTTCCCGAGAAGTGACGGAAAACCAATGCAGCCTTCGCGGGTCCTACAACTGCAGCGAGCTCTTCGGCGGCTGCTTGTTTGATGCGCTGCACGGAACCGAATTCGCGCAGGAGCTTTTGTGCGGTCGTATCGCTGATGCCCGCAATTTGTGTGAGTTCGGTTTTAATAACCGATTTGCTGCGTTTTTTGCGGTGTTTGGTAATACCAAAGCGGTGCGCTTCATCGCGGGCGTGTTGAATGACGCGCAAGCTTTCCGTTTTTTTATCGAGGTACAACGGAATAGAATCGCCGGGATAATAGATTTCCTCCAAACGTTTCGCAATGCCGATGACCGCCATTTTTCCGCGCAAGCCCAATTCTTCCAGCGCATCCATAGCAGCAGAAAGTTGCCCTTTGCCTCCGTCAATGATGACGAGCTGTGGAAATTCCAGTGCTTCTTCCGAAACGCGTTTGTAACGACGGAAAATAACTTCACGCATGGTGGCGAAATCATCAGGTCCTTCGACAGTTTTCACATTGAAAATGCGGTAATCTTTTTTGCTCGGCTTTCCGTCGCGAAAAACTACCATCGCCGAAACAGCATCAGTTCCCTGGAAGTTGGAATTGTCGAAACACTCAATGTGGCGCGGTTCTTCGGACAAGCGCAAATCTTTCATCATGGTTTGCATGATGCGATTGGTGTGCCGTTCGGGATCAACCAGTTCTTCCTTTTTCGATTTTTCCTTGATATAGTAATCGAGGTTACGATCGGATAATTCCAACAATTTCTTTTTGTCGCCTCGTTGCGGCACGTGAAAAGAAACTTCCGGCAATTGCACTTCCGGTAAGAATGGTACAATCACTTCAGTCGCGTGACTTTCGAAACGTTCGCGGAATTCTACCAACGCCAACTGCAGCAATTCTGCATCGCTTTCGTCCAGACGCTTTTTCATTTCAATCGTGTGTGCTTGAACAATAGCGCCGTCCACCACTTTCAGGAAGTTGGCATAACCGCTTTTATCATCGGAACGAAATGCGCACACATCCACGTTAGTGATGGTAGGTGAAACAACTGTAGATTTACTTTGATATGTTTCGAGCGCATCAATTTTTTCTTTCACGGCTTGAGCGCGTTCGAACTGCAATTCTGCAGCATAGGTCTGCATCAGTTCCCTCAACTGTTTATTAACCGCGCTTAGGTTTCCTTTTAAAATGTCCTTGATTTGGCGGATAGCGGTGTTGTAGTCGTTTTCGCTCTGATGGTTTTCGCAAGGTCCGAGACAGTTACCGATGTGATATTCGAGACACACTTTGTACTTGCCGGCGTCAATATGTTGTTGTGCAAGATTCAAGCGGCAATTGCGTAAAGGATACATGGCCTTAATCAGATCCAATATCGTGTACATCACTTTTACGTTGCCGTAAGGACCAAAATATTGTCCGCTTTTCTTGTCCACGATGCGCGTAGGAAATACACGGGGAAAGCGTTCGTTGCTGATACAAATCCACGGATACGTTTTATCGTCCTTGAGTCGGATGTTGTAGGGAGGCTGGTATTTCTTGATTAAATTGTTCTCCAGCAATAACGCATCCAGCTCGCTTTCCACCATGATAAATTGAAGCGAGTGAATTTTTTTCACCAACACCTGCGTCTTGCCCGAGTGTTTGTCTTGCGCGGTGAAGTAGGAGGAAACACGCTTTTTTAAATTTTTCGCTTTACCGATATACAAAATACTTCCGGCCGCGTCGTAATACTGATACACGCCGGGAGCATCGGGCAAAGAGAGAATAGCTTCTTTTAACGTAACGTTATCGGACATGAGCGGATAAAGATACGTTACACACGACGTTACTGTTTCACAGGATGAATTTCGTTGCAGTGCAATAAAAAAAGAAATCCGCCGCAACACCAAGCAGTCGCAGCGGATTCGCACACCTAACTAATCAAACAATCACCAGCTCGGGCAAATGCCCGGACGATATTTTTTACTCGGCATTTTGCACGAGAATTGATAACCCACAGAAATTTCATGCGCACCCGCAGATGCATTGGTTAAACGAGAAACCGTAACGTCATAACTGTATCCGATGCGCATGCGTTCTTTTTCCAAACCGAGCAACACAATAAAAGCATCATTGCCGCGGTACCACAAGCCACCAACAATAGATTCGCGTTTTAAATACACACCTAAATTGAATTGTTGGAAATCGCCTTGTTGACGATACATGATGTTCGGTGAAATGTATGAATCCCCATCATGACTTTTCGAAGTACGAATAATTCCGCCGGCATGCACGGTATATTTTCGCGGTAACGGACTGTTGCCTTCGAGAAAACTTTCGTTCGGTTCAAGAATGTGATGCACTGCACCGCCGACAAAAAAATGTTTCATGGTGAGCACTGTTCCTGCAGAGAGGTCGAAGTTGCCTACTGCAGCCGATTGTAGCTGCTCTTGCGTATTAAAAATGTAACCGCGGCGAGGATCAATCTCATCACCGAAATTCAAATTTTCTACGTTCAATGATTTCTGCCAGTAACCCGCTTGAAGGGCGACAGTCCACGTCGTGTTGCGATTAATTTTAACATGAGGCGCATAAATTAATCCAACGCCTGTAGTATTCAGCGTTCCTTTTCCTGCGCGGTCGTGCATAGCAACAAGGCCGATACCGCCTTTCACCTGGTGCACTAATTTGTCGATGTAAAAACCGGTTGTATTGTACGTACCGTGAATGTTGGGCCATTGAGCGCGGTAGTTGATACCGACGCGCGTACAAATTTTATTTCCCGCTAATGCAGGATTGAGATACAGCGGATTCGCATAAAACTGCGTGAACTCCGGATCTTGTGCGAATATTTTGGTGGATAGCAACGTGCCGATCAGACACAGCATTGCCATGTTGTACATGTGTTTCATGAGAAGAGTGTTTAGCCGATAATCAGACGACGGGTTTGCCTGCGCGTTGCCTGTGGCGATGTAATAATGCTTATTGAGGATCGTCGCCGAATGCAGCGCGACCTTCACTGGCGGGACCTACAGGAGCATCCTTCGGTGTCACGTCGTCGGTAGCGTTATCCTTTTGAGGAACAACAATTGGAGTGACTTTGCCATTTTCAATGTCGTAGTACACTTCAATTTTCTTTCCGCTATCTACTTTGCTGATCACTTCCGGATCTTCATGTGTAGGTTTTACGAAACCTTTCAAAGGATCGATCTGATCACCAAAGCGAAGATCCGAGCGGCTTTCCGGCGACTGCTTTTTTGATGTGTTCACAACGGAAGGAGTTGTCGCAGCAACTGTTTCCGTTTCGTTAAGCACATTGTTGTCGGTTGTTGTCGCCGGTGCATTCACCGTCATGGCCGGTGCAGAAGACGTTGTATTGAGTGCCGCTTCTGCAGCCGGTATCGGCGCTTGTTGCTCTACACCTGCACTGGATTTGCCCACGAGATATCCGGTAATGGATAAGCCCGTAATGCCCAATACAATCAGGATGTTATTCAATGAAAATTTCCATCGAAAGCGGTTTGACTTAGGCAGTTGATCCAGCGAGCGATTCATAGCGTCCCAGTCAGCCGCCTCATAAGGAGCCTCGTAGTCACCCAACCGTTCGTTCAACTGCCGGAAGAGCTGGTCATCGTGTAAATGTCTGTTCTCCATGCAATGTTCGAATTTTTTGATACAGGATTTTTTTCAGTTGGTAACGAGCTTTTGCCAAGTTGGATTTAGAAGTTCCTTCGCTGATGCCCAGGCGTTCGGAAATTTCCTTGTGCGGAAGATTTTCCATCACATACAAGTTAAACACCGCACGGTATGCAGGGCTTAACTGCTGTATGCAGGCGATCAGTTGCTCTTCGCTGAGTTGAAGCAATTCGTTTTCATCGGCTTCTTCAATAGCATCGGGCAAATCGCCGTCGCGGGAATGAACGGTGGATACAATCATGTACTCGTGTTTGTTTTTCCGAAGATGATCAATGGACGTGTTGACTACAATTCTTCGCACCCATCCTTCAAAAGAACCCTTTCCGGAGAAGTTGGAAATTGATGTAAACACTTTAATGAACCCTTCCTGCAACATGTCACGAGCCTCATCGCGATCGCGAGCGTAGCGCATGGTTACACCCAGCATCTTGCCGTAAAAACGCTTGTACAGCGCCTCCTGACAAGTTCTGTCCTGACGTAAACACCCCGCTATCAATTCGTGATCGGTCATAAACCTGATTGGTTGTTCGTTACCTTTTACGCTATGATGACGGTAAAAGGTTGCCTAAGTTGCCCCAAAATTGTGGATTTCGTGTTAAAAAATCGCTAAATCCGTTTAGGAAAGGCGATCTAAACAATGACCGGCTGCTTCCTGCTCGGCGCGCTTTTTCGAGGTATGACGGGCTTCTCCGTAGGCTTCTCCGTCAATGGTAACCTGCACTACGTATAGCTTCTGGTGTCCTGTGCCTTCTTCGTCCACCAAACGAAAACGCAGCTCTTTTTTGTTTTTCTGCGCCCATTCAATCAGTTTCGACTTGAAATCCGTGTCCGTATTTTCAATTTCGTCGATATCGAGGTGGTATTTCAGAATGGTGCGATTGATGAACTTGGCGGTGAACGCATAGCCTTTGTCCATGTAGATAGCGCCAATTAAAGCTTCAAAAACATCGCCGTTGATGGAATGGCTTCTTCCCGCTAATCCGCTTTCGGCAGAAATAAAATCCTGAATACCGAATTTCACGGCCAGCTTTCCTAACGTTTGCCGACTCACGATACGCGAGCGCATTTTTGTTAAAAAGCCTTCGTCTTTAAAAGGAAATTTCTTGAAAAGATAGTCGGCAATGACAGCGCCCAAAACCGCGTCACCAAGGAATTCCAGGCGTTCGTAACTTTCTACGGGTTGCCCTGAAATTTTGGACAAATTCGCCGCCGAACTGTGCGTGAAAGCCTTGCGATAAATACTGAGATTGCCGGGACGAAATCCTAACAAGTTGCTTAACGATCGCCGCAAATCCTTATCGCGGCCGTTCTCGAATAAGTCTTGTAAGGTTTGGATCAAAGCGATTAGCCCTTGTACTTCTTAACTACCACTGCAGCATTGTGCCCGCCAAAACCGAACGTATTGCTGATAGCAGCATTCACGGTACGGTGTTGTGCTTTATTGAAAGTCAGGTTAAAGCGCGGATCAACTTCCGGATCATCATTCACATGATTGATCGTTGGAGGAATGATATCGTTTTTAACCGCCAGTACAGTTGCCATTGCTTCCAATGCGCCTGCTGCACCTAACAAGTGGCCGGTCATGGATTTGGTAGCGCTGATATTCATTTTAAAAGCATGCTCACCAAATACGGCAGCAATCGCTTTCAATTCAGCAGTATCACCCAATGGCGTAGAAGTGCCGTGGGTGTTGATGTAATCAATTTCTTCCGGCTTCATGCCCGCGTCTTCCAACGCATTACGCATAACCAATGCAGCGCCCAAACCTTCCGGATGTGGAGCCGTGATATGATGCGCATCTGCACTCATGCCTCCGCCAACAACTTCTGCATAAATTTTCGCACCACGAGCCTTAGCGTGTTCAAGTTCTTCGAAAATCAAACAAGCACCGCCTTCACCCAACACAAATCCGTCGCGTTCTTTGTCGTAAGGACGAGAAGCGCTTGCAGGATCATCGTTGCGGGTACTCATGGCTTGTGCTGCGTTAAATCCGCCGATACCGGCTTCATTAATAGCAGCTTCAGAACCACCGGTAACAATAACATTGGCTTTCCCCAAACGGATATACGTAAACGCATCAATTAACGCGTTGGTAGAAGAAGCACAAGCACTTACCGTGGTGTAATTTGGTCCGTGATAACCGAACCGCATAGAGATATGACCGGCGCAGATATCGGCGATCATTTTAGGAATGAAGAACGGATTAAAGCGCGGAGTACCGTCGCCTTTAGCAAACCCGAAACATTCATCCTGAAAAGTCTTTAAACCACCAATTCCCGAACCCCAAATAACGCCAACCCGAGTTTTGTCGATGTTGCCGTTTTCCAGTCCGGCATCGCCTACAGCCTGAACAGCTGCGGCGATACCGTAATGGCAAAAAGGATCCAGCTTTCGGGCTTCTTTTCTATCAAAATACTCTTCCGGATTGAAGCCTTTGACTTCGCACGCAAAACGAGTTTTGAATTTAGAGGCATCAAAATGCGTAATGGGAGCAGCGCCACTGACGCCGGCTACCAGATTAGTCCAGAAATCCTGTACATTGTTACCAAGCGGCGTAATTCCGCCCAGCCCGGTAATAACCACCCGCTTTAATTGCATGCCCTGAAAGTTTGGTGAAAGGTCGAAGAATTACTTCGCGTGTTCCTGAATGTATTTAACCGCTTCTCCAACGGTGTTGATCTTCTCGGCTTGATCATCAGGAATTGCAATGTTGAACTCTTTCTCGAATTCCATGATTAATTCAACTGTGTCGAGTGAGTCAGCGCCCAAGTCGTTGGTGAAGCTGGCATTTTCAGTAACTTCTTTTTCGTCAACGCCTAATTTGTCAACGATGATCGCTTTCACTTTTGTTGAAATGTCTGACATTTTGTATTGTTTTTAAGTTAAAAGTTGCCTGCAAAGATATAGGGATGCGGACAAAAACAAAAAATTAATTAAAGTTCTGATTAATAGTGAGTTGCGATTTCAATCAACGACTTTCTGTGTAAATCGGGTACTTCGCAGTCCTCTGCCGCATGCCCGACGGGAATTAACAAATGCGGTTTTTCATTTTCAGGGCGCTTTAACAATTGACTGAGAAAGTTCATAGGACTTGGCGTATGTGTTAACGAAACCAATCCTGCCTGATGTATGGCCGCGAGAAGAAAACCGCATGCTAATCCAACCGATTCAATCACGTAGTAGTTGTTCTTCTTCACACCGGCTACCAATTCATAAGGCTTTCGAAAAACAACAATAAGCGCCGGAGCAATTTCCAAAAACGGTTTTTGCCAATTGGTGCCCAGCGGCTGCAAATCGCGCAACCATTCTTCTGTCATTCGGCCGTTGTAACTTTCGTATTCTTCTTTTTCCGCGGCTTCGCGTATTTGACGTTTCATGTCCGCATCGCGCACGATGCAAAAGTGCCAGGGCTGTTTGTGCGCGCCGGAAGGAGCTGTGCCGGCGGTAAGAATAATATGATCGAGCACTTCATCGGCAACCGGACGATCGGAAAAGTGTCGCACACTACGTCGTGTTTGCATTTGCGCGTAAAACAATTTCGATTGCTCCAAAACTTTTTCGTCGGTGATGGCAGGTCGCGCGGAAGGAATAAATGAAGAACCACTCATAGTTACTAATGTACAACATATCCTGTCGTTGTCATCGGAATCGTACCTTCGCAGCGTGAAACGCATAGCCATATTTGCATCGGGAGTCGGTAGTAATGCGCGGGAAGTGATTCGTTATTTTGAGTTGCATCCGCACGCGCAAGTTACATTAGTGGTGTGCAACAAACCCGACGCCGGCGTTTTGCAAGTGGCAGCCGAATTTGGCGTAGAAACACTGAACATTGATAAGTCAATGTTTCAGAACGAGCAGCAATTTCTATCTGAATTGCGGGAACGCGGCATTGAATTGATTGTACTCGCCGGATTTTTATGGCTCATACCGTCTTGGCTGGTTCGGGAATATCCTGACGGTATCATCAATATTCATCCTTCTTTATTGCCCAAGTTTGGCGGTAAAGGCATGTACGGCATGCATGTGCATCGAGCGGTAATTGCAGCGGGAGAAAAGAAATCGGGGATTACGATTCATTTGGTGAACGAACATTTTGATGAAGGACAACACCTGGCGCAGTTTGAAACAGACATTCCGGAAGGAACAACGGCGGAAGCATTAGCACAACGCATCCACGATTTAGAACACCGTCACTTTGCTGAGGTGATCGATGCGTATATCGGGCAATAACTGCTTCAAACTTTAGGAAATTCCAACGTACAGCACAATCCCGATCTATTCTCGAATTTCAACTGTCCACCAATTTGTTCTGCTAAAGAACGCACCAGCTCTAATCCTAACGTTTGGGATTGTTGCAGTCGATCGGGAGGAATTCCGTTGCCGTTATCTTGAATGATCAATTGAACGCTATTGTTGTTCTCACTGAGCGTGAGTTGAATATTCAATGCATCAACAGATTTTCCGGAATGCTTAAATGCATTGGTGATGAGCTCATTCGCGATCAAACCGCACGGCACCACTTTACTCATTTCTAATTCAATCGGTTTTGCTTGCACATGAATTAATGCGGCACTATCAGTGCCCATGCCGGATGCAATATCATCCGCGAGTCGTTGCAAGTATGCTCCCAGTTGAAGCGTTAATAAATTCCCGCTTTGAAACACATGATCGTGCACCAACGCCATAGCGTACACGCGCGAACGACACTCTTCCAAAGCCTCCTGAACACGTTCATCGGATGTGCTGTGCTTCTGCAAATTGAGCAAACTCGTGATCACGTTCATGTTGTTCTTCACCCGATGAAATACTTCGGCAAGAAGAATTTCTTTCTCGTGCAGCATGTTGCGAATCGTTTGCTCCTGGCGGATTTGCTCTTTAGTCGTAACCACGGTTACTATCATGGTTGTTGTAAGACTTAACACGATATTGAAGGCCGCGAGTTGAGACACACTTTCCGGGGCGATGTCACGGTGTAGCCATTCTAATTGTGTGCCTAGCGCGATAATAATAACAGATATCGTGCACAGCATAAAAATGGTTGCCAAATGCCGCACCGTTTCTTTTCTGCCGAAGTATTGAATGAGGCTGATGATTAGCGGGAAGTAGAATAAAACGACGAACGTTTCCATACCCATGCGCAAATTGATGGGAATGAAAAACAGAAACCCTCCGCCAAAGAAGGCGTATGCACCTGCCACGTAATTGAAATAGCGGTTACACATCCAGGTCAACGGCAGCAACAACATCCCGAATACGATATCGGGCAGGAATTCATGATAACCGAGAATATAAAACACCACCAAGCCGACAAGCATATTGCCAACACCGATAAGCGCATTGATATTGAGCTTTCGTGTAATCGACGCTTCCCACGGTTGCAATTCGGGCCGCACACCTAGGTTAATAATAGGGGAAAAAGGGTTACGCATGATCGGTGTGAAGTTAACAGAAAGCGTTAAATCTACACGATCACGATTATCCCTGAATTTCACCGTTGGTATATTTCGTTGAAGCATCACCCAACCATCTTTCTATTTTCATGGAATGAAACAGCTTCTTATAATCTGCGCTACGGTAATTATCGGATCTGCGTTTACCGGTAATACAACATCTTCTCCAACAACGATAGACGGTGTGATCAACGAATTTTATGCGTGTTTAGATGTTGCGGCGGGATCGCAAATTGATAGCGTTCGTTTCACGCGCTTGTTTCACAAGAACGCGCCGCTCGATGCTGTATTCCCGAAACGTAACGATTCAACAGCGATGGTGCTGTACACATTTTCTGTACCGGAGTATCTTAAAATCATGAAGGGCAATACTGCACAGCACAGTTTTCGCGAGTGGGAAACCGGGCGCAAAGTCATGCAGTATCAGCATTTGGCGTGTGTGTATTCGTCCTATCAATTTCATCACATTTCTTTAAAAGGCGATACCATTTCCGAGTCGGGCGTGAATGTGTTTCAATTGGCCAACGACGGTAAACGCTGGTGGATAACGTACTGCAATTATGAAGCGGGCAAGGGTGTTGTAACTGCAGATGCCATTAAAACCAACTGATCTACCGTGATAATAAACTAAAAAAGCTGCCACGTAATGACAGCTTTTGTGGGCCCAGCAGGACTTGAACCTGCGACCAACGGAATAGACGATCTTGTTGCTCTACTCAGAAACTTCAGAATGTCTTAGCGAACATAGCAAAGTTGGACGTGGTCGTCATACCGGCCAAGGTCTGACCAAGGCAGATAAATACAATAAAGGGTTTGGAGCTTACGTTGAGAATTTTCCGTTTGTTTGCTCAAGGAGCTGCTGTAATGCGCAATTCAAATCAAAATACTCTAACTTAGCTAAGCATCGTTAGATTTAGTTGGTCCAGACAATAAAACACTTATACATGGCTTTCAGTAATCCTTGGGGAAAGGGGTATCAGCAATATGATAAATGGTTCACGAACCCATGGGCAGATGATAGATGGTCACGTAGTGAAAGAAACCGAAGTAGAGATAATTCAATAAATGTTTTACATGCCGCTAGCATTGCCAATGTTACTGAAGCTGATAAAAATCCGGAATGGCTGAGGTATACGGTTAGAGATGGGGACACTTACAGTTGGATAGTAAAGAAGTTCGGGTTAATTGTTTGAGATTCTGAGTTGGCCAGTTATAACGGCAAAGACCCTAATATTCAACCAAAACCAGGAGACATTTTGGCGTTGCCTCACGTCACCAAGGACTATTTAGATAAGGTTGAGAAAAAATTAAATGAGTTTACATTATTTGCCCTAGGGATGGGTTGGAATGTGGCTGTGAGTAATCTCGCCAGGTTTAGAAGAGGTACGGGAGGAACAAAAAAACTTGATTCAAATTGGTTGAAGTCATTTGCGCTAATTGAAAATGCTGTTCAACAAATTCAAGAGTATTTCGAAGAGCGCTGCTTTAGTCATTATGCCGATAAGCTGGAGGATGGAGAAATACTTATAGGAGATGGAGTTGGCGAACAAAAAGGAAACCTTTTTTGGTGGAATACTGTGACTGAACCCGGTTATATATGGCCCAACGAAATTGATTACGCTTGCGGATCGAGTACCTTAACGGGAATTGGGAAAATTACATTAATTAAAACCGGAGATATTTTGAACGTAGATGGTGAAGTGGAGTTTCGCTTCAACGATAGCTACAACTGGAATCCGGGAGACAGTGTCCCACTTCCAAGTTTGAACGCTAATATGCCGGTTACAATTAATTATGACTCCGACATGATTCTTCTTGAAGAATTCCGGAACGCGAAGCCATTTGAGATGGTGTCTAGTTGGAGACAGAAAGTGAGCGGAACGGTCGAGAATGATACCTGGAGTTCCAATGAAATCGAAATACGATGGGACGACATCTAAATTCTATCAGGAAGGCACTTGCCACATGCGTAACAGGGCTCTCGTTAACATTATTAATCCATTTGCTTTGTACGCAAAATATGCGTCATTTATCGGTTCCTTTGATTGCGTTTGTTATCCTAAATGGAACGATAATTGGCTTTTCATACATTTTTTATTTAACGCTTAAGAAGTCGTTTATTCGAACCCAGGAACACTTAATTATTACATGGTATTTGTTGCCCTCAGTTTTAATTCTACTGCTAATTTTATTGGTCACTTTAATTTTAAGCGGATCAAGAGTATTGTCTTCGTATCAAAACGGACTATTCCTCCTTCTTGCCATATCGCTTGTTTGGTTAGGGATATCTCACTTGATATGGTTAAGAAAAATTAAACCGAAATCGAGAACATAAAAGTTACGCAGATCCGCTTGGTTGAAATTTGTTTTTAATTGCCGGCTGAATAACTGCCGCTGAAAGTTTTCCCTAATTAGCAGCAGTTAAAGTCAATGGTTGCCATCTAAGAAAACCGATCCTATATCCCTAAAAATAAAACGTCCGCAGTACTACGGCTGCGGACGTTTTGTGGGCCCAGCAGGACTTGAACCTGCGACCAACGGATTATGAGTCCGCTGCTCTAACCACTGAGCTATAGGCCCCGATTGCTTGCACAATCCCTCGCGAGGAGTGCGCAAAAATATAAAAACATCGGCACAGTGATGAGGCTAAACACTTTTTGGGCACGCATGTTACAATAATTGTCGGCTTTTAACGACCATCTTCCCGTAACTTTGCCCGCGCTATGCGAACAGGACCATCCTTTATTGGCATTATTATTTTTTTCGGAATCTTGTTTCTGGTGGACTGGTATGTCTTTTCCGGAGTACGAACCGTAACCTCGGGGTTTGAAGCACGCACACGCCGCATCATTCATTGGGCGTATTGGTTGGTCAACATTGCTTTGTTTGTTTGGGCGATAGCGTTATTTTTTTTCGTACCCACCGAGAAGGGAATGCCACGCGCCTTCATGACGTTCATGGGCGTATGGATTATGTTCTTCGTCCCGAAGCTACTGTTCTTACTGGTGTTGATGGGCGAAGATGTGTATCGTATTTTAAAAAGCGGTTATCAGTTGGTGCAAAACTGGATGTCGCCATCTGTAGAACATGTTACGGATAATTCGAGAAGGAAGTTTATCAGTCAGGTGGCATTAGGTATTGCGATGATTCCGTTGTTGGGCGTGGCACATGGCATGTTGGCGGGACGTTTCCGTTTTCGTGTCCGTAAAGAAACGTTGTGGTTTCCTGATTTGCCGGATGCCTTCGACGGGTTCACCATCACACAACTCTCCGACATACATATTGGAAGTTTTGATCCGGAAAGCGATCGCGAAGCTGTGCGTCGAGGTATTCAACTGGCCAACGATCAACGCTCCGATTTACTAGTGTTTACCGGTGATTTGGTTAATAACATGGCGGCCGAAATGTTGCCGTGGAAATCGGAGTTAGCACAACTGAATGCCAAGGAGGGCAAGTTTTCCATCTTGGGTAATCACGATTACGGCGATTACATTCGTTGGGACTCTCCGGCAGAGAAGCAGCAAAACTTCAATAATCTTTTAGCGACACACGAAGAAATCGGTTTCCGTTTGATGCGCAATGAACATCACGTTATTGAACGTAACGGACAGAAGTTGTACCTGGTAGGTGTTGAGAATTGGGGCACCGGAGGATTTGTGCAGCACGGCGATTTAGACAAGGCTTTGCAAGCAGTTCCGCAAGACGGATTTAAAGTGTTGCTTTCACACGATCCATCGCATTGGGACAACATTGTGAGCAAGCATCCTACACAAGTGCATTTAACCTTGTCGGGTCACACACACGGCATGCAGTTTGGTGTAGAAATTCCCGGAATAAAATTCAGTCCTGTACAATTCCGTTATCCGCATTGGGCCGGGTTGTATCACGAAACATCGCGACGTTATTTGTATGTCAACCGAGGCTTTGGTTTCCTGGCATTTCCGGGACGTGTAGGTATTTGGCCGGAAGTAACGGTTCTGGAGTTACGCAAAGGCGGCACGCCGGGAATATCGCAGGGGTAGATCGTTCGCTGCTTTTCAGTCTCAATGTTAAAGTACTACAATCGGAAATTATGCGGAGATTGATAGTTGCACGGATTTGTTATAATTTAATTGTTATTTTCATAAGGTGAGTCGTTGGATTGCTACAACCAGCAGTTGCAGAATATTGCTGTAAACAAAGCTCAGCTTGAAAATGATATTTTAACGCAACAGCTCGAAATAATCGAAGCTCAGGCAGATGCTGCAGCAAAGGCGGATAAGTATAAGAAAGTGTTTGGCCCGTGTTGTGAAGTGCCCCAAAGTTGCTGCGGAGGAGGGTGTGGTTGTAAATGCAACGAAACACCGACAGCATAAGTTCGGATAAAAACATCTATTGCATAAATTAGGGCATAGCTCAATGCGAGCAATACCCGTTTAAACTCAAGGAAAATGGTGTTTAAAAATCCGTGGGGTAAGGGGTCGGCTAAACATGATCGATGGTTTAGCGACCCCTGGGATGCAAATAAAACGAGTGGTTTGCAGGATGAGACAGTTCCAATTGTTGATTCATGGCAGATAAAAACTGCAGGAAAGACATCTGATGACAACATTTGTGAAAATTGCCCGCAGAACCTAGGGGTCAATTCTGATCCGGCTGGATACTACAACGGTATTGAGTTAAAAGTATTTGTACTTAATCATAAAAAGGGCTATCTCTATAATATTTCGCGTATAGCAAGCCAAAAAATTTGGGAGCTAATGCCGAATGGCGCTTGGGAATTAACTGGTGAGCATAAACCATATTTGGACGATAGGAGCAATCGAGATGAAGTGCTTACTCCGATAAGAAGTGATCCGGAAGATACGGTTAAAAAACTACGCCACCTATATGTTCAAGATCAGCCTGGATTTTCCGGGAAGCCTAATATGAAACAGGATGCGATAGCTGTATTGTTTTTGGCCACGTTTGAGGAATACTTATTGATTAAGAACGAACAAACTACAAAAGTCATAAAAGATGTTACAACACAATTGTGGCATTCTAAGATATACCTCAAATTTGAGAACGGAACATGGACATGGGATTTGACAAAATCAGAGATTGGTGCCGGGGCAATAAGTCTAGATGCGCCGCAATGAGCTGCTATAGTAAAATAGTTGCTTTAATCCTGCTGGCGCTATGCGGAAGCAAGTGCCGGTTGGTAGCGCAAGATACTGTGATGTGCATGCTTTTGGACAACGCTAAATACATTGTATCGGCAGAGGTTGTTGATGTTGGGCGAAAAATTGGGGGTGAGGATGGGATTGTGCGATATGCTGCGCTATGCCGTATTGAAAGGAGTTTTAAGGGGGAATGGGTCGCAAATGAATACTTCGCTGTTGAAATCGTCGAGCCGTTAACCCTTCAATCGAAAGACTCGACTCTTGCAGCCAAGTCGCTAATCACTATTGGGGCTCATCTCATTTTCTTTGTTTCTACTCGCGTCGTGGGGCAAGAACATTTTTTGAAGGAATCTGGTTTGCGAGAAATACATGCACTTGCAGATGATTGGCTCGGTATCCAAGCTTGCACGCCGTCAATGATATTTAAAATCAGTAATTTAAAATAACTAAAGACATGA
>Ga0068877_10001569_pt1 | contig 18723 bp, 13 predicted proteins | sample NOAtaG_FD_66437 | JGI IMG/M metagenome (GOLD analysis project Ga0068877, IMG submission 66437) | Freshwater lake microbial communities from Lake Erie, under a cyanobacterial bloom - NOAA_Erie_Diel6S_1000h metaG | ecosystem: Environmental > Aquatic > Freshwater > Lake | place: USA: Ohio, Lake... | reverse complement strand
CGAGGCCTCGCCCGAGAAGATCTCGACGAACGTCGTCGGCGCATCCGCGAAGTAGAAGACCCAGGCGCCGCCGGTCGCCGCCGCGATGGCCAGCCAGGCCGCGTGCTTCGCGACCTTGCGCACGGCCTTCCCCGCGCTCCATGCCGCCTTGTCGAGGCGCATGCGCGCGTTGCGGTCGCCCTCGATCCAGCGCTCGACCAGCATGAACAGGTCGGTCCAGACCGTCTGGGGGCAGGCATGGCCGCACCACAGGCGGCCGAAATAGGACGTGACGAGGAAGAGGCCGATCGCGCCGAGGATCAGGAAGCCGGTGATGAAGTAGACTTCCTGCGGCCAGATCTCGATCCACAGGAAGTACCCGCGGCGACCGGGCAGGTCGAGCAGCACGGCCTGCGACGGCGCGCCCGGGCCGCGGTCCCAGCGCAGCCAGGGCACGACGTAGTAGACGGCAAGGCACAGCGACAGCACGGCCCACTTGAGCCGCCGGTAGGTCCCCGAGACGCGGCGCGGATAGACCTTGATGCGGTTCGCGTAGAGCGGCTGCTCCGCCCGCTGGTCGCGGACGGAGCGCACCTCCTCGCCGGCGCGCGCGCCGGATGTTCCCGCTGCCGAGGACATGGACGCCCGCCCCGCGCTCCTACTTCCCGCCGCCCAGCGCGTGGACGTAGACGGCCAGCATCTTGATCGTCGCCTCGTCGAGGCGGCCGCTCCAGGCCGGCATGGCGCCGGCGCGCGCGCTGGCGATCGAGCGCACGACGCTCGCCCTGTCGCCGCCATAGAGCCAGATGCGGTCGTCGAGGCGCGGCGCGCCGAGTTCCCGGTTCCCCTCGCCCTTCTCGCCATGGCAGGCGACGCAGTGCTCGGCGTAGAGCGCCGCGCCCGCCTTCGCGCCCGGCCCTGCCGCGGCCGCGCCGGAGAGCGACAGGACATGGTCGGCGACGGCCTCGATCTCCGCCGGCTTGAGGATACCGTCGGCACCGAAGCGCGGCATCTGCGAGGTCCGGCTCCTGTCGTCGGCGTTGCGGATGCCGTGGCGGATCGTGTGCTGGATGTCGGCGAGGCTGCCGCCCCAGAGCCAGTCGTCGTCCGCGAGGTTCGGGTAGCCGGTGGCCCCCGCGCCGCCCGCGCCGTGGCAGGGGGCGCAATTGTCGGCGAAGACCTGGCGGCCGCCGGCGAGCGCGAAGTTCAGCAGCTCGGCGTCGCCGCGGATGGCGCCCAGCTCGGCCTCGTCGATCCGCGCCACGAAGCCGGCGCGCTGCCCGCGCTGCTCCTCGAGGCTGCGCGAGAGTTCCGCGCGGCTCCAGTAGCCGGACCAGCCGCCGATCCAGGGCAGCGACGGGTACACGGCCATGTACCCGAAGGCCCAGATGACGGTGACGTAGAACAGGTTCACCCACCAGCGCGGCAGCGGGGTGTTGAGCTCCCGGATGCCGTCCCACTCGTGGCCGGTCGTGTCCCGGCCGGTGACGTCGTCCTTCTCGATCTTCGTCGGCATGGCGGCCTCCGGCCTCAGCGCTCGTCCAGGGGAATGCGGCCCCGCTTCTCGAATTCCGCGCGGTTCGCCGGGCGGAACGCCCAGGCGACGATCGCGAGGAAGGTCAGGACGGCGAACACCGTCCAGGAGCTGCGAAGGACCTCGTGGAAGGAATCGATCTGCATGGCCGGCCCCTATTGCCGCAGGTCGGCCGGCGACAGCTCGGTGAAGCGCACGAGCGTGCCGAGCATCTGCAGGTAGGCGACGAGCGCGTCCATCTCGGTCAGCGCCGGGTTGCCGGCGTTGAACTTCGCGACGACGGCCTTCGGGTAGCGGCGCAGCAGCCCGTCGGGGTCCGCGTCGGGGTCGGCCTGCGCGGCGAGGTCGGCCGCCGCGTTGGCGACCATCTCGTCCGTGTAGGGCACGCCGACGACGCGCAGCGCCTTCAGGTGGTCGGCGACGTCCGCGGCCTTGAGCGGGCGCTGCGACAGAAACCGGTAGCCGGGCATGATCGACTCCGGCACCAGCGCGCGCGGGTCGTTCAGGTGCTCGACGTGCCAGTCGTTCGAGTACTTGCCGCCGACGCGCGCGAGGTCGGGCCCCGTGCGCTTGGAGCCCCACTGGAAGGGACGGTCGTAGATGCTCTCGGCCGCGAGGCTGTAGTGGCCGTAGCGCTCGACCTCGTCCTTGAACGGGCGCACCTGCTGCGAGTGGCAGAGGTAGCAGCCCTCGCGGACGTAGATGTTGCGGCCCATGAGCTCGAGCGGCGAGTACGGCCGCATCCCCTTCACCCGCTCGATCGTCGACTCGACGGCGAAGAGCGGGATGATCTGGACCAGGCCGCCGATGGAGATCGTGACCAGGGTCAGGATCGCCAGCAGGACGACGTTCTTCTCGATGACGTGGTGGCGGAAGGACATGGCGGCCCCCTTCAGGCGCGGGCGGCGGCCATGGCCGGGGCGCGCGGCGCCTCGTCCGCCGCCTCCCCACGCATGGTGCGCCACAGGTTGTAGGCCATGACCAGCGAGCCGGCGACGTAGAGCAGGCCGCCGAGCGCGCGGATCGCGTAGAACGGGCGCATCGCGACGACCGTCTCCACGAACGAGTACTGGAGGAAGCCCAGCTCGTCGTAGGCGCGCCACATCAGCCCCTGCATGATGCCGCTCACCCACATCGCCGTGATGTAGAGGACGATGCCCAGCGTCGCGATCCAGAAGTGCCAGGCGACGAGGCGCTGGGAGTAGAGGCGCTCGCGTCCCCAGAGCACGGGCACGAGGTAGTAGAGCGTGCCGAAGACGATGAAGCCGACCCATCCCAGCGCGCCGGAATGCACGTGGCCGATCGTCCAGTCGGTGTAGTGGCTGAGCGCGTTCACCGCCTTGATCGACATGACCGGCCCCTCGAAGGTCGACATGCCGTAGAAGCCGACCGCGGTGACCGAGAAGCGCAGGCCCGCGTCGGTGCGCAGCCTGTCCCATGCGCCGGCGAGCGTCATGATGCCGTTGATCATGCCGCCCCAGCTCGGCATCCAGAGCATGATCGAGAACACCATGCCCAGCGTCTGCGCCCAGTCGGGCAGCGCGGTGAAGTGCAGGTGGTGCGGGCCAGCCCAGATGTAGAGGAAGACGAGCGCCCAGAAATGGACGATCGAGAGCCGGTAGGAGTAGACCGGCCGCCCGGCCTGCTTCGGGATGACGTAGTACATCATCCCCAGGAACCCGGCCGTGAGGAAGAAGCCCACGGCGTTGTGGCCGTACCACCACTGGATCATCGCGTCCTGCACGCCCGCATAGGCCGAGTAGCTCTTCGCGCCGAAGGGCGAGACGGGGATCGACGTGTTGTTGACGAGGTGCAGGACCGCGATGGTCAGGATGAAGCCGAGCAGGAACCAGTTCGCGACGTAGATGTGCGGCTCCTCGCGCTTGAGGATCGTGCCCATGAAGGCGACGAGGTAGGCCACCCAGACGATCGCCAGCCAGATGTCCGCGTACCACTCGGGCTCCGCGTATTCCTTGCTCTGCGTGATGCCCAGCAGGTAGCCGGTCGCGGCGACGAGGATGAAGAACTGGTAGCCGAGGAAGACGAACCAGCCCAGCGGCGCGCCGCCGAAGAGCCGCGCGCGGCAGGTGCGCTGGACGATGTGCAGCGACGAGCCGATCAGCGCGGTCCCTCCGAAGGCGAAGATCACCGCCGAGGTGTGCAGCGGCCGCAGGCGCCCGAAGGTCGTCCACTCGCGGTCGAGGTTCAGCGCCGGGAAGACCATCTGCAGCGCGATCACGAGGCCGACCGTGAAGCCGACCACGCCCCAGAAGACGGCCATCACCATGAAGGCGCGCGTGACGTCGTCGACGTAGTCGGGCCTCGACCCGGCGGACGGCCCCGCGTTCCTGGCAACCACAGACATCCCGAACCCCCGTGCTGGTTTCTCGCGCGCCGCGGAGGGAATCCATTCGCGGCATGTGGATATGACCTCCACGCGCCAGCCGCGCCCATGCGACAGATTGAACCGGTGCGCGCTTGTCGCAGCGACCGTTTGCCGCATGGGCCGCGCCGCGCGTTGCGTTCAAGGGTCGGCGCAGGAAGACGCAGGAGGAACGCCGATGGCCGAGACGCTGCACGTGTTCGCCGGGCCCGGCCCGGAGATCCGCAGGATCGAGATCGACCGGCCATGGGCCTGGCTCTCCGCGGGATGGAACGACATGCTCGCCGCGCCGCGGATCAGCCTTGCCTGCGGCGCGCTCGTCGCCGTCGCAAGCGTCGCGCTGGCCGCGACGCTCCTCGTCGTCGACCTGCCCTGGCTGCTGCTGCCGATGGCCGCGGGCTTCTTCCTCGTCGCACCGCTGGTGGCCGTCGGCCTCTACGAGACGAGCCGGCGCCTGGAGGCCGGCGAACGCCCGACGCTCGCAGGCGCGCTGGGCGCGGTGCGCCGGCATCTCGGACCCCTCGCGAACCTCGGCGTCGTGCTGATGCTGCTGCACCTGCTCTGGGTGCGGGTCGCCACGCTGCTCTTCGCGCTGTTCTTCGACGGCGCGCATCCGGGCTGGGGCACGATCATCGACACGGTCTTCTTCTCGCCCGCCAGCCTGCCCTTCCTCGCGACGGGCTGCCTCGTCGGCTTCATGCTCGCCTGCGCGGCCTTCGCCATCGGCGCCGTGTCGATCCCGATGCTTCTCGACCGCGACGCCGGCGTCTTCGCCGCGATCGTCACCAGCATCGCGGCGGTGCGGCTCAACTGGCGGCCGATGGCGCTGTGGGCGGCGCTGATCGTCGTCTTCATCGCCGCGGGCATGGCGACGTTCTTCCTCGGGCTCGCGGTCGCGATGCCGCTGATCGGCCACGCGACCTGGCACGCCTATCGCGACCTCGTCGTGCCCGTCAGGTGACGAGGCGCAGGGCCATCGACAGCAGCAGCGCGGCGCTCGCGAGCATCGCGAGCGTGGAGAGCACGGCGAAGGACCGCGCGTGGCGCCGCGCGAAGAGCGCGCCCGCCCAGCCCGCGACGGCGAGGCCCGGCGCGGTGCCGAGCGCGAAGGCGGCCATCGCCACCGCGCCCGCGGCCGCGCCGCCCGCCGCCGACGCCGCGGCGAGGGCCGCGTAGAGGAAACCGCAGGGCAGGAAGCCGAGCGCGACGCCGAGCGCGTAGCCGCGCCAGCCGCGCGGGTCAGCCATCAGGTCGCGCGCGACCGGCAGCGGCCCGGATGGCAGCACGCGCGACGCCATGCGGTCGAGGATCGGCAGGCTGCGGCCCACGGCGCGCGCGAGCATGCTGGCCGCGGCGAGGCAGAGCAGCAGCGCCGCGAGGATCCTGAAGCCCGAGACGTTGGCGACGAAGTCGACGAGCCCGGCACTGGCCGCGCCGAGCGCCGCGTAGGTCGTCGCCCGGCCCAGCTGGTAGGGCAGCAGCGAGGCGCCACGCAGCCGCGCGAGCATGCCCGGCCCCTTCCCCGCCCGCGCCGCCGCCACCGCCCCGGCCTGCGCCACGACGAAGGGCCCGCACATGCCGATGCAGTGCGTGGCGCTTCCGCCGAGTCCCATGAGCAGGAGCGCTCCCGCGAGGGTCGCCGTGTCGGCGGCGACCGTGGCGAGCGCGCTCACGGCGGCGTGGCCTCGATGGCGGACTTCAGGTCCGCGAGATCGGCCGGCTTGCTCAGCAGCAGGCACCCGCTCGCCTGCGCCTCGCGAAGGCGGGCGGGCGACGTGTCGCCGGTCAGGATGATCCCCGGCACCTCGCGGCCCAGGACCTGGCGGATGCGCGCGAGCGCGTCGAGCCCGGTGCTGGTGCCCGGCAGCCTGTAGTCGGTGACGACGCAGCGCACCTCCTCCGGCGCGACCCCCTGCAGGATCGCGTCCAGGCCCGCGACGCTGGCCGCGGACAGGGTGAGGAAACCGATCGCGCGCAGGCCAGCCTCCAGCCCGGCCAGCACCATCGGGTCGTCCTCCACCAGCACGACGAGCCTGCGGCCGCCCGCGGCGGCGGCGGCGCTGCTTCTCTCGCCGCGCGTCGCCCCGGTGGCGCCCCCAGGGCTGGCGACGACCTCGAACATGCTGCCGTGCCCGACCCGCGAGCGCACGTCGACGCGATGGCCGAGCAGCTCGCAGAGCCGGCGCACGATGGCGAGGCCGAGGCCAAGGCCCTTGCCGCGCTCGCGGGCCGGGTTCTCCAGCTGCCGGAACTCCTCGAAGATCTCGCCGAGATGGGCGCTGGAGATCCCGCGGCCGGTGTCCCAGACCTGCAGGGCGACGCCGTCGCGCCGGCGCCGGCACCCGACGAGGATGCGGCCGCGGTCCGTGTACCGGATGGCGTTGACCACGAGGTTGCGAAGGATGCGCTCCAGCAGGAGCGGGTCCGTGCGCACGACGAGCCGCGTGGGGACGAAGTCGAGGCCGAGCCCCCCGGCGGCGGCCTGCGGGCGCAGCTCGTCGACGAGCTTGGCCAGGACTGGCCCGACCTCGACGTCCGCCAGCCGCGCCTCGACGATTCCCGCATCGAGCCGGGATATGTCCAGCAGCATCTCCAGGAGGTCGCGCATCGCGCCCAGCGCCCGGCCGAGCTGCTCGAGGGTCTCCGACACCTCCGGCTCGTCGACCTCGTCGCAGGCGAGCTGGTGGAAGAGGAGCGCGCTCTGGAGCGGCTGGCGCAGGTCATGGCTCGCCGCGGCGAGGAAGCGCGTCTTGGCCGCGAGCGCGCCCTCCGCGAGCCTCTGCGCGTCGCCGAGCTGGCGCAGCGTCGCAAGGCGCTGCGTCACGTCCTCGAGCGTGACGAGGACCCTGCCGTCGCCGCGCTCGAGGAGCTGCACGTCCGCGACGAAATGCCTCCCGGCCGCGAGGGTGAACTCCAGGCCCGTGACCGCGCGCGCGCCCCCGCGCGCGGCGGCGATGGCCTCGGCGAGGACCGGGACGGCACCCGGCGCCAGCGCGCCGAACGACGCGCCCGGGACGCGCCCGGCATCCTCGGGGAAGGCCGCGCGATAGGCGGCGCTGGCCGCGAGCACCTTGTCGTCCGGGCCGAGCAGGAAGGCCGGCAGCCGCTGCGCGTCGAGCATGTCCCGCGCGAGCTGCAGCGCGTCTGCGACGCCGCGCTCGGCGCGCCAGCGATCGACGACCAGGCCCAGCATGCTCGCGATGGCCTGCAGGAAGCGCTGGTCCTCGTCGTCGAAGCGCTGCCGGTCGCCGCGGTGGACGATGAGCACGTGCGGCGTGAGGCCGCCGAAGGCGACGGAGACGCCGCCGCGCACCCGGGCGTCGGGAAGGCCGGTGAGCTTGCCGGCGGGGACCGGACCCAGCCCGAAATCGCCCGCGCCGCGGCCGCCGACCGCGAGGGGAACCGCCATGCCCTCGGCCCCGATCTCGAGGATAGCCGCGATGTCGGCGTCGAACTGCTCTGCGAGCCGGCGCACCACCTCGCCGAAGAAGGTCTCGCGCGTCGCCTGCGACAGGGCGACCCGGCTCATGTCGGCGATCACCGTCTCCTGGCGCGCCCGGGCCGCCGTCGCGAGGCTCGCGCGGACGGAGGTGGTGATGTCGGTGAACGTGACGACGACGCCCTCGATGCGGTTGTCCTCGGTCCGGTAGGGCAGCACGCGGCGCACGAGGACCGTGCCGTCATGCGCCGAGACCTGCGCCTCCGCCGGGATCAGCGCCTTCATCACGCGCGCGACGTCGTCGATCAGGGCGGGGTCGTCGAACTTGCGCGCGACGTCGGTGATCGGGCGACCGACGTCGCCCGGGATGAACGAGAAGAGCCGCACGGAGGCAGGCGTGAAGCGCTTGATGCGGCAGGCCTCGTCGAGGAAGACCGTGGCGATCTCGGTGCTGTTGAGGAGGTTGCGCAGGTCGTTGCCCGTCACCTCGAGCTCGGCGACCTTCTCCTGGAGCTGCGCGTTGACGGTGGTGATCTCCTCGTTCAGCGACTGCAGCTCCTCCTTCGAGGTCTCCAGCTCCTCGTTGGTCGACTGCATCTCCTCGTTGATGGACGTCACCTCCTCGTTGGCCACGGCGAGCGCCTCGTTGGCCGCCGCCAGCTCCTGGATCGAGCTCTCGAGGTCGTCGCGCGTCATGCGCAGCTCGCGCTCGAGGCGCTCGACCAGCGGCTCCTGCGTCGCCGCCGCGGGCTCCGCGTCGCCAGGGCCGGAGACCGGCACGAAGGAGACGGCGAAGAGGCTCTCCGAGGACGCCCGGCCGCCCCGCACCGGCAGCACGACCAGGCGCACGAAGCGCGACATGCCCTCGCGCCCGGTCCTGACGCGGTCCACGACGACCCGCGCATTCCCGTCGCGGGCCTTGTCGAGCGCCTGGCGCAGCTGCATGCGCAGCTCCCCGCCGGTCATCGCCAGCAGCTGCGCGCGGGGCTCGCCGACCGGGATGTCGAGGACGTCGCTCGTGCTGCCGTGGAAGAACAGGACCTGCGCCTTGCCGTCGACGAGCACGGAGGGCGGCGCGAACTCGCCGAGCAAAGCCTGGCGCAGCGCGTCCGCCACGGGCCGCCCCTCCGCGCCGACCGACCTCGGCGACGCCGACGCCCCGGGAAGCGCGGCCTGGCCGACCGCCAGCGCCACGGGCGGCCTGCGCAGGCCGACGCGCCGGAACAGCCGGTGCTTCGTGGACACGGCCTCGAAGAGGCCCTCCGCGGCGGAGGTCGTCTCCGCGCTTCCCAGGAAGAGCATGCCGCCGGGGTTCAGCGCGAAGTGGAACGTCGCGATCGCGCGCTTCTGCGCCTCGGCCTCGGCGTAGATCAGCACGTTGCGGCAGGTGACGAGGTCGAGCTGCGAGAACGGCGGGTCGCCCAGCAGGTTCTGCCGGGCGAAGACGACGACGTCGCGCAGTTCCTTGCGGACCAAGTATCCGTCGCCGTCAGGGGTGAAGAACCTCGCGAGCCGGGCGGCGCCCACGTCGGCGGCGATGCCGGACGGGTAGCGGCCGGCGCGCGCGATCTCCAGCGCCCTGTCGTCGATGTCGGAGGCGAGGATCCTCACCCATGACGGGTCGATGGCCAAGTTCGCGCACTCGGCGATGGTCATGGCGATGGAGTAGGCCTCCTCGCCCGTCGCGCAGCCCGCGACCCAGATGCGCAGCGGCCGCCCGGGCTTGCGCTCCGCGAGCAGGGGGACGATCGCCTCGCGGCGCAGCGCGTCGAAGGCCTCCGCGTCGCGGAAGAAGCGCGTGACGCTGAGCATCAGGTCGTCGGCGAGCGCGAGGACCTCCGCCGGGTCGCGCCCCAGCATCCCGACATAGTCGCGAAGGGAATCCACCTGCCGGATCCCCTGCCTGCGCTCGATGCGGCGGATCAGGGTGCGCCGCTTGTAGTCGCGGAACGAGATCCTGGTCGCGTCGAAGAGCAGCCCGACGACCTGGTCGAGGAGCGCGCCCTCCGCCTGCGGCTCCGGCCGCGAGGGCGCTCGCGAGGCGACATAGGGGTGGCGCGTGAATTCGGCGATGGCGGCGCCCATGGCCTCCGGGGCGAGCACCCGGTCGACCGCCCCCGAGGCGATGGCGGCGCCAGGCATGCCGCCCGCTTCCGCCGTCGATGGCGACTGGACGAGGGCGATGCCGCCCGCCTCCTTCACCGCGCGCAGGCCGTAGGCGCCGTCGGAGCCGTGCCCGGACAGCACGACCGCGATGGCGCGCCGGCCCGCGTTCTCCGCCAGGGATCGCAGGGCATGGTCGATCGGCAGGTCGGCGGACTGGCCCGGGGCGACCGCGGGCTCGACGCGCAGGACGCCGTCGCCGATCGAGGAGACCATGCCTGCCGGCGCGACGAGCACGCTGTCCGGGCGCAGCGTGGCGCCATCGGTGCCGGGGACGACCGCGAGGGCGGTCGATCCCGCCAGGAGGTCGACGAGCAGCGCCTCGTTGCCAGGTGACCGGTGCTGGACGACGACGAAGGACACGCCGGTATCCGGCGGCATCGCCGCGAACATCGCGCGCAACGCCGCGAGGCCGCCAGCCGAGGCGCCGACCACCGCGATGGCCACGGGTCGCGCGGCGTCGTCGTGCTTGTCCTGTCCACCAGACATCGCGCCAGCCCCCGTGCCAGCCGCGCCACCAAGGCACGACCCCGGGCATCCTAGCCCATCGTCCGTGTCGCAACGCGCGGGGCATCCGCGGTCGCGTTCCGCCTGCGACGATTCGCCTTCGCGGCGGACCGCCCCGCCGGCGCGCCTCGCCACGGTGGAGCCTGGCGCGCCCTGCTGGACTCGAACCAGCGACCTACAGCTTAGAAGGCTGTTGCTCTATCCAACTGAGCTAAGGGCGCCCGGGATCAGCGGACCCGGTCGTAGCGGAAATTGTCGGCGTAGGCGCGCAGCTTCAGCGCGGGCGCCTGCGGCGCGGCGACGGCGTAGTCGATGCCCATGCGGCGGGCATAGGCCTCCGCCTCCTCGAGGGTCTCGAAGCCCAGCTGCACCTGCCCCGCGGTGTCGGACGAGCCGGACCAGCCCATCAGCGGGTCGGGCCGCTTGGCCGCGGAGGGCTCGAACTCGAGGATCCACGCCTTGGTCTTCGCCTTGCCGGACTGCATGGCGGTGCGGGAGGGCTTGTAGATGCGGGCCTGCGGGGCCATGGCTGCTCCGTTCATCGGTCTGTCGGTCGCCCGGCCCTGCGCGCCGGGCGCCATCGCGCCAGCGGCTGGTCGGAGCGGCGGGATTCGAACTCGCGACATCCAGCTCCCAAAGCTGGCGCTCTACCAGGCTGAGCTACGCTCCGACTGTCCTGGCCGGACGGCGCGACGGGTATAGGCGATGCCGCGGCCCCCCGCAAGAATCCGCCGGTCGCGGCCTCAGGGCACCGCGTTGCGGAAGATCGCGTGGCGGACGACGTCGCCGGCCTTGAGGCCGAGCCGCGCGGCCGTCCCGCCATTGAGCTCCAGCACTCCGCGCACCGGCCCGTCGGAGTGGATGGAGGTCTCGTCGAAGGGCACGGCGCGCGCGTGGATGTTCACGACGCGCCCGTCGCGGTCGATGAACAGCATGTCGAGCGGGATGCGGGTGTTGCGCATCCACATCGCCACCGGCTGGTCCTGCTTGAAGTCGAAGACCATGCCGTGGTCGGCGGGCATCGAATCGCGATGCATCAGCCCGAGCGCGCGGCGCTGGTCGTTGTCCGCGACCTCGACCGTGAAGCGGTGGGTCCGCCCCGAGGCGCTCTCGATCACGAGGCTCGAGCGCGGGAAGTCGGTGGCGCGCTGCCCTGTCTGCGCCCCGGCATGGCGGGCGGACAGGGCGGCTGCGGCGAGGAGCGGAAGGACGAGGCGGCGGCGCATGGCGGGACCATGCCCGCCCCGCCCCTCAGGGTTCAAGCACCGCGCGGGCCGCGGCGCGGAGCTCGTCGCGCACCGCCCCCTCGCGCGGCGGGTCGTCGAGCGTGGAGAACCAGTGCTCGGGCCTCGGCTCCGAGCGGCGACGGTTCCAGTGCAGCCCGCGCAGCACCTGCTCCGCGTCCGGCGGCAGGCGCCCCGGCGCCTCCAGCCCGTTCAGCGTCCCCCAGATCCCGGTCCAGCAGCGCGCGACGCTCCACGGGTTGTAGCCGCCACCGCCCAGGACGAGCACGCGCCCGCAGGCCCCCGCGAGCGCAGCGACGGCGCGGCGATAGGCCCGGTTCGACAGGGACAGCCCGCTCATGGGGTCGTCGGCCAGCGCGTCGGCGCCGCATTGCAGGACCAGCGCCTCCGGCCGGAAGCGCTGCAGCAGCGGCAGGACGGCCTCCTCGATGAGGAAGGCGAGCTCGCTGTCGTTGAAGCCCGCGGGCACCGGCAGGTTGCGCGCCGAGCCGCCCGCGCGGTCGTGGAGGCGGCCCGTGTGCGGCCAGCGCCCGTCCTCGTGGATGGAGATGGCAAGCACGCGGGGCTCGCTCGCGAAGGCCATCTCGACGCCGTCGCCGTGATGGGCGTCGAGGTCGACATAGGCGACCCGCGCGATCCCGCGGTCTAGGAACTCGAGGATCCCCAGGACCGGGTCGTTGAAGTAGCAGAAGCCCGAGGCGCGGTCGCGCAGCCCGTGATGCGTGCCGCCGGCGGGAACGTGCACGGCGCCCTCGCGCGCGCAGAGGATCTGCGCCGCGCGGATCGTGCCGCCGCAGGACGTCGCCGGGCGCCTGAACACCTCGCCGAAGACCGGGTTGCCGTTGCGCCCGATGTTCCAGCGCGCGCTCGACTCCGGGTCGATGCGCTGCGCGCGCTCGGCCTCGGCGACCGCGGCGACATAGGCGGGGTCGTGGAAGCGCGCGAGCTGCGCGGGCGTGGCGACCGGGCTGTCGAGATAGGCATGGTCGGGCAGCCAGCCCAGCGCGCGGCACAGGTCCATCACCGCGCTCACCCGCGGGATGCCGAGCGGATGCGTCGCGCCGTAGCGCGAGGCCCGGTAGATCTCGCTGCCGACGAAGAGCGGCGGAGGAACCATGGCCGCGGTCGCCTCAGCCGTGCGGCCCGTCCTCGCGGGCCTCGGCCTGCTGCGCCCACATGCGCGCATAGGTGCCGCCGCGCGCGAGCAGCGCCGCATGGTCGCCGCGCTCGGCGACCACGCCGTCCTGCAGCACCACGATCTCGTCGGCGTCGACGACGGTGGAGAGGCGATGCGCGATCGTCAGCGTGGTGACGTCGCGCGAGATCTGGCGCAGCGACTCCTGGATCGCGCGCTCGGTGCGGGTGTCGAGCGCCGAGGTCGCCTCGTCGAAGATCAGCACCCGCGGCCGCTTGAGGATGGTGCGCGCGATCGCCACGCGCTGGCGCTCGCCGCCCGACAGCTTCAGCCCGCGCTCGCCCACCCGCGTCTGGTAGCCGTCCGGCAGCGAGGCGACGAAGTCGTGGATGCGCGCGAGACGCGCGGCCTCCTCGACCTCCGCCGGCGTCGCGCTCGGGCGGCCATAGGCGATGTTGTAGTAGACCGTGTCGTTGAACAGCACCGTGTCCTGCGGGACGATGCCGATGGCGGCGCGCAGGGAGTCCTGCGAGACCTCGCGCAGGTCCTGCCCGTCGACGCGGATGGCGCCGCCGCCGACGTCGTAGAAGCGGAACATCAGCCGCGCGATCGTCGACTTGCCCGCCCCGCTCGGCCCGACGATGGCCAGCGTCCTGCCCGCCGGGACGCGCAGGCTCACGCCGCGCAGGATCTCGCGCCGCTCGTCGTAGCCGAAGCGCACGTCGTCGAAGACGACCTCGCCGCCACCCGGCGCGAGCGGCCGCGCGCCGGGCGCGTCGCGCACCTCCACCTCGACGCCGAGGAGCCTGAACATCTGGCCGAGGTCGGTCAGGGCCTGGCGCAGTTCGCGGTACATCATCCCGAGGAAGTTGAGCGGCAGGTAGAGCTGGATCAGGTAGGCGTTGACCATCACGAAGTCGCCGACGGTCATCTCGCCGCGCGCGACGCCCGAGCCGGCCAGCAGCATGACCAGCGTCACGCCGACCGCGATGATCGCGGCCTGCCCGATGTTGAGGATGGACAGCGTGTTCGCGCTCCACACCGCCGCGCGCTCGTAGGCGGTCAGCGATGCGTCGAAGCGGCGCGCCTCGTGCGCCTCGTTGCCGAAGTACTTCACCGTCTCGTAGTTGAGCAGGCTGTCGACGGCCTTGGCGTTGGCCTCGCTCTCCGCCTCGAGCATGCGGCGCCGGTAGACGAGGCGCCATTGCGTCACCGCCAGCGTCCACGCCGTGTAGGCGGAGATCGTCAGGAACGTGGTCGCCGCGAAGCGCCAGTCGTAGAGCCACCACAGCACCAGGCTCACGAGCAGGATCTCGAGCACGGTCGGCGCGACCTGGAAGACCAGGTAGTAGACGAGGTTCTCCACCGCGTTGATGCCGCGCTCGATCGCCCGCGACAGGCCGCCCGTCTGGCGGTCGAGGTGGAAGCGCAGGCTCAGCCGGTGCAGGTGGCGGAACGTCTCCAGCGCGAGGCGGTGGACGCCATGCTGCGCCACCGGGTCGAAGACCATGGTGCGCAGCTCCTGCATGGTCGAGGACAGGATGCGCGTCGCGCCATAGGCGAGGATGAGCCCGACCGGCAGCGCGATCGCCGCGTCGCGCGGGCCGAGCGCGTCGACCGCCTGCTTGTAGAAGACCGGGACGAAGAGCGTCGCCGCCTTCGCGCCCAGCAGCAGGGCAAGGGCCAGGAAGATCCGCACCCGGAGCGCCAGCCCCTGCTCGCGCCAGAGATAGGGCGCGAGGTGGGCGACGACCGCGAACGTGGAAGGAGGCTGCCGGGACGCGCCGGTCGAAGCGGGCATGGATGCACCTTGGGTGGCGGGCGCTTGCAGGCGCGGCCTGCGCAAAATAGGTTCGGACGCAGACTACACGAACCCCCGGGAGACGCCGATGATCGAACGCCGTGAATTCCTCCGCGCAGGCCTTCTGGGCGGCGCTTCGCTGGGCATCCTTGGCGCGGCCTCCGCCCCCGCCTCCGCCCAGGCGATCGAGCAGCTGCAGATGTTCATCCCCGCCGCGCCCGGCGGTGGCTGGGACCAGACCGGCCGCTCGCTCGAGCAGGCGATGAAGGCCGCGAACCTGATCAAGTCCGCGCAGATCACCAACAAGGGCGGCGCCGGCGGCGTCGTCGGCCTGCCGGAGTTCCTGAACCAGTGGAGGGGCCGCCCGAACGCGATCATGGTCGCGGGCCTCGTGATGGTCGGCTCGATCATCACCAACAAGGCGCCGGTCTCGCTGCTCTCGACCGTGCCGCTCGCGCGCCTCACCGAGGAGTACCAGGTCGTCGTCGCGCCGGCGAACTCGCCCTTCAAGGACCTCAGGGACTTCGCGGCGGCGCTCAAGGCCGACCCGGCCAAGGTCCCCATCGCCGGCGGCTCGGCGGGCGGCACCGACCACATCACGGCCGGCCTGATCGCCAAGGCCGTCGGCACCGACGCGCGGCGCGTCGCCTACGTGGCGAACGCGGGCGGCGGACCGGCCGCGGCGATGATCATCGGCGGCCAGGTCGCGGCAGGCGTCTCCGGCCTCGGCGAGTTCGCCGAGAACATCAAGGCCGGGAAGATGAAGGCGCTGGGCGTGTCCTCGGACAAGCGCATCGCCGGCGTCGACATCCCGACCTTCAAGGAGCAGGGCGTCGACGTGTCGATCGCCAACTGGCGCGGCGTCTTCGCCCCGCCGGGCGTGACCGACGCGCAGCGCAAGGCGATGATCGACCTGGTCGAGGCGACCGTGAAGTCCGCCGCCTGGCAGGAGATCCTCGCCAAGCAGGACTGGGCGAACGTGCTCCTGACCGGCGACGCCTTCGGCGCGTACCTGCAGGAGGAGTTCAAGCGCACGGAGGCCGTGCTCAAGGACCTCGGCCTCGCCTGACGGACGGCTGGGACGCGGCAGGCGGTCCGCGCGGGGCCGGGCATCGCGACAGGCGGGCCCGGCCCTTTCTCTTGCGGGGGGAGGACGGGATGGAACGTCGGCAGGGCGAGGTGAAGGTGGCGGTCGCCATGCTCGCGCTCGCGGGCATCGTGATCTGGCAGGCGGGGACGATCCCCTCGCCGCTCTATGCCCAGCTTGGCCCGCGCGTGGCGCCGTACATCGTCGGCACTGGCCTCGGCATCCTCGGCGCCGGCCTCCTCCTCGCCGCGCTCTCCGGGCGCTGGCGCGCCGAGCCGGAGGAAGACGGCGCGCCCGACCTCCCCGCCCTCTGCTGGATCGGCGCCGGCCTCGCCATGAATGTCCTGCTGATCCAGCCGCTCGGCTTCGTCGTCGCCTCGACGCTCCTCTTCGCGTTCGTCGCGCGCGGCTTCGGCTCGACGCGCTGGGCCCGCAACGCGGCGATCGGCTTCGCGATCGCCCTGCTGGCCTATCTCGGCTTCGACAGGCTGCTCGGCATCCGCGTGGGCGCCGGCATCCTCGAGGGAGTGCTCTGACATGGACGCGCTCTCCGGCCTCGCGCAGGGCTTTGCCGTCGCGCTGACCCCGATCAACCTCTTCTGGTGCCTGCTCGGCACCACGCTCGGCACGGCGATCGGCGTGCTGCCCGGGCTCGGCCCGGCGGTCACGATCGCGCTGCTGCTGCCGATCACGTTCAAGGTCGACGCCACCGCCGCCTTCATCATGTTCGCCGGCATCTACTACGGCGCGATGTATGGCGGCTCGACGACCTCCATCCTGGTCAACACGCCGGGCGAGAGCGCGACGATCGTGACCGCGATGGAGGGCAACAAGATGGCCCGGCGCGGCCGCGGCGCCCAGGCGCTGGCCACCGCCGCGATCGGCTCCTTCGTCGCGGGCACGATCGGCACGCTCGGGCTCGCCTTCCTGGGCCCCGTGGTGGTCGACCTCGCGCTGAGGTTCGGGCCAGCCGAGTATTTCTCGCTGATGGTGCTCGCCTTCGTCACCGTCTCCGCCGTCCTCGGCAACTCCGCGCTGCGCGGCCTCGCCTCGCTCTTCCTCGGCCTCTTCCTCGGGCTCGTCGGCGTCGACAACCAGACGAGCCAGGCGCGCCTGACCTTCGGGGTCATGGAACTGCTCGACGGCATCGACGTCATCCAGGTGGCCGTCGGCCTCTTCGCCGTGGGCGAGACGCTCTGGCTCTGCGCGCGGTACAGGAACGCGAAGGACGAGGTCCTCGCGCTGAGCGGCTCGCTTTGGATGAGCGCGCAGGACTGGGCGCGATCCTGGAAGGCATGGATCCGCGGCGCGCTGATCGGCTTCCCGATCGGCGCCCTGCCCGCCGGCGGCGCGGAGGTCCCGACCTTCCTGTCCTACTACGCGGAGAAGCGCCTCTCCCGGCACCCGGAGGAATTCGGCAAGGGCGCGATCGAGGGCGTGGCCGGCCCGGAGGCCGCGAACAACGCCTCGGCCGCGGGGGTGCTCGTGCCGATGCTGACGCTGGGCCTGCCGACCTCGGCGACCGCGGCCATCATGCTCTCGGCGTTCCAGAGCTACGGCATCCAGCCGGGCCCCATGCTGATGCAGAACCAGCCCGCGCTGGTCTGGGGCCTGATCGCGAGCCTGTTCATCGGCAACGCGATGCTGCTCGTGCTCAACCTGCCGCTCGTCGGGCTCTGGGTCAGGCTGCTGCGCATACCCGCGCCGATGCTCTACGCGGGCATCCTCGTCTTCGCGACGATCGGGGCCTACAACAAGTCGCAGTCGCCGCTCGACATCGTGATCCTCTACGCGATCGGCGTGCTCGGCTACGCGATGCGCCGCTACGACTTCCCGACCGCGCCGGTGATCATCGGCATGATCCTCGGGCCCTTCGCGGAGCAGGCGCTGCGCCAGGCGCTGACGATCAGCGCGGGCGACTGGACGACGCTGGTCACGCGGCCGATCTCGGCCTCGATCCTGGTCGTGGCGCTGCTCGCGGTGGCGGGCCCGAGCCTCTGGAGGCTGGCGCGCCCGCCGCGCTGATCAGGCCACGGCGCGGCGCAGGCGCTGCGCCGCGAGCATCGCCGCGGCGAGCGCGAGGCCACCCGCCTTGACCCAGGCGACGTGCTCGGGCCGCAGCGCCGCGGAGGCGGCGTCGACGATGCTCGGGAAGAGCAGCGCCACGCCGGCAAGGAAGCCGATGGCGCGGATCCAGGCCGGCGCGCGGCCGAAGAGCCAGCCCTGCGCCGCGACCGCGAAGCCGACGATGCCGACCGCGGTCGTGAAGGTCACCCAGAGTATGTCCATCCAGTCTCCGCCCTTCGGGACGGAGAGGAGCAGGCCCGCGCCCAGCGGGTCGAGCACGAAGACGAAGGGCACGAGGAAGGCCGGCATCGTGTACTTCCAGCTCTCCAGCGTCGTCGCGTAGGGGTTGCCGCCGGTGATCGCCGCGGCGGCGAAGGGCGAGAGCGCGGTGGGCGGCGAAACCTCCGAGAGCACGGCGTAGTAGAAGATGAACATGTGCGCGGCGAAGTCCGGCACGCCGAGCTTGACCAGCGCCGGCGCGGCGATCACCGCGCAGATGATGTAGCTGGCGGTCACCGGCACCGCGAGGCCGACGATCCAGACGATCAGCGCGGTGTAGACCGCGGTCAGCACGACGCTGCCGCCCGCATAGGCGATCGCGATCGAGCTGAACTTGAGGCCGAGGCCCGTCAGCGTCACGACGCCGACGATGATGCCGGCGGCCGCGCAGGTCGCGGCGGTGCCGAGCACGCCGATCGTGCCGTTGGCCAGAGCGTCGGCGAGCTTGCGCGGGGTCAGCGCGGTCTCGCGCGACAGGTAGCTCACCAGCACCGCGAGCACCGTCGCGTAGAACACCGAGAGGACGGGCGAGTAGCCGAGCACCATCAGCACGACGACGGAGACGAGCGAGGTGAAGTGGAAGCCCTGCCTCCTCGTCAGCTGCCAGAGCGTCTCGGTCCGGCCGAGGTCCACCTTCGAGATGGCGAAGCGGCCGGCATCCATCTCCACCATCACGAGCAGCGTGAAGTAGTAGAGGATGGTCGGGACCAGGGCCATGCGGATGACGTCGAGGTACGAGATCTTCAGGAACTCGGCGATCAGGAAGGCGGCGGCGCCCAGGACGGGCGGCGAGATGATCGCGCCCAGGCCGCCGGCCGCGAGCAGCCCGCCCGCGGCGTTGCGGCCATAGCCCGCCTTCTCGAGCAGCGGGTAGGCGACCGAGCCGATCGTCACCGTGGTCGCGACCCCGGAACCGGACGGCCCGCCGAGCAGGAAGGACGAGAGCACGATGGCGCGGCCGGCGCTGTTCGCCTGCCCGCCCATCGCGCGGAAGGAGAAGTCGATGAAGAACTTCCCCGCGCCGGAGGCCTGCAGGATCGCGCCGAAGATCGTGAACAGCACGATCAGGCTCGAGGACACGTCGACGGCGGTGCCGAAGATCCCC
>Ga0068877_10001568_pt1 | contig 18726 bp, 10 predicted proteins | sample NOAtaG_FD_66437 | JGI IMG/M metagenome (GOLD analysis project Ga0068877, IMG submission 66437) | Freshwater lake microbial communities from Lake Erie, under a cyanobacterial bloom - NOAA_Erie_Diel6S_1000h metaG | ecosystem: Environmental > Aquatic > Freshwater > Lake | place: USA: Ohio, Lake... | reverse complement strand
CGAGGAAGCAACCCCGAGGAAGCAACCCCGAGGAAGCAACCCCGAGGAAGCAACCCCGAGGAAGCAACCCCGAGGAAGCAACCCCGAGGAGGTAGCCCCGGGCCGAACACGCCTCCCCCGATTGGGAGCGCGACCGGCGTCAATGTGGGCTCCGGCCAATCCGCGACGCGAGGCGCCCCCGGGCCGTCGCGCAGCCCGATTCGGACACCTTGGGACTCGCGTAATTCATCGTGAATCGGTGGGTTCGCACGCGTTCACCTTGCAATCGGGCGCGAACCGACGAAGATACGGGCTCGATCAAGCCCGCCCTCCCGGAGCGGGCCGGATGCCCGATGGACGTGTGACGGTGCGCCAACGCAAGAGATCGTTCCCAGATGCCCTCTGACAATCCGACATCCCCCCGGCCGCGCTTCCAGCCTTTCGACGCGCGCACCGCGGGTCTTCGTTCGCTCATCTCGCCGCTTTCGACCCTTGCCTCGCTCGGCATTGCCGTGTCCGCAACGTTCGTGACCACGACAGCGCGCGCGGCCAGCGCCGACACGCAGGACGACCGGGATGCTGGTCGCATCGAGAAGATGGGCGTCGACTCCCGCTTCTACTCTGCGACCGATCACGGGCTGGTGACCGGCCCGGACCCGGCCTTGGGTGGTGGCGACGAAGCGCTGCCCGGCTGGGACTTCCCGCGCCTTGAGGCCGCGCAACTTGTCGAGGGCGACCTCCTCACCTTCAACTTGCCCGGTGGAAGAACGATCGACCTGCCGCTTGTCGATCGCACGTGGGTCGGCCCCGGCGCCCTCGGCCTTGCCTTCAGCGATCCAATCCAAGGCGCCTCCGCCGAAATCGTGCTCCACGCCGGACTCGTCTCCGGCGGGGTGCGCTTTGTGCAGGACGGCCGTGTGGAGCGTTGGCTTCTCGCCACGCGCTTCGACGCCAACGGCTTCGCATCGGACCGCTACTACGTCGCGGAGGCGGGAACCTCGATTGGCACGCCGATGGACGCGCCAGAGGAAGTCCTCGCGTTTGGTTCCGAAGGCGGCGTCGCCAATGACGGGTGCAGCGATTCGGGCGCCACCATCGATGTCTTGATCGCGACCACGCCCGTCTTCCGCGCCGGGTTCGAATCCAACTCGGTCATGGAGGCGAGCATCCTCGCCGACCTCCAGCGCATGAATCTCGCGCAGGTGAACTCGCTTGGCGCGCCACGCTTCCGCGTCGTGCAGTTCTTTGCGGGTACGGAGAACGGCACCGGCTCGCTTGCGACCGATCTCACCCAACTCGCCGTGCCGACCGACGGCTGGCTCGACGGCGTGCACGCGGCGCGCAACACCTCGCGTGCAGACCTCGTGGTCCTCTACACGAACTCCGAGCCCGGCTGGGCCGCGTTCGTCGGTGTCGGCAACGAGGCCACGGGCTTCGGCGTCGTCGGCGGAGTCGGCGGCTTCAATCTCTCGCGCGCGCTCGCGTCCACGATGGGCAGCTGCAATGCCCCCGGCGACAGCACCCCGGCCTGCGCTGGCTCGTTCCCCTTCTCGAACGCGCATCGCTTCGTCGCTGGAGGCATCACCTACCGCACGATCATGGCGCTCCCGCCCGGCGAGGAGATTCCCCACTTCTCGAACCCAGCGGTCAAGTTCCAGAACGTCGCGACGGGAACCTCCACCGCGAACAACTCGCGCTCACTCAGCCTGACTGCGTCTGTGGTCGCGAGCTATCGATGCTCGGACGGCCCGAATCCAGATTGCGATGGAGATGGCATCCTCGACAGCGTCGCGATCGCCGCCGGCCTCGTGCCGGATTGCAACCTCACCGGCTTCCCCGACTCCTGCGACATCGCGCTCGGAATCAGCATCGACGCGAATGGAAACGGCATCCCCGACGAGTGTCCTCTGATCGATCGTCAGTTCACGCCGTCCGGCGTCGCCGTGCTTGACACGCTGGGCACGTCCGTCTCGGCGTCCACCCGAGCGGGCGATCCCGCGATCCTCTACGGATTCGGCGCGCCGGGCAGCGACGTTGGGGCCGCAAACGCCGGCGCAGCGTGGGTGATCCCGGTCACGGCGGGTGTACCGAACACGGCGCTGGCGCGGGTCCTTCGTGCAAGCGATCCTGTCGCAAACGCGTTCTTCGGTCGAAGCATCTCCGTCTTCAAGCGGCCGGCGAGCGTGACGCCCGCCTATGCGGCAAGAACCATGGCCTGCGTCGGCGCATTCCGCTGGAACCAGTCCGGTTCGACGGGCAACTTCCCTTCGAAGGGCGCGATCTATCTCTTCGATGAGCAGCCAGACACGTCATGGGCGCAGGTCGGCTTCGGCGCCGGTCCAACGCCGTGGCGGTATACGCCTCCGACAACCGGCGGCAGTGCAGCGGGCGCCTACTCGATGTTCGGCTACTCCGTCGCCATGGGCCGGAGTCCTGCGGAGACGAGCGAGACGATCATCGTCGGTGCGCCGGGAAGGTCGAACGGCATCGGCGCCGTCTACGTCATTCGAAATCCGGCCAACAATACGCCGACGCTCCACGTGCTCCGCGCGCTCTCGACGGGCGTCGAGGGCGATGCGTTTGGAACAGCTGTCGCGCTGTCGACGCTTGTTCCGACCTCCGGCAACGCTCGCGTCTCCTTCGTCGCGGGTGCGCCGGGCCGCGCGGACAACACGGGAACGGCTGTCATCTACGAGCGTGCGGTTTCGAGCCTCAGCTTCGGCACCTGGTCCGCACCACTCACGCTGAACCCCGTCGGCATCGCGCTTGCGGAGGGCGATCGCTTCGGCGCCGCCGTGGCGATCCAGGCGCGGCCGAATACCCCGGCTGTCAGCCCCACCGCCTTGGTCGCCGTCGGCGCGCCTGGCGACGACGACGGCCGCGGACGCGTCCACTTCTGGGAGCGCGGCACCGGAACCGGCACGACCACGAGCACCTGGAGCTATCGCGGTTCCATCCAGCCGTCGAACGCGAAGCCTGGAGACGGGTTCGGTTCGTCGGTTGCGATCTCGCTCACATCCGACCCGCTTGTGTTCAATGTGACCGTTGGCGCGCCCGGCCGCGATGTCGAGGTCGGCACCACGCTCCGTCAGAACGCAGGCGCCGTCTACCTCGTGAAGAAGTCGGCGGGCGTCAACGGTGCAGGAATCATCAGCGTGCGCTCCGCCTTCTCGCCCGCAACCGGCGACGAGTTCGGCTACTCCGCGGCCGCGGTGCCTGGCTTCGCCATCATCGGCGCACCCTTCAACGACACCGCCGGTCTCAACGCCGGCATGACCCGGATCAACGTCAACCCCTGACGCGGCAGCGCGCGTCGTTTCAATCTGTGAATGCCCTCATGCGACTTCTCCGAAACCTCCGCAGCCTCTGCTCGACGTGCGCCGCCTCTGCGTTCGCCTTCGTTGCGGCGATCCTGCTCTCAATCAGCGTGCTTCCAACCGAGGCCCATGGCCAGGGCTGCGTGAACGCGACCAACGACTGCTTCACGCCCAACCTTCTGGCCGGCGGATGCAGCAATCCCTCGTGCTGCGCGCTCGTCTGCTCCATCGAGCCGGCCTGCTGCGCTGCCGCGTGGGATGATCTCTGCGTCGCCCTCGCAACCAAGTTCTGCTCGAACTGCGGTGGCGTTCCCGAGAGTTGCTTCGTCCCGCATCCGTCGCCCTCGTGCAACAACGGGGCGATCTGCGAGGCGGTCTGCGCCGTTTCCCCGACCTGCTGCACCGCAGCGTGGGACGAGGCCTGCGTGGCGATCGCGATTCAAGCGACCGACGACTGCGGCAAGCCCGCGACCGGCAGCTGCCTGGTTCCGCATGAGAATCCCAACTGCAGCGACAGCGTGTGCTGCGAGAAGGTCTGCGCGATCGATCCGAAGTGCTGCGACATCTCGTGGGACGAGACCTGCGTGGAGTTCGCAGAGCAGTTCTGCTTTACCTGCGGCAACCCGCGCGCTGGCAGCTGCTGCCACTCCCACGACGGCCCGTACTGCGATGACCGAGCCTGCTGCGAGGCCATCTGCGTCATTGACCCTTTCTGTTGCACCACGGCGTGGGACACCCCCTGCGCCGACCTCGCCACCGCTCCCGACAGCATCTGCAACCTCCCCAAGTGCCGGTGTGGCAACAACACCCCGGTGCCTGGGCAGAATCTGTCCTGCCGTGCGGTCCACATCCTCCCCGGATGCAACGATTTTCTCTGCTGCGACAAGGTCTGCTCGATCGATCCGTTCTGCTGCGGCGTCAGCTGGGACGCGACCTGCGTGCAGGGCGCCCAGTCGGAGTGCGCGCTGTCGGCAGATCCCGATGTGAACCTCGTCTGCTCGAGCGCGACGGGCAGCTGCTTCAGCGAGCGCTCGACCCCAGGCTGCTCTGACGACGCGTGCTGCGCCGCGGTGTGCGCCTTCGACCCGAGCTGCTGCGATGCGCGCTGGGATGCAGACTGCGTGACCCGCGCCCAGGTCATCTGCACCGACTGCGGCGACATCAGCGCGGGAAGCTGCTTGTTCCCGCACGAGACGCCCGCATGCCTCGATCGCGCCTGCTGCGAAGACGTCTGCGATGTCGATCCGGTCTGCTGCTCGGTCGAGTGGGACGTCTTCTGCGTCGCCATCGCTTCGACGGTCTGCTCGGATTTCACGACATGCGGCGATTCCCGCACGCGTCCGTGCTCTGTTCCAAGCTTCATTCCGGCCTGCGAGGACGAGCAATGCTGCAACCGCGTGTGCAAGCTCGACCCCACCTGCTGCGAACGCGCCTGGGACGAGACCTGCGCACTCACCGCCATCGCGGCCTGCGACCTCAACACCACGAACTGCCCGGCTCCCGGCAGTCCGCTCACCGTCCACGGCACGCCCGGATGCAACGACGAGGCCTGCTGCGAGGCGGTCTGCGCCGTCAATCCCGTGTGCTGCAGCATCGGCTGGAACGAATCGTGCGTGAACACGGCGAAGACGGTCTGCGTGACGTTCGGCGGTTGCCCGACGAGCGGCAGCTGTGGATCGGCGCGCTCCACCCCCGGCTGCGGTGACGCGACCTGCTGCGAGATCGTCTGCGCGGCGGATCCCCTCTGTTGCGAAATCGCGTGGAGCAGCAACTGCGTCAGTGCCGCACGCTCGCTCTGCCGACCTGATCCGAACTCGAACTGCCCGTGCGAAGGCAGCTGCTTCGATGCCCGCGACGACAAGCCGGGCTGCAACGATGAGGTCTGTTGCGCCGGCGTGTGCGCGATCGACCCGCTCTGCTGCACCGAAGCCTGGGACGCCGGCTGCGTCACCATCGCGCGCGGCGTCTGCTGCGGGGAAGTCGGATGCGGCGATAGCTGCGCCGGCGACTGCCTCGAGGCACGCTCGACCCCGTTCTGCAACGATCCCTCGTGCTGCGAGGCGGTCTGCCGCTTTGATCCGTTCTGCTGCACGACCCGCTGGGACTTCACCTGCGTCGGCTCTGCGCGGGTCACCTGCACCGGCGGCAGCGGACTCCCGATCTCAGGAAACTGCCTCAGCGCACACCCTGATCTCCGAGGCTGCCGCGATGCAGCGTGCTCCGAGGCTGTGTGCGCCGTCGACCCGGCCTGCTGCGAGTTTGGCTGGGAGGAAGCCTGCGCAGTGCGCGCACAGAAGCTGTGCGACTTCCTCGTGCCCAATTGCGGTCAGATCGGCCTTCCCGGATGCAACGTGGCCCATCCGGCTCCAGGTTGCGGCGACGCGGACTGCTGCAGCGCAATCTGCAGCGTTCCGGACTTCGAGTACTGCTGCAACGTCGAGTGGGATCAGTTCTGCGTCGACCGGATCTACACCGTGAAGGGTTGCGAGCGATACCAGCCCGGCTGCGGCGATGTCTGCGCCGGCGGTTGCTGCGAGGGGAAGTCGACGCCGTGGTGCGACGACGAAGCCTGCTGCGAGCGCGTCTGCCTGCTCGACTCCTACTGCTGCGACGTGGTCTGGGATGAGGCCTGCGCCGAGAGCGCACGTCTGAACCCCGAATGCAACACGGCCTGCCCGGATCCCGCCTGCGGAACGCCGGATGCCGGCAACTGCTGCTTCCCGCACGACAACGCGAACTGCAGCGATCTCGACTGCTGTGAAGCGGTGTGCAAGCTCGATTCGTTCTGCTGCGAGAACGTGTGGGATCTGACCTGCGCCGCTCTCGCATCGCAGACCGACGAGTGCGAAGCCTGCAACACCGACGGGCTCTCGTGCGGCGACGATGAGGCAGGCAACTGCTGCGTGCCGCACGACGAACCCTTCTGCGACGACGCCAAGTGCTGCACGCTTGTCTGCTCGTTCGACGCGCGCTGCTGCGAGCTCGAGTGGGATGAGTTCTGCGTGAAGATCGCGACGGCCTTCTGCGGCTGCCCGTGATGGCACCCGTGATGGCACCCCGTTGTCGGCCGTCGTGCTGCGCGGGTGAGGCGTCAGACTGCCCGCGCCACCAGCGCGCGTGGCTTTGCTTGTTCGCGCCACAGGAACACGACCGCGGTTCCTGACGGGTGACATCCAAGGTCGCGCGTGAGGCGGTCCGCATCGGCGGCTTGCCCGCGCACGCGAACGCTGCGAGCCTTGAGGCCCGCAGAGGCGATGACACGAAGAATCGCGTCCTGCTTGGCCTCGCAGGTACCGATCACGACGAACGACTCGAACCACGGCGCTCGCAGCGGTTCCTCGGAGAGAAGGAGTCCGACCCCTCCGCCAATCTCCCATGCCGCAACGGATCCAACCGCGCTCGTCAGGAGCCGCGCCCGCTCGAGCGCCGCACAGGGCTCGTTGATCCATGCGCCCGGAGCAGGGCTTGAATCAACCGGGAGCGCGCGCGCCTGCATGTCGTCGCCCAGCCCGCTCAGCGTGCACGGCGCGCACCCCGATCGAAGCACCGTTGCCCGGGCGATGCCCGGTGTGGTGGCGAATTCACCGGCCCAGATGATGGCCTGCACCAACGTCCCGTCGACCTCGACGAACTCCCACTCGAGCTTCTCGACCGGGAACGACCGCCGGTCTGCCGCGGGCGAAAGTTTGATCGCAGCGGCCCGCGACTCTTGGATGGCGCGAAGGATCCAGTCACGGCCGGGTTGATAGTCGTCGATGCTCCATGCACGGACACCTGAGCGCTCCTCGCGCCTCGCCGGATCGACGTGCAGCACCGCACCAGCGAGGTCGATCGCCTCGACGTCGTCCACGAGCGTGTGACAGCGCGCGTTCCGCGCCGTCATCCACGCGCGGCGCGCGTCCCGGTCGACCGCAGTCACGGCGAGCCCGACGGCGGAAAGGGCCATGGCGTCGCCGCCGATGCCAGAGCAGAGATCGAGCACAGCCGCCCCAGGACCCACGGCCGCCGCCCCACGCCCCACGGCCGCCGCGACGCGCGCCGCCTTCCACGCAGCGACCAGCTCGTCTGACGCCTGCTCGACGCCGGCCACGTCGCACCAAAGCGTCTCGGCCGCGGCGAACTTCGCGCGCGCCCTCCGGCGAGCGGCGACGAGTTCGAAGGCTGCCGCGACCAAGGCGGCGTCGGACGTCTTGCGGAGCCGAGCAATCGCTGCCGGCGTCGCGATGGCCTTGCCAGGGGCGAGCGATGCCTCTGCCGCCGCAACGAGGGCGTGCCCCTCGGCCGCAAGCCGCTCCCACACGGTCACATCGCGCCAGTCCTGCATCGCAGCGAAGGGTATCGCGAATTGGTGGCAGAAGCCCGAATCGGCGCGGACTCGGAGCGGACTCCGGGCGTGGAACAACCCGAAGATCGCATCCCCGGGCCTTCCTGCCTCCGCGCGAACGAGTCGGGCCTACATCGCCGCGCCGTTCTCAGTCTCGAGATAGGTGTAGCCAGCGAGGCCGCCCTCGTAGTTGCGCACGAGCGCATTCGACTCGGCCACCGTCATGTGCTTGTCGCGCACGGCGCGCTCGCACTCATGGCGGATCGCCTGGCCGAGCCGGTTCACGTCGTACTGCACGTACTGCAGCACCTCGCGGACGCTGTCGCCCTCGACGATCTCGTCGATCCACCAGTTCCCGTTGTCATCGAGGCGGATGTGTGCGACATGCGTGTCGCCGAACAGGTTGTGCAGGTCGCCGAGAGTCTCCTGGTAGGCGCCCACGAGGAATGCGCCGAGGAAGTACTCGTCGCCATCCTTGATGTCGTGCAGCTCCACCCACTTCTTCACGTCGTGATCATCGACGAACCGGTCGATCTTTCCGTCCGAGTCGCAGGTCATGTCGGCGATCGTCGCCTTGCGCGTCGGCCGCTCGTCGAGACGGTGGATCGGCATGATCGGGAACAGCTGGTTGATCGCCCAGATGTCCGGCAACGACTGGAAGATCGAGAGGTTGCAGAAGTAGGTGTCGCTCGTGTTGGTCTCGAGATCCTGGAGTTCCTCAGGCACGACCGGCATGTCCTTGGCCTTGTCGCGCACCTTGGCGCATGTGGCCCAGAACATCCGCTCGGCAAGCGCGCGGTGCTCGAGGCTCATGTAGCCAACGGAGAACAGGTTCATCGCCTCGTCGCGCGACTGAAGCGCATCGTGGTAGCACTCAAGCAGCCGACGCTCGGTGACCGAGCCGTACGCCTCGAAGAGATCGACGATCGGCCTCGGCACCTCGCCGTGCTCGTCCTTGGAGACGGCATCGAGCGACGCCGGAACCGTGAAGCGGTCGAGGCGGTTCGCGCCGAGGACGTCGAACACGAGCACGCTCTGCTGCGCCACCATCGCGCGGCCGGACTCGGTCACGATGGTCGGATGCGGCACATTCTCCTCGTCGCAGACCGACATGATCTTGTAGACCACGTTCGCGGCGTATTCCTGCAGCGTGTAGTTCGTCGAGAACTCGAAGTTGGTCTGGCTGCCGTCGTAGTCGATGCCGAGTCCGCCGCCGACGTCGAGATAGCGCATGCCGGCGCCCATCTTGGCGAGTTCGGTGTAGATGCGCGCGAGCTCGTTCACGCCCGAGTTCACCTGGCGGATGTCGTGGATCTGCGAGCCCATGTGGCAGTGCAGGAGCTGGAGGCAATCCTCCATGCCACGGCTCTTCAGGTACTCGAGCACGTCGATCACCTCGGTCAGCGAGAGGCCGAACTTTGCCTTCACGCCCGAACTGTGGCGCCAGCGGCCCGCGCCCGGCGTCGCGAGGTTCACGCGGACGCCGATCTTCGGACGGATCTGGTACTTGTCGGCGTACTTCACGATCAGCCGCAGTTCAGCGAGGTTCTCGATGACGGGAATGATCGTGCGACCGAGCTTCGCGGCAAGCGTCACGAACTCGATGTAGCGGTCTTCCTTGAAGCCGTTGCAGATGATGAGGCGTTCAGGCGAGTCGCTCGTGAGACCCATCACCGCGAGAAGTTCGGGCTTCGAGCCGACCTCGAGGCCAAAGCCATACTGCTCGCCGTACTCGCGGATCTCCTGGACCACGCGGCGCTGCTGGTTCACCTTGATCGGATAGACGGCGTTGTACTTCCCCTTGTAGCCGTTCTCCTTGATGGCAAGGTCGAAGGCCTCATGAAGGTCCTTGAGCCGCCGATGCAGCAGGTCGCTGAAGTGGAGAAGCACCGGCGTGCGCAGTCCGCGCTCGCGCAGTCCCTTCACGACCTCGTGCAGATTCACTTCACGGCCCGGCGTGCGGGTCGGCCGTACGATCACTTCGCCGGACTTCGCGATCTCGAAGAAGCCCTTGCCCCAGCCGCGGAGGTTGTAGAGGTCCGCGGCGTCATCGACGGTCCACGGATCAATGCCGGCCTTGACCCTGGCGAAAGACGACGGCGCGGCATGCGTCGACGGTGCGGACGAGGCGGACGAGGCGGACGCCTGAGACGAGGTGACCTGTGACATCGAAGTCGAAGTCCATCCTTTCAATGCGATCCTCTCGGGGATTCGCGGTGAAGCCCCGCATGGTGCGATGGGTGCGGAGGCAATCCGCAATGATAGGGCAACCCGCCGACTTCCCGCAGCCTGAATCGCCTGATTCTCCGAGTCGGTCGTGCAAGCGCGTACCACGGTCGACGTCAGAACCGAGACGACGGGACAAACTGACCGAGCCCCGGGCGTCTTCCGTTCGTCAGCGGAATCTCCGTCGCACCGAACCGGCACGGCGGCGAAGATCGGCTTCATCTGCCGTGACCTCGCATCGATCTCTTCCATGGACTTCTTCCATGGACTTCTTCCACGGATTTCTTCCATGGACCTCTTCCACGGATTTCTTCCAGGGACCTCTTCCACGGATTCTCTCCATGATCCCCTCTGTTGGATCATCCTGTTGGCTCCCATCACGCCGCCGCGCGCGGCGCACATGCGTCGATGGCCGGGAGAGATGCCTTTCCAGCACCTTCGTCCCGCCGCAGGCGCCCGTCCTGCGGCCCAAGACGGCCCCGAAAGGTTCCGAAAGGCCCCGAAAGGTCCCGAAAGGTTCCGTGAGGTACCGGAAGGTCTTTGGGAGCCCCAACCAGACCCGCTCATGACCCCGTGGCGCGACCGAGCGAGGGCCCCCGCCGCGGATCGACGAGTCCACGCGACCGGCGGCGGTCTGCCCGGGCAAAGTGACAATTTCCCCCCGGGGCCCGCGTGACTTCCCCCGAATCGGCGTCATAGTTTCCGTACGGCTTCCCTGCCGCAAGTCCTGTTCCACCCCGCTGTTCCCCTTTCCCTCGAGACCTCATCATGAAGTCCCTTCGTCGCCGTTCCTGCGGCGCGAACGCCGTTCCTGCGTTCGCTCTGCTGTGTGCCGTCTCGTCCGCCCTCCTTGCCGGCTCCGCTGCCTACGCAGGTCCCATCTGGGACGACGACCTCACCGAAGACGCCGAGGCTCTGCCTGCCGGCGCACAGGTGGTCACGACCGCGGTCGTCGGTCAGATCCGTGGAAAGCTCTCCGGCAACGCCTTCATGGGCGGCGGCGACTTCGTCGACATGTACGCCATCCAGATCACGCAGCCGTTGGAACTGAAGTTCTCTACCGGTGGCAAGCAGACCGGCGGCGGGTCCGCCCAGTTCGACTCGCGCTTGTTCCTCTTCCGGGCCTCAGGCACAGGCGTGGGCGGCGACGCTCTTGCCGTCTTTGCCAACGACGACGCCTTCCCCGGCAACCCGGGCTCCTTCATCGGAAGCCAGGCAAACGACGGCTCCGGCTTCATCCTGCAGACACCAGGGATCTACTACATCGCCATCACGGTCGACGGCATCAACGCGCTGAACGCCAACGGCGGCCAGATCTTCGAGAGCATCGCCAGTCCAGGCACCATCGCATTCGGCAACTTCGAGAAGTTCGGCGGCTGGGGCGGCCAGCCGGGCTCGAACGGCGGCGACTACATCATCTCGGTGCAGGGCATTGCCGGCATTCCGGCGCCGGGAGCCTTGGCGCTCCTCGGAATGGCTGGAGTCCTCGGTCGCGGCCGTCGTCGCGCCTGAAGCGAACCGCATGCAGACAACGTCGACGCCGGGGATCGCAGGTCGTGCTGCGATTCCCGGCGTTGGCCTTCGGGCGGTCAGCGCGGTTCGCTGCGGCGTGCGCCGTCCGTGCCAACGGTCGCGCGGTCCCCGACGACGCGCTTGATCTCGCTGACCAGATTGGCGGCGCGCGACGTGGCTTCGTCCCGGTCGCCCTTTCGCTCCCGGAGGATCCGCCACGATTCCTCGGCGTCGGGCAGAGCCGACTCCCATTGGTCGAGCTGCATCTTCGTTCGGGCGATGTTGAGAAGGCCGACGCCGACCCGGAAGTTGTTCGGCTCGACGTGCGGCCGCAGCGTCTCGAGCGCGCGCTGGTACTCGACGAGAGCCAATTGAAGTTCGCCGCGATCGCTCGCGAGACCGGCGCTCGCATTCAGCGCTGCGGCGTCGAAGATTGCCCTCTCCCGTGACGGCGGAAGTCCCGCGCTTCTCGCCATGGCGCCGCGCAGCGTGCTCTCTGCTTCCTCGAGTTTCTTCTGTCGACGCAATGTGCTCGACAACTGGCGGATGAGGTCGATCGTGTGCAGGTCCTCTGGACCCGTCACCGACTCGCGAAGCTCGATCGCCTCGCGATATGCCCGCTCGGATCCGGCGAAGTCGGGCCCGGCCTGCGGCATGCGGAACCGCACCCGTGCGACGGCATACGCGCTGTCGGACATGGCGATGGCATCGATCTCGCCGCGCGAGTAGGCGTCCGACTCGATCGCATAGGCGCGCTCGATCGCAGTCGCGGCGTCGGGGAGGTTGCCAAATCCAAGATGGATCAGCCCGACGCTCCGGAGGAGCCGTGCGAGGTCGGTCGGCTCGCTCGCGAGCGCCGCCTCGAGCGACTTCTCCACGTAGGCGATGAACTCGGTGGCGAGCATCGCACTCGTGCCGTCGCCCGTCTCCGGGTTCGACTCCTCAAGCGCCTTCAGCACCGCGTCGAGTTGGCTCTCGGCGCGGGCGCGGGCGCGATCGGCGTTCGCATAGGCGACCGCGAGCGCGACGCTCGACGCAACGATCGTCGCAAGCACGATCGCGGCCGCACTCGTCGCGATCCAGTGCCGTCGGAGGTTGCGGCGTAGGACGTAGATCCTGCTGTCTTCGCGCGCGAGGATCGGCCGACCGTCAAGTGCGCGCGCCAGATCCTCGGCAAGCGCGTCGGCGGTGTCGTAGCGGTTCGCGGCGTCGGCGGCGAGCAAGCGAAGCGTGATGACGTCGAAATCGCGGTCGATGCCGGGCACGAGCGCGCTCGGACGTTCCGGGGTCCGCATCGTCTTCTGGATGACCAGTTCGCCGATCGACTTCGCGCCGTCGAAGGGTCTTCGTCCGGTCAGGCATTCGTAGAACACGACGCCGATCGCGTAGAGATCGCAACGGGAGTCGATCGCAGTCGGGTCGCCCGAGAGCTGCTCGGGCGCCGCGTAGGCAAAGGTGCCGAGGAATTCTCCGACAAGCGTCGTCCCCGAGCCGGGAGACGAACCCGCATCCGGCGCATCTGCGCGTGCGAGCCCGAAGTCGAGAATGCGGGGAACGCCTTCGCGATCCACGAGGATGTTGCCGGGCTTCAAGTCGCGATGGATCACGCCGCGCCGGTGCGCGTAGGCAATGGCGTCCGCGACCTTCTGCATGAGCCGCGCGATACCGCGCGCGTCGAGGCGCAGCCGGCGGACGTACTCATCGAGGCGCTCGCCGTCGACAAGTTCCATCGCAAACCACGGTTCGCCGCTCCTTGAAATACCGCTCTCATAGAGCGTCACGATCGAGGGGTGGCGGAGCGCCGCGACGACCTCGACCTCGCGTTCGAAGCGAACGCGCTGGACATCGCTCGCAAACTTGCCGCCGAGCAGCATCTTGACCGCGCATGATCGACGCGTGGCCAGCTGCTCGGCACGGTAGACCGCTCCCTGTCCGCCGCGGTGGATCTCGTCGCCGAGAGAGTAGCCTGGGATCGGCCCAGCAACTTCGTCGCTCGTGCCCGCGACGCCCGCGCCAGGCCTTGACCGCGAAAGCGCGCCCGACTTGGAGGACGGCGTCGGAATTGCCTTGAACTCGCCGAGAAAGGCGTTGTCTGCCGCGAAGCGGTCGATCGCCTCGGTGCAGCGCTTGCACATGACCAGATGAGGCGCCAAGCGCTCATCGATCGGAACGTCTCGATCCGTGCGCGCCAACGCCGCGAGTTCAAGCGCTTCTCTCGGGAATTTCCCGCACCCGGCCGGCAGTTGCATTGCCTGCGTGTCGTCGGACAGATCGCTCATGCGCTACGCCCCGAGGCCGTCGGAAGGACGTCTTCCCTTCGACGCCCAGTCGCCCGGCCCCTCCTCGTACTCGTTCTCAAGGCGCAGCACGATCTCGCGGAGTTTGGCGGCGACGCGACTCTTCGCGAGGTAGACGTCGTGCGCGGTCATGCCGAGTTCCGATGCAACGGTGGCGACGGGAACCGAGTGGTAGACGAGCATCTCGAAGGCCTGAATGGTCTTCGGGTCGGTGCGCGAATGCGCCTTGAGGTCGGCCAGCGCTTCGGAAAGCACCGCGCGACGGCGCTGCGCCTCGTAGACCTCGCTCACCGACTGCTCGTCATCGAGGTCGATCATCGCGCTCTCCCCGCGCTCGATGCGCGCGGTGCCCGCCCGCCGGCGCATGTCGAGCATGCGATAGCGCGCGATCGTCACAAGCCACGCACCAAGACGGCCGCGCTCGCGGTCGTAGCGCCCGTCACGGTACTCCTCGACAAACCGAACGATTGCGGCCTGCGCCAGTTCGGCAGCGTCGTGATCCTTGAGGCCGCAGTTGCGGGCAAACCCGACAAGAATCGGCCGATAGCGCTGGTCGAACACCTCCCACGCCTTCGCGTTGGAAGGGTCAAGCAACCCGGCAAGGAGCGCCGTGGTGGTGCGGTCGAGATCCATGGCCCCATGCTACCACCGGGGTCGAGGCGCAGACCGCTGGAAACAAGGCGATTCGTAGGTCCATCACGCGCCGCCTCGCGGGCTGCGCGGGGGCGTTGTCACGGGCCTGGCACCCGCGCCGTCAAGCCAGTGCCGTCGCCCCGAAGGCTCTGCGTGATCGAAGCCTCGTGTACGCGCATCGACAGGACGTCGAGTGCCTGCTTCGCCCGGTGGAACCCGTCGGCATCCACCGAGCGCGGATCCACGGCGGCAGAATCACAGAGCGCGCGCACGGCGTCCATCGACTTCGAGAGTTCGTCGACGTAGCCGGGCTCGAGGAATGGCCGCACTCGCGCGAGCGCCTCGCCGATCCACTTGAGATCGAGTTCGGCGTGCACCCGGAGGTCGATGACTCGGTGCAGCGTCATGTCGGCGCGAGCGTGCTCCACGCTCTCCTGCTCGATGCGATCGACCTCCTCCTGCGTGAGGCCGTAGGCGGGAACCACCTGAATCGACGCTTCCTGACCGCTTCGCTTCTCTCGAGCCTTCACCGACAGCACGCCGTTCTGGTCGACGAGGAATGTGACCTCGACCTGCGGAATCCCTGCGGGCATCGGGGGAACCCCACGCAGGTCAATCGTCCCGAGCGAGCGGCAGTGTTCAGCCAGTTCGCGCTCACCTTGGAGGACATGGATCCGGATGCTCGTCTGGCCATCCTTCGATGTCGAGAAGTGTTCATGCGCGCGCGCCGGAATCGGACTGTTGCGCATGATGAGCTTGGCAACCGCGCCGCCGACGGTCTCGATGCCAAGCGAGAGCGGAATCACGTCGAGCAGGAGGAGATCCTTGCGCCCTCCTGCGACGATCGCAGCCTGCACGCTCGCACCGAGCGCGACGACCCGGTCTGGATCGAGGGCGATGTAGGGTTCGATCCCGAAGAAGTCGGCCGCGGCCGCGCGCACGGCGGAGAGTCGCGTGGAGCCTCCGACAAGAATCACGCGGTTGACCGCAGAACGGTCGGTCTTCGCGTCGCGGAGGGCGCGCGCGCAGAGATCGATCGTTCGCGCGACGAACGTCCCGGCCGCGGCGTCAACTTCGGCGCGGACAAGCCGGAGGGAGCGTTGCATGCCGCCGAGCTCAACGGACACCTCAACCGATTCCTGCGACGAGAGCGCGACCTTCGCCTCCTCGGCCTTCTCGACAAGCGCTGGCAGTTCCGCCAGCGATGGCCGCAGCCCCTCGCGCTCGATCCACAGCTGCGCGATGGCGCGGTCGACGTCGTCTCCGCCAAGCGCTGTATCGCCCGCGGTCGCGAGCACCTCGAAGCAGTCCGCTCCGCCCGCACCATCGGGCGAAGGCACGATGTCGAGCACCGTGACATCGAAGGTACCGCCGCCGAGATCGAAGACCACGATCCGTTCGGCGCTGCGCAGCGATCCGATGCCGTAGGCGAGGCTCGCCGCCGTCGGCTCGTTCACGATGCGCACGACCTCAAGCCCGGCGATCCGGGCGGCATCGCGCGTCGCTTGGCGCTGCGCGTCATCGAAGTAGGCCGGCACCGTGACCACGGCCTTCCGGACCGTCGTACCGAGGTCTGCCTCGGCGATCGCGCGGAGTTCGCGAAGGACTTCTGCAGCGACCTCCTGAGGCGTGACCACGCGCGCCTCATCGATCCGGAATGCGGCGATCCCTCGGGGACCGGGCACGACCGGCGCCGCCAGCGAGCGCGCGAAGCCCTCGACCTCGGCCGCCGAGCGACCCATGAGCCTCTTCGCGCTCCGAACGAGGACCCCACCTCTTTCGCGCCGCGCCGCGTCGCCCACAAGCGTCCGGCCTGGCTCGAGGAAGCGCACGATCGACGGGACGATGCGGCCTTCGACACCCCCACCGAGGATCCTCGGCCCCGACTCCGAGCAGAATGCGACCAAGGAGTTGGTCGTTCCAAGATCGATCCCGACGACCGGGTCGACTGGCTGGGCATGAGGGGACCGGCTGGGGGGCGAGAGTGCCATCGGGCCGCAATGGTACGGCGGGCAGCGCATGCGCACGGCCACGCTGGCGGGGCGTGCCTACCGCTCTCCAACCGACTGTGGTGGACGCGACGAACACGACCCTCGGGTCAATCCGGCAATCCCTACGCAAGGATCCCTCAGGAAACCGCCTGAGTTTCTTCTTTCTGCTGCTAGACCGGGGGCACATCCTTCGGACTACGAGTTGGTCGAGTTAGGTTGGTTGAAAACGTGGCCGGTCGAGGGCAGTCGGAGCCCTTCGCCGAGCATCCCCCGCCACGCCAGAGCGCCCCCCCGTCGGACTCACCGGAGCCACGTGAGGCGTGCCCAACAAGAAGGTAGGTTCGCGATGGCCTCGATGATTCCCTCGGCAGTCGGTCGTTCCTTGGTGTCGTTCGCAACGGTGGCAATGCTGGGTGCGACAACCGCGCTGGCTGGGCCGAGCTGGGACCGTGATCTGGAGGAAGATGCGTTGGAGACCGCCGGGTCCGCGCAGCTCCTCACCCACCCGTTGGGAAGCGTGACCACCATCTTTGGCCGCCTCGGCGGCTACGGACTCGTCGGCTCGGATTTCGTTGACATGTACCGGATCCGCGTCCAGAGTCCCTCGCTCGTGTCCGTCTCGACCGCCGGCGGAGCGCTCGGCGGTGAGGCCGACTTCAACACCCAGCTGTTCATCTTCCGCCAAAAGGGCGGCAACGGGAACAACCAGCGGGCCGTGCCGTGGTTCGCGAATGACGACGCCGACGAGGGCAACACGGGGTCGCGCCTCACCGACAACTCCGATCTCTACGACGACCAGATCTACCTCTCGCCCGGCGAGTACTACATCGCGATCACCGGCGTCGGCATGCGCGCTTTGGACGAAGGTGGCCTTGCGCTCTGGGACGACCTCGGCAACCCCGGCGAGACTATCGAGGGCGAGTTCGGCCCTCTTGGGAGTTGGGTCGGCGACGGTGAGACGGGTTCGTACGCGATCCGGATCCAGTCGGGCGATGCCAACGGCATTCCCACTCCGGGCGGCCTCGCGCTTCTCGCCCTGGGGGCGCTGACCGCGCGACGGCGGCGCCGCTGAATCGGGGAGAGCAAGGCAAGTCAAATCGAATCAAGCCACGCCAGCGCATGACAGTGCATGACAGTGCATGACAGTGCATGACAGTGACTCGGCCGTGGCGCCCCGTTCCGAGGGGGGCGCCGACGGCCGAGTTGCGTTTCAGCGTGATGGCGTGTCCTGAGCTTGGTCGCGGCCCGACTTCGCAGCCTCGATCTTCGATGCGAGCAGCGCAGCATCGACCGTCCAGCGCGCATCGTCGCCCTTCCGGAGCCTCAGGATCGCGAGCGCCTCCTGCGCGTGCACGGCGGCGGCGTCGAGGCGTCCGAGCTTAAACTCGGAGTTGGCAATGCTGTAGAGCGTGCGGCCGATGCGGAAGTCGTCGTGCTTGACCGAGCGCGTGAGCTCTGTCAACGCAGCACGAAAATCCTCGAGCGCGCGTTCCTCATCACCCATGCGCGCCGCGAGGATGGCACGCCCGTTGCGGATTCCTGCACGAGCGATCGCCGACTCCGCCCCCTTTGGCAGTCGTCGCGAGCTCTCGTATGCACGCTCGAGACAGGCAAGCGCATCGTCGAATCGGCCCAACTCGCGCAGCGCGCTTGCCAGTTCGCGCTCCGTGTTCACCGACTCCACGCTCAGCGGTCCCGTCGTTCGCACGTAGAGTTCAAGCGCCCGACGGTAGCTCTTGTCAGCCGCCGTGAAGTCAGCCTCAAGGAACTGAAGCCGCGCGAGCGCGACATCGGCCGCCGCCATGCGGACACCGTCGAGCTCCCCGTGCGCGAAACCGTCGGCAAGCGCCGCATGCGCGGTGCGGATCGTGTTGCCCGCGCTCTCCGAATCCTGGAATCCGAGCTGGATGACTCCCAGGGTCAGCAACAGATCGCCGACCTCAATCGGCTCCGCGTCAAGACCCGCTCGAACCTCGCGCTCGACGACTTTGAGGTACTCGCGGACGTTCATCTCGCTCGAGCCCTCGCCGAGTTCCGGATCCGCAGCCGTCAGGGCCAGCTTGAAGCGTTCCTGCGCCCGGTTGGCAGCCGCCAGGCGATCTTCCGCCCGCGCATAGAGGACAGCAAGCGCGACACCGGCGCCGATCACGGTGAGGCCGAACAGAAGCGCCGCTGAAGACGCGATCCAGTGGCGGCGCACGATCTTCGTGAAGACGTAGGTGATGCTGTCTTCGCGCGCAAGAATCGGCCGGCCATCGAGGTGGCGCGCAAGATCATCCTCGAGCGCCGCTGCAGACGCGTAGCGCCGTGATGGATCAGGCGCGAGCAGCCGGAGGGCGATCACGTCGAGGTCCCGATCGATCCGCGCCCCACGCTCGAACGCGAATCCGCTTGGCCGCCTCGGAGTCTGGGTTGTCTTCTGCAGCACCAACTCGCCGATCGACTTC
>Ga0068877_10001567_pt1 | contig 18730 bp, 17 predicted proteins | sample NOAtaG_FD_66437 | JGI IMG/M metagenome (GOLD analysis project Ga0068877, IMG submission 66437) | Freshwater lake microbial communities from Lake Erie, under a cyanobacterial bloom - NOAA_Erie_Diel6S_1000h metaG | ecosystem: Environmental > Aquatic > Freshwater > Lake | place: USA: Ohio, Lake... | reverse complement strand
TCCTGCTTCCGCAGCTCGTCCTCGTCGTACTTCTTCACTTGAAGCTCCAGTTCCTCGCCCTTCTTCACCATGTTGCGCTCGGTCTCCAAGGCCTTGCGCTCGGTGTCCTGCGCCTTGGTCTGCTGTTTCAGCAGGTCGTTCAGTTCCTTGGTGCCTGCATCGCTGGGCGTTTGCGCCACTTCCACGCGCTTGGCCTCAATGCGCGGGGTAAGTTGGTCCATGGTGGCCCGTGCGTTCTGTTGGTCGGTCACCGCCTCGGCGGCGCGCTGTCGACTTTTCTCGATGCTGCTGTTCGCCCGCTCACGCTCGCGTTGCAGGTTGTTCAGTTCGGTGCGCAACTGGGACAGACCTTTTTCTGCCGAGGTCAGCTCCTGTTGGGCCAGTTGCCTGCGCAGGGCGGTGGAGTGCTGCTGCACGAACGCGCGTGCTGCTTCGTAGGCCCGATCGTTGGTGGTGGGGCCCACGTAGCCTGCCGTGGTGAGGATGGCCACATGTGCGGTGAGCAGGGGACTGTTCTTGCGTTGTTCAGCCTTCACCAGGATGCGTACGGTGTCGGTGCTCACCTGGGGCAACAAGGCCCCCGCTGCGATCACTTCCTTCTTTGCGCTGACGTTGGCGCTGATCCGCTTCAGTTCATCGCGCCAGTAGCTCTCCACGTATTTCACATCGGTGCCCTCGAACACGAAGCTGAACGTGGGGTGTACGCCATTGCTGAAGGCGAAGGACGAAGGGGTGACCGTGGTCTGCGCGGACAGCAGGCCGATGCAGAGGGCGATGGACGTGACCAGAAGGGAGGAGCGGAGCGTGTTCATGGACGTTCGGTGCCTGCAATGGCCGTGCCGTTCATTCCTCGTCGTCATCCACCTGCGAAACGCCACCGCTCACGGCGAACTTCATCACATCGGTGGCGCGAGCGTCCAGCGGGGTCACATTGGCGGTGGGTACGATCACCAGGTTTCCGCTCCAGGCGAAGGCATGGGGCAGGTACACGGCCACCATGTCGTTGCCCAGCCCGATGTGGCTGAGATCTTCCTGGGTGATGAAACCCACGCGGCGCGCATCCATGCCGCTGCCCAGTTTCACCAGCACGGGCCGGTCGAATTTCTTCTTGTTGCCCACGAAGGCGGCCACCATGTCCTTCAGTGCGCCATACAGGGTCTTCAGGAAGGGGATCCGTTGCAGCAGGTCCTCGCCGATCTCGGCCAGGGGCTGGAACAGGATGGTGCTGCCCAACCAGCCGGCCACCGTTACTATGGCCAGCAGGGTCAACAGTCCCAGTCCGGGGAAGTCGAGCTTGATGATGCCGTCCAGGAAGGCCAGTACCTGGAACAGCGCCCAGATGGTGATGGTGATGGGCACCAGCAGCAGCAATCCCCGGAGGAAGTACCCAAGGATGGTGGTGTGGATGCGACGCGTGGTCTCGCTCATGGGCGTAAGGTGCCGCAAAGCTAGGTGGCTTGCACGCCCGTTTCAGCCCAGTTGATCGCGCACGTTCCTGGGCAGCGAGGCCATTACCAGCGCATGGCTGTGCCCGGCCAGTTCCAGCAGCAGCTTGTCCGGCACGCTGCCGTCGGTGAGCACCGTGTTCCAGTGCCGCTTGTTCATGTGGTAGCCCGGGGTGATACCGGGGTACCGTTCGCGCAGTTCCACGGCCCGTTCCGGATCGCACTTCAGGTTCACGCTCACGAAGAGGTCCACGTCCATCAGGGCGAAGATCTTCCCCCCAACGCGGAAGGCCAGGGTGTTCTCGTCGAAGGGCAGGTCCTCGGAAAAGCCGGACAGGCGGGAGCAGTGGTCGCGGAATTCCGCCAGGTTCATGGGAGCAATGCGTACAGCACGGGCCTGCTTGGTGCGGCATCGTTCATCAGGTGCGGCAGTTGCAGCTCCAGCAGGAACTCGCCGTCGCGCACATCGGGCGGCACCAGCAGCAGTTCGGTGATGGTGCGCTCCAGGTCCAATGTGTTGGGGAAGTCCCAGAACGCGTGGTGCGCGGCCAGCACGCCGCCATCCTCTTCGCGGTCCACGCTGGGCAGGTCCAGCAGCAGGTGTTTCACGCCGATGCTACGCAGCCAGGCGCACGCGGTGCTTTGCAGGTAGCAGGGGTTGGTGCCGCTCCAGTCGCGGTGGTCGCGGTCCTGCTCGTTGGGCAGGGTGCGCAGGATCAGCGCTTCGGGCGGACGTTCGTTCACCACGTTGCGCAGTTGCTCGAGGGTGATCACGTGGTCCACCTTGGCATCGGGGGCTCGGCGGGTCTCGGGCAGCAGGCTCAACAGTTGGGCGGTGAAGAAGTAGCGCTTCAGCAGGTTGCCCACCGGGTGCACGTCCGGACTGATGTGTCCCACGCTCTCGGTATGGGTGCCGTGCCCGTGCGGATTGAAGTGGATGTTCCGGAAGTTCACCGGTGCGCCCTCTTTCACGGCATAGACGGTGTCGCCGTTGCGCACGGGTTCCATACGGACGGGGTCCACCCACCAGGCACGCAGCTGGCCTTCGCCGTTGTGTAATGGCAGCGACAGGTCGATGGGTTTCGACAGGTCCACGCGGAAGTTGCGTCCCTTATGGCTGATCTCGGCGATCATCGGTGACGAACAGATCGGCTGCAATGCGGTCGGCGAAATGGCGTCCCGCTTTGCTCAAAACTAAGCGCCCGTCCGTCACCAACAGATGTCCCCGTTGCAGGTGCTGCTCGGCGGCCTTGTGGTTCAGGGTGAGGGCGTCCATTTCAAGCTGATCGATCCGTACGCCCGCGATGGTACGTAGACCGGTGAGCAAAAGTTCGTTGGTGCGTTGCGCAGGGGTGAGCGTTTCCTGCTCCCAGTAGGGCTGGCCAGCCCCGATCGCGGCGATGTACCGCGCGTTGTGGGCCACGTTCCAGCGGCGTACGGTCTTGTTGTAGGAGTGCGCCGAGGGGCCGATGCCGAGGTAGGGCACGCCTTCCCAATAGCTGGTGTTGTGGCGGGAAAAGTGGCCGGGGAGCCCGAAGTTGCTGATCTCGTAGTGGACCAGCCCGGCCTGCTCCATCCGCTCCATCAACCGGTCGAACTGTGCGCTCTGGGCATCGTCGCCGGGCATGGCCACCACCTTCTTCTGCACCTGGTGGGCCAGGGCGGTGCGCGGTTCCACGGTGAGGCAGTAGGCGCTCAGGTGCGGCATGCCGTGGTCCAGGGCGATGGTGAGCTGTTCGTCCCACACGGCCATGGTCATGTCCGGCAGCCCATAGATCAGGTCGATGGTCCAGCTCGCGAAGCCCGCCTTGGCAATGAGCTCGATGCTCCGAAGGGCCTGTTCCGCATTATGCGCACGGCCCATCCACTGCAAGCGGTCCCCGCGGAAGCTCTGTGTGCCCAGGCTCAGCCGTGTGATGCCAAGCTCCTTCCAAGCGGCGAGGCGTTCCGGGGTGATGTCGTCCGGGTTGCTCTCCAGCGTCACTTCCGCGTTCGTGGCCACAGGGAACAAGGACCGGCACTGTTCCAGAAAAGCGCCGATCTCCGCAGGTGCCAGCAGACTTGGTGTGCCGCCCCCGAAGTAAATGGTGTCCACGGTCCCTTGCACCTCTGCGGCGCGCTGGTCCAGTTCGCTGTGCATGGCGTTCAGCAGGGCCTCGCGCTGTTTCAGCGAGGTGCTGAAGTGGAAGTCGCAGTACGTGCAGGCCTTCCGGCAGAAGGGGATGTGGAGGTAGAGGCCGGGCATGGTCAAGCTTCAGGTCGCAAGTGTCAAGGCTCAAGACACAAGAAGCAACCGAAAAGGACCAACCGGGAACCCTGAAGCCACCCGAGCCTTGGTAACCCTTGTGTTGTGGTCCTTAAAGCTTGTCACTTGAGCCTTGGATCTGGGGTCTTGATACTTGGGTCTTGTTATTCCTCGCTCACCAACGCCGTCCCCAATACCCCCTGGTTCAAGGTGATGCGGAAGGTGGTGCCCTTGCCGGGTGCACTGCGCAGCACGAAGATCTGCCCGCCGTGGTACTGTTCGATGATCCGCTTGCTCAGCGAAAGGCCCAGTCCCCAGCCGCGTTTCTTGGTGGTGAACCCCGGCCGGAACACGGTGGACTGTTGTGCGGCGGGAATGCCCTTGCCGGTATCGGTCACGTCCACGTGCACTTCGCTCCCATCATGGTGCATTTCCACGGTGATCGCGCCACTGCCCTCCATGGCATCAATGGCATTGCGCATCAGGTTCTCGATCACCCAGCTGAACAGCGCCCGGTTCAGTGGCACCTGCAGTTCGGTATCGGCGGGTGCCAGCACCTCGATCTTCACGCGTCCCGGCAACCGCGGACGCAGGTACAGCACGGTGGCGCGCAGGGTGTGGTACAGCTTTTCGGGCTCCAAGGCCGGTGCCGAGCCGATCTTGCTGAACCGCTCGGTGATCACCTCCAGTCGGTCCAGGTCCTTGCGCATTTCGGTGAGCGCTTCGGGATCGGTGCCTTGTGCCTTCAGGAGTTCCATCCAGGCCATCAGCGAGCTGAGCGGCGTGCCCAGCTGGTGCGCGGTCTCCTTGGCCATGCCCACCCACACCTGGTTCTGCTCCGCGTTGCGGAAGATGCTGAAGAGCGCATAGGCCACCAGCAGGAAGAGCCCGAGGATGATGAGCTGCACGTAGGGGAAGTACCGCAGCTGCGTGATCACCAACGATTCCTCGTAAAAGATGTAGTGCCTGCCCTTGCCGGGGAGCTGGATGGCGATGGGGGCGTTGGCCTGGGCCATCACCGTGATGCGTTGGAGCAAAGCACTGCTGTCCGCAGCCACTTCCGGCTCGATGTTGCTGTGCTCGATCACCACGCGCTGTGTGCTGTCGGTGTAGATCACAGGCACGGCGGCGGTGCTCATCACGGTCTCCGAAATGAACGAGCGGATGATGCCGTCCATCACCTCCTGCAGTTCGGTGAACACCCGCGAGTCCTTGTAATAGAGGTATTGCTTCTGGTCGCCGAACACGGCGATCTCGATGGGTGGGCGCAGGGCGGCCATGGTATCCCGCTCGGCCTTCAGCTTGGCGGGGTCGGCGGCAATGCGCTCGTCCAGGTTGCGGTGGAACTTCACGTCGCCCTTGGCATCGGCAATGATCACGGGCACGGTGGTGTTGTCGCTCACCACCTTCAGGTAGAAGGAAAGGTCCGAACTGCCATCGCTCACCAAGCGCAGCATGGCCTCGGCCCAGAGCTCCACCTTCTTGCGCTCCTCTTCACGCAAGCGCTCGAAGAGCTTCTCGGTGTAGTTCACCAGCTCGGCACGGTTCTGCACCGCCTCGGCCCACAGCCGCACCTTGCGCCGCTCTTCCGCACGGATGCGTTCCACCATGCGGTTGCTGTACCACAGCGACGCCCCGACGATGAGCATGGCCATGGCGGCCAGCACGAGCTTCCAGCGTTGTTTGCGTGAGTAGAGGTCCAAAGCGGTGTGAAGTTCGCCAATGTGCGGCTAGTCCGCTCAGTCCTCGATGAGTATGCGTTCCTGTTCCTCCTTGGGCGGCGGGTCTTTCAACAGGCGGCCCAGGCCTTTGCGAGGGGCCTGCTTGGGGGTTTGCGAGGCCGTGCTGTCCGCATCCTCCCACTCGATCTGGAACACCGGCGCCGTGTTGTCCGTGGGCCGTGTGGTGGTGATGCCGCCACTGCGGAAGATATTGAGCTCTTCGCGCAGGATGCTGCGGAGCTCCTCCTTTTCCTGTTGGATCTGCTTCTTGCGGCGTTCGGCGGCCATGGCGCCATCGTTGGCGAATTGGGGGTCGCTGGCCGTGCCGTACATGTGCAGGAAGATGCGCATGCCGGTGCCGTCGTCGGCGATGGGGCCGAACTCGTCCTGGGTGGGCTTGCCCATGCGGAAGAGGTCGCTGAGACGGAAGCTCAAGTGGTGATCGATGCGGTCATCGAACCAGTGGGTGCCGCTGAGCTCGATGTCCATGGCCGAGCTCTTCACTTCCATCACGGGGATGTGTACCGCCCCGTTGCGGATCTCCACCTGGTTCTCCAGCCTTGCGAAGCGCACATCGGCCAGGCGGTCGCGCAGTTCCTTGGTGTTCACGAAAGGGGCCACCAGCTTGTTGTCGCGCAGGTGGTCGGCCACGGCGATGAGCGGGGCGTGGCCCTTGATGGCGCCGTTCTCCACCGCAATGTCGATCACGCACACCATGCGGTCGGTGTCCAGCTTGAGATCGGGCGACATGGGGGCCTGCAGGGCGACCTGCGCGCGTGTGCGACCGCTGAGGTGCTTGTGGCCGATGAAGTCCTGTCCGAAATCGCGGAACTCGGCGAAGAGCTGTTTCACGTCGATGTCCTGGAAGGTGGCGTGAATGGACAGCGGGTAGGCCTTGGCGTTCGCACCGCCCCGGGCATCCAGCTCCAGATCGCCGAGCACGGCGCCCGAAGCGGTGTTGAGCGAAATGGGCGCGATCACCAGCCGCTGGTCCTGCATGCGGATGGTGGCGTTGATGTCCGTGGCCTTGAAGTCCTCGAAGACCAGTTCCTCGATGCGTGCGCGCAGGTCGATGCCGATGAGGTTGGGCAGGGTCAGGCGGTAGCCCTCACCCTGGTCATTGCCATCGTCGCCATCGCGCAACAGCACCCCCAGATCAATGCGCTGCGAACGGGCCTTGGCCTCGATCAGCAGCCGCTGGTCGTCGAAGAGCAGGTAGGGCATCAGGTTGCGCAGGGTGCCGCTCAGCTCCAGGGGCTGGTCCATCAGCTGTGCTGTGAGGCCCTGCACGGTGGCGTCGTTGCCATCCAGGGCCAGGTCCGCGTTCAGGCCGGTGGCGCGATGGCGCATGCCCTTCAACTTCAGGGTGGCGCCGCGCAGGGTCGCGGTCCCGTTCATGCGCAAGGCGCGCAGGTCGGCGGCCTTCACGTCGGTAACATCGCGGAGCTTGCCATCGGCCTTCACGTTCAGGGTCAAGCGGCCTTCCACCTGCTCCAGGGTGTCCACCTGGGCAAAGCGCAGGAGATCGGCCAGGTCCAGGTCGGCCTGCAGGTTGGCCTTCACCACGGTGTTCTGGAGGCCATTGCTTTGCCAGTCGGCCCGCAGTGTGCCGCTGCCGGTCCTGGCCGTTAGCCCTTTGATCACCAGCTTGCGCGGGGTGCCATCGGGGGTGAGGTCCAGTGCCAGCTCGCCGAAGATGTCGCTGAAGCTGGCGCCGCTGCTGCGCTCCTTCATTCGCCCGCGGCTCACCTGCACCCCCATGGAAAGCGCCGGGCCTTTGCCTTCAATGGGTCCCGCGTAGCGCAGTGCCAGGTCCACTTCGCCATCCATGCCGTAGCGGTTGAACCGTGCGGCCATGTCATCGGGAAGCAGGCGGATCGCGTCGCCGAGATCGAGGCCCAGTCCCTTGGCGCGCAGGTCGATCTCCTGGCCGTTGGGTCCCGGTACCAGGTCCATGGTGATCTCCAGGGGCACGTTGTTGGAGATCAATTCGCCTTTGGTGATATGCACACCTCCGTCCTTGCCGCCGTACTGAAGGCCGAAACGCAGCTGGGCCTTGCGGTCCTGCAGAATGAGGCGTCCGTCCTGTTGCCAATCGCGCAGGTCGAGGTCGCCCTTGAGCGCGATGGTGTTCTCTGCATCGCTGAAACGTCCACTGAGCGCCAGGTCCTTGCTGAAGGAGTGCACGCTCAGGCCGGACCGTGCGTCGCGGTAGCGGAGTTCAAGTCCATCGAAGCTGACGGCCTCCAGTTCCAAGGGTGATGTGGCCGTGCTCGTGGTGTCGGCTTTCCAGATGATGTAGTTCTCGCGGCCTTCGCGATCGAGGCCTGGATAGAGCTTCACGGTCTTGCCATGAATGCCCTGCACGGTGTAGTGGCCGCGGAACAGGTCCCACAGGCTGAACTCCAGGTACAGGTCCTGGGCGTGTAGCAGCGTGTCGGCCTCGGCGCCGTCGTACCGCACCTCGCGGGCCAGCACATGGGTGAGGTGCATGCTGGCCTGGGGGAAGCGCGCAATGAGCGTGAGGTCCATTTCGCTTACGCTCACCGGTGCGTTCAGTTGTTCGTTGAGCGCTCCGATGAGCTTGGCCTTCACCTCTGCATCGTACACCGTGGCCAGCACCACCAGTGTGCCGAAGGCGAGCACGAACAGCGAGGCCACGACAATAAGCGCGGTGCGAAGGCGGCGGAACATGGACGGAGGTGCAAGGTACCCGGGGCACCTGTGCACCTAACGGCAATTCCCGTGCAGTTCGTTCACACCCCGGTGTTATTCGGGGCGCGTCGATCGGCGCTTGGTCAGGAACAGGACCTCTTTCTCGGTGAGGTGCCGCCACTTGCCGCGTGGCAGGTCCTTCTTGGTAAGCCCGGCGAAGACCACACGATCAAGCTTCACCACTTCGTAGCCCAGGGCGGCGAACATGCGGCGCACAATGCGGTTGCGGCCCATGTGCAGCTTCAGGCCCACTTCCTTGCGGTTGGAGCCTTGCACGAAGGTGGCCTCGTCGGCCTGTGCGGGACCATCGTCCAGCATCACGTTCTCCACCAATTGCTCCAGATGGGCCTTGGTCACGGCCTTGTCCAGCGTTACGTGGTAGATCTTCTCGGCACCATGGCTGGGGTGGGTGAGCTTCTTGGCCAGGTCGCCGTCGTTGGTCATCAGCAGCACGCCCGTGGTGTTGCGGTCCAGACGGCCAACGGGATACAGACGTTCCGTGCAGGCATCGTCGATCAAGGCCATCACCGTGCGGCGATCGCGCGGATCGTCGGTGGTGGTGATGAAGTCCTTGGGCTTGTTGAGCAGCACGTAGCGTTTCTGTTCCGAGCTGAGGCGCTGGCCGCCGTAGTGAACACGGTCGCCGGGCATCACCTTGAAGCCCATTTCCGTGATGATCTTGCCGTTCACGCTCACCACACCGGCCTTGATCAGGTCGTCGGCCTCGCGGCGGCTGGCCACACCGGCATGGGCCAGGTAACGGTTCAGGCGCATCGAGCCATCGTTGTCCTCTTCGGCCTTGCGTCCGCGGCGGCTCAAGCGGTCGGGTCCGCGTCCCGTAGTGCGTTTGATGGAGGCATCGCGCGTACGTTCCGCAGGTGCCCAAGGGCGTTTGCCTGCCGGCCGTTCGCTGCGTCCTTCGCGGAAGGGGCGTTCCCCTTCGCCGCCCTCGCGCCGTTCGGGACGAGGACCTCCCGGCCTTGCGCTGCGGGCTCCCGGCCGTTCGCCGCGACCTTCTGGGCGCGGGCCTGAGCGGAAGCCACCGGGTCCACCCGAACTGCGGGGCCGTTCGTCGCGATCGCGTGCCGGACGCTCCGTGTAGGCTCCTCCCGGTCGCGTAGCGCGTGCCGCTGGGCGGGGGCCTGCGCCACCGCTGCGTTCACCCGTGCGCTCATCGCGGCCTGCAGTGGGTGGACGCTTGCCAGCGCGCTTGGACGTGGGTGCACCTCGTTGCGGGCGGCCACTGCGTGGGGCTTCGCGCTCCTCGTCCCGGGGCTGGTCGCGTTCGGCGCGTGGCGGGCGTTTGCCAGCACGTTTCGAAGGGCCTTTGGAGGGACGGGCGGGGCCTTTTCCGGTCTTGCGGGGGCCTTTGCCGCGGTCAGTACGGTCGGTCATGGAGGGTGGGATAGAACGCGTCGATAATGTGGTGAATGTAGGGCTTGCCCGACGGGTGCAGGATCACACTGATGATGTCGAACCGCAGTCCCAGTTCGCAACCGGTCTCCAGCACGTAGGCGTTGGCGGCCTTGATCAGGTGGCCCCGTTTGCCCTTTTTCACGGCCTCTTCGGGCTGGCCGTAGTGCTCGCTGCTACGGGTCTTCACTTCCACCACCACCAGCTCGGGACCCTTGCGGGCAATGATGTCCAGTTCGTGCTTGCCGTGCTTCCAATTGCGCTCAAGCAACTCATACCCAGCCTCTTCCAGGAAGCGGCATGCCAGTTGCTCGCCTGTGGCGCCCGTCTGGTTGTGCTCGGCCATGTGTTGAAAGATCGGGACCGTAACCCTGCGCGGGCACTGCCGTTGAAGGCCTAAAATTGAGGAACTTTCCGTCCACACCCTCGGAACAGATCGTGAACATGCGCGCCATTCTCCGTTCATTCAGCCTCCTGGCCCTCACGTTGATGGTGAGCGCCACGGCCCTTTTTGCCCAACCGTTCGAGGGCATCATCGAGTTCACCAAGACCACCGGTCCGGTGATCACCACCTACCGCTACTACGTCAAGGGCGAGCGGATCCGCATCGAGGAGATCAGCGCCCGGGGCGAAGTGCAGGGCATCATGCTCGTGGACACCCGCGACAAGACCGTTACGGCCATCAGCCCGGAACGCAAACTGTACATGGATGTGCCCAACATGCGCCTGCCCAAGGATGTGGAGGTGCAGGTGCAAAAGACCGCCGACCTCAAGGATATCGCCGGGTACAAGTGCGAGAAGTGGGTGGTGAAAAGCCCCAAGGAGGACCGCCAGATCACCTACTGGGTGGCCGCGGACGAGTTCTCCTTCTTCATTCCCCTGCTGGAGACCCTGAACCGCAAGGATGAACAGGCCGTGTTCTTCCTGCAGGTGAAGGACAACAAGGGTGTGTTCCCCATGCTGGGCATTGAACAGAAGATGGACGGCGCCGAAGTGAGCCGACTCGAAGTGACCAAGGTGACCAAGGGCGTGCAAAAGCCTGCCCTGTTCGAGATCCCTGCCGGTTACAACAAATTCGAACGGAACTAGGCCTCGGCTGCGCTCGGCCTGACAGTTCCTTCGAAGCTCAGCGTTGCACCGGTCGCGTTGACGCTGAGCTTCGCCTTTTGGCCGAACACCAACGCCCGGTTATCATCGATGTGCCCGGCCGGGAAGTCGAAGCACACAGGGTACCTGGTATCGCCCAGGGCATCGGCGATGATCTGCTCAGCGGTCTTGCCGAACGGGTCGTTCGGGTTCTTGTCGCGCATGTCGCTCATGCCGCCTACGATCAAACCCGCCAGGTCCTTGAACCAGCCCGCCAGCCGCAGGTTCTGTACCATGCGGTCCACGTGGTAGAGCAGCTCGTCCAGGTCCTCGATGAAGAGGATCTTGCCGCGCGGATCGATGTCATACGGCGTGCCGCGCAGGGCGTACAACAGGGAGAGGTTGCCGCCGATCAATACGCCTTCGCACGTGCCGGCGCGCTGAGTGGCGAGTAATGAGTGGCGAGTAGCGAGTGAAAGCCCCTCAGCACTCGCCACTCGCCACTCGCCACTCGTTACTCGCCACTCCTCCCCGAACAAGGCTCTCCGCAAGCTTTCCCTGCTCTCCTCCGTCTTCGCTCCGATATTGAAGGGCATCTGCGCGTGCAGGCTGGCGATGCCGATGTTGTGCAGCGCGTTGTGCAGCACGGTAATGTCACTGAAGCCCACGATCCACTTCGGGTCGCGGCGCAGGGCGGAAAGGTCCAGATGGTCGAGCAGGTGCACGGTGCCGTAGCCGCCACGGGCGCACCAGATGGCACGGACAGCGGGGTCGTTCAGGGCGGACTGCAGATCTGCGGCGCGCTCCTCGGCAGTGCCGGCCTGCTGGAAATGCTTGCGGCCGATACCTGCGCCCAGCCTCACCTTCAGGCCCCAGCTTTCGGCCAGCGCAATACCGTCGCGCAACTCCTCCACCGTGATGGCGCGCGCAGTGGGGATGATGGCGATGGTGTCACCGGGACGGAGGGAAGGCGGGATCGACACGGACATGGGGCGAAGGTCAGCAGTCTTGTGCATACCGGGTGACGGGTGGGTGCACTTGCCCCTTGAACTTCACTAACGTTTTTCGGCTTGGCGATGTGGCGGAAATTTAGCACAAAAGTTCAATAGAATTACTGCTGTTGAACCTTGCACAAATGCTTCATAGAAGCACTTCAGCCGCCATATTGCCAAACCGATGTTAGTGGCTGGTTTTATTTTTGTTTATTCATTTCGTCAATTAGTTTTAGTCGTTCCTCTTTGTCCAAGTCACAGAAAAAATTTACCGTCTGCTGATTGTAATTAAATAGGACTTGTCCGTAAATGTGTCCAAAAATCACTTTTCGATTTACAGATATATTTTTTTGAATTTTGTCAAATAGAGATAAATTGTCTTCGTCAAATGCTTGCCTTATATTTTCAACTTTGTCAAATGAATAAGAATTTGGTTTTGTTAAAAATGTCCCTTTTTTAATAAGCGTCAAAGTCCCATTTTCTATTGTCATTTCTTGTCGCCCGTTTACTAACCATAAAAACTGTCGAAACCCAATAAGTCCAACAACAAATAATAAAAAAAAAATTAAATAGAAGTCTGCACCAAGTTTGTCAGTCGAAGTAGCTCCAACTATTAAGCCTGAAAAAAGGTGTCCACTTGCAAAAAATGTAAATAACAAAGCAATAAATGTATTTTTTGAGGTATTCATTGCAAACAATTTGTCTTCGGTTTTTATTATTTCAAACTTTTTTCTATTAAGTCCAAGGTTAAATAATTTACTGTATTGGTATTGGAAATTCAGTATCGTTTCTTTCATTGTTTTTACGTGTTTGCAGGGTCTGTTAAACTTGCCACTAACTGTAGATATACGCACCTGTTTCGCATATCACCCCGGAGATGGGTGGATATGCGCAACTCTTCCCTTGGCCTGGATAGTTGGTCCCGCATGCGCTCATCACGGCCAAGATAAGGGTGGCGCCTGGCCTTCGCCAAGCACGCTGCCTGTGTCTCCCGGTGCGCTTCGGTACCTTCGCGCTCCGAAGCGCCAGACCCCGTGAAGTCCCCCGCCCGCCATACCGTCACCGCCGCCCTGCCCTACGCCAACGGCCCCCTGCACATCGGCCACATCGCCGGTGCATACCTGCCTGCGGACATCTACGTGCGCAACCTGCGCCAACGGGGCAAGGAGGTGCTCTTCATCTGTGGCAGCGATGAGCACGGCGCGGCCATCACCATCCGCGCGATGAAGGAGGGCACCACGCCACGCGCCATCGTGGACAAGTACCACGCCCTGATGGGCCAGGCCTTCCAGGACTTCGGCATCCACTTCGACATCTACGACCGCACCAGCAGCGACCTGCACCGCGAGACCTCGCAGGGCTTCTTCCTGAAGCTGCTGGAGAACGGCGCCTTCAGCGTGCAGGAGGAGCAGCAGTACTACGACGCCGAGGCGAAGCAGTTCCTGGCCGACCGCTACATCATGGGCACCTGCCCCAGCTGCGGCAACACGGATGCCTACGGCGACCAGTGCGAGAAGTGCGGCAGCGCGCTCAGCCCCAAGGACCTGATCGATCCGCGCAGCACCCTCAGCGGCGCCAAGCCCGTGCTGAAGCCCACGCAGCACTGGTACCTGAAGATGGACGAGGCCCAGCAATGGGTGGACACCTGGATCAACACCGGTGTGCTCGATGGCCCTTCGACAGGCTCAGGGCCCTTTCAGCACCACGACCCCAAGGAGTGGAAGGCGAGCGTGCTGGGCCAGTGCAACAGCTGGCTGAAGGACGGCCTGCGTCCGCGCGCCATGACGCGCGACCTCGACTGGGGCGTGCCTGTGCCGCTGCCGGGTGCGGAAGGCAAGGTGCTGTATGTGTGGCTCGACGCACCCATCGGCTACATCAGCGCCACCAAGCGCTGGGCCGCCGAGCACAACACCGATTGGGAAAAGTGGTGGAAGGCGGATGACACTCGCTTGATCCACTTCATCGGCAAGGACAACATCGTCTTCCACGCGATCATCTTCCCGATCCTGCTGAAGCTGCACGGCGGTTATGTGCTGCCGCAGAACGTGCCGGCCAACGAGTTCCTCAACCTCGAAGGGCGGAAGATCAGCACCAGCCGCAACTGGGCCGTTTGGCTGCACGAGTATCTGGAGCGCTGGCCTGATCGGCAGGATGAACTGCGCTACTGCCTGGCCACCATCATCCCCGAGCAGAAGGACAGCGAGTTCACGTGGAAGGATTTCCAGGACAAGAACAACAGTGAGCTGGTATCCATCGTGGGCAACTTCGTGCAGCGCGTGTTCGTGCTGTGCCACAAGTACTATGATGGCAAGGCGCCTGCTGCTGGCGACAAGCTCGATCAGGACATCGCGCTCTGGAGCGCCGTGCATGGCAGTGTGGAAGAAGTGGCGAAGCACATCGACCACTTCCGACTGCGCGATGCGCTGAGCAGCGCCATGAACGTGGCCCGTGCAGGTAACAAGTACCTCAGCGACAGCGAGCCGTGGAAGCTGGAGAAGACCGACCCGGAGCGCACGCGCACCATCCTCGCCAACAGCCTGAACGTGGCAGCGGTGCTCAGCATCGTCCTGGAACCCTTCCTGCCACACACCACCGCCAAGCTGCGCCGCATGCTGGGCATCGGTGTGCTGCCGTGGAGCGAGGCCTTCCGCAGCGACCTCATCGGCGAAGGCCAGGAGCTGGGCAAGCCCGAGCACCTCTTCAAGCCCATCACCGACGAGGAGATCCAGGCCGAGGTGGCTCGTTTGCATGCCAGCGCGCCTTTGGAAGAAACCAACTCCTCAGGACCTCAACTCCCCACGGTCCAACCAAATAAGCCGAACATCACATTCGACGATTTCGCCAAGTTGGATCTGCGTGTAGGTACGATCACCGCCGCAGAAAAAGTGCCCAAGGCGGACAAGCTGTTGAAGCTGTCCATCGATATCGGTGAAGCACAGCCACGCACCGTTGTCAGCGGCATCGCGATGCATTACACTCCGGAGGAATTGTCCGGCCAGCAGGTGGTGTTAGTGGCCAATCTGGAGCCCCGGAAGATGCGTGGTGTGGAGAGCCAAGGCATGGTGCTGATGGCTGAAGATGCAAATGGAAAATTGGTCTTTGTACAACCCAAAGTGGAGACCAGGTCTGGTTCCGAAGTGCGGTAGATCTCCGCGAACGAAAAAGAGCGACTTCGCACCGCGAAGCCGCTCTTGAACAGCTCCTGAACGTGTGTTCAGCCTACAATGCCATCCTTCGGGTTGATTCCATACTTGTTGGCTCCGGGTTCTCCATCCCTGGCATAAAGCACGATCAGCCAAATGGCACCGATCAGTGGGATGAAGGCGATAAGAATGAACCACCCGCTCTTGCCCACATCATGTAAGCGGCGAACGGCAACTCCCAAGCTTGGTAACAGGACAGCAAGTGCATATAGACCATAGATCGGTCCATACCCGATCATGGGGTCGGCTAGTCCTGCTACATTGTCCAAGACCGCCGCAGCGATGGAGAATATCAAGTTGAAAAGGACGAACATCCAGAACTCTTTCCGACGCGAACGCCCAGTGAATCCTACATAGTTCTTAAGAGCTTTCAGGTACCACTCCATGATATTCGGGTATCGGTTACGCCCTACTCATAAGGCTTTTCGGTGTCGCCCTGTTTATAGTGTGGTGCCAGCTCCACGGTACGGGAATACTCCCGGACATAGGTCCAAGAAAAGCTATCCGGCCATGGTTGCCAGTATTCATGGACATGTTTTCGACCAAGGGGCCGAACTTGAACACCAACCCGTTGGTCCAACGCCGCAGTGCGCGCTTCCCGACTACGGGATCCACTTGATGCTCGAGAAATCAGGCTTGCGTTTCTCAAGGAAAGCATTGCGTCCTTCCTTGGCTTCTTCGGTCATGTAGGCCAAACGGGTCGCCTCACCTGCAAAGACCTGCTGGCCTACCATGCCATCGTCCGTGAGGTTGAAGGCGAACTTCAACATCTTGATGGATGTGGGTGACTTGGCGAGGATCTCCTGTGCCCATTCCCAAGCGGTGGCCTCCAACTCGGCGTGCGGCACCACGGCGTTCACCATGCCCATCTCGTAGGCGCGTTGCGCATCGATGTCGCGGCCCAGGAAGAAGATCTCACGGGCGCGCTTCTGGCCCACCATCTTGGCGAGGTAGGCGCTGCCGTAACCGCCATCGAAGCTGGTCACATCGGCATCGGTCTGCTTGAACACAGCGTGCTCCTTGCTCGCGAGCGTGAGGTCGCACACCACATGCAGGCTGTGCCCCCCGCCCACGCACCATCCGGGAACCACGGCGATCACCACCTTGGGCATGAAGCGGATCAGGCGTTGTACCTCCAGAATGTTCAGGCGCGGCATGCCGTTGTCGTCCACATAGCCTTGGTGACCGCGGGCCCGTTGGTCGCCGCCGCTACAGAATGCCCAGCCTCCGTCCTTGGTGCTGGGCCCTTCGGCGCTGAAGAGCACCACACCGATGCTGGTGTCCTGGTGCGCATCGTGGAATGCCTGAAGCAGCTCGCCCACGGTGTGCGGCCTGAACGCATTGCGTACCTCGGGCCGGTTGAAGGCGATCCGCGCCACGCCGCCGCTCTTGCGGTACGTGATGTCCTCGAATTCCTTCACCGTGGTCCATTGCGGCTGGGCAATGGCGCTCTTCATACGGGCCTTGGTCATGGTGGATCGGATTGGGCGGCAAATATCGGCATGTCCAACGGCGGATCATCGGTTGGCAGAGCGGTCCTGGTTTGTTCTGCGTTGGCATATCGCGATGTTCGCGACAGTTAATTCACCCGGGTTCTTGCGATATTCGGGTTGTGGAAGAACGAAAGCCGCCGTTGCGGATCATGGTGGCCGACGCATTGGAACTGGTATGCGATGGCTTGCGCGTGCGCTTGTCCGATCGCGACGACATCCATGTGGTCGCTCATGCCAGCACGGGTAACCGGGTGCTCGAACTGTTGGCGACCACACCTATGGACCTGGTCCTTTTGGAGGTCTCGTTACCGGGAATGGACGGCATAGATACCGCCCGCGCCATACGCAAACTGTTCCCGCAGGTGCGCATGTTGGCCCATTCCTCCCTCACGGAGATCGAGTATGTGAACAGCATGCTCATCGAAGGGGCAAGTGGTTATCTGGTGAAAGGAGGTCCGCGCGAAGAGCTGGTCCTTGCCATTCGCACGGTAATGAGCGGCAAGCGCTACCTGAGCGAAGCGGCCCAGCGCAATGTGGATGCGGGCTATGCCTATACGGAGAAGCGGATGGATGGTGAGTACATCGGCCTCACCGCCCGGGAGCGGGAGATCATCCGGCTGGTGGCGATGGAACGCACGAACGGAGAGATCGCCGCGGTCTTGTTCATCAGTGAGGACACGGTGAAGACGCACCGCAAGCACCTGATGACCAAGCTCAATGTACGCAGCGTTGCCGGGTTGGTCAAGTACGCCATCGACCGGCGCTGGGTCTGAGCGGCCTCGCCATCATTTCCCCCACATGTGGGTATTGCAGACGCCTGTGTGCTGTCCGGACTTTTGTGCCGGATACCACGAACACCTGCATCATGGAAAAGCGCATCTCCCTCTCCTGCGAAGCAGCCCTTCTCACCGCTCTTTGTGCGCTCATCGGTTTGTCCCTTTTCGGCACCCCGGCACCGGCCGTCGTCCGTGACGAGGTCCTCATCACCGGCTGGTTGCACGTCACCGACGCCCATATGAACGATGCCGTGCTGGTCGTTGAGCTGGAGGGCGAGCACTGCCTCTATGCCGAACTGGAGTTAAATGGCCGCTTCGCTTTCACGGTCCCGGTGAACTCCAAGGCACGCCTGGTCTTCATGAAGCCCGGCCACCTGCCGAAGGAGGTGGAGGTGGACACCCGTAACGCCCTGAACACCCCCAAGGCCGAACGCATGAACCGCAAGGTGGTGTTCGATGTGGTGCTGGAATCCGAGGAGCAGCGCCCCGGCCGCCGCTACGATGGCCCCGTGGGCAGCATCACCTTCGTCAACGGCACCGGCACCATGAAGGTGCGGCATGATCTGCGGGTTGTGGCGGACGGACCGGTCATTGTCAGCGAGGACTGAGGCTTTGCATGGTGTTGACGCGATCGGGAGATCGCCGATGAGGGTTATCCGCGGTCGAGCAGGCTCCCTTTCACGGCGGCAAGCGGCAGGTCCAGCGTTGTGATCACAGGGTGACCGACCGAAAAGCCCACCCGATCGCTCGGGAATACCTTCTTCTTCGTCACGTTTCCGACCTCGCCCCACGGGATGAACAGTGGCGGATGTCCGACCCGGAAAAGCACCATCATGGACAGGTACAGGCCGAATTGGTCATGGGCGATGTTGAGCACCCCTTGTACCGTGCAATGCCGATATGTCCGGACCGGAAAGACCTTCCTGGAGGGGCCGTCGCTGTCGGGCCGCCATACCGTGCATGCATTTCTCCCCAACCGCTCATTCTGCTGATGACATAGGATATCGAGCACCAGAACAACGGGAAAGCAAGCGCGAACCAGAGCGGGTTGAACGGAAGCTGCTGTGCGTTGGTAAGTTCGATCGGTTCCATGGTGCTGCGACCAAGTTATCCAGCGGAAATGCTGGATAGTACTGAGGGCCTCTGTTGGGAGGCCCTCAGTAGGGAATGCAGCGGGTATCGGTCCTACTTGAACGCCTGGATGCCCGTGATGTCGGCGCCCGTGATCAGCAGGTGGATGTCGTGGGTGCCTTCGTAGGTCACCACGCTTTCCAGGTTCATCATGTGGCGCATGATGGGGTACTCGTTGGTGATGCCCATGCCGCCCAGGATCTGACGTGCTTCGCGGGCCACGGTGAGTGCCAGGTGTACGTTGTTGCGCTTGGCGATGCTGATCTGCTGGGTGGTGGCGCGTCCTTCGTTGCGCAGCACGCCCAGACGCCAGGTGAGCAGTTGGGCCTTGGTGATCTCGGTGATCATCTCTGCCAGCTTCTTCTGGGTGAGCTGGAAGGCTGCGATGGGTTTGCCGAACTGGATGCGCTGTTTGGCATAGCGCAGGGCGGTATCGTAGCACTCCATGGCCACGCCCAGCGTACCCCAGGCAATGCCATAGCGGGCACTGTCCAGGCAGCCCATGGGGGC